>Ga0181612_133676_pt1 | contig 10543 bp, 7 predicted proteins | sample HoacroProtozoa21_FD_119630 | JGI IMG/M metagenome (GOLD analysis project Ga0181612, IMG submission 119630) | Hoatzin crop microbial communities from Cojedes, Venezuel. Combined Assembly of Gp0051906, Gp0051904, Gp0051908
GGGTACCGTTGGCCTTCTCAGCTGTAAGTGCACATTACAGGGTCATGCTGAGCTTCTCGCTAACCTGCACCCCCAAGTCGTTCTTGGCAGGTCTGCTCTCAATCCATGCCCTGCTCAGCCTGTATTTGTGCTTGAGATTACCCTGACCCAGATGCAGGACCCTGCACTTGGCCTTGCTGAACTTCATGAAGTTCACACAGGCCCAGCTCAAGCATGTCAATGTCCTTCTAGGGTACTGAGAATTAGGACCCTGGTCAGCCGGGCACTAATGCAGAGGCTACCCCAGGCTGTGTCGAACTGCCTTTGCCCAAACACCAACCACATTCATGAACATCCAGCCACTCGGGTCCTGTGACTGCAGCCAGGCCGAGCAGCGCCTCATTCTCTCTGTCTCCATTACAAGCGCCTGCAAAAGGCTCTACGATTATCCAGGTGCTGCCTCATGAATAAACAGGACCCGTGCAATCACTGAGAGCAAGCAGCAAGTACAAACCAGAGAGAGGAAAAGGACTGTCTTCCCCCAGGGATTTTGAATCTCCAGATGGCACTGTAACATCATCCCAAAAAGCAGACGGTTCGGTACAATAACAAATATGGTAACAGCTGAATCAGTTTGCCTCCTGTGCATAATTACTCATCCCATTGAAACCATGATTTACAGGCTACAAATGCTAAAGCTGCCCTTTCATTCCAATTTAAACCTCAGATATTAAAGTTTCATACATATTGTGTGCATGGCAGCTGGAGGAAGACAGATTGCTTTGTCCTAACAACCTTATACAAAACAAGATCTTGCCAGCACTACCAATTAATACCAAGACCTTCAGTGAGGTCTTAGGAAAGGGTTTAGGTCACAAGTTAAATGCACTTGTCTATTATTCTTGCCTTGGGAGGTTATGCCTCTATACTGCAAAGTGATAGCAAAATTGGGAGGGACAAGGGGCAAATGTCAGATCTGCTGAGAGAGTTGCGAGACTGCGTCTGTTTTGCATTGTAGCTGCCGGCACAGCCAGCTCCTCCTCTCAGCATGGAGCGGTGCTCTCCCACGCACGATTCCCACCAAACACAACAATACAGAAGGTATTTCAGAGATCTTAGCAATGGACAGTGGTGAAGAACTCTCCAGTCATGTTATATTATATTGTACGTTAACCTGTTGCGCTCTCTTAAAACCCATTATGATCTCTTGCTGACTGCCCAAAGTGCAGAGAGGTTTCAGACTATCAGTCTTCAGTGGTTAGAAAACTTCACACGTGAAATGACCTCCTATGTGCAGCAAAGCCATATAAATACAACACGTGCACCAGACAGAAAAATACAGAAAGCAGAGCTGTGCCTTGGCCTGCTCAGGTGAGTGGTGAAATAAAGGATGAAACCACCAGACTCCTTGGAGAAGTGAAGTACACACTGGAGATGTGATTCAATCAAATTTCAAGAATCTGTCGAAGAGAAAGGCTCTTCTCGATGTGCAGCAGGCTTCCCTCAATACTGCCTCTATTTAAGGTACCTCAGCTTTCATTTGGCATGTTTTTACCCAATAGACTTGACTTTCTCTTTCCAAGAAATTTCAGCATTTCGCTGTGACAGTAGCAGAAATGCTGGAGCTGTCCTGCAAGACAACTTAAAAATTACATGGAGTTTATTGAACTAGCTCAATACTGATCTATTAATCATCATAAAAGCATCAGCTGGCGTGAACCACCTGGGTGACTAAATCCAGACCCTCAGGCAACTATGTAATGAGTATTCATTCTTAAAGGTCCATAAAACATCTGCTCCATGTAACCTCCAAATTCACTATCTGTTTCTATTTATTACAATGAGTCCCTAAGAGGCAGCAGCAGGTGACCTCGAAGCTGAGGCTCACAGAGCCGCAGACTCCCTGCTGCCAGGGAGAATATGGCTGGAATGGGGGCTCCTGAAGACAAGCACGGTGCTGTTCTGTGCATGCAGTCATGCCAACTGGCATGTTTCCTGCCTTCACCTAAATCTGTAGCCTCTCTCGTCTCCTCAGTCTTGATGCCCATTTACTTCTGATTTCTTTTTGGCTCCTGCCACTCCAGCCTTATTCCCTACTTATGCAAGACCTTATAGTCTTGATGTGCTCCACTAACATCGTACTACAAGAGAAAGATTGCTCCAAGAAGAGAAAGGATAAAAAAAAAAAGTCTTAGGCAGCTAATCACCCGCAAACAGTACTGCTCATATTTGAACACGAGGAACTGACAGCAAGAATTAAATAAGTAACCACAAAAACATTTTCAGGTTATCTTGAAGTACATGCACAGCTGAGGAAATTGCAGTGTGCTTACTGACATTTGGAGAACAAATTTAACGCGAATATTATGTGCTGACTGTTCATCCAAACCCAGTTTTAGACAGATTATAGTATCATAAATATTAGATGGAGAGGCAGATTGTGCTCATTTTGCTGTGGTAGGGGAGATCCAGCTCAAAACTCCTAATGTTTAGCAGGGGAATGATACAAAATGCAGCTGAGCAGTTGAGGCTGGTGGGGACATACATACTAGACTTGGTTCACTGCAGTATTGTTCTTACATTTTTAAATCCTCTGTAAAGCACTTGAAGTTCTCTTTTAGTGAAATTGGTTTGTGCTTCAAGCTGTTCCAGTCCTTCGGGTCTATGGCACACCGTAGTCATTTCTAATTCATCTTCAATTTTATCTGAAAGAGAAGACAGGAAAATATTTATTTTGGTTGTTACCTTTACTCTATCAACATGATGGATAGGACAGATTAGATTTCAAGAGCAATGGAGAAAAAAGAAACCATCAACAGAACTGATCTGTATAACTGTTTTCAACCTCTTGAAAGCAAAATAAAAGCCATATGAGTAAAGCCATAGCTCATACTTCTTACTGGGCTGCCACTGAGCTCCCCATTCACAAACCCGAAACTGGCAGCAAGAACGAAGGCAGACAGCAGATACATTGCTCCAAAAGGTAACACCAAGTCTTTCTTATCTAAATATTGAAACAGCATGGAGGAATAGGCCTTCCTAAGTACTAGCCTTAAAGAAAGCTGTGCAGACATGCTTAAGCGTATTAGACAACAACATTATACTGAGGGCAAACAGTGAGGGACACTCTTCTGTGTGCTAACCAAAAACCTTGCTACGGAGACACTAAAGTTCATTTTAATGCTAGGATAAATTCAAATGACGTCCACCGTTACTGAATCTGGAATGAATCCAGTCTGCGTTCACATGGACTTTTTGGGAAAAGACAAGCAATGAAAAATACTTTTGTGCATTTTATTCAAGAGATCCCTCTCCCACAAAGAAGAAAAATACTTGAGACATATCACATCCTGCATTACTGTAATCTCACCTCTTTTTTGATGCATGTTTTTACCTGTCAAGTCCATTTTCCCCAGCAGTGTAGGTAAAGCTCAAATATATACAGATGCTTAGTGTACGTCAATTTGAGATTCTTTAAACTTCAAGGACCAGAAGGAGGTTTCAGCTGAGATGAAAATCCCATCTACATCCAAAAGTTGCTTGGCGTAAAAGCTAACATTCCCCTTGTTATCAAAACCACACAACTTTTTCCACGTAAAAATGTTTTAGATTATTTGGCTTACATATAACATAGTAATTCCTGCCAGAAGACAAGGATTTTGCAAGAAATGTGCAAGAAAGTGGAGTCACTCTGAACAAAGACATGAATTCAGATCAGATGGGCTCAATGAAAGAACAGACCAGAATAAAGCTATGTTTTCATAAGTTCATTAATTCTCTACACATACATGAAGGTTATTAAGGGAGGACACATATAAGTGAGCGATAATGGTTGATAAATATTGGTTCATTGTTTCAATATTAAGAAATTAGTTTCAAATATCACTGAGTTCAGGATAAGCCGTCCTCCTAATCCTCTTTCAGCCAGCATTTGTGGGGCTTGAGCAATGAAAATGCACACCAGCTCAAGGTCCCTGGCATAGCAAGGGAACAAAGGTAAGAGACTTCAACAGCATGGCTCAGCAGGAGAGTATCACAGCCATTTCTGACGCAGAAACGACGACTGAACACTGACAAGTGGCCAGAAGAGGCCTGAAGGAAACACCTTCTCCTCACAAAGGGAACATGAAGACTCTGGATACAGCTCCTGTTAGAAGAAAGGAGTTGAAAAAGGAGGTCTTCTACAAGAAGAATAGATACTGTGAAACAAGGGGGAAAAGCCATTTTCTTTGAAAGAAAACAGGTGTCACAAAATGAACGAATGCAGAAGCAGCTGTAGAGAGAGAAAAACTAAGCGGGAAAGAAATCCTTAAAACGAGGGGAGGGGAATGAGTGGTTAAAAAAAGGAGAGGAAATGCATTTGGAAGGGAGCCAGGTTAGGGAGGCTAATCACTGACCCATACGTGGCATAGGAAATGCCCTTCTGCTTACCTTTCGTTAACTGTAAGGTACCTAAACCCCTTCACAAAATGCAGGCAACCCCAGACTCCTTCCTCTGCATTTCCCTGCTGTCCCCAGTACAACAGGCAGCTTACACACGGCCTCGACGGTCGTTTTGTTTTTCCACAGGACGCCACGCATTTGAGGCTCTGCAGTATATAAGCAAGTTCGGCTCTGGGCCTTTCTCTGCTCTGGAACCAGTTAAACACGCCCAGCTCTTCACTGGTATTTCCTATTGATTGAGTCTACAGTCAAGTAGGACCTCGGTCAATGTAAAATCTAAGTGTAGAATACTGGCCATCTAGTCTTTATATCCTACAATATAATTCAGCAGAGAGAAAAATCTATGCAACCTCATGTAAGTGGTGAGGCTAATGAGGGAGGCCAGCCTGTTGGATTATTCTTATACTTGGCTTTATTAATGCTCTTTGCAAAAGCATTTTGTTATGACTCATTTTTTTGTGGGTATTTTATTTACCATACACTTCTTAAGCAACCATTTTTCCAAAGCACTTCTTGAAATTTGTGTTAGTATTCTAAAAAAAACAAGCAACTAAAGAAAAATGTCTTATGGAAAACTTGCTCTATAGCTCCATGATAGCTTAAAAAAAAAATCTGCAGAATTACAACTCAAAACTCATAGTTCTTTGGGTTTTACAGATGTCCTTTATATAAGCAGACCCAAAATTAGGGTCTTGGAATTATTATTTTCAAAATATTCTTGAATAAAATATTACTTGGTGAACATGATAATTTAATAACGATATATTGTCTTTTGTCAATACAAGCCTCATCCAGTGAATCATTATTCCAGAAAAATGCAATTCATCTTCTTCAGCTTGTCCTACAAGAATAGGTTTTTCCAACAATCAGTTCATGAGCTTCGGTCCCACAGGGCAGATATTTCTATATTAAAAATAAGCCAGATTATTGTTGTAGATTTGATTCTATTTCCCACACTGAGAAAAGTGGCTCTTTATAACAAACTGCAGAAAGGAAATTATGAAAAATTCATCCCTTTCAAAGGGACACTGCTCTATTTTTTCCTTCTGTTCTCTATTCCAGAGCCAGCATTTATCTCTGCCTCTGAAGAGCATCTGATGGTTCCCTGTGGGTTAATCCTTTCGTCTGCTTCCTCTTCCTTTCCCAAGGGAAATATTTTGAAACTTAGCAAAACTACTTGTGAAGCTTTAGATCTGGCCAAGGGGACATTCAAAATGACACCAGACCAACAACATTCCAGTAAACGCTCTCTAAAAATGGTAGAAATTGTTCCTTCAGTGTAACATGCCCCCGATGCAACACAGCAGTCCTGGGCATTTCTTAAATGACTTATTCGGTTATTTTGTCTATCACTTGCCAACCAAGAGCTATTTTCTGTGGTGTTTCATGATCATATCTGTTTTAAAAGATAAAACTTATTTTGGGAGTAGCTATTTCATATTAATAAGCCTCAAAGATCAAGTATTGCCTCCTTTGTTTTCAACAGATATTTACATTTAAACTTTTCTCAGCTGTCATCCCACGTGCAAAGACTTTCCTCAGCTACACCTCTGCTCATCCCTCCTCCCTTCCTGGCCAAAGTCCGCGGTGGGAGTAGCACAGACCTCGGAGAAGGGGACCCATAGCCAGAGACCTAAGGACACAAACCGCTCTTCTGTGCAAACCGATCATTTTCAGCTCAACAGTCTCCACCTGCCACAAAGATTTTTTGGTCATTATTGGTTTCCTTTCAGTGTTTTCTCTAAAATTGGCTTTTCTAAACATTTTTCTTCCATTCTCTGACACCCTATAAATTAACCACAGCAACTTCTGTGGCAAAAAAAGGAGATTCTCACTTCCTCATCTGCCCTTACCTTTTGTCAGGTATATTGTATTTCCTCTTATGCACATTTTCATTCTCACACTGGCTCAGTCCCTCCCAGCTCTTCAGGGATGTCACTGTATGAAATATGAGCCCTTGCATTTATAAACGCTGCAATCTTATTAAACTGAAGCTCGCTTTATGGTGGTGAGCGCAAGCAAAAGCGTATATACATAGATACAAAAATGCAAATTTAAAGTTTTATTAGGAAAGCATGATGTGAAGATATTTTATCTAATATCATGTTCTTCCTCAGTTTTGCCTTGTTTACAGCTTGCTGAACACCCCGAGAAATTAAAGTGTGGGAAACAGGCATGCCACTGGTTTAAAGTTAATTTTCTTCTCCGTCAATTTACAAGTGCACAAACAGACCTGGGGACTGATAGCAGACACTGCGAGGGATGCACATGGTCACCTCCCCAGCTTAGGTGACACACGGGACCAGAATTTATTTTATTTCTCCTGCTTGCAGGTACTGATAAATGTTTTTTTTTTTTGAGCCCCAGTACGGTTGAAGTCATCCCTGGAATAATCCCTTCCATGCCAGATGGCTGCAGCAAGTTGTGTCCTACACTTCAGATCGCCTGCACTGTTTAACCAGTTTGCTTAGTTGTTTTTCTTGCAATGTATTTAAAGTTGGAGGAATAGGAAGCAGCACTTTCTGATTTAGAATTTGTTCATATTTTCATGGCTGCTGTAACAGCAGGGTAAGAAGTCGGTCTGGTGGAAGAGCCTGTGGCTACCTTACTCAAAAGTAGGTCCAGGTCATAATTACTTAATTTTACATTTTTGTTCAAAACATCATCTCTATTTGCTTAGCCCGTAGGACAGGCACATTTTGTGTATCAGACAAAATAAATAATGGCTTCACTTTACAAAGAAAAATAGTCCTGACATACTTGCATGTACATGCGTATTTTACGGATTGTTGCTAATGAAAGATACTGCATTTCATTCCTCTGCTGCTTGCTCAAGAGCAGAGAATGAACGTTCATCAGAGCAGATCAATATTTTAACTGAATGCACTTTGGAAATTACTTAATGAGGTGTGGTCTATACATCCTTTTATATTTGTTCTAATTTGACCTTTTGTTATCTTTACAATTTGAAGACTTCCACACTTAGACCGCCTGCTAATGGCCCTGTGTTTCACTGCTGTAAACTCTGCTGAGCAGAATTCGCATTTGTCTTGTACCTCTACGTGCCTACGGACAAAATGGTTCCCTCATTGAAGAGAGCAGATTTTCCACCACGGCTTGCTACCGCTCTCCCACACAGAACCAACACAGAACAGAGGGACTTGGCCCTCCCCTTACCCATCCTAAAGAGAAGAAATCTGTTGAGTATGAAGCAAAATGAACCGCTCCAATATTTCACTTCTCCAGATCTTTCTGTTCCATTAGGCATAGGCACATTTATCTTCCATGTCACAGAAAACATTGTTTCATTGTCAATTTATCCTAAAAATACACAGGTAATGTAATGCACATCCAGGACAACTACACGAACTGAGGCACTGCCCAAGACCAGTTCCTCTCCCTTCAGAGACCCAGCCAGTAACCTGCCAGCACCCGCTGGAGAGCGCAGATGACCGGCCAGCCAGCATGGAAGCCGAGTCCTGAAATCCTCTGTTGACAGCACATCTTCTATATTCGTTTTAGCAACCTATTTCCATACAAAAATGCCTAATCAATATTCTTCTGATCCAACAATCCTTTTCTCATAAGTGGAACACATCAAATCGGTCACAGACAGCACCAAAGTTGTATTTGTGTACTATAAAATAGGAAACAATTGTGTATTATTTACCAGCTGCTTTCTCGGCTCTGGTTTTGAACAGCCATTGGGCCCAAATTTATTAACCTGCTGGTCCTTCCTCTCGCTGGCACCTGCCTCTACACAAGCAGCATCTTGCACAAAAGCACAGGGTTGGTTTTGCGGGGCCAGATTCACTTGTGAAACACAAGAAACATCAAACACCTTTCCCACAGTGGCCAGCTAAATAACTGCAGCGTCGCCAGCCCTCCAACCTCCAAGCCTGGCAAACGAGCAATAGCAATGTCTCATTACATTGTTAGGGCCGGCCAAGGACAACCCAAGGCCTAAAACACAGTTTAAAGGGAGGGTTTAAATGATGATTTAATAAAAATGCAAATGACACTGTCCCCTCTTTCCGAAGGCTGCAAGGTGAAATGGTGTACCGCCACGCTCCATGGCTAACAGGAGGATTTTAAAAATATGTTGCTTATAATAAATTCACTTTTTGTTAAAGAAAAAAAATCAAGGTGTAAAATACAGCTAATGTGCCCAGTGTTAATTGTAAAACTGACAAGTATTAGATGAAATGGGTAATTTTACAAATACAGCAGAAGGGGATTAAATTATGTGCAAGAATTATTAGACTGCATCTTATTTTTATTAAAAAAACATTAGCTATATTTTAGGAGCAAGGACCTGAAGAAAAAATTAACTCTAGTTTATCCACGACATCTTTGAAATTAATCTCCAGACAAAACACTTGCTTGGCCAGACCTTGCAGGAAATAGATCTTGCCCGTGGGAAACCAATTGCAAATATTTGAAAATTTCATGAAGAGAAATAACTAAAGGCCTGAGCCCATAAATGCTCATTACGGCGGGAAGTTATGGGCACGGGAGTCGGGCGAGGGCTGTGTTGCTGATGCAGAGCCTGCGCATCGGCTTCAGCGCCATCCCCCGTGGCGTCAGCGGGAGCTGTAGAAATACCGCTGTTGTGAAGTCCTTCGAGGCCTGGGGTTCCAGATCCCCGGGGCAAGGGCAGCTACCACGTACAGCTCCGCTCTGGAACGGTCAAAATACGGCTGTGCAGTTCCACACGTTTCCACCAAGACAACATCTGAAGTGGTAGCCTTTAAGCGACCCCACCTGGCAAACACCTACAAATCAACAAGCGTAGCACGGCAGATAACGAGGATACGGGTGGGCTTGTTCCCGCTGACATTCCCAGAATGACCGCTCAGCTACAGCTTCAACACGTCTATCTGCACATCTGTGAATCCTAAAAAAAGGTTAAGTAAGATCTACTCATGGCAAACATCAATTAAAAAAAGGCACTAAAGATAGCTACTGATGCATCAAATCTTAAACACATTGAATTGAAACTGATCAGTCCTTTGTTAATAAGTTATTATTATTAATATTGTTGCATGGCTAGAGGGATCAATTTCCAAATCAATGGGACTCTCCAGCCAATAAAACGAAAAGGAACTGATGTCTCCTTATGCATTCTCTTTTCCTGAAATAATTTTTTGACTCCTTCAGATCCATTTTCACCACTAAATCAACAACATCAAACCCATTACACAAACTGTCAAGCTTAGCAAGCTGCTTCTGCCTGCATGTGTGAACCTGCAACACCACCAGCTGCACAGAAAAGCTACACGGAAACCCAACAATGTGTAAAATTCTGAGATTTATTAAGAAGAGAATTTTAAGATTTCTTGGCTAATCCTTGCAATGATCTATACAAAATGTCATGTATAAATACTTTGGTCTGCCTCTATATTTTAGAGTTGTACATAGGGAAGTTAGAACAAGGTTATACTCTGGAAAACAAAGTGCAACAGTAGTCAGAGGCCATGGGTACCTCCAAAAAGTCTTTCTGGGACACAGGTAAGACCAGGTACAATGATCTGGACATGAACTACTCAATGTCAAATTTGACTTCAAATGTTTCTACAGACACTATATAAACTATATGCATCGTTAGAAATAGCTTTGTTGTGGCGATCCCCAGGGTAGCAGACAGAAGGGCTTCCTTCCAGTGCACTGGACTTTATCTGGGACAGCATTTTCTTTTCAATTTTCATTGCACATTCCCACCTATCTGTAGCAACATTTATAAGGGAAGCAACTTGTCAAAACATGTAGAAAACCACTGAAACCTTGCTGGCTGCTCTGCTGCTTTCCCGTGGGGATGCTGCCGAAAATACGCTTTTGGAACAAATGCTTTCCTCCAAGCAGCTGCTCAAAGGCGAATTTACAAAAACCCCTAACCTTCCTGATCAGACAATTACTTCCGTCTGACCAAACTGGAGCGAGTCCAGAACAGGGCCACGAAGATGATCCGAGGGCTGAAGCACCTCTCGTATGAAGACAGGCTGAGAGATCTGGGGCTGTTCAGCTTGGAGAAGAGAAGGCTCCAGGGAGACCTTAGGGCAGCCTTCCAGAACCCAGAAGAAAGCTGGAGAGGGACTTTTGAAAAGGGCATGGAGTGACAGGA
>Ga0181612_135470_pt1 | contig 10543 bp, 4 predicted proteins | sample HoacroProtozoa21_FD_119630 | JGI IMG/M metagenome (GOLD analysis project Ga0181612, IMG submission 119630) | Hoatzin crop microbial communities from Cojedes, Venezuel. Combined Assembly of Gp0051906, Gp0051904, Gp0051908
GGGTCTGTCTTAGAGCCAGCTAGCACTGGCTTTATCAGACATGGGAGAAGCCTCTGGCAGCTTCTCACAGAAGCCATCCCTATAGCCCCCCTGCTACCAAAACCTTGCCACACAAACCCATAACAGCAAGGTACCCATCATAGCTACAGCTGTGTTCCTAAACCAAGGAGACTGAAAATGTTTTATTTTCATTATAGCTACTAAAATGGAAGCAGTAAGTATTGTCCTGCTTTTGACTTCCTATGCAGTGCATGCTGTTGTAAGTCACCATAATTATGGGGCATATGCACTGTAATGCTCATTTGAAGACAGGGCTAAAACCAGGGTTCAGATTTCTATAAATAAATTCTACTAGGTGGTAAACATCCAGGGAAGACTGAACAGTGTATCTCACTTTATTCTAGTATGACTTAATCAGTGGCTTTTAGTTGATACTTCATTATAGTCAGTTAATGGGCTAAAACTTCACAATAATACCTTTTAAGAAATGTAAAAGTTTTCTCATTGTTAGTTTTACTTCTTTGTGTGGCTAGAAATGGTAACACAACTCCTATATGTTATGTTGGGGGAGAAGCGGGAAGTACGGCTTTCTAAGAGGAAAGATTTTATTAAACTGATCCTACTGTAATGTAATGAATGCAGGTCACTTAATTTTAAACTGTTTCAGATCTTACTTGTTGTACAACTGAAACAGCAAGATGAAGACTCCAGATGAAACAAGCTGAAAAATAAGCAAGATGTGAAGTCTCAGTTTTGAATTTTCTAGAACCTTGTTCCAAGGTGTTAACTTCACCTGAGCCCACACTTCTCACTTGAGTGGAGAAGAGATGTAATTATTTGAAATCTTGGTGGAGACTTTCCTACTGCTGTTTCCATCTTCAAAAAGTTGGTGTCAAGAGACACCGAAGTCTTCTGGTCTCAGTCTCAGCTCTAATAGAACACAAGCACATCAACAAAAAAAAAATCAGCTCAGTTAACTAGCCCAAGCTCACAGTTACTGGGTGAGATTGTTTGACTTTTAAAAAAAAAAAACAAACCCCCAAACAAACAAAAAAAACCCCTCAAAAAAACAAAACAAAAAAACCCCCACAAAAAACTGACAACTTAATCAAAATCTTTCATTTGCTCTTGCTCAGTGCTTGCAGGATAGGTCCTTTCCTCTAGTCCCACTTTCTAGTTGGCAGCTTTTAGTCTGTTCCTGCATTTGAACAAACTGTAATGTCATCTTTCAGATCTGCAGGAAAAGTCTTTTAGAAGGTTTTTAGTAAGGACATAAAAGGGGTTAGGTATGAAACTGCTCTTTGTCTTTAAGAGACTCGTGGTCTACTGCAAGTTCTCTGCTTGTTAAAAGCACCAAGGCCTCTCTTCCTCTGCCTGTACTCCAGAAAGTATTCCGATCTTGATAGCAACCAAATGAGGGGCAAGCGTGGAAGAATCTCTCCTTCTCTACGGACATTGACAGTCAAACTTTCTGCCTTCTGCTGAGCTGCAATTTTTATGTTTGTAGCATCTGCTGCAAACTGTGTGGAAAAATGTCTTATCCAATGGCCTAACGTTTAATGATACTGTTATGTATCTAACCTAGGATACAGGGTTCTGTGGATGCTAATCTGGCCAGCAAAAGAAGTGGATTCACTTCCTTTCAAAGCAGAATACTATTAGTAAAGCAGTCATGCTCACTGTTAGCAACTATTCTCTATTTCAGAAAATAAAGCGGAGAAGTGGGCAGTCAGGTGCAGTCCTGGTGAAGGAACATCAGCAGTCTGTTCACCCTGCACCCGTGGCGCTGAAGACCCCTCCGTGCTTCAAGAAGGAGCAGCACCTGATCCCTGCGACTGATGCTGTAAGAACTGTAGAGGGCAGCAACGCAGCAGACAATCGCTACAGCGAATTTGTGGAAGAGCTCTCCAAAGCTGAGCCTGCTGTTGTCAGCTTGGAGTACGGAGTGGCCAGGATGACCTGCTGATTAAAATCAGGCACTGTGTTCCTCTTCTAGACTGCTTGAATTAAGAGATGGGTTAGTTTGAGGATGGGTCTGTGCTGCATGACCAAAACATGATTTGTATATTGGCAAGTTTTGTTAACGTAGACTAGAACAGCATGCTAGTTGTCAAGTGTTTGCTGTTCTTTTAAGAAAAAAAAGTATAGTTGTGTTTTAAAAGAAATAGGGGCATTTGGTTAGTGGTGACTAAAAATCAAGGAATGGTATGGCTTTGGACTTAAGTCAGTTTGCACTAAAATGATTAAAACAGTAATATTACTTTATTTGGTGTAGGAAAACACAGGTGGTTTTTCATGGATTGATTTTATTTGGGCAAGAAAACTTGAACTTTCTATTTTAGGAACCGAAGCTACATGTATATATCGCGTGTGATATGAATATGTATACACTTGTCTAATGTCACCCAGTACTAACTTCCAGTGTATGAAGTGCCATGGAAAAGTATGATGTATTTAGAGTCATACATAGTTGGCCTTAAACCTGTCAGATCAATGACATTGTTGTCTTTTACTACTGCAGTCTCCCTGGCTCTGTTTACATTGTATTTGCTCAAATTGTTGTTTCCTTAAAACAGGACTGAATATAAGGAATGAAGCATGCCTAAGCTGGCACAGCCTTTTGGCAAATAGCTATATGAATGTTAGCTTAATACTCAAGACTGTTCTTTCTTCCGGTTATTCTGTTTAAACTGTAATAGATGGGCCTAATTTTCTTCCCTGGCAGCTCAGTAGATTGAGCATCATTGAAGCTACAGGTTGCGTCTGACCTTAAATGTTTTGGTTTGTGACAAGGTATTTAAGTGTACAGTAAAAAGAGTAAAACATATCATGTAAGAAAACAAGCTTAGCCAATGATTGAATTGTCAAGTTCATTCAAATTGTTTACTGTGGGCTGTGCTGTTGTCCAAGTTGCAAGAATGGAAGCAGAAGTTTTGGAAGTGTAGCCTGCTGACATTGTTCCCAAGTACGAAAAGTCATTCATGAAGCTCATGAGAAGCTGAGTGCCTCCTAAACCTTTCATTAGAAGAAAACCTTAGGTTTTAGTGAAACCACCTTCTCATCTTGTAAAAACTTATTCAACCTGTGCATATTTTAAGTAATTTCAGTACAGTCTGGAGATTTTTATGTAACTAAAGAGGACAAAAACTTCTTCTAGTAGGATGCAGTGAAGATCATGGGGACATAAGAAAAAAGGGGAAAACTGACAGGTTTGCAAGCTTAATCATGTATCTGTAACCTGCTAATAAGGGAGAAGGTTTTTGCCGAAGTCTGTCTCTTGATGTGTTTTCTGAGCAGATAACAGAATAGGAATGAAAAATGCTGGTTCCCAGTTCTTAAGCAGAGATATAACTTACAACTTTGGGTATTAAGATCCATAGGTATGATGCTGATTAATGCTACTGACCTTTATCACTGAATCAAAATAATTTTTGGTTACAGTGAAGATGAGTTTATTCTCGTCCTAATCCCTGAAGTCTGTTTTGTTAAAATCACTGCTGTGCCACACACAATTTGACATAATTGGCAGCATTTCCCTCTGTGCCATATTGGATCCAGGGCTCTATTAACAAGGCCAGTATAGGTCATGATCAAGTTGCACTTGTGAAGCTGTCTGGGCAAAATGAACTGCGACTCCTGTATTTGAGTAGTAATTCGCCCATTTCACTGCTTTGCTTTTTAAAAGCCTATAGGTATAAACAAAGGCTCATAAGTATTTTTATTCCCAAAGATATGAGCATAGTGTCATCTTTAAAATACATTTTCCAGTCATTTAAGCATGTCTAGAATTTCCCCATTAGAGATCTTGATAGTTTCACGTTTGCACAGTGGTGCCTTACAGGGTTGCAGCAAGAGATGTTTTGTGCCTTGTTGTTTACTGTCTCCCCTTCTCCCTCACCTTCTGTATCAGCTTGGTTCTGTGGTTTTTTTTTGGAACAACATGTTGTATATTAAGCTTGTGTTGTATCACAGTAGTGGCAAATTTAACACTTACCTGTATTGTTAGTGATATCAATTTGTACTTGTTTATTTTAATGTTTAGCTGCTCTGGTGTGCAATGTACACTTTCATATTTATTGTTTATAGACTCAAAAGATTATATTAAGCTTTTTTGCAAAAAAATATTGTTGTATGTTGTTTTTACTTTAACCATCTGAGTAAACCTGTATACAAGGCTTGTAAAGAGAAGATCTGTTCCTTTTCAGTACTGTTCAAGTGAGTTTATTTCAGGTCCTTTTTGTTGGCGGAGTTCAATGCTTTGCAAAAGGAATCAAGATGCCTTTTTATTTTAAATCAAGGTAGGCATGTTAGGTCGGCTTTAAAATGCTGTGAAACTATCTGCTGAAGCACAGAACCTGTTTCTTCATCAAAAAATACAGTGCTTCCTGCTCTGAAGTAAATACTTTACTCCAGGTAGTATGCAAATAGAGCTTTATAAGGCTGTTTTGTAGAGCAGCCTTCTTATGAAGTCCGGATAGCTCTGCCAACTCAGCCCCCAGGGTCAGCAGTGAGAAAACTTCCTGCAGCGAGGCAGCTGTCTCTTCTCACTTGCTGTTTAGGATTAAGCCAAAACTACCTAAAGCACATGGGACCTGCGGTGAAGTAAATAGATGGTGGTGAAGGGAGCTCCAGCAGAAAGCTTGGCAGGACGGCCAGGACTCAGCACAGTGGGCTGTTCTGTGTCCTTCAAGAAGGGTTTAAAAAAACATCAAGCTAGTTGACTAAAAAAACTGTGGCAGAAGCCTTCTGGGAGCAGAAAGAATTTTAGTTCTTATTTTAGTGGATGAGCTTTTCTTCATCATGAGCATGCCGCTTCAAGAGCGGTCACAATACTGAAAGGTGCCTGGTACAGCTCAAAATAATGCGCAGAACTCTTTGAGCTGCGGCATTAACATGTGGTTGGTGCACTCACCAGTTGCTTGGGAATACAACATTCCGGATAGAAAGTTGCTATGTGCTCCATTGGTTGTGAGACTCTGGCACCCATCAGTTCTGTGCTTTGTCTTGAGGTCTCGGTAAGGTCTTTGGGTTTCTAAGTTTTGTGCTGTGCTTGATGTTTTTCCAATCGGAGTGCTAGAGAAGTAATTCCTTTTAGTTAACCAAGCTGACAGTCTCACCTGAGCAAAAACTCATTTCACTTTGTACTCCAGGCTATTTAAAATCTTTATTTCACTAGTATGAAACATGTTTGGCTTATTTTGGGGAGGCTTGCTATTGTTAGAATTTATTCTTCAATACAAGTTTAAATATCCAACTGTTCTGTTTTATGGGATGACTGCCAAATCAACAGACTAAGAAATTAATTAAGCAACACTGCACTGAGCCTGTGCATTTTCCATGCATGTCCGATTACTAGTGACCTAAATCTAGGGCAAAAGCCTGAAGTCTGGAGAGTCCATTTAGAGAATTGGAACAGCAGTTCTTCCATAAAACCGCACATCCCTATGTGGAACAAATACCCTAACGTAATGTTGTTTTAGAGGGAAAGCTATTGGAAATGAAACTGTGACAATTTGTGTCTCTTCCTCAGGATAAGCATGCTGGAGAATGCCTTGCTGGGAAAGGTGATGTGTTCTTCCTCTGTAGCTGTTCTTTTCCTAAGGCCTTTTGATAGAGTAACGTGTCCGCAAATCTCTGAGAACTTGTTACTCCTGTTCTGGTAAACAAAGTACATAACTGGATGTGCAGCTGGGCTGAAGTGGGGCCGGAGTTGCTTGGCTTAACTCCTATCCTCTTAAGGAAGTGATGTATGTAATATAAAGAAATTCGATGTGAAAGTAGCACAGGGCACGTGCAGTCGACATTTGTTCTTCAGAGTCCTGCCCTGCTCTTCAGCAAGTGTGGCTAGCACGAGGGCCTCGCGTAAGCATGCTGATTGCTTGCTAGTTAAAGATAATCTGATTTCAAACTAGATTGTCTCTCCACAGTGGTAATTTAGTTCTTTAGTTCAAAACCTCAAGGTTGCTTTTAAGACTCCTGTTTTATTGCTAGTAGTTCTAAACCCGTAGCTGATCGTAGACTTAAGTGTACTGGCTGTTAAACCTACATTAACCTGTAAGATTAGGTCTTCAGGCTGAAGTTTGCTTTGACCTGCTTTCACGATATATGCCACACTTTCTTCCAAGTGACGCTTACTGTAGTGCTTGATACCTGTCTTTCAGATCTAACAGGCTTCTTCATGCTTTGGATGTTTCAAAATCCTGGAAGTACTGCAGTTTTCTTCCACTATTCTGAAGGTTCAGATTAGTGAACAGCAGGGGTGAGCTTATGTTTGAACTAGTTAGCTTGACCTGCCTACGTGTTAAATAGCATTGAAAGTCAGCGTGGTGCCATGATTCAGTGGTGCAACCTCTGTACGCACAATAGAATTAAGGAAAAGGATGTAGTCGGGGACCCTCGTTGCAGCATGTCGCAAGGAACAGGACCCTGCCGGGGTATGGCTCATAGAAAGTGGGTGCTGTAGAGCTGTGCTGATGTCCAGCAGCAGCTCAGGGACTTGCGGTGGAAGGTCAGAGTTGTGCTGCTTCTGAGATCAGTTTCCAGGTCTCCGAGAATTCAATGACCTGGTCTATTAAACACTTGTAGCTGGGCAATTCTGCACTGGCATCAAGCAACAGAAAATACATATATGGATCCATGTTTCTTACTCTACTGGCTTCAACTAATAAATGTCCTGGTGGTGACTTTGAAATTGGGGTGCAATATTTTGTTTATTCTTGTTTATAGTTTAACTCTTGAGGTCAGCTGTATACTGTTTATAATGAAGTGGGATTATAGTTTTTGACACATACTGTAAAAGTCTTTCCTATCTTAATGACAAAAATGAGCATGTACATATCTTGTGCTTTGTATCTCCACATACATTTCTGCTGAACGCTTTTTCTGCCAGTAGGCAGCCTTGGTGAAGTCCCCTGCTGCCCCACCAAGGTGTTCCTCATTACTTAGCATTACAGATTGGTTTCCTTGCTCTGACTGTTGCTCTTCAGTCTTACGGTTTTATCTTTACAGCTGTCTGTTGACAATGTCCCTTGACAAACATCTTTCTGTCAAAGAAAACGGGTTTGTTGGTTTTCTGTCTCTCAGGGATTTTTACCCCTGAACTAGTGAAGTTGAAAAGTATTGCTTATTCTCCCTTTCAGGGCTTCTGAGTGCCTGTTGACTTCCACGGTCAGTTTACTTACACATTTTAACTTCAGACTTGGCCATTTAAAAAAAAAAAAAAAAATTATTCAAATGTTGGATGTAGCAAAGGGAAAGAAAACCGTTTTCATTGTAATGTGTCTGGAAAGACTGGCTGTTTCACTGGCATTTATTGCTCTATGTAATGCTCTCTGTAAAAGTCATTTATCTATGTGCTGGGGTCATGCGTGATGTATATTCCTGAAGAAACTTTAGCAAATCGATTTTGTAGTATTTTATTTGTATGTGTTTTGAAAATCCATAGAGTTTAAAATAAAATGATCTTAATATTGCGAATCTAACTGGGCATTAAATAGTGCATTTATAATAACAGTGTATGAACATTAAACATTTTGAATAAAATCTTCATTTTATGGATGAATCGTACCTCCTACAGACTATAGAGTGCAGCAATGACTTTTAGACATGGGAGACTGGCTCATCTTCATGTTAGTGACTCTAGATTGCTGGTCTATTAATTACTTCTGTGCTTAATTTAAGAGTTGAGTGTTGTGAGAAGAGAGCTCTGTGTTTACTTAGCATTACTGTTACTCCATGGTTGGTAATAATCCAGATTAGTGTTTTCAACAGCTCCAACAAATCTGGTTGGGAAATTGGAATAATTTTCTGAAAACACCACTTCTCGGTGACTTTTCCATTAACTGTTAGGAACAGTTTAATTCTTAGTTCTGAGGCTTCTTAGGACTGTACACCTATGTTTGTCATTTAGTAAAGATAGCAATCATATTTTGTCATGGTAATAAAGCTCTCCCTGACTAGTACTTGCTACTCAAGCTTCTTCCAGCAGCGTTTTGCTCATACTTCACCCCCATCCAGCTCCATCTTGATCTGCACTGAGAATATGGTTTCTGTTCATAGTACAGATGGAAACCGGAGCACTGGACTGTGCAAGGTATAGTCAATGTTGTGATCTTTGTTACAGAATGGGACCCTCCTGCTGTAGGTAGATGCAGCTTTAAGGGCTCTCTTCAATCCATTGGAGGTTTTTATTTGAGAGGCTTCCTCTTGGGTAGGCACGCTGTACGCTGAAATACACTGTGAGAAAATCTGATTAGTACCATTAGGGGAAAATGTCAAAACTCCTGCGAAGTCATAGCAGTATGATTTAACCATATACCACAACAACTGTAGCATCTGTCAGTTGGGTTCTGTACCCAGTGGCAGTAGCTGCTGCATGAAGTGCACGAACATGTTCATCCACGTGTGCTTCTAGCATGAGGATGCTGCTGGATGTTGTGAAAGTGCGGAGTTTCGTCTGTGCACGCATAAGTGGAGGGAAAAGCGAAGTTTAACTTCAGCTCTTAGAGTAGCCTAGAAGCTGGTTGCTTTATTTTACTGTGTGAGAATTAGCTGGCTACTGCACCGAATAGTTGAGAAGCAAGTGGGACACATAGCTCTACAAAGGCAAAAAGGGAGAGCGCTGTCTGTCTAGGCTGTCTGGTGACATGCAAGTGTCCATTAGTCCACAATATATTCGAGAGGTTGAAGTGTGACTACCATGACAGAATAATAACTCTGATTACTTTTTTCTCTTGAATGTGATAAGGACAGCACATGAGCAGGAAAAATGTTCCAATTGCTATTGTATCATTTATCATTTATTTGACTGGCTTTTAAATGCTCGCTCTGGGTGCAGGAAATGTCAAAGGAGACTACTGACAGCTATTATGAAGCATACTGAGAAGAAATGATTAGTGGAAGAAAAAGGATGGATGTTTATGCATATGTTAAATCTACATTTAAGGAGGGTTTTGTTTTGTGACTGTTCTTTAAGAAGTGATTTAAATCCCAGCATGAATGCAGCTAGAATGATAGAGGAGTGTGGTTAGTAGTGTCTCAAAAGAGAAGTGTAAGCACTCTTAGTGCCTCATGCTTTATGAAGACAAATTTGTGAATATTAATCTAGTGATTCTTTTAAACAATTTGTGGTGAGGTGACTTTGGATGGTGAATGTGTTTTGGGGCAGGAAAATGTGAAGGGGGGGAACATGGAGCACAAGTGGGTGTAACCAGCACGATGAATTTTGTGAAATAGGGTGCAGAGGAGAGCACTGAGGTTTTTGGTCACTGTAGAAACAAAAAACTTGAGGCTGAGCTGCACTCTAATTCCTTTGCTGCTGCTTATATCCCATAGCACACGGGTCTGTCTGCAGTGCCAAAGGACCAGCTGGGACAAGAGAGATAACTGGTATCTGGGTATTTGCTGATAGGAACCAAGAAGAGGAAAGGAGAGCTGTTTCCCAAGCAGAGATCACGTGGAGGAGATCACATACCAAGCGTGGGTCACGAGATTGTAAGAGAATGAATTTCTCCTTCCAGTGTTGCAGGAGAAAGGCTGGTCAGCTGGAGTTCAGCAGCAGGGAAAGGATTAGCGTTAGCAATAAGAACTACTTTAACTTACTGCTGTTTGAGGTATTGTAAGGTATGCAGGAACTGAGCTATTTATATAACCCTATAACTGAGTTATATACAGCCCTAGAAATTCAAATTCCTGGGTCTCAGTTTGGCTTGTTCTATTTCAAGATGAGAATCCATAAGTAAAAGTCTGCTTTGGTACCCTGAAGTCTTGCCAAAAGTTTATTTAAAGAGCACAGCTCGGCGGAGACTGGTCTCTTACCTGCAGATTTGCTTGGAGTCCTATATGCTCTGTTGTGGTCAGTGCTCTTGGGGCTATTCAGTTTCTGGTCGTTTCTGCTATTTCCGTACTTTTTTATCTGCCTATATTCAGTCAGACTCCAAGTCAACTGAGGCTGAGAAGAGCTGCTCACATGTAGCTGCAGAGGTCAGCCAAGGGGCAGTGGTTTGCTATGGCGCTGTTGATCTTGGTAACAGCTATCCAAGCTGGCAAGGTAGGAAAACCCCACTTGGGATTTCTAGTGCATGGTGCTTGGTCCGAGCTGCAGAACAGTGCAGTAATTTGGAAACTGATATTATGGCAGGTCTGCAGAAGAGCTAACGACTGACCCTGTTCTGAAAAGGACCATTAGGCAAGTGCTGGAGGAGCAACACTTGAGGATCTGAGGAGCGTGGTGCTCTGTCGTTGAGGATTACGGAGAGCTGCTCTGATTTACTGCAATCGCAAGTCGTTCTGAAATTGTGCTGCTCATGCTCCGCCTGTTGCTTTGTAGGCATATTAGTGTAACCGATGGTGGGGTGCCTTTGGTGTTAGTTAAACAGGCAGCACGTGTATTGAGGGCGTGCTCTTTCCCTGGGGAGGTTTGTAGAAACTTGTAATCGCAGCCTAGAAAGAGCTAAGGCATCTCAGGTCTTACGAGGTCAAGGGAGCTTGGTTTTCTAGCAGGATTTGGGCCATTAAACAGGACTACAGCTACACCACTGAGTGA
>Ga0181612_137907_pt1 | contig 10543 bp, 5 predicted proteins | sample HoacroProtozoa21_FD_119630 | JGI IMG/M metagenome (GOLD analysis project Ga0181612, IMG submission 119630) | Hoatzin crop microbial communities from Cojedes, Venezuel. Combined Assembly of Gp0051906, Gp0051904, Gp0051908
GTCTGACCACTCTTTCAGTAAAAAATTTTTCCTAATATCCAATCTAAACCTCCCCTGATGCAACTTAAAATCATTGCCTCTCATTCTATCTCTAATTACTTGGGAGAAGAGACCAACACCTATCTCACTACAACCTTCTTCCAGGTAGTGGTAGAGAGCAATAAGGTCCCCATCAGTCTCCCCTTCTCCGGACTACACGATGCCAGTTCCCTCAGCTGCTCCTCATAAGACATATTCTCCAGACCCTTCACCCGCTTTGTTGCTCTTCTCTGGACACACTCCAGCACCTTCTTGTAGTGAGGGACTCAAAACTGAACACAGTATTCAAGGTGTGGCCTCACAAGTGCCGAATACAAAAGGACAGTCACTTCTCTAGTCTTCTCTCCAACTTACAAGTTGCTCCACCTGAGCTCGCTCTGGCTTCTTGTGGCTTTCTCTTTTTACTTTAACTTTTGGAGCTCTTTGTTCTTCTTCATCCCAGAGGAGAGAGCAGGAAGGTCCTGTATTTCACTTTCCTCCAGCTGGCCCCGCAGGCAGAAGACAGAGCTGGGCCTAGGGCTGGGGCAGGATCTGCTGCTGCAGACCTGTGCAGAAAGCAGTGTGAGAGCAGATGTATCCTGAACTGGCAGGTTGTGGGGAGCTTCTGCAGGTGGGATTTCTCTCTCTCAAGTTTAGCCTCCTAGGACATTAGTGTTGAGGCCAGGTAAGTCACCCAGGCCTGTTTCTTGATGACGTGCGTGAGAAGCTTTCCAGGGTGAGTCACCCCAGCCCAGGTTGGTACATGAGATGGGTGGGATGAATTACCTCTGAAAGCTGCTGTCCGTGCTGCCAGTTGCTGAAGGAGCTGAGGCAACATCTGGCTTTTAAGCACTTGCATTTCAGTGGGGTGAATCCTGTCTGCTGAGAGAAGGTGATGACTTGCTTCATTTGGTGTCTCTGCTCTGTGTGCTTCTGAGTTAGGTAACATACACGTCTTGATTATGTGAGAGAGGAGTCTTTGAGCCTCTTGCATCTTCTGTTCCCAGCCAGGCTTAAATGCCTACTCTTCTTCAGCGGGCTTCTTCATGGTATGACAACTTCAGAAGACCGGGGTCTCTTAGGTCACCTCCACCTCACATTAGTTGTCACCATAGGTGTCTCCAGGCTACCTCTCCTGAACTCGTGGGATTTGCAGAATCACATTGACTTAACTTGATTCATTTTAGTTCTGTCTTCCACACATGCCTTGTTCTTCTGACAACAGATCCTAACACAAGAAGCATTCCTGTTTTCAGCCTTTTTGTTAAATATAATATCAGCTGTTAGCCACAAGTTTTTCCTTGGTGTCATAGTTTGATAGTGCTAAATGTGGAGCAAGGCTTGGTTCTACTGACTGTCTGCAGTATGGACTTGTGGTGGGACCCTGAGCGGCCCAGGGTGTTGAGGTGGACCTGTCTGTGCCTCCACCTTATGGTGAATTCTCCAAAGAGGAGCAAAAGAACTATAAACTCCAGATTCTATTATAATATTCAACTATAATAAGTAACTTAAAGAAATAGAGACATGTAAAACAAATGTGAAAGACAGCTTAGAAATAAAATAGCTTTGTAGACCAACCTCCCATTTTCCACGATATCCTTGCAGGTGAGACCTTACTTTCAGGCCTAGTTTCAGCCACCTCAGTGGCTTCATGTGTTGCAGCAACCTTTTCAGAGCTCCCTTAGGGTTCTGATTCCCATGGCAATTTTCTCTGCCCTGCTGGGTCCTGGCTGCTCTACAGGTATTTTTTGTAAGATCTCTGAAAGCACCATTACAGTGCTTTTGAACAGACCCCTATCAGCCCCTGGGGAGCTGATAAAAGAGTCTGGGAATGTGTTGTCCTGGTTACACCCTGCTAACTCCCTGGCTTCACCACCCTGAGTTTCACCCTCAACTGTTCGTCCTGCTCATTTGCTCTGTGGGTTCTCAAAGAGTTAGTTAGTTAGTTTGTTTGTTTTTTGGTAGGATTGAGAAGCATGATGGCCATCTCCTTCTGGACATTCCTGTCCCTCTATCTGGAATTTGGTCCACTATGCTTTGGGCAGATGCTCTTAAGCAGGTTCCTTCATCTCTTCTGCTCTTTAAATTTTCATTTCATTTAAAAATGATTCACTTGTGATTTAGAAGAAAAATAATTCTTGGATTCTCAAGATGGGGCTTGAGTAAGCCAAGCCTGTTTGGCCATAATTAAGGAGCTTCTACTTGTTTTCAGAAAAGACTGCTTCCCATAAACAAATAAAAGCCTTTTATTATATCTTTTCCTGCATGTATAAGCTGTAGGTAAAACACCCCTATCTGTCTGGATGTTGATCAGTACATTCAGGTTTCCTTTTTTGCCCGTGATGCATGATGTGGTCTCTGATTTTGGGTTATACCATTTTAACAGCCCTGGACTCCTTTCCTTGAAGGTACACAGGAACAGCCGAATTTTGCTCTTAACACAGTGATACCACGAGGCTGAGACTTTGTGACTTCTCCAGTTTCCCAGACTCTGTTAACAACTGCATCCCACATTGGCTGGAGTCTCAGTGTGGCTGTCAGTCTGGGTGGCTGGTTTTTCACCCTTGCCAAGTATCCTTCTTCTTCCCACCTCGCTTTCAGAAGTCTTCTGAAAATGGTCTTAGCCTCTGTATCAGATTTTGCACAGTTTTTTAAATGATCTCCACTTGCTGGGATCTCTTTGGCCTCTGTTAAGCATTGGGAGTCATATGGATAAGGACAGTACGTAAGTGCTCTGCCTTGTTTCCCTGTTACTGGTGGCAGAAGCCTCTTCTTTCCCATCACTGCAGGGCTTGTGTGCTTCTTCCCTGTGTGTAGGATCCACATTTGCCACTCACTGATGCACTGGATGAACATCTGGGGAAGCCGTGCTAGGTGCAGTAGGAATCTTTTAATAATGACATATCAAAAAAAAAAAAAAAAGCAAACAGAAGTGGATTTGCACATTATTCATCCTGATAAATATAACTATGAAATTGCTTTATAACTTTGGACACAGCTGGAGCTTTATAATAGGCTGTCAGTGCAGTAGCACCTGTGATCCTAATGCCTGGGTCTATTTTCCTGATTTTAGCTATAAATTCCACTTTACAATGCTAGGGGGATAGCCCTGGGTGTGCGGTGGGGGGTGAGGGTTTCATTCCCTCTGCCTTTCTCCCTTCCACCACAGCCTCAGATTTCTCCAGGCCATCTCAGTTTTTGAAAACCCTCTGATTTTTGCTTTCATATGGATGAGGTTTTCAAATTTGTCCACATTTTCTTAACCGTACTTATGCTAGCATATTTGTGTCCCTGTTAGACATAGAAATCATTTTGTAGTTCAACTTTTTCAAAGAAAACAACTGTCAAATTATTCTTCCGAGGAAAAGAAGGAAAGAAGAATGAAGTGGGTGGAGTGTAAGTAACAATTACTGTAGGCTGATAATGTTTAAAGATTCATAGAGGGATGTATTTCATGGGCCATACGTGTATGTAACAAATTCGCCTACTCTGTAATCCTTCCCTTTATTGACAACACAACAATCAGCTCTTTCCAGAATGGTAAACTGCGGAATGTTTTTCTCCTGCAAATGCTGTATTCAAGCTCAAATAACTAATGTGCAGCATTATTACTGGAGAAAGCTGGCAAGCCTACTGAGCAGGTTAGTGATTCAGGCATAAATCCCTCACTGAAGGAACCTTCAGCGCCTGCTTTCTTTATGAGTCCTAGATCTTGATTTTCAAATTGAAGGAGGGTGCAGCCCCAGGGGGCTGCATCTCCAAAAATTGCTCAGAATTTGTAGAAATTGGGCATTTACTTGTATATTGAAATATGGGAAAGGGAAATGTAATTTAGGAACCTCTTCTGCAGCCCTTGACCCCTGCTACCAAGAAGATGAGGAAAGCAAGTCAAGCAAGTCATGCATGCAGGCTGCATAGCTGACGTGATATAATCTAACACTACTGAAATATATTCTCAAAGTGAGAATCACCCTAAAACTTCAAGTAAAACTTCCTTCTGTTTCTTCAAATACAGGGGTCCATGCCCATAATTTGTTTTCACATTTAATTTTCAAAATATTTTTTGCAAAGGGAAGCAAGGAGGAGAATCCAGCCATAGAGAAAGAATAGTACATTTTTCCTTTCCTTCATTTGAAGTGATTTTTTGATCCAGGATTATAGTGATGTGCTAATAATAGAAAGCAGTTATGAAATGCATCACCTTTTCCCAGCAGATTCTGGCAGCACAGCATAGTCTAACTTTTGAAGATGTGTCTGCTGTTCTGATGGATCCCCGGCCCTGTTTACTTATCCAGCACAACCACCTTTTAAACAGCTTGAAATAATTAAATAAAAACTTTGGGCAAAGTCAGAAGAAATGTAAGCATCTGTTTCCTTCCCTGGGGCCTGAGGCAGTTCCTGGTCCTGTTACTTGCGGAAAATGCTTGCCTTGCCCAGCATCAAAACTTGTGGCTCCAGAGGAGCTCAGATCCCTTCCCACACCCTTCTGCCTCCCTGCCTTTGAGGTAGCAGAGATGCTGTATCGTTATCTGTACCTGTATCCCGGCACCTGAGCTTTCGGCTGGGAGGATGCAAAGCCGGGAGAAGGGGCTGTAGGCACAGGGCTGAGGTGGCTGGTCTGCGCCACCCTCCCCTCCTCGGGATGCAAGCCACGGCGGGACACCAGCACCTTCCAGTGCCTCTCGGCTGGGCACCCTGCACGCTGGTTAGGGATACGGGGACCCTGAGGCAGTGGTAATTTAAAGCAGAGCTGCTCAGGACAGATGGTGAGAGCTATGTGAGTGGCATCCTGCTGTAATCATTTCAGCCACTCGCACTGAGTACGTCCCTGCAAGGGAGGGAATCTGTCTCACTATCTTTTCGTCTCTTAGAAGAAGAAACAAAAAGAAAAATATTTCGGTTTTTTTGTGCCTGGTTTTTCCCCACTTTGACATTTGCTGTGTATACTGGGTTTTGCATTTTCCCTTTTTCTTGTATTTCGAAGACCCTTAATAAATAAAAGATGTGAACACAAAATTGCTATTCAAATTTGATTGTCTCAAATTATGTCTAGAATGAAACAAAAATCTAGTGATCTGCGATTTTGTGTGGCGAAGGCAGCTCAATGCTATTCAATCCAGTAGGAGAGATATAAAGAAAGAGAATTTAAAAAATACCAGGTAGCAAAGAAAAGAAGAGGTAGGGAAAGTGCGATAAGGAACAGCTTAATACTTCAATGGTCTGAAGAGATTTTTCAACAAAACCATTATTAATACTGGGTATTCTTCTAAGCTTACTTCTTACCGTCACAAAACCATTAGCTCTTTGGTAGTCACAATCTTCCCTATATCTATATCATGTCTTTTCATTGCTTTTTATTTGTCTTTGTCTTCTTCTGCTTGACGGGTAACATGCAGCACCCTTGTGCTGTATACTTATTTCAAGACTGACTGCAACAGTTATAAATATCTCCTCGGCACTGAAGGAGGCAAATAAAAAAGCGATGAGCTTCGGTAGCCGGAGTTCTGAATTGCTGCAGACAAGAGAGCCTGTCAATGAAGCCTTGTGAAATAAAAATATTGCTGGCTGTTTTTTGTAACTTTAAAGAAGAAACCTTTGGTTATATTCATGATAACAGAGATAAAATTATGATTAGAATTGCTCTTGAAATGGATGTTTTCCTATAGCAGCAGGACTGTGCTCATTATCTCCTGAATATTTTGTCTTCAGGCATGATTTTGATGAAGATTTAGCAACAGGGTCTTAGCTCTGGGAGGGGGATTGGGGCATTTTGTGCTGCGCCTCCTGTCTGAGTGGTGGAAAAGCCACCGGGTTTGCTGTGTTGGGACGCACACTAGCGTGTAAAGAATCACAGCAACACTTTTGCTGCCAGCTGCTGTGGAAGCTCTGCACTTATCCTTTGTCTGCAACAGCAGCAACAGAGTTTTTTGTCTGTGCTTTCAAGAAATAAACACCGTTTGAATTTGGTCTCCATGCATAAACACAATTTAAAGTTAAAAGCTTAACAAAACCTTTTTTCTCCTTTTAAATCTTGTTTCTTGCCAGTTATTCACAGTGTTGTGTATGCTTTTTAAATTAAAAAAAAAAAAGCTTCCCACAATTATGTGAGAGTCTGAGCACTTATTCCTTCAGCTCTGGCATTTTTTGAGAGCCATGCATCAGTTCATCGAGGGACATTCCCTGCACCATGGTCTTCAGTAGAGAAAGACAAATGATGGAAAATAGCTCAGATGACGGAGTTGTGTTCTAGATGCTTACTATGTCTTTTACTGTAGCATCTCCAGGAGTCCACCAAGGATTAAGACTTCAGAGCCAGACAACTGACTGCCTAGGAATTTGTGGAAGTATCAGAACAGGATTATCCAAAACAGAAACATGATCCCAGAAACGGGAGTTGAATGGTACTCAGCAGTTGTAGCTTGCGGTGTGGTGAGCCCTTGTCCAAGGGTTGTGCTTTGCAGGCCCTTCTGGCAAAGGTAGCTTCTCTAGGACATGTGGAAAGAAATAGAGCAGTCACTTCACAGAAGCTAATGAAAAAGCTCTTCCTGTGCAAGGAGTTAAACTTGGACTTGCTTTAGAGAAAAGAGGGCGGTCAGGTGGCACTGCTGACAGACTGAAGGTAGGAACTAATCGTGAGCTAAGAGACTGGGCGCTACACAAAGGGATGAGCTATGTGCTGAAGAACCATAAAGGTGAAGACTGACAACTTGTGGTCGATGAGTGAAAACAGATGGCAACAGATATGTCATATTCACGGTTGCAATGAGAATCCAAGAAAGATCATGTTGCCACCGGTGTCTTGAACGGGGCTGAAGCTCCGCACTGGTGTTTTGTGAATGAAGGTTTTGGTTGTGTAATGGCTTAACACGAGTGCAGCTGAAAAGCTCAGGTGCCAAGATACAAGCATAGATAACAATACAGCATCTCTGCTATCTCAAAAGCACAGCAGTGTGACAGCTGGGTCTGGGGAGGAGAGCAGGAGCTGTTCCAGCATTTGTTGTGGGTGAGCAGCTGAGAAGGGTGAAAAGCCCCAGGCACTAGGCATGGCAGAGATGCCGGAGACAGGCGGAACCAGGCAGTGGCAGGAGCTGCAGGGAGAAGCTGGAGGGAAATCAGGTGGGGAGAGGTCCTACACGACCTTCCCCTGGGCTGGCTTTAGGAGCTGCAGGTGTTTTCATCTCAGCAGCAAGGAGCAGACCTAAGGATAAAGGCTGAAGGAAGCTTAAGAGAGGAATGGTTTGCCCCTGTGGGAAGGGGCAACATTTAAATTCCCTGTTGCCTGTGCCATCTGATGATGGTAAGCAGCATCCTTCCAACTCTGTCAATACAAGGAGAACTTAGATATTGACCATTTAGGTGGTGCATGATGGATAATCTCATTCCTGTATGGTACTCCTTATCCAAGCTGCTTTGCTCAATTAAACTCTGCTCAGCAGAGACTATACAAATGTGCTGTAAAGTTCATGCCATGACCACATTTCCTATCAATTTCTCCACCGGAACATATATTAATGGAAACATGGGGATATATTAATTGTACCATTTTGAATAAATGCAACCTTAGCAGAGTACATTTTTTTATTATTATTTAATAATTATGAGTTCAGGCTTTTCTTCATTTCCTGCTGTGAGCTTTTAAAAGTCACTGCAATGCTGAAACATAAATAGAGTACGTGATGTAACGCTTTGCCTAGGTGAATATCGTAGACTTTTTTACCCCAGGAAAATGTAATGCATTTTAAAAAAACTTGTTCAGCTCATTTGAAATTTTGCTCTGTTCAGACCAAATCAGGGAAAACCCAAATCAAGATGAAACAATAGTTACTTAAAAAAATTAAACTAATATTTACTAAGATTTGACTAAGCAAAAAATGAAAAAAAAAAGTCACAGAGAGCATGAAAATAGTAAGTTTTTTTGAAAAAAATCTTTAAAAATGTAGATGAGAAAATATCCAGCCTGCTGAAGTTTCTCTCAGCCATTCCGTTCCGCATGTAACAAAACCCAGGTGGGATGATGCTCAGATTCTCCCAGGCAGCGGAAAGTCAGAGATGGAGTCCAACGTCAGCCATGAGGACAAGGTGACCTGGTACCATCCGGTTTATCATCTTCTATTCTCTCATCGCTCGGCCATCAAACTCCCCCCTTGTCTCCCTTCCCCCTCTCCTATGTGGCTCTTTCCTATTTCCTTGTCTTTATATTTTTTCTCTTCTTCTTTGTCTTCCTTTCTTAGCCACTTGCCTTATTCTGACAATATGATTACTTAATACTTACCTGCCAAATTAACTGACTTATTTTACCAACGAGTGGATGTACCATTCCCTGACACTCGGTATTTGACAGTCCCACAATCTTTTCTGTCCAGGAGATACATGGTACAGTGGGAAAATTCCAGTCAGTATGGTGGGCTTTTTCTACAACATGCTACTCTTTCATACCAGCATGAACCAGTATGTGTGTTGGTTTGCCCTCTCTGTTTGACTTTTTAAGGCAATAAAATGTGAATAATTAAAAAATCCTTTAGAACCCACTCATCGTCTCTCCTTTATTCCAAAAATCACACCCAACTGACCTCTTACCGAGAACGCTGTTCCATTCTGCAAGACTCTGTCTTTTCACAATGAAAAGAAAAAACCCTGTTCAGCTAATTGAGCAATTTGCTTAACTGGATACACTGTGAAAACGTATAGTGGAAATGCTAATGTATTAAGTACGACTGTGTATTTGTATGCATAGGAAAATAGAAATGCTATATAGATGCTGTTGCTAGAATGCTGCATAAATACCTGAAGGAAAACAATTGTTACTGGAGGTATATTTTGAGGTTTGCCTGCAAAGAGTTGTTCATTGTCAGTAAAATGGAAGTAAATTAAAGGAAATTGCTTAAATTTGACCTGAAGTTTATTGCTTAAATTTGACCTGAAATTTTTTTGTTGAACGATACACACAGAGCTTGTGAAATCATCTTCTTTTGCTTTTTATTAGCACAGTACTTGGAGCCCAGCCATGGATCTGGATATCCTTGTGCAGAATGCGCTGAGAAAAAAGGGGGTCTCCTATGCCACAAAGCTTAGAATGTTTTGCAGGACATCAGCCAGAGCAGGGAACACCTGTAGTACTTGGTTGATGTTGGTCAGTGCAGTAGGCTGTAGCACAACAGCCACCCTGAATTTGGCAGTGGTTTAAGGAGAGTGGGAATAAGAGATTTGAAGGAGAATGGTGAGATTGCTTGTAGGTGATTATAAGGGGTCCTTCAAAGTGTGAAGGACGGTATTAAAAATCACGAAACGCCGTGAGGTAGATAACAGAGGTTAGAGCTGCTGGCCAATAAAAGCAGAAGGTGACCTCTTGTGACTTAATAACAGGTGGTGCCAATGTGTCAGCCAGCTATGAGAGGGCATGGAGTCTTTTTTTGATGTGACAAAATGTATCAATTTATTGGACATGCCAGAATAAGAACTTAAACATTTTGGTTAGGAACAAAGAGTAAAAAAGACAAAATTCCACTCAAGTGATCACACATAGGATATAACCACACCAGATGGCCAGGAGAGATTTGGCAGATGGGGGGACCCGTGTGCTTAAAGTCACCTGTGAAGTAGTTGATCACTTTTCAATGTTTAATGGAGCGCTGCAAAACCAAAAGCCACAAACCCCTCCTTTCCCCTCCCTTTCAGAAAGAGTACTGAGGACGTGCCTTCCTCATTAGGCTCTGAGCATGCTCTTGAGGATGCAAAATCTCAGGCACAAGAGCATAGATAGGTACAGTAGAAAACTGAGGCAAAGAACAATTTAGTTGCCACATCTTTGGTTTCTCCGTTCCTCTAAGTGGAAGGGGGCTGAGGCTCACTCAGGAGCTTCCTCTGTTGCAGAGGGGTGCTAAGAGCAGGGCTGGAGCAGAGGCAAGACTGGCCAAAAATATGCTTTTTAAGAATAGGCTAACTGACTTTGCTTGCTTGCTTTTAGTTCCTGGATGTTGCGGCAACGTGATACCTATGTAATATATTTACACTGTAGAATACAGGACAGGGGGACAGGTCAGAGCTGGCAGATCTTTAAGGACACTTTCCATAGAGCACAGGAGCTCTCAGTCCCCAGGTGTGAGAAGTCAGGCAAGGAAGGGAAGAGGCCGGCATGGCTGAGTTGAGACCTGCTGGTCAAACTACAGGTCAAGAGGGAACTGCACAGGCAGTGGAAGTAGGGACAGGCATCCTGGGCAGAGTATGGGGATGCTGCCCAGTTGTGTAGGGATGAGGTCAGGAGGGCCAAGGCACAGGCAGAGCTGAACATGGCAAGGGATGTGAAGAATAACAAGAAGGGCTTCTGCAGGTATGTCAACCAGAAAAGGAAGGTTAAAGCAAGCATACCCCCCAATGAACAAGAATGGTGACCTCATGTCATTAGGTGAGGAGAAGGCTGAGGTACTCAACAACATTTTTGCCTCAGTCTTCACTGGCAGCCTCTCTGCTTGTCCCTCCCCAGCTGATGGACTGCAAGATGGCGTCCAGAGGGGCAAAGACCCTCACA
>Ga0181612_165125_pt1 | contig 10543 bp, 8 predicted proteins | sample HoacroProtozoa21_FD_119630 | JGI IMG/M metagenome (GOLD analysis project Ga0181612, IMG submission 119630) | Hoatzin crop microbial communities from Cojedes, Venezuel. Combined Assembly of Gp0051906, Gp0051904, Gp0051908
CATGGATTTGTGGACATCCAGATCGCTTAAGCGATCCCTCACACAGTCCTCCTCGACCAAGGGAAATTCTTCCTCTTTATAGGCTTCTTCTCTTACCTCCGGGGCCTGGGATTCCTGAGGGCCAGTCTTAGCACTGAAGACTGAAGCAAAGAAGGCATTCAGTAGCTCTGCCTTCTTCGCATCCTCCGTCACCAGGACACCCGCCTCATTCAGCAGCAGCCCCACATTGTCCCTAGCCATCCTTTTGCTGCTGATGTAGTTGGCTTGTCTGGGCCATCGGGGCCCATCAGTGCACCCACAGCCTGGACAAGAACCCATGCTAGAGACAGGTGGGGGAAAACACACACTGGGAAGATTCACACAACCTGCTGGAAAGCTGTTACAGCTTAGCCTAACAAATACCTAGTTACCATCAAATATCAGTTCTACAGGGTATTTTAAAAAAAAACAAAACTATCATAACTAGGCCAACCTCAGCCCTGCTGGTACATCCAACTAATTTTACAAAGGGCAATCCTTACTAATTAGTGACAACCCAGCAAAGATATTACCTGTAACTTATTATTAGCAAAGCCTCTACTATTTTGTTTCATATCCCTGCTACTGCACTGGTGAACCCAGTAAGTGCTTCAATTTGGGTCACATGTACTTGTGGAAGCAGCACCGCCTATCCCTTCTGGGAAATAACAAGAGTGCCCTTTATGGAACGCTCCCAAACAGAATATAAGAAAAGGTGAAAGTAATAAAACTGACAAGGAAATCCCAGCTATGTAAGCCAGTCCTCCTGGGGACTGTTATGACCCGCCCTTAAGGCCTCTGCCTCCCTTTCAGCACTCCCTCCTACTACAGAGCAAAGATCAACAAGAGAGGAATAGAGCAATCCTGCGCCCCTCTCACCTGCTTTCCCCAAGTCAGCTCAAGGCTTTCAACAGTCGCCTGGAACAGAAAATTGATCTGACAAAATGTACTGATCTGATTCAACTTGGAATAGCCTATTGATTTGGCTCTGGCTTGCCAGGAGGCTACAAGAGTGCAAGCACCAGCCCAACAGAGGGAACACGAATGAGGGAGCTGGGTGGTTAAGTCTGGGGGAGGGCAGCAGTGCTTCAGGCAGCTTAAAGCAGTTGTCGGGCTGTAGCCGCACACGTACAGCTAACACAGCCACCACCCTCACGTTAGCCGCAGTGCAGGCACCAGGTCGATGGAAGCGATTATTCCCCTCTACTCGGCACTTGCAAGCTCCTGTCTGAAATGCCATGCTCAGTTTTGCCACACACACACACACCCCCCTCCTCTTTAAAAGAAATACAGAAAAACTTGAAAGAGTCCAGCAGAGTGCCAATAAAATCCTGCAGGCAGACGACATTAAGAAAGTCTGAGGGAACTACATTTCTTCAGCCTGGACAGCAGCAGGCTAACCAAGGCGCTGCCTGCAGTCTGCCACTGCTCAGACAAGTGGAGCCAGCCTCGTCTCATCAATGCGCAGCAAGACACGAGGCAACCGCCAAAATATGCGGCACAGAAAATCCCAACTGTATATAAGGAAAAAAGAAGTTCACAAACAAGAATGCTTAAGCAAGAGCATTTTCTTTAGAAATTTTCAAAACTCACAGCCCTGACCAACCTGTTCTAACTTTGAAGCCAGTTCTGCTTACAGCAGGGGTCAGGGCCAGGTAACACCCAGTGGTCCTTGTCAGCCTAAATTTTCAGTCACCATGCTACACAACCCACAGTATCATGCAACACATGCAGGGTCTACAACCTGCAGAGTCATTAAAATTGGATTTGTCTGAGAACAGTCCAATTACTCATACATGCTTCATACGCTGTACATGATTTTTATAACTTAAAAAATGGGAGTATCCAAAACCACTGTAAATACTGGATTTTAAATTCACTCCAATTATATCCAAGTTTGTCACAGAATTATTTTCCTTTCTTAAAGTAATTCACAACTTCTTAGAACCTTAATACATAACTTCCGATACAAAGCAGTAAAGTATTATCTTCACACTTTGTAAAAGCCTAAGACAGTGGCTAATTCAGAAAAGCAACACTTAGAGCAGTAATTCCCCAAACTGTGATATGAACAACATCAAAACTCGGCAAGCCACAAGTAAAGAAATTCACCTGCAAAACTGCTGTAAACATATACAGACTCCTAACTTCCATGCAGCTACACGGGATCAATTCCTGACCGGCAGCGTGCTGGCCCACAGGTTCTGAGTGAATACTGACCTTTGGAAATCAATGCTTTAAAGCAAGGAAATGACTGCTGTAGTTACAGCTTTATAGTGGGAGATAATCAAACGTGCATACACTAACATACCTAGCACCTGAAGCAACTACTCTCCAAGTTACAAGACATGCCCACTAATCCTCACAAGCTCGGTATGACATTGTATACATCCAGCCCGCAGGAACTCTGACAACACCTCCATCATGTTTTATAATGGATCTCAGCCATCAAATCTTCCGTACTGTTCTGTTGCTCTACACCATTCTTCAGAATTTTAATTTACAATCCTAACTTCACTATGGAGTATCTGAAGAAATACATTGTCACTGGAACAATAATCATCAGAACAACAAAAACAGAAGAAATCAAAATTACTGCAATAGTCACTGTAGAGAATGGTATTGTAGTGAACTGAGTGTGCTACATAAAATTTACGACATTTTTATCCCTCGTATCCTTTTGAATACAGATGTAAGTCTATTAACCCAATACAAGCATCCATCCCTTGTTAAATTACATCAAAGGATCACAGCAGCGTTAAGTAATTCCACACTGACTCCAGCGGCAAAACGTGCAGAGTTGAAGTCCTTCCCTCACACAAATTTCCACCGCGACTCCCATTAATTTTCACAGTGCTAGTATTTTGCTCAGTATTCTTCTGAACTAGGAAAAAAAAAAAAAAGAAGGTGCCATTTTGCCACATATTAGGTAATGCATATCATTTAAGCAGTATGCATTTCAGGTTGCTAAGGTGCCGTAACTACCGCCTTCGTGACGCTGCCAGTCATCTCTCAGGTTCGTAACAAACAGGCAGCCCCGGATTCATTGAAGGAAACTCACCTGCATAGGAACAACCAGACCTCACTTGCATTCTCTGCAACACAGGAGTGTAAGAAAGAAGTATTAACTCCAACCCTTACTACCACGTATTTTTTTCTTAAATTTCAGGTCCGTGCTACTTTTGAAATGTCTAGTAGACCAGACAATTTCAGGTTCTTGTAACTAACCAAGCATGTGTTTTATGATCAACTTTAGAGCTGCTCACCACATCAAGCCCTTTATTTTCAAGAAACTGATTTTTAGACAGATGGAATACAAAAAAAAATGAGTATCGAGGTATTTCCACTTCCCCCCCCTCATTACTGTAAAAAAATCATCTGCAGAGGAGTAACGACACTATTCAATGGAGAAGAGGTAAATATGGAAAAACTTGACTGCAAATTAATATTCATAATTTTACTCAGTCAAAAATACAGCAGGCTTAATTATCAAAAAGTTGTCATTTCAGGACAACAAGAATAAGGAGGCAAATTTAATTTTTAAAATGTACTTTGTAAAACACAAGGATTTAACTACTCACTTGTAAACCATGCTGTGCTTATATTCCACAATATGTAATTACTCCTGATGAATAGTTTCTCTTCCAGAGGAATCGACAAAAAGCAACTACTATACTGTTGCAAAATGTACCAGCATTGGTGCTCTAAAAAAGAGCTAACAAATTTGGGATTCTAACCGAGTAACACAGTGCAATATGCAAGTGTGAATTTTCTACATACATGAAAATGTGTTTTCATTCCAAGATTCTAAACCTGAGTAGTACTTTTAAGATGAACTTACAATGTTTGAAATTAGCTATGGAACTGAATTTAATCATCAGCATTTCAAAGATATCTGTATACAACAGACTACAGGAAGAAATCTGTAATTTTAAATATTCAGAAGAATGATGCAATATCTCTCCATGAAAAACTACTCCAAAAGATGGGAACTATTCATGAGTCAGATAAATAGCAACAAGAAAAGAAACACGAGACTGCTAACTCTCACGAATTGCTAGGCATGACGTTGCACATCTTCCTGGTTTCTAAGATCTGGCAGAAGATGAACACCTAAGAGGACAGGCACGGTCTTAACACAATTGTGAAGTACCAGCTCCACATACAGAAGGGCAAACAAAAACCAGACACTAAAGCACAGACAACTTGCAATACGTTGTTTATCCAACTCTTAAATTTTATTACGCTTTAGCATACCACAGAAAAAAAGATTCTTGATCTGAGTTTGGCAAACGTGGTAACTTATCAAGCTTCCAAAAACTACAGTGATATTTTAATATATTAAGAAAAAAACAGAAATGTGCAGTTCAACTGTTAACAGTATGTATGACAGCAAAGGTTAATCCAGCTACAGTCAAGCACACCGAGTACACGCGTGAACCCCCAGTATAGCTGTCTAAAATCTGATTTCCCTCAGACACACATGTTCAGCATCAAATTTCTAACTTATTCAATACAATTTTTTCCTACTGCATCCAGAGCTGCTCTTGGCAACACCAAAAATCTTGACGAGACTTTCACCTGAAAACAGATTTTTTTAAACCACACAGAGAAAATCCATCATAACTCACAGCCTGGAGGTCAGGACGCTTACCTACGCCATGGGATTCACCAGGCTAAACACTCGTCTCAGCCCATTTCCCCAGCAGTGACTATCCTCAACAGTATGCTATGGGCCATTCGAGGCTCCGCCTTTCTAAGCTGCTCCACCGCATACACAATTCTTCAGGAATCTCGACATTCACAAAACATTTTGAAAGGTCCTGCTTTCATCCCAAAAGAGGAAGAGAAGGAGGAGTAATCTCAACAGTTCCTTAGGAAAGAAATGTTCATCTGCCCAAAGAAGTCAGATGCTCATAAGTATTTCTAGAAACTACTGTACGCAATAACGCAGGCTATTAGCATATGTTATTTGTGCAACACAACACTTTAAGAAATGTCAAGTTGGTTCTTCAGATGTTTTTATCTTGTTTCTACTACAGAATACCTGTGTATCGTAATTCTCATTCCGTGCACTTAATGTTCAAAGATTCTGAAAAAACACTTAAGCAGTCTCAGAATGTAACTACCTTATCAACTGATCACTTATCAATTAATCTTTAAACCAATGACCAATTAATTTTCACTGCCACTCTAGTCCATACTAGTTTAAAACAAAACTGGTTACCTGGCCTCAGGCACGGTTCACACACGCTAGTATCAGCTAACAATTACCAATAATTAAAGCTGAATGGAGATTTATACTCCTTTCAGTTATGTTGGGGAAATTAAGTTAAGTATGAATACGATGAATTGACGGATGTGTAACTAATTCAGCAGTGCAGTTCACATCAATGCCCCCAAAACCAGACTGAAAACCCTCCATACTGCCAATCTTGTCCTTGTTGAAGCCAATGCCTTGCTAAAGGCAATGGAGATTTTGCCACTTGTTTCAGTGGGGCCAAGATATTTTCTGTAACTGACACACCTCAATAAATTCCAGCTACGAGACCAGATCCTGAAATGCCACTCTAAGATCCTAAGTTCACAGTAAAACTACTGCAAGTTCCATCTGAGACAAGGCACAAGACCACCCCTTATAAAAATAATTAGTCAGTTCCAATGAAGTTAAAACTTCCTCTCTGGACTCCCCTCTCTTCACTTCACCACCCTTTCTTAACACCTTCAATGAAAGAAAGGCTACTGTATTAAGTTTTGACTGTGATTTGCCCCCTATCTTTCCTTTCCTTTTGGTAAGCATTCCCTTACTCAAAGCAACACCTGAAGCAGCTCTAGAACATTTCAGAACTAGTGCAAGACAATAAATTAAAGCAATAAAAAAACTCCTGACAGTCTATTTGTGCTAGTTAATCATGTTAATTTTTGTCTAAAACCTCAGTGATTCTCAAATAAAGCAAAAATAATACAGACATGGTAGTTGTTTTCTCAACAATGAAAGCAGGGGCAAATGAACATTTGACAACAAAGATACACATTAATTTAACTACGTGATGACCTTGAAAAAACACCATTTCAGGTCAGTGTTTATGCATTTGTACTGGTGCAACAAGGGCTTTACCGATACTGCTTATTCCAGCTTTCAAACTTGAACAGTTGCAGGTCACAGTCAATGTTGGAACAGTTTACTGTTCTTGCTGCTCTCCCTCTACTGTAAGAAAGCAGAACACGCTTGTTTTTGTAGACATTCCCCATGTCCGTTCTGGACCAGGTATGTCATCATAAAAAACCTTTCAGGCACAGATACAGCTTATTCCAGCAGAACTACTACAAGAAATTATGCCAACTCTGAACAGAATGAATCACATTATCACAGAGGCTCATATGCCTGGACTGTACCTATTACTTACACAGGGATGACACACTTTTACGCTCTCAGTGCTGCATCTACGCTAAAAAGCGCTAGCCATTAGACTTACCACAAGCCTAATGCAGCATGAAAAGGCATGATCATTGACCTCTAGAGCCACATTATAAAACATAACTGCAGTTACGCAGACACAACTTTTCTGGAACCGATGTGGAAGTATACCAGCAAAACTGTGAAAACACAGCTAGAGTACAACGAATGTCCAAGGAGCATATGAACACATCCCTGCCTGCAAAGCTCTTCAACTCTGGACTATGGACTTACCTCTGTTGCAAAACCTCACAGATACAGAAAGGGTCCTTGGAGGAAATTGGAAATGCAGCTTATACTAGCAGACTTTGGTATTTTTCCCTGACTACAACCAAATTAAATATATAAACTCTACTGGAAAAGTACGTGGGGCAGGGGAGGAGCAGAAAAACTGCATATCTGTAAGCTGTCACAACTATTTAGCTACAGTAGAGCCATCTCGGACAAGGGCACAACTACATAGCACTGACCCACCTGAGGCCACACATACACTGAGAGTATTATCAACTCAAGAATACGGGTATAATATACAAGGCAAGTGCTCAAAGTATGAGGAAAATGAGAACATACCTAAAATACATGAGCATCATACTAGTGAATAAGACAAGGTACATCAAAGAAAACACAACTGGGCTAGTGTATCAACACGGTGAGCTTCTGCACTCCTCCATCAATGTGAACAAGCTATGCAGAACGCAAAGTACTACTTGCAACAACAACACAACCAAAAAACTTTTAAGCTCAGACGCGGCCAAAGAAATACATCTAAAAAGAACAGATCTACTATATTTAAATACTATCCATCAAAGACCTCAAGACGAGAATACATTTTGCTTTAATGCAAGCAGGTCAGAGTAGAGAGTATACAGTCATTTGGCAAGTATTATGCCCTGAGAGAATATAAACTGGCCATTTTCATCCCATTTTTATCATTTCTTCGTTATTTTCACCAATTAATGAAAAAATTCACAATCTTCCAGACATTAGTGTATAACAGAGAAATTTTATTGTATAAAAATACACTACCACTACAAAAAAAATTGACTATATTGATCCCAAGACTATTGTTAAGAAACATGCAAATCACTTCAGAGTACATCTCATGTAATACTAAGATTTCTGAGATATGTGAACAAATACTGTACTCCACACTCAACAGATTTTAAACGACTATAAAGTTTTAGCAAGTGTATTGTTTAAAAAGCTAAAACGTTAACAAGGTTATCTCGATTAAAGTCTTTAGAGAGTTCATATCCAGACAATTTTTTTAGTGTATTCCAAGAAATAAAAAAATGTATTTCAAAAGAAATGTCATTTTAAACCCTTCAACACCAACAGGCAAAGAATTTAAACAGCCTTAAAATTAATCCCAAATTTTAAAAAATCTCCCACTTCCTTCAGAAACGAGCAAGAGGCATGGCGAAGCCCTCCTCTCATCTGTCAAAAAGCATAAGATGAAGAACTAAACAAGCATTCCACACTACTCAGCGGGCACAGCATGAGTTGGTCTGGCAGCGTATTTGCTGTTCCTGAATACAGATGTTGTGGGAACTAAACTTCAGCCTCTCCAGCACTGATCAGATTACACAGAAATGTAAAAATAAAAAAGGACAAAAAAAAAAAGTTTTTATCAAAAAGCAGGAGACCATTTACAAAACTCTTCCTAAAGAACAGCACCAAAACACAAGAACCGTATTAAAGTGGAGCTGCCAAATTGGAATAGTTTGCAAAAAGCACTGCTTCCTGTGAGATATAACGGATAAAAACCTTGAAAAGATACCAATCCCCCCTTCAAAAACAAAGAGCCTAAAAGCAACAAAATGAGTCATCTACCCACCCATCAGAAAGTTACTTGCCCTGTATTTTTGCAAGCACTTCTAAAGGTACGGAAGGCTCTTCGACAGAACATTACTTTGCTACATGAGGGCATTTCTTGGAAGGTGGACTTCTTTGCTAAGGACGTGTTGTATTGTCACTCCACAGAAGAGTACCTTCTTTCAAATCTTTCTTCTCCCCACACTCTGAAGCCATCTCATGTCAAGAAACAGGTATTTTACAGACATGAAAACAAGCTCTGAGGTGATGTTTCCAGACTTGAAGGGGGGAGCACGGGCCCCTCGGAACCAAGGCAGTTTCGTACCTCGCAGCACCGTGACCCAGACCACTCAGGAGCTGGGGAAGCCCAAGAAGGCAGCGACTGAGCGCGACAGCTCTGGCAGGGCCCTCTCCGAAAAGGCCCATGCCCAGAACAATGCCACCTTTTTGCTTCCCTGCACACGCACAGCCCCAAATCCTTCACTTTTCTCCCCAAAGCACACACACGGGAAAAAACCCTCACAGAAATTTCTTAAAGAAAGAAAGAGAAGGCGGGGGGGTTGTGAACGCAATCCAGCTTCTGGGATTTCGGGGAGTGGATCTGAAGACCCGGGCGAGCAACGCCTCCGAGACAGACACAGCGACGGCCCCGCCCCACACGGCGCGGCGGCGGCAGAAACGGCCTTAAAATGGCGCCCGTGGGGGAGGAGAGTCGGGAGCGAAACTGCGCAACAAACGCTGGCAGGAAGCCAGGCAGCGCCATCTTCCCCGCTCTCCCCCACCCCCACTCGCACCGAGGAGCTGCCCTGCGGAGGCTGGCCGCCGAGCCCGGGCACGGCCGGGGCAGCGCTGCCCTCTCCCGCGAAGCCCGCTTCGTTCCGCGCTGCCCAGCCCCGCGGAGGAGCGGAGCGGGGAGCAGAGAGCCGGCGGAAAGGAAAGGCCTCCGCATGTCGTTCCTTCCCCCGGCGATTATTTAGTAACAGTTCCAAGAAAAGACACACGTGCCCTCAATTCCTCGTTTCATTTTGCCCGGTTTTTAACATGACTACATCTGCTTTCTGCCATAACCTGTAAGTGAATTTTGCGATTAACAGCAAAAAGAAATCGTAACAAGTACTGAAGCCCCCCCACAGCCCAACAAATGCGAGGATTTCAGAAAATCCCCTCCACCACCACCTACTGTTTTAAGCCGCAAGTAAAAACTATTTATAAAACACTGTTTCTCTGACGGAAAATAATGCCCGCAGCACAGAGGGCCGGATTCCCGTCCGATCCCACAGCAAAGCCGAACGGGGTACTCCAGAAAGAGACGGTTTACTGTTATGCTTTAAAAAACAGGCGTTACGGTTAAATATTCTCTCTCCAAAAGGGGGGGGGGAGAAAAATCACAGCAGAAAACTTGGTCCCGAAAAGGAGAAAAAAAGCGCATTAGCCCCAACCTACCGCCCGAGCGCTTCGCGCACCCCCAAAAAGCAGCCCCGTCTCCATTCCGCGGGTGAAAGCAGGCGGCACGCAGCAGTTCAGAGGAAATCGCGAATAAAGAACGAAACAAATCAAATCAAATCTAGTGGCGACACCGAAAACGAGGAAACGAGTGAAAAATAAATCCTCAGAAGGCACAAATCTGAGACACGGGCAAAAAGAAACGGCAAGATTAGGGTGGTGGCGAGCGGACGGGGGGAAGGAAAAAATCAAGCCCGGAATGAAAAAGGAAAAAAGAAAAGAAAAATCCTTCCCAGCTCCACAGCCGGGAGAGAGACGAGGTGTCTCCATTTTCCCGACGAGGAGGAAGAAAGAGTGTTTCACAGACCACAGAGCTTTAGAGAAAAGCAAAGAAACGAGGGGGGGAAAAAAAAGAGGGAGGAGATTTGAAAAGATTATTTTTCTTTCTCCCTCACACACTCTCTCTATCCCCCTCTCTCACTCTCTCTCTCACACTCACACATACACACACACACTCTCTCTCTCCCTCCTCTCCTCTTTCCATCCCTCTCTTGATGGCCATCAAGGGGGCGGAAAATAAAAAAAAAAAGACAACAACAACAACTAATTTTAAACCGGCTCAATCAATGAGTCATTAAAAGAGATTTTTCTTCCCTCCTCTCCTGAATTTGCATGGCATCAGCAAGAAAAAAAAAAAAAAAACAACCCACCCCAAACCTCTCCCCTCTCTGCAGCTATCAGCCTGGACCTGAAACCTTATCTCTCCCTTCTAACCCCCCCCCCCCCCCCCGCCTTTATTTTAAGAAACAA
>Ga0181612_121903_pt1 | contig 10542 bp, 2 predicted proteins | sample HoacroProtozoa21_FD_119630 | JGI IMG/M metagenome (GOLD analysis project Ga0181612, IMG submission 119630) | Hoatzin crop microbial communities from Cojedes, Venezuel. Combined Assembly of Gp0051906, Gp0051904, Gp0051908
AAAAAAAAAAAAACCCGGAACAGTTATCTCTAGACAAGGAAGCAGGAGAAGATCAGAGAATTTTGCCAAGAAATGACAAAACAGATGCTCAAAGTGATATGTGAAAGTGGTGGGTTGCTCCAAGGCAGCCCACAGAAATGGTGGTGCAGGGCCTGGGAGGCCAGATGAAGGCACTCAGGGCTAACGAGCAGTGATGTGCCAAGGAAGTGAATTGATTAGATTAATCTAGAGACCTCTTCTATTTAGGGCTGAAAGACCTGGGCCATTTTTCTTTCCTTCATGGGGAGAAAGTTTGTCCGATCAGAGTTGTGCCCAAGCAAGTGTGAAATGACTGAGCCCTTTGTAAAGGAGAGAACCCAAGGGTGGTCAAAGGAAGGTAAAGGATTTGCCAGGGCTTTACTTCTGCATGTTCTTGTACCATGTACAAAAGAAGACATTTGCCCTCACAGTTAAATAGCAGTTTTGCCAAACTGCTAAGCAGTTAGCAGGAAAGTAAAGAAATACATTTTAAACACTGAGGTGGGCTTGAGAAGCACTGCTCTATGTTTTATGCAAGAGCGGTGAAGAAAGTGTCAGCCTCTTGTGAGATAATTGCTGCTTGTCAGGTCTGAAAGCATTTTGTTTTCCCTCCCCTGTCCATAAGGAAGGAAACTTCTTGTGGTCCTGCTGAGGTGAGTAAAAGCTTTACTGTAGCCTTGGCTGGAAAATAAATAAAATATGGGTGAGATCTGGAAGCTGAATCTGTTAATGAGCTATAAAGTAACAGGTTAAAATCCTCGGCGTGTGAGGGTGTGCTGTGCAGTAATGACTGATGGTATAAATTCTTGTCAGGTCTGTCAAGATTTGCTGGTGTCTGCCCAACCTGGGCTTCCGACATGGGGCTCTTATACCCTCTGTGCACTCAGGCTCTGGATTTTCAGTTGATTTTGAAATAAGGAGGTTTGACCTTTCCTGTTCTGATTTGTGTGTCCGTGTCATGGATACGGATGAGGTTTTCCTGTTATCAGATTTGCTTAATTTTACAAGTACAGCTGAAACAGAGGAATTTCTCCATGACCGCCGACTTCCATTATGTGAAACTGCCCGACAGCTTGAAACTATAAATAGGACACAATACGTTCTAGGCATCTAGAATCTGGGCATGGTGGTATTTCAGAGGCTTATTTTTTTTCCTTTCTGATTCATGATTCAAAGAGACTACCCGAGAAGCACCTCAGGGCTCTCTTTAAATATGACTCATACAAAGAGTAAGTGATAATCATCAGGCTTTGTTATTTATAGAAAGATGGTAGCTGTGCTGGTGGTAAAACAGCAGTTTCATAGTGAAGTGCTCATTTCTAATAAACCTGGAAAATTATTTGCTGGCTCTAACTGAGTGAGAAGCAAAATTTTGAATTTTCAGGTCAATCTTTAGACTAAGGTTGATAATGACTGAAAATACTTAGCTGCCAATTAGACTATTTGAAATAAAGTTTTGGTTTTCTTTTTATTTTTTTTTTTACCTAGGGTCAAACTCACATGTTGTGAAGGAACATAGCAATTTGCATTAATAAGTAGCTTTTCTGGACAGGCAAGTGATCACGTCTTACTCTTTTGGGCCATGTTCTGCCTGCCAATAAGAAAATGCAAGTTGTCTATCTTCAGGCCTGTCAGTCTATTTACATGAAGTACAAAAAAAACCCACCGCACATAATAACAATTCTTCTTTAAACTATTTGTGTCTGCAAAGAGATAATGATGATTTGTACATCACTCAGTGAGGTAATCGGACTTTGCAATATGAGCATCAGCACTGTACTTTCTGCCCAGCCATGAGATTGCCTGTTGCAAAGGGTGTGGTGTGGGGTTTTTGAGTGTGATGGTTTGTATTTTTTGTTGGTGGTTTTTTTAGTAAGTATGAGTGAGTTCCAAACCTCTCTTTTTACCCAAGAATTATAAGGGCTAAAGCTTTGATTCAGACAAATATTTTGTATGTTTCTGGTGTACTCATAAGTAAGCAAGCGAGCAAATGCAGGAAGATATATTCTATTTGACCTGAACTTTACTTCCATATGTTTAAATTCAGTCCTTTTACAGAAGGAAAAGCCAACAACTCATTAATTTTAGGTAGCTTTGGGAGGATTTTAGGGAAAAATTGGTGTGTTGCGTTTTTTCTCCTGAGTAGTATGACCTTGTTACAGCAATATATACATGTAGATTAAGGATTTTTCACCTCATTTACATCAATCACTTTTCTGTGGCTATATTCTGAACAATTTTTTTTTTTTAAACCAGCTTAATCTATCTGTTAGTGGCTTGATATAATTAGTTTACAAGAAGAAGTTTTGAAAGATTTGGTCCAACTGTCTATTCTACAAAGTCAAGCCTTGCATTGAGATGTCAATTAAGGCCTTCATACTTTGTCACTAGCGCTGGCCAAAAATTCCTTAGCCTCTTTTTCAGCGAAATGTACAAAATTGTGGGGAGGAACCTACCAACCTACCTTCCCTGATCGATCTATTTTTCACTGGATTTCCATTTCAGAGCAAAATCAGATTTACCTTTTCAAAAGTCAAAATATTTGGTGCTTGAATGTCAAAAGGAAATGTAAGGTTTTAATTTGTTTCATTCATTAGTTCAGTTTCATTAATATAGTGATTTACTAGTATTTTAGTATAACTGACTTTCCACTTTAGAAAGAAAAAGTGAATGACATCATGCTCTTATTTTACTTCAGTCTGAACATAATTATCTTACCTCTTTTAGGAGTATTTTAAAATTTTTAGTATTTGTTCAAGATCCTGAAATAAAACTTTCAACTTTTGCACTGCTGTAATTGTCACCAGACTAAAAGGCTGCATATCAAATTCTAGTCTTTACGTAACATTTCTTCATTTTTGTGATTCCCATAGCTGCATAATTCCAGAGAGTTATCTTCAAGGAGCTGATTTTTGATTCATAGTTGCTCCTGTTGCAGATTAATTTGTCAATACAGGTCTATCTTGTAGCTGAACAAAAACAGAGATAACAGAATAATGTTAAACAAAAAATTATTTCATGTAGCCTGAAAGTTTACCAGATCTTTTTATAGTTCTCTCAAAATACAGCAGTGGACTCTGGTTTTCTCTAAAAACAGAGTAGGCAAACAGTTAAAGATGGGGAATCCCATTATTAAGATAGCCTGATTATTATAAATTAATAACAGAAGAATATTTTAAGCTAGATATTGTAAAATAAATCATTGTCAAGACAGATACAATGCTTGTAAGTATTTCTTCTAAGGTGGCGAATACACTGTAACTCAACTGACAATAATTGTTCAATCACATTGATAAGGCATTTGTGCTTCACTGTAATTCACAAAATCCTGCGGTCCTTAATGTGTTCTCAGGCTTTTCGGTGAATTATCAGCTAATACTATGTGATAGCTAATCTGAGAATGCTTTTCACCTCACAGTTACCTAAAACATGTATGCTGTCTGGAGTTTTGCTGTTCCTTTTTTGGTCACTGTACCTTTATCACTAAATGATGTTAGAATGTCTAACCCGATTGATATCATGTTAAAATCCTTGCTGTGACAATCATCAGTCTTATTTTTATGGTCTGGGGACAAGAGGTGAGTGGACTCACATAAGGTTAATGGGGCTTTAAGAAAATGTTATGTTCCTTCAGTGCAAGATAAGGTTCTCTTTTTCTGATGAGAATCCTGTCACTTTATTAGATATAACGGCTTTCTCTGCCAAAGAGTTGAGATATTAGTCTGTGTGAAATGATTTATAGTTTTTTCTTGGCTTGCATGCTGAATCTTGGACAAAAAAAATAAATCTTATGGCAGATGCCAATTGTTCCCTGTTGGTCTGTGTGTAGAAATATGTACTGTCATGAGAGCTAGTCAAAGCATTCAAATACAACCAGAACAGTTGTGTTGACAACTGAGAGCAGAGCAGAATTCCTGAGGTCAGACTCACAGAGGCAGAAGTAGAAACATACTGTTAGAAGATCAGAAAAGCATTAAACTTCCTTCACTCATTTCTAGAGGGGCATCTATCTAAAAATGTAAGGATACAAGTAGGTAATAAACACATCTGTAACTTACCACTGATAATGCTTATACGCCTGTGCAATATTTGTGCTGTTTTCTTGTCTCAAAAGTAGCACAAATGGTAATTTTTAACTATTTCTGCTGTGTGCTGCCTCCACAAAACATAGTGCAACAACATAACATAGAGCAGCAGATTTTAACAAATGCAAGAAAATGATGTTTTAAGAAACCCAAGGTACCTTCTGGTCGAACTCCACAGGACAGCAAAGGGATGTGCAGGAAAAGTCACACAATGCCATTTCCATCTCTTCTCAGTAAAAGTTTGCAAAAGAGGGGAGTTCTGGACAAATTACAACCTCATTTGTGCTTTCGTTCTAACCTGTTCATAAATTAATTTGGAGAGTTGCTATGATATGAACCTCATCAGAATATGTAGCCACAACTGTGTAGGGGAGGATAGAGAATATTTTTCCAGATCTAGCTCCCCTTACATACAGAACCTCTTCTGTAAATTTTCCTTGATTAGAAGCAGTCTACTTGCAAGGTACAGAAACACAGAGGTAGTCGCTATTTGTTTAATTAATTGGTTCATTTAAGGTGTTAAAATTTTTTTAAAATTATTTTTTAGCACAGCTCTGCAATGGCTACTGTGAATATTTTTTTGGCAAGAATAATCAACATTGAAGAATGACTTGTATAGGAGATGGCAGCACACGATATAGGTAATTTATGTGTCAGGCTACTTCTGCTACACCAATGTGGATCCCCTTCACAACGTTTGAAGTCCTAATGTAGAATGTGACACCAAGTCATAGCTTTTCAAGTTACGATTGAAATATAGCCTTGTTTGAGACAATGTTAAAGTGAAGTAGGGAAGTGGAAGTCAAATCCCAACTCCACTGAGTTGGTTTGCCATTGCAGTGACAGAGCCAGGGTTTTATCCTAGCTTTTTTGTGGTGGGGCTCAGAAAATCTTTCCTGCCTCTAGCAAAATGTCTGCAAAGCAGTCCACGAAAGGGTTTGAGAATTTTTGTGCATTCACACATCTGTAAAACCTACTGAATGCTTGCAAGTGCAAAGTTTTACCACACTACTGGCCTGGAAACCAGGTCTTTTCCTTTCAACCAAGTACTCGTGTCTTCCTCTTTCTTGCTCTTTTCCTGTGTCCTTAGCAATCTTGTATTTCTCTTCCCAAAAGCCTTAGCTTCAATATGCTGTACTGGAATATGTTTTCACCTATACAGTTCTGTTGGTTGGTAGTTAGATTTTATGCTGAGAAATGCAAGTTTGAAATTCCTCAGATTAAGGAATAAACTGAAGACTTCAACTTTTCCACCAAACACTCTTAACTGCTATAACCAGTGTTATAAGCAAGTCCTGCTCAGTTAAGGACCTGTCCTTAAACTCCAACCTCTGAATCTCAAAGACATGAGAAAGTCGAAGCTCCAACTAGGCGGAGTTCACACATAGTGTTTTATTTTGCATTTGCCAATTCATATGTAAATTTTATGGATTCTGCGTGTAAATGTCCCTCTCCTCTCACTATTCAGAGCCTTAAAAAACTGCCCTTGGTGCTTTGAATCACCCTGCTGGGGTAATGTAACACCAAGCTTGAGTACGAACAAATAGCTGCTTTGAACCTAGCTGTTAGGACTTGCATGTTCCACAGAATATTTACTTGATATCAAATTCTGCACTGTTGCCTTAAGGGGCCCCGACGGAGTGCTGCAAAACCACATCTATGTACAGCATAACACAACCCACTCCTAATTATTTCTGCCTAGAGTACCTGCTGCTGTTTGATTTCTTGTCTTTTATGCTTAAAACAGCAGTGACACAGTAGTGAGTCAGGCCTTTGCCAGTGCTTAAATATCCAGTGCTAGGTGCTATGTAAAAAACAAAAAAAGAAAAAGCAGCAGGCATGTGTGCAAACCTTGATTAGCATGTGATATGTCAGAGGCATGCAAATTGTGTACAAAGTGTACATATTCAGTCCCTTGCATTTACATACAGCTTTTTGTTTGCAGTATCGTTTAATGTCTGTGTACTCTGACTGCTATTTTGTCATTTTGGGCAGACAAGGTGCACCTTTGAGCTTGTGCTGTCCTAAGGTATAAAGCCAATCTCATAGTTTATTTGTTTCATTGTTACTAGATTGTTAATTAACAATTAGTGTAAAGCAATGTAGTAAAATATAACAACAAAATTTTTTTTTGACATTTTTTTCTACACAGCTATAACCTGAGGAAGAACAGCGGTTACTTGCTATGAGATCAAACAAACAAACAAACAAAAACCTTCCTAAAACATACTAATCTTATTTCTGAGAAAAATGTTGCATGTGGGATTATGATTTTTTTTCAAGTTAGCACCTTGCTCTAATCCTGTGGTAAAGGAGAACTGAGAGTACTTGCTTAAAATAACTATTTTACTTGCCACATGACCATACCAAATGTAGCGAAGGTACAAGGTTCTTAGGCTCATTTCTTTGCCTTTCATCGCTACTTAGTTTCATTCAACTATTCCCATGCATGTCATTAGGCTGGACTGCTACTTAGTATTTCTCTGACTTCTGGCTCATCACTGTTGCATCTCCACCTTCAGTCATAAAACAACGGATTGTCTGCATTCTCATCAGTCTTTGAAGTTTCTGTTTGTTTTTCTGTCACTTTGTTTTCCCTCTGCTAGTTTGCTTCCTTTGCTTTGTTCATACATTTCTAATTAAGTACTTGTTATTTTGATCTCAGTCACAGCCCTTGTAAATTTTCTTTCCTATTCAGATCCATTCAGAATCCGCCTCTAAAGGATTCCTGGTCTGTCAGTTCACAATCTTATCTTCTCTCAGGAACTGTCTTCAGGCCTTTTTTCTTTTTTCTCCAACCCCCACCCCCCATTACATCAGGCACAGGCTATTTGTCATCACTTATGAGGCCTTTGGTGGCTTACGCCTACCTTAACAAAAGGTATTTGTGTCTAGACCTAAAATCATACTGTGTTTAGAGCTCTCATTGTGCATAATCTGTTCGATACAAAGGCCAGTACCTATTTGTTTGTTCTGTATCTAATCAAGCCACAATGACGTTCTCTAATGTGTAATTTTAGATTTTAAAGCAAAGATTTTGAGGATTTTAGCACATAGTGATCTTGTATTTGATTAAAATTCCTCTGGAAAAGTCTACCAAGCTATTCCATTACTTTCTTTCAAATCTTTCCTTCAACTGTCTATAAAAATACCATGTTTCAGCTACTACCACAGAAATCAGAACCTGTTTTCTTTCACATTCCCACATATCTGTACTTAACTGTTTTTAAATTACAAGCTTTCTTTTAGGGGTCGGAGGAAGGGAGCTCCGTGTTCTGCGGTGCTAGAGCATGTAGCACAATAGGAGTTCTGGTCCACAGCTACATCAATGAAATGTTAGAGCAACAAGAGATATATCCATGTAATTTTATGTTGGCAGATGCATTTGTAGCCCGCTGATTATATTTCATGTTCCATCTGCACATGATCTGCAGGGAACATGAACCCAGCTAGAGGACTTTGTCACAGTTTCAGCTTTCTGTTCTGAAACTTTTTAATTCATTCGCTCTTCTGTTGGACAAAACAACTGTGACATACAGAGTGATTTCACTTCTACCTACTGCATTCTCCCCACTAGTAGAAGGAACTGAGAGACCTTTGTCCCACAAGGGCCTTGTGAATGAGCTTCTTTAAAATCCCTTCCGCTCTCCACCAGCACGCTTCTGTATATCACACAGAAGCTGGCCTTGTGAAAATTTTTGAAATCTAATTTTTTTTTGCCAGTGACCTGATTCAAGATCAGAAAGATAGACAAAAAAATCTTACAATCTGGATTTTGACTTGAGTTTTCAGATGAAAATACAAGGCCTTTTACGCTAACTGTGGTATGGGCGTTCAAGAGTAGAGCTTGATAGCCAAATTTCTACTACCTGAGGTCACAAAGATTCATGGCTTAGAGTTCCTCCCTATAGCCTACAGGGTGGCACAGTAGTGGTGATTTCTGGAACGAAGCATATACTCCTGTCTTTCAATATGATTTATCTGGTGTTTTACCTTCTGTGACAGCTGCGTTTCCATTCCTCTAGTGAGAAAATGCATTGTTAAGGCTCATTCCATAACCCTAGTGGGGGAAATCTGCAAGAAGAAGGAAGTATATATTTTTAAAATAAAGAGAAATAACAAAATGCAGAGTTTGTCATAACTCCCAGTAAGCTACATCAGTTTTGTTGCCCCCATCTGCTATTTCCCATTGGTGTTTGACCATGCAAGATGTGTTGAGGGATAAAAGTGAAAAAGTAAGATTACTTGGAGCCAGGGGAGATTAATGTGTTATATGCAACAGAGCTGAAGTGCAGTGCATTGTATAGAAGGTAGCTTTAATTAAAAACTTTATTTCAGAAATCCAAGTAGTACATTGAAGTCCACATGAAACAAAGGAGGGGGAAAAAAACTTGCATTATCTTATATTTTTCTGTTTTAGAGGCTGCCTACAAGCTGAAGGCACTCCCTGTGCCAGGCTGCACCAGGTACATCAGGGGCTCAGCAGCCAGGTGAAGGGCTTGCTGGCTGGCTATAGCCTCCTGAATTGGCTGCCTATGTAATAGCCTGGGTTTGTGCAACTTTCTTAGCCTGCTTTATGAAGAAAGCACTATCTTAAATGTATACAGTACTGATTACTCCATCCTCCTCTCTAATGTGCTCCCCTGCTCTGACACCATTTAATAAAACTTAGGAAAAGTGTTGAAGAATAGTTTAAGGGTTTCTCTTGGTATTTCGTGTCATCTTGGGCAAAGATGTTCAGGGTGTTTTGTACCAATGTATGTAGCTGCAGTCTTTGCTTCTTTATGCTTTCCTGCATAGCTATTTCTTCTCCTTCTAGACCCTATTAACATAGGAACTAAAACTTCAGAGACGAACTTCTTGTATAGTATTTCCTTATCATATGTTTTTGGGCAGGGAACTAAACGTTTCACCTTCCACTCATTTGCTGTCCAAGTAGTACATACAGAGGAAGCTAAGTACTAAAAGGGTTAAATAATTTACTTCTCCCAAGATAACTTTTTATTTGTTGCTGTCTGCTCCCTGAATGAAAGTATAGAAGAAATGTCACTATTGCTGCCTTGTACATTTCCTTTACAACATTTGTCTGGAATCTCATTCATTGTAACGGGAGTCCACAGCAATCAGCTAAATTGTTCTAGATTTACATGAGATTGGAATCTGACCTGGAATGTTAGTTAAGTAAAGGAAGAGCAGGATAAAAATTGTTCTGAAAATATTTCAGACTGCATCTAGCCATCTGGATTGAGTCTACTGCCATCAATGTATCCTGCAGATGTGAGAAGAAATTCCAGATTATGCTAGCTGTACTGGCAATGGTGTTCTTACTGCCTTCAGTGGTCCTTCCTTTCAGCAGCAGTATGAGTTGCAAAGTCTGACTCCCATCCCCAAAGTAACCTGTTTTAGAAGAGACCGTTTGTCCAGCGGACCTGTCTCCCTTGAGAAGCAATGCTTGTTCAAGTCCATAGAGAATTATTTATCAGTTATGTCAGAACTGTTTTAGTAAAAAGAAAGTGTTAAATGCATGATTTGTGGTTTTTAAAGTAAGAAAGATAGCTAGCTCGTACAAAAGGGTTTTCATCCTGTATGTTGGGGAAGAGAAGAGCCAAATGAAACTTCTGCTATTAGTCTTTTAAATAAAGTTAAGGAACTTTTTGCTCTTTTTTTTATTACATTAAGAGTATAAAATTGTTTGCATTTGATTCTAGAAAATGAACTTTTGGGAGACCTTTCAAATTCTCATTGAGAAATTGCTTAGCTCTTACTCAGACGAAGTACCTGTTGGGTGATGTTTTGATTTTACCACTACTATATTTGTAGTATCCAGTTTATTTCAAAGAGGGACTTCTTGCTGATGTAAGCAAGCTTATTTAAGGTTTGCTTGAGGAAGAAATACAAACACTTGACTGAAGATTTTGAAATTTGACGAATTCTAGTTTTACAGAAAGGGTATTATTAAGACAGCTCTTCTTAATGAACAGAACAAAATGCTATAGTCTGCAAAACCCACAAGACAAGACTGATTTTGCCAACTAAACACCTACTTCACCGCGGGCAGCTAGGACTTGGGGCCTAACATGAGATGTGTGGCTTTGCTTGTTCTTTCACTCTCTGTGAGCATTTGTTCATTTACTGCCATGCAGATAATGCATTGCATTTCACAGCACAGCAAGTTTAATCAGGACATGTCATCATTAATTTGTACTGATATGCACTGATGGACAGGGTTTTCCAGGAGCATGACTAGCTGTTTATCAAATGATCGTCAGGTCTGGAGAAGAAATGGTGCAATCCCCCTGTTGTTTTACAGCATCTGCTTTATCATCTGCTCACAGGAGCATCTCCCCCCCCCCCCCCTTCTTTTCCTGGGTTCCCCCGGTGTCTGTCCCTGGGCAAGCACGTCCTTTTTTTTCTTGTACCCCACATCTTTTTTGTGTGG
>Ga0181612_153058_pt1 | contig 10542 bp, 2 predicted proteins | sample HoacroProtozoa21_FD_119630 | JGI IMG/M metagenome (GOLD analysis project Ga0181612, IMG submission 119630) | Hoatzin crop microbial communities from Cojedes, Venezuel. Combined Assembly of Gp0051906, Gp0051904, Gp0051908
GCTGCTCCCAAGGCTCACTTCTGGATCAGAACCTGGGTTGCTCAATGCACCAAACTATGTCCCCTCTCGTCCAGCCAGGACTCCACAGAAAAGTGTATTTAATACAGGTTTCCAACATTTGTTTTTGTTCTTCATTTGAGAATGAAAGAGAATTTTTCAAAATGTACTACAATAACATTTCTCATCCCGTGTTCCATGAAAACTGCATGTGAAGCCCTTGCAATGTTTTTTTATTTCAAACGTATTTGACCATATGTTCCCTGTCACATGGAACGAAACAAATGGAATGGATAAGGGTGATAACAGCTTACTGCTGTGAATTCGCAAAACTCAGGCTTTTAAGAAAAGTGAAAATGAACACCACAGAGGTTAAACTGTGCTTGGTGGCCCAAATTCAGCACTGGATTTTGAGAGATGGGGTGGATATCTCTCCCTAAACAGACAGATGACTCTTTGTGAACTTTGGTTGAAGTATCCCATGGGCTATAAAAAGAATGAGAAATATCACTTCAGTATCTTATGTATTGCCTCAATTTAAATATTTCTTCTTCAATCATCATATTTTGTATTTTATGCTGTGCAGTGATAAGCTGTTTGAAAGGGAAACATGGCATATTTAATTTGGGAAACAGTGAAACAGAGCCTTCAGGAATGCCTAACTGTTTACCGTTTCTTCTCTGAAACAAATTTTATATAAAATCTCCATGGTGTCCGAGATACTTTATTTTCTTTGCAATGATCTCTAATATCATCTGTACAATAAGGGCTGAATACAGAGGAAGCTAGTACACATTTTCAAGTAACAAGTTGTGCCTCAAAAGAAGAATGGTAGTAAAATATGACATTAATTTTAGTACATCTTCATTTTGCTATCAACTTAAAAACACACACTTCAAAAAAGTTGATCCTGCAGTCTTCATCCAGATAACTCACAAGAAAGTTTTCCACAAAAACTGGTATTTAGAACTGAATTCTCCAGTGAGGCAAGAACATGGACCAGAGGAGATCTGTTGAGAGTGACAAAATGTAATTGAAGTATTGCCCTGGATATGTGTTGGTAAGAAACAACCGAAAAACATGCTGCCTTAACAACAGGGTCTAGGTCTCCCTTATGAGAATAGATGAGTCCCAGCTGCACAGAATTTCAGGATACTGGTGTATCAAAGTACACAAAAAAACCACACAAAAAAAACCAGCCCTAACTGGTTGACAGACTTTCAAAGAAGATTTAAAAAATAAAGGGAATGCCTGTTTATTCATATTCCTGAGCTAGAGACAGGTGGAAGGAAGAAAGGACAGTCCTCAGCAACAAAACACCTCCCTGGCTAAGAAAGCTTTCTGGAAAGAGGAACAAGAGGATTCCTGAAAGGGAAAACGGGTGTGCCTGGGATGAACAAGGGTTCCGGCTGAGGGCTTAAGGAGTGCTGTTCCACAAAGCCAGAGAAGAGTAAATGCTTTTGTGTTTGACTGATAAAATCCTGAGAATTAAAAAGTCTTCTTTCCTGTGGAAGGGAGGGTCCCTTTCACAGAAGTTCAGACTTGTTCAAGGAAATTCAATGACAAATTCTTAAGGATAACATTTCATGTGTTCAAATAGCCCATTGTGAAATCCGGTTCCTTTGAAACAGGAACATCCAGTTCACACCCGAACTGGAATTTGCAAATGCTTGGGAGGGTCTAGTGAAGAGGTGAATTCAACATTTTTCTTAGAGAAATTCTATATTTGAAAGTTCAACTCTTTTACCTTATCAGGTATTTATATACACTATTTTAAAAACATAACTTCCTTTTATTGACCAAGAAGGATTTATTTAATGCTTTTTATGACTTTGACACTTAAGCCATTACCATTATTTTAATGCAAATTTCATATGCAGTATGATTTTTGAAGCTTGGTTTTCTTCCAAGTTATCCCACTAGGCCATAATATATGCTTTAAGACCAGCCTACGTTTAGATGGTTTTGGGATATGTATAACCACACTGAATAATTCCAATTCTGTTTGTTTCCTTGGAGGTTTGTCAAATACTTTGATGCATTGTACTTCTCTGTCTTTCCCTTCCTAATCAAAGTCACAATCTATTCCTGTTAGAGACATTATAAGAATATGTTCTCAGGGTTATGATTTATTCTTAGGCAGACTGACTAAAACTCAGTTTTCTCCTTCTCCTATCCCACTGTTTTTCAGTGGGGATTTAGAAATGCTAAGTCTCATGCGCTTAGATTCAAAGGGAATTTAGAAGCTAAAGCATCTCAATACCTAATTTTTAAGTACTGGTCTCAAAGATGGAATCAGAACATTAAGCTCCCTATATGATTCATTAGAGAAATAGTACATCTTAAAACAGGATCCACAAAAATTCTCATGCTATAGAGGGATCTATGTACACTGTGTTTCCTTCTTCTCCGTTTTGAGAAGATACAGTCCATGACTCCCGCTTGTCATGTCCTAGCAGGACTGTTCTATTTCCCTTGTTCCAGATGCCAGTATGAACATATCAGATATGCATTGAAAATATTTCTACTTTACATAGAGTAACAAATATCATTCAGCCAGAAGGAGCAGTCTGCTAGATTTTAATCTTGTGACAAGAGCCTTTAAGAAAAGTGTGAGAAAGCCTGAAAGCTGTATTTTCCAAGGTTTACCTCAGTATTTAATTCACTGACTTTCATTTGGCACACAGATGCTTTGGTTATGTTTATGCTGGTAAACAAAATGGACTAGAACTAACTTTGCTATGATTAAACTGTCATTCATCCCTCATACAGGAGACTTCATCCGTACCACTTCGCAGGAATACCCTCAGCGGTCCTCAAAATAGTTGTTCTTTGCTCTTCTCCACACTACTTTGCACAGCCTGCGAAAGTGTTAGCTGTCATGAACCAAAACTTTCAGAGAGTATGTTAATGGTTAAATACTCATCATGTGCTCAGTTCCATGGCCTGCACACTTAGTTAACTAGTGCAAGTATGACCTTTATGGGCTAGGATGAAAATGCAACTCCTCCTGATTCTCAGGGTAAAGCATTACAATTACACTGCTAGGAAGAATTGTTGCCTCTTATTTTCACCCTAGCCTAGCAAGCTCATTCCTCTAGAATTAGGGGCAGGTGGGGCATGCACTTTTATCTGATAAATAGGTGTGAGGTTGATTTCATCTAGAGAAGACCAAGAAAAGAACCCAAACAACCAAAACCAAAACAACCCAACTTTCTCACATTTTAGACGAACAGTCTGACATGAAAGGGAAATTTCCAAGCAGGTTTGAGTAAAAGACTTGATAAAAAATAAACTGAGATATATTGAGTTTATGAATCCTAATGAGGCATGGGCAAGATAAGAGAATCAAGCCTTCCAGTTAAAACTGATGGATTTTTGACCACATGCAAAGGAGGAAAGTCAGTGCAGCAGATGAGATTTTCAGGATCACTGTTTTGAGCCAATACCTCAATTCTAGTGATCGTAGTTTTGTATTTATTAGTATATTCCATAACTTCAGATTAGCAAGGTCCATCTTCCCTCTTTTGATCTCATCTGCATTTTAATCAGGTCTGATGATTCCTTCTGATGTATGAATACACTGAAGTAGGAGAAGGAGTAATATGCATATATCCCTTGTGCTCTGGTGCCATGATGGACCTAGGGTTTCCAGGAACTGTCAGACGGAGTCACACTAATAAATAATAAGAGTGACAAACTAAACTGTCTCTGGTTGTCTTGTATCCTGAAATACTCTTTTGTAAGGCAGTTACTCAATTCAGGCACAGCCAGAGAAAAGGAAGCAATGGATGCTGTGGAAAAAATTTACACTGACAGTATTCTAAACAGCTGTGCAGTGCATTCTCCATTTAAGGAACAAACACACAGAACATATGAAAAAAGGAAACATAAAGACTGCTGAAAGCTACTGGTCAAAAACTGAAATACTGTGTGGATTGTAAAAACCCTGACTTAACATTTACAAAAAAATACTGCAATTAGAGTATAATGCTAATGGAAACATGCATGTAGTTCATATTTATGACTTTAATGAGAACTGTCTCTATTAACTTGAGTACAGATGGTCAGATATTTCCCAGGGAAATAGTTTCATTAAAAAACTTTTCACTGAGCCTGGATGCTTTGTTTGACTCATGTCAGGTTTGACTACATTTTGCCAGATCAAAGGCAAATCTTCCAGTCCTGCCAGGCTTCTTCAGAGCACTCAGTTTACTGCTTCCAGGTTTGGCAGATCTGGGGCAGATTTACCAGACTACTTCCAGAACAGGAAACCTGAAAACTCTGCTTGTCAAAAGCTGGGGCAGCTTCACATAACTGCTTTGTTCTGGGTCAGTCTATGTGACGGATCTGCCCTGGAGCCACTGACCTTGGAAGCAGTTGGATATGGTCTTCCCAGTTCTGGAATGAATTGTCTGGTAACTGATAAATTACCGAGATCCTGTGGCTTCAGAGTCTGTGCAGTGGGGCTGATGGTCTTACTAAAGCCTCCAGCCCAAGGGCTGGGGAGTCACAATGCATCAAACCTCTTAGGGGCTCAGGTGATCTCTCAGAGATTGCAAGCTCTATGCAACAAAGCCAGGACCTAAAAGCCTTTATGGGCTTCTCCATTCTGCCTTTTAAGATGATCTGCATGGTAAGGCATACTGAAGACACAGAACTGCAGAGCTGCTTAGCAGTGCTACTTGTCAACCCCTGTAGTCAATGCTATCTAGTGTCTTAGGCTCAGATGCAGTACGTCACAAAATCTTCTTTTATGCAAAGCTGTATGTATATATACATTTACATATACATATATCTGTGTATATATAAACACACACAAACATATATGTACACCCACAAAGAAATACAAACACATAAGTACATATACACATACATCTGTGTACACATTAAAAAAATGTGTGTATGTAAGTGTGTTTGAATTTAATTCCAGGAATCTAGTCAGTTTCACGGGTCAGATGACAAGAAACCTAAAAGGATAATCTCCACAAAATGTCACATTTAGGGAAGCACCCAATGAATGTAGTATAAGCCACCAAGTAGTCTGTCCTATGTCGACACACTGCAATACAAAGGACTCCTTCATTTGTAAGAAAAGTAATGATACAAAAGTGAAGAACGAAATCTAGAATAATAAGCATTTAATTTCATTGTTCTTTTCAGCTACATAAGTTTGAGAGGCCCATTCTCTATTTTTAAAATAATCTTCCTTCTTTTTTTCTTTTCCCTCAGACTATTTCATTCTTGCAGTCAATTTTCAAATCAAATTTCAAAGGAAAAATTTTCTAGCTTTTTGGTCACTTATCTCTCTTTCCTCTCTTGCTAGGGTAGTCCATTTTTTAATTTAGCTCAATCAGAATGAATCCAGCTGTCAACTGTAAAAGAGTTAAGGAAAGCAGTCCAACATGTCATTTCCACGTCTTAGATCATTAAGCCATAGTGTGAAACTTTTTTACTGTTTTCAGCTTCACAGTTAACACACAAAGTTAACACACAATGTCACCCAGTAACAACAGCACAAAAGTATTACAACTTGACAAACAGATTTCTCAAGGTATACTTCCATGTTTGGTATGTGATTTTTTTCTGACCCATTCAAACAACTCCTGCTCGAAATGAGGAAATCAGTATTGTTAGGATTCTAAATGTATTCACTACACTTTCTGTCTCTTTTATTGCTTTTTTTAAATCTTTTTCCTAAGATTTTTTTCTTTTTTTTTAAGAAAACTCTAAGTCTTGTGGGACGCTAGTCCTAAGAATTGAGTGGTTCTATTTTGAGTGTCCAACAGAGGTATCAGAAAAAAGATAATTTAAAATAAATATTTTAAGTAAAAAATGCCAAACAACCAAAAGAAAAAAAAAAAACACATCCTGCTGTCTGCTTGTGTTCTGTTACTTGATGTCCTCTAAGAAGTCTTGAAATGGGAGATCTGAAATCACTTGTTTAAATCTGAATTTCTGAAGGTTTTTTGAGGCTCTTTATTGCAAGACTTCTATTACATGTGTGAAAAATGTACAGATCCATCTATTCATACTTTTTACTTATGGATAACAGAAGACCATGCAAGATTAAGTAAGTAATATCAGGCATCTCAGCAAGTTGGTGGCAAGCCAAAGTAAATGAGAACCCTTAATTTGATCTAGGTATAAGCTCACTCTTTGGAAAAGAGCAAAAAGACAGTATCCTCAATGACATCAACAATTAGTCTCAAGAAAATGTTGAGTAATGTTAATATAAAAGACAAAGTGCTGCAAGGACAACAACTCTGAAAAATAAAGTAGAGAAGGTATCCTACTGGGCTTGCAGGCTAGGGAAAAAAGGCTGCCAAGGTTGACTTACAAATGATAAAAATTCATTGGTTGAACTCATGTGAGATGGTGGGATACCTTTTTGAAAAAATAGCTAGGGAGAAAAACCCCATCTTAACTGGTATGGAATTTCTTGCTTCATATAGAGAGGACATAATGAAATTTATCTTTTTCCCATTTCAAAACTAATGATGGGCAAAAACGTGGGGAGAAAAGGACGATCTGAAAAGTTTTGTAAAGTTAGTTTAGCTCTGTGTTATAGTCTTTTGCCTTCTCTTAGATGAGTTTGATAAATGAGCTGTTAACAAATTATGAAAAGAAATGAATTAGTGACCCTAAACTCGTATCTTCAGGGTGAAAAGTACCCACACTATTAAAAATGCTTCAGACATAAGGGTGAAAGCAATCCGTAGACTAATATATGTATTCATACATGCTATACTGTCCTATCGTTATGTCACAGTGTCACGTGCACCAAGATGGGATTATGAAAATACACAAATGGCTTAGCTGATCTAATCTGGGCTTGTGAAAGAAAAGTTCAGATAGGCCTGACCTGCAGTAACAGATTGCAAATTCCAAAAGAGACTGAGCCTGCATTTCAACAGCTACATATGGCTTTAGCTTCAGATCTGAAGTTGGAACCAATACATCTAAAATAAAAAAAGTTATCAATCAGAAAGTTAATAACTTCTATACTTTGCTCACTAAACTTTTCTTCCATTAATTCTTACCTCAGTGGTGAAAATAATAGTTGGTTTTGATCTCGTGTCAGTTCAGGAGACAGGTGCCAGACAAACAACACAGAGGATTCACTGTTTTCATTTTAGGAAAACTGAAGGAAGATCACACGCTAGGCTGGAAAGCATGAAGATTGTTTGATAAGATTCCATTAAAGTGAGCTGACAGCAAGGTTAGAAGCGAACTGGAAAAACCTCACCTGTGTAATATCTGGGAAAGAAACAATCAGTTTGACATTTCCCAGGTTAAAGATTTCACATTATCAAATGAGAAGTCAAGTGTTCCTTTTTAAAGGCAGCACAGACAATACTGGGATCACTCTAACTCATTCTGGACTGAAGAAATAATTTTCTTTCTATGGTGAATATGACAGATGAAGAGTTCTAAAATTACACTAAATATTGTAAGAAGTATTTCTGTAAGTGTACTCTGTCTTACCTTGCAGTATATTGATATTCAAAGACAGATTTAAGTGTTAAGCTAACTCCATGTCTGATTTTTTTTTAATTTTAAATATTCTTTCATATCCTCATTAGCATCTCATTACTAATCAGTTAGCTAAGGAAAAGGACAAAGAAGGAAAAAAAAATTAGATGCAGCACTATAGGGCATATTTTCACCTTGATGAACAAGAGTAACTCATTAGGGAGTAATGAAAGTCATACACATGCTTCAGAGGAATAATGCCTTCAAGGTATTTTGAATTTGTTAAAATGTTACAGCAATTATATTGATTTTTTATATAAAAGAGTAATTTAGTAATACCAGGTAAAAATACATCTAGGGAAAAATCTATACAGACAAGAGAAAAATAATTAAGCAGTTAAAGAGTTGCTTCTTCTTTTTAAGTGATTTTGGGAGAGAGGAAATTTGAGAATAGAACACTGTAACTTGTTAAATGCATATATAAATTGTTAACAGTTTTTTCACTACTACACAGGGACTTCTGAACGTTGTCTCATATTCCTTTTTGAAGGGGAATAAGGAAATGGCATTTGAGAGAAATAGCTGAGAACTGACTGAATCCCCAAAAAAATATGTATGTGATTTGACCAGGTAAAAACGGAACCCTCTGGAAGTGAAACAGTACTGCACTAAGGGTTCAGTCACGAAAGGTGCAGCCTCCATTAACCATGTGTATGCTTCAATGCTCTGCTGGAATAGAGGTAGAATGTGCAGTGCTTGGCAGCATCAGCCCAAACTCCCATCACACACGCATACACACACACACATACACACACGGACAAGTAATTTCCTCCACATTTGTATTTTCCTCGACTTAGTTTTGGATTATGCAGTTGTTTTTAGTTTGTTTGTCACACACTGAGTCAAACACTATAAAACCAATCAAAACCAGAAAAGCACTGTCATCAAAATGTCTTCTCTATCACAAAATGCAAAGAAGCTCTGTTTCCCACTCACTTCCATTAGCTTAGCCTTATAGAGAAATTGAAATCACCCTCATCAGCCTAAGTTCATGGAAAGGATAAATCCCTGAACAACGATCAGAAATACACATTTGGACTCTGGTGAACTGTATTTTTATTCACACATACTACCCTCTGAAATCTGGGCTGTTTGTACAGGGGTATTCTCAGCTCTGATTTACCAGTTCAAGAACTTTCAGAACTGACCTTTCTAGGGAAAACATAATGGCCTGTTCTGATCCACGAAAGATTCCTGAAAGAACCAGTACTTATGGGTGCATGACTATCAGGTACACTCTGCTGAGTTGCAGTACGTTGTTTACATCTGTTTCCTTCCTGAACTATATAGTTCTTGAGCAGACACAGGAATGTCCTACAGTCTACTTCGAGGTTTTCTCCCGTTTGTTTTGCTAGTACACCACGGCAACAATGCATTTGTAGTAAATGCTGCCTGGTTCGTAGAATTCTTCTTGAAAACTTCAGTATCTAAGATAATCTGGAAGAGCTCCTCAGCAGAACCAGTGTGTGATTTAAGGATCAAATTATATTTTATTCTTCTAATCTATGAAAACATTAATGGTCATCACACGGAAGAGTGTAATGGCACCAAAAGCAAAGGCTGCTGAGACAACTTTTTGGGTAGCAGAAGTGACTAGCTGGCAGCACTGGATTACCTCTGCAATCAGAAAGGAGGAAAATCTCTAGCTGCATTTGAAGTAGTAGAATTTTGATACCCAGTCACATATTGGGACGTTGTTTTTGCCAAAGCTGTGCAGGTAGTGCAGCTGCCCTTCCACAGAGAGATCTCTAGGGACATTAAAGTATCAGTGTGCAAGAACATGTTGATAAAACTAAGCCAACATTTTTCATTAATTAAATTTTTAATTACACAAAAGGACCTGCAATAACTATACCAATTACAGTGAACTGATGAAAACACAAAAGCCAAAATTAAATCACAGTCATAATGTACAATATTTTATAACTTTTATGTTCTCTGCTTTTAGAAAATTCAAATGAAAACAATGCAATGTGGGCAATGGGAATAGAAATAAGACACTGAGAACACAGAGTAAATGTGTAGGTCAAATACAGAAATGCCACTCTGAGTCGGGAAAACATCACTGTTGAATAATGACGTTACTGTCTCGGATGCTGTTTCAACAAGCTGAGCAACAAAACTCCCCCTGCAAATAGCAATTCTACATTTACCTCATTAGTCAAATAAATAAATACCATGGAGGAACACTCCCATGTTGTCAAGGATAATCTTGTATGGACTACCATGTTGTAAAATGTTGTAAATTAGTGCTGGGTGCTGCTGGAAGAGGTCCTTCATTCTATCTCCCTGCTTAAAGGAAGAACCAATTACACTTAAGCCAAATTAAGTCGCGTTAAATAAAATTTTGTAAGTAAGAAATACATGTTTGATCAGTCATTTTGATATAGTAATCATTTTGATACCAGCAAAACCCCAGCATTTTTGTGAATCAACAAAGAAACACTTGGGATAGGCACATAATGTTCTTCACAAATGTGTAAAGAAGCCACTAATGCTGTCCAGAGGAATAATGCAATTGACTGTGTGTAAAATCACAATGGTGACAATAGTGAAGTCTAGAAATAGATGGCTTGAAATAAGCTAATTTGGGTTCCAGCTGCAATTTAATATGTGCTTTTTAATGTGATGAGCTCTGTGTTCTCAAGCCTGTATGGTTACAAATAAACTTCAGCTCTGTAGTCTCTAGTTTTCTCAGATGCTTCTATAGTGACTGCACTGCAATCAGGTTGCACAGTGGGTCAGACTGAGACAGGTGAAAGGGCTTGAGAAGAACCAATACACAAGTATGGTTTTCCTCATAGTTCTGTAAAGTATAGGAGGAGTCTGAATCTGGGCTGGGCAACACGTCGTTAAGAAATTTATTTGCACCCATCAATAGCTACTTCAATATAGAACCACAGAATCATAGAATGCTTTGGGTTGGAAGGGACATTCAGAGCTCATCTAGCCCAACCCTCCTGCTGTGACCAGGGATATCTTCAACTAGACCAGGTTGCTCAGAGCCCC
>Ga0181612_158683_pt1 | contig 10542 bp, 10 predicted proteins | sample HoacroProtozoa21_FD_119630 | JGI IMG/M metagenome (GOLD analysis project Ga0181612, IMG submission 119630) | Hoatzin crop microbial communities from Cojedes, Venezuel. Combined Assembly of Gp0051906, Gp0051904, Gp0051908
AAAAACCAAAAAACCAAAAATAACCCAAAAAAACAAAGAAGTGTTTCCCACAAATAAATAAATCCAGCATTCTTTGTCCTCTTGAAAAGTTACAAGACCTAAAAAGCACCAAATTCATAAAATCTGCAATACCGTTCTTCAAACAGGCCCACAAGTCCATACATTTAAATCTAAACGCAAAGAAATCCCCAAACCCCCAAAACCCACCTTGTTACATACTCACATCAACTGCAGCACAGAAAATAATGACCGAAATGATAAGAAAACTGAAGTTTGCTTTCTAGCAATAACTAGTGCATTGAATTTTGAATGTTCTGTTCTTCAGTGCAAACGTAGCGTGACGTCTCCCTCCCGTCTCCGGCTCAGAAGTGTGAGGGGTGCCCATACTGGCTGACGCCTTGCTGTGGCTGGTTACCTGGTTGGTAAAGCAAAGGGCCCTATTTGTGCCTCACGACTACTCTACAGAAATGCAGAAAAATGCCCATATTTCGTGCAGCAGCAAAGAGCAGTCAGCGCGCTCCCTCAGACACCTATCCGATGCAGGCACGAGGTGCTGACTTCCTCGGGACTGTGCCTGCAGGAGGACTACAGAAGTGAGGGGAGAAAACCGTGACTGGGCCACCAGCCCAGGGGCTCGGGCTCTGCTGGAGACCAACAAAACCCGTGGGACCCACTGCACCAGGATGCTGGTGTCATCGCTGCTGGGAGGGGAACCAGCTGTCCTTAGGTGAACTACTTCCACGTATGTATGGCAGCGTTTACACAAGGAGCACACCTCCCCGACCGGTAATTCCACCTTCAGGCAGACATCTGTATTTATGCATGTCTGCGCACACAGGCACTTACTGGAGAGCTGCTTCTGGAGCTGCCTGACCAGCGCCGCTGTCTGCTGCTGCTGCTGTGTCTGTTGTAAGCCTTGCCTTGGAAACTGCAAGAGAAACGTGGCAGGTGAGCGTCGCGCAGGTACCTGCAGACGCATGCAGCCGTGTGCCCCACCAGCGGCCGACAGAGCCGGCACGGGGGCTGCACAGCACGTCCTGACCACGCTGTAACAGCACGGTCAGGATGCACGGAGCAGCTCAGCGCTTGCAGAACATCTGCTCCTCATTCCCTGAAGTCTGACATGCTTCCAGCTGGGTTACCAGTGTCCCCTGTGTCCAGCCGGCACGGGACAGAGCTGGTCTCAGTCTCTTCCACCCTGGAGAGGCCAGCATTCATCCCGCAAGTCACTCAGCAGCTTTACAAGGCACATCAAAACAAGCAGCCCTTTTCACATTTTAAAATACTTCTGCGTGGTCGAAGCATAACAGCCAAGCTTCTTGAAAAATATTTTTGCCAGGGCAGAGATGCTTCAGGTAAAAAGAAGGCTGAGCACAACACATGCGCGGTGCGCTGCGCTGCACGCCTGCAGCTGCATGCTCCGTTCTGGGCTCCAGTGGAAGGGGCGGCAGATCCGTGCCCAGCCAACTGGGCCAGCTCCTCCCCTGAGCAAAGCGATCATCGTGCTCATCCCAACCCTCAGCCCACAGCGACCAAGGCCCTTCCAGCCCGTGGCATTAAGCACAATGGGATGAGACACAAAAAGCTTCCAAAGTAATCAATCTGCTGCTAATGAACTGAATCATGGCTTCAGTCATGGTGAAAGTACCCTGGGTGTAAACACACTGACTTTGACAATGTGCACCCTATTTACAGCTGCATCAAAGCAGAATTTGGTCTCTAACTGGGCTATCTGACAGCACGCGTTATTCCCTACCTATCTGACTGGTGCAGTCTATTTTCCAAGCAAGGATGGGCAGGGGAACAAGCACAGCTCTGCCTTCCACGCTCCCGGCTGTCACTCAGAAGAGACAACTCTCACTGATCATCCACCTGTACGTCAGAGCGCTGCATACACTGCACACCACAGCACCGAATCGTGACAGACCCGACAGACTGCCTGGGTGCGCACCACTGCGGCGGACCCTCCGGAGCCAGAGGTCTGCGTAGACAAGAAGCATTCCCTCCCTCGGAAAACACATCGCCCACACGAGAGCCAGATGCCTGTGCGCAAGCTGCGTCAGCCTCTCGAGGACAGTGAGCTGACAGCACGGCTCTCGGCAGGGAAACCCTGATGAATGAGGCACTGCTACGCTAGCAAGCACAGAGCAGACCCAGCCTTCACCACTGACTGGCCGCCGCGTCCTCGGGGCCTCCGGGCTCTCCAGAGCTGTTTCCCAAGTCCTGGAGTCTTCCTTCTCATTAGGTCGGGTGAAGAAGCATGTGCCTCTAATTAACTGGGTTTTTGTGCTTCTGCACAAGGATACACGATGCACCCGACCAGTTTGAAACCTGATGTGCTGAATAGCAACGGAGCTATTCAACACTCTCGTAACATGGTACACGCTGCAGAAAACGCCCAGGCTTTGTTTCAGTGAAACCTTTTGCTTACTGAAGGGAGTTTCACTGTTTTACAAGATTCAGCACCTTTTCCCTTTCGGAAACCAAATCCTTTACTTCAAATGCACTGTGTAATCTCCTGGCTAACAGTCCTTAGTAAACGCTGAGGTCAGTCAAAAGCCTCAGCCACACCAGGGTTCCTTGGGGACACGGACCCAGCACGCAGGAAGCTTCCTGCTGCACCCGGTGCTGGAGAGGAGCCTGCAGCCGGGCAGGTGCTCTGACTCTGCGGCAGCCTACACACGCACTTTGTTCAAGATATAAACACTGTTAAGAAAAACTCAAAAATGAACAAAAATGATCTTCCCATGGCTATCAGATAAACACCTTTCATTTATCCTTACTCTGCCACTTACAAGTCGCCCCCGAGTTTTTCTATCGGATCATGTTGATTAGTGCTTTTAACCTCAGAAGCTAGCAGTTTCAGCATTACTGTATTTTCTCCATTTTTCTATAGCAAACTTTTTCTCATTATCCTCAACTACCGTACACATGTCTGAAAAAATTGCCCAAATACAGGAAACCAGCATAATGACATTGTAAGTTGAGTGGACGTGTCCGTAACAATTACCTGGCGGTGACACTGGTTTGGTAAAGTCACACGTTCAGCTATAAACGGCTGCAATTCAGCATACAGGAATGTCTCAAAACCAAATCTGTCTGTGCAGTTCTCTTCATGCAGCTCTGTTCTATGACTAAAATCTGATTTAAAAGCATCTACAAACAATAAAGCCCATTTTTTCCCCAGCCTGTTAGCGGTACAAGCTAAAAATCAAAGGCCAGATGACACCAACTGTCCCTTGGGACATGACGTAAGGCAGGGACTGGAGTTCGGTCGCGGTGGAGCCGCCGGCATGCGCAGTCGACACAGAGGGAGCGGAGGGAGCGCGGGTGCTCGCATGGGCACAGCAGGGTGTAGAAATGCCACCCGCCAGCACCTGGCATTTCCAAGGGAATGCTCTTAGCATTACAGCAAAAGCTAGTGCCACAAGTAGCCTCAGTCGTATGCGTTATCCTGCTTTCACTTCGAAGTACCACACAGACAGGAAAACCCACCAGTTTATATGCAGCACCAGCAACTACAGATTTCTCATCAGGTTTTGAAAGTTAGCATGGGCTATTCATTATTACCATGATACAGTAATTAGGACAGTTCTTATAAAAACGCATAGCACCGCAGGCATAAACAGGAAAAATTCATTCCTGCAGCAGTAAGGTGTCCATTGACCTTAGCTCGCTGCTTTGGGACTACTAAATGAAAAAAGGATCCCTGACTTTCAGTGGGGCTTACAGCACTTGGTTCTGCATCTGATTTTCAAAACGGGGATTTATTTACGCTGCACTAGGAGTAAGGCTGAGGATGTCTTTAAAGCGTCTCATTTCTTCCCCCCTTTGAACTCATGTAAAGAGATTTAAGGCAGTTAGTCTGGGCAGTCTTATTTTACTGGTGATAGAAAAGAGATGCACAGAATTAGCAAAGCGCCGGCACACATTTTGTAACTACATCCCCAAGGAATTCTCTAAAGAACCTCTACGGGTGGTTATTTGCATCGTTTGGGATATCAACCATTAGCTTTAAATCCACACTGCTAAGTGTAATTTCAAGATGAGATGCTGAAATGAAGCATTTGGACTTTTCCAACGCACACACTTTTTCAGCCAAAACAACGCGTCATCGTTGGCCCAACTTTGGTATCAGTTTTGACTGCCCTGGTGAACGAGCCCTGGAAGTGTGGGAGCAGCCGGTGCTCCGGTGCTCAGCGCGTCTCTGCGCAGCAGATCCAGCCGCGCTGCGGCAGAGGCGCGGGGGCCAAGGCCCGCGTCCACCGTGGCACTCGCCTCCTCGCGCGAGGCCAGCTGTCGAGCTCACCCCCAGCGACGCCCCAGCGCGTGGCGCAACCCACCTCGTGCCACGTCTCAGCGAGGTGGGCACAGAGGCGGGCAGAACGCGCCCGTCATCACCGCCGGCACGCCTCGCAGGGCATTCAGAGTAGCGCTGCAGGCACCGCGGCGTCAGCACCGTCAGGCAGACGGTGACGCAGGGAAGCTGCCCCAAACCCTCTCCCCACGCTGCCACGCTGCTCCTCTGCGTAAGCGACGCGGCCCACCCTGCCGTTGCCCCCGCGCCTCCCCGAACACCTCTGCTTACCAAAAGCTGCTGCGGTTGCACGGGCTGGAGACCAAGCGGCTGCGGCTGCCCCGGCTGCTGCCCCGGCTGCTGCTGCAGCTGAAAGGACACGGGCATTGAGACAAGCGGCACGACGCGCACGCTGCCGCAGGGAACGCCGACGAGTCCAGCAACACGGCTTCTCGCCACTGATGCCAGCACGGGATGCGGGCTCGCTTACAGCACTGGTTACTGGAGGCCCCACTTGGGAGAAAGCCTCACGGCTCTCCACTGTCATTGTCAGCCACACCACGGCTGACAAGCAGCATTGTTAACAGACAAAAAATACTCAAAAGCTGGTATATTTAGTTTACTACAACATCAAAATATCTAGATAAAGCACATTACTGTTCGACAAGAACAGGCACAGCCAGCTATTCCATTAAAATGAAAACATGAAAATAATTCCAACCATCAAAGGGCCACGGGAAAGACTTTTAATGAAATTTATTTTCCCTGTGACAAACTCTACATATTTAGTGGATAAACTAATACTTACCTGCAAGTTAAAAATGTATCATCAAATCAGAATACAGGAAGTAGGCCAGACAGGGAGCAAGCCGTTCAATTTAATTCCAGCGTACATCATATGGCCAGGCAGGGGAGAGCACAATCGCTGCTTTTGTCTCAGCACACCCACCTGCACCCTTCTCAAATTTACCTTCTCCAGAGGCATTCTACCATCTTGAACAATGCAAGTGCTGAATTTTACACGTTATGTCCAGAGCTCTCCTTTGGAAGTCCCAAATGCACACCATGAATCACTGCACTCCAGTAAAAGCAGTCTGGGTTTACAGCACCAGGCTCTGCTGCTTCAGACCTGAGCACACAGGCAAGCGAGGGGGTAACGCCAGCCCCCAGCACGGTGATGTCCGCCCTCCCTTCCTGCACCGAGCTACCCGTGGCCTCTGGCGCAGCCGTGTCCTCACCTGGAAGAGCCTCTGCTGTCGCAGCTGCTGCTGCCGCTGCCGGGCCGGCTCTGGGGGCAGCTGCGCGGCGCTCAGGGCCGGATGGGGACCTGAGGTCGAGGCACTGTCCAGGCCCCCTCCGACCAGTGGACTTGGCTGCAACGGCTGATGGCTCAGTCTGGGTGGGGGAAAAAATAATGGATTAGACTTCACTTACAGACAGAGCACAAGTCAGTCTAGGAGACTCAACTATCAGCTGCGACATTAGACTTCCATAGATTTAAAACATTACATTTTACAGCAAGAATATATTCCCAAATATGAATGCTTTGAAAAATATTCCATATTAGAAGCCGTACCATACCATTGCCCAGTAACTGCTGTAGGTAAGGACACATTCCTCTACACAAGCAGAACAGATCCAAGCATTCAGTTCTTGCTTTATTAGGAGCTGTGATGAATTTCTACATTTCAAGCAAGAATTTCACATAAGCGCTAAAATACTCTCCCAACCAAAACATCTCATAGTTACATTACCATGAATTTAAACTGACAATAAAGACTTTTTACTTTCTACAATACTGAAAAAAATGCACCAAGCAAGAAATACTTTCTTAGCATGTTATGGGAGTAATGAACATTGACAAAGCAGAGAGCATATCCATGGGGAAAACACGTCAGCTAGCTCGTCCTTTAGCTCAGCTGTGTAAAACTTGGTGAAGACAGGGCAGTTGGGGTAAGCAGCTTTCTTCCTAACACAGGGCACTCTGCAGGTTGTCACGCAAGGCTATCAACCAAGTCAAGGCCAAAATTTTTTGAAGAGGTGCAAACTTACCCAAAATTAAGCATACTCTTAAGATATCCAGGCTTGCAAGAATTTAAAAGTTAAGGAACCAGTGTATTTGGTAAGGTTCATAATTCCAGAAACACTGATTCCATTAAAAATAGCAAGGGTTGAGAGAGAATTGCACAGCTACATACAGGACACTTTCATATTCTGCTTACAAGCAACTGATGAGCAAGTCATTTAAGTACACCTGAACTTAGCATCTAAAGGAGATTTTAGTTTGGGGATCAAATCAGAGCTGAAGAAGAGAAAGAAAAATCTCTCTGCTTGGTAGCAGAGCTCATCAGGGGTGCTCCAGGAGACGTTACCTGGGATCAGTGAGAGGGGACCGCAGCTCTGCTGACAGGCCAGCCCCCACGGGGCAACGGACACCCGCGCACCCTCTGCTCCTCCAAGGAACCTGCGACCCGCACGCGGGCGTGCGCAGATCCTCGTCACAGCTACAGCGGGGCAGGGCAGGCGGAGGCAGCCCAGGCAAACTGTGACTGGTCCCATCCCCCCCCCCGGCTTTAATTTCAGCCTGTGTTTTTGGGGAGTCACTCTACTGAACACGTCTATTTGAACTGAAATTGAAAGGGGCAACACTTCTGATTCTGTTAAGAGCAGAGCTGGACGTGAGGTAGACTACGCTAGACTGTTAGAAAAAAAATCTGATTCAAGACTGTCACTGGCAACTCCAGCTTTCCCCTCTGCTTACTCTGCAACACTCCCTTTGACAGATTTCTTTCCTGCTTCATCTGCCTTCCGTTTCATTACATGTCTTTGCCAGTGAATTCTTCCTGTGTCTCAGAGGCACTGCAGCTCAGCGGTACTTCCAAAGTGAAGTCAGTTCAGTCTATTCAGGCTTGAGCAAAATTCATTTGTCTATGGCTGGTTAAACTACCAAGTTGGTCTTGTTTTCTTGACTACAGACTCTTTGTTGAACCTGGAATATTTATTGTTTAATACCACACACGTGTTTGCATAATATAAATGCCGCATCTGTGTGTGTAGTGAAATGGGATCCAACAGCCGTCTTTACATGAATTTTTATGTGCTACAAACACACAGGACAACAGGGCTACAGCGTGTGCCAAGACCAACTTAAAATAAAAACTAAATGAGGGAAAAAACAGGGGGAAATTGGAGAGAAAGGCATCTTTATTGCTAATTAGACCCAGCGCTAGCCTCACGTTGATGAGTACATGTATTCCACATCAAGCTCTAGACCACTACACAAAGCTGCCCTCAGAGCCGTGCAGTGGTACCAGCCACGCGAGCTGCGGACGCTCACCGCTGAGTGCCGGCCAGGGGCTGGGCGTAGGCAGCAGCCTGCTGCTGGACGTACCCGCCGGGCTGCTGCTGCTGCATCTGCCGCAGCCGCTCCACCAGCGCCGGGCCGGCGTGAGCTGCGCTGTAGGCGCGGGCGTTGTAGCCGGGGGAAAGCACCACGCCAGCCGGCAGCGGCTGCAGGGGCACCGCGGTGCCGTACATCGTGTACCCGGGAGGCACGCTCTGCGGGGAAAGCACACACAGCAGCACCTTCACTGCGCCCGCATTCAAACCGCCGTCGCCACACGGGACAGAGATGACCCACGCGCCACGCTGCAAGCCCCCCACCCGCACCCCACTTCTGTTCGCGGGTCAAGCGGCCGCAGCAGCACGGGCCTCGCACCGCGCCGCCTTCCCCAGGGGCACCCAGCAGGAGAGGGGCTCTGCTCCGCAGCTCCACTCCCTCTCGTCTTCCTTCTCCTCCCCCAAAATCCCCAGCACCAGAACGACCATGACACAGTAAACAGTTACCGGTACCCGCTCTGAGCACCCTGGGCTGGTGGAAGATGTCCCTGCTCATGGCAGGGGGTTGGAACTGGATGAGCTTTAAGGTCCCTTCCAACCCAAACCATTCTATGGTTCTGTGATTCATGATCACCATCTTACCAGGAACTGGCCAATGTCAGGCTTAACGCTGAAGCACGTGTGCCTTTACCAGCAACAACTTAGGAAAAACTGGGAGGCAACCACGTTAAAAACGTTTATGAAGTACAGCACCTGAGCAGGAGGCCTCACCGCTACCCCAGGCCACACGCTCGAGGCTCGTCCCAAGCACAGACAAGCAGGCCGGGAGGTAAAGGAGCTCTGATGAAGGCACTTCTGGGCAGACGCGCCACGGGAGCAGGCAGTACCTGTGCTTGCTGTAACCCCGGGTACTGCGGAAGCTGAGACGGGGGTCGAACTTGCGGAGGGAAGATAGCAGCTTGGTCCATCGGCTGCCCCTGAAAGACACATCGCCCATCAGATGCGGCCGCCACACCCCGAACAAGTCCCATTCTGGACACAGACCCCACCAAGCTGTGTCCTAAAGAGACATGGAGAGACCGGAGCATTTCCTTCAGGACAGCACCGCTGCTCAGGGCCAAACTGCTGACCCCTATTTACTCACAGGAGATGGAAGAACGGGCTTTTGTGTGACTTCCGACACTGCTGTCACACCACAGCGGGGAAGAAACAGCCCATTGCTGAACAGAGGTCTGGCAGACACCCTTTGAAACGGGGCTTTGCAAACGGTTAGAAAAAACACGTTCTAGCTGTCTTGAAGACAGTACATGAAATTACCCAGGGAGCTTCAAGTGCATGATGATCCCCAGTATAAATCCATAGCTGGTATCTTTCTCAGGCGACCCGATTACTAGCTTTCCCCCAGATGAAGCAGGCAAAAGGGTTATTAGCAATGTTGCTGATGAAATACAGACACCCAGCCCAATAAGTGGGTAACGCAAGGATCGCCAGCTCCCGACCAGTACAGCCTGGAAACACACGCCGCGTTTGTGATCAGCAGCCAGCCTGGTCTGGCCATTGCAAATTGCCTCAATATTTATGCCCAGTTAATGGCAAATCATTTAAAGATTTCAACTATAACTGCATTAGTATGTTTTGAAGGGCCAGAAAAGAGGAAAAAATAAAATGTTGGGCTTGACTTCAGGACCAAGATTGTAAACACCTGGCGAGTGAGAATTTGCCAGGAACACTGTCACATCTGTGTATTTTCTGCGCAGCTGTGAGGCTGCGTAGCTGCACCTGATCCTGGTGAAAGCCATTCTACTCCAAAAAGCTTGGTGGCAGACATGAGCTGGAAGCAGTGATGCTCCTTCCCTGTAGCTGCCCAGTTTGCCACAAAACCAAACAAAAAATCCAAGCCCTCCAACAAAGCCTTTGCCGTTTTCATCGGGATATCCTGACAGAGATGTGTTATAATTTAAGGCTAAAAGTGACTTTGGTAACACACTTCAAGCACCAACACTGCAATCAGGGCTACCCAATGGAAAAGCAAATCTCTCATGGGATAAAACACTGAAGCACCATTGGAACTCTCCCCCTTCCTCTGCTCCCACCCATCAGTGGGAACGGTACCAAACACTAACAAGCCTGTAAGCACAGCCAGTGGCCCTGCAGGCCAGCTACTGCTTTGGGCTGGGTTTAAAAGTATGTGCGTCCTCATCGCCAGAGCTGGGCAACCGCTCTCTCTGGTAGAGGGAAAGCGTTCCAGCTTCAGCCGATCCAGCCCCAAGAGACGTGAACTGCTGTGACCGGAGCTGGACGAACCACCCTGTGCTGCGGGTGGGGAACAGACAGAAGAGGTCAAGGACAAGATGCAAAACCAGGGGCAAAGCTACCACAAGGTGCCAACAGGGTTGTCACACACCCATTTTTCGTACCTTCCTTTCTGTTAAAAGCCAAACCAAAAGCTGGCCCAGCGAGGCTCTGTGCCAGCCTCTGGGACAAAGCAAATTGCTTCTCAAATGTTTTCACCAGGTGCCAACCACAGGGCAGATGAAGGGGTAACTTGAAGGCACCCAAAGGTGAAATTGGGTAAAACTATGAGTGATTTGCAGAAAAACTGGTGCTGGAGGCTGTTCCCCGCAGTGACGCAGACCACCTCATGGGTTCGGGGGAAGCTGGTCTGCAGAGCGGTGCTCCGTGTGTTAGCCTCGTTTCTCCCAGTGACAGCTAACCTGGTGTGCCCAAGAGCAAAATTCGTCCACTCACGCCCACGCAGTGTAAACAGCATCCCTCCAAAGTCAGTGGAAGTTACACCAATGGACGTGGGATCGGGCCCTAATTCCGTCTGAAAACGATGACTGAGCAGCTGCAGGAACCCATCAGGAGCCTGTGGGCAGAGAGGTCAGGCACTACAAGCTCGCGCC
>Ga0181612_161978_pt1 | contig 10542 bp, 4 predicted proteins | sample HoacroProtozoa21_FD_119630 | JGI IMG/M metagenome (GOLD analysis project Ga0181612, IMG submission 119630) | Hoatzin crop microbial communities from Cojedes, Venezuel. Combined Assembly of Gp0051906, Gp0051904, Gp0051908
GGCATCTACCTTCTCACTTACTCTGCAGGAAAAGACAAATGCGTTCCTAGATGTTACATAAAGTTTAGAGTTCATGGGGATTGTTTTTAATTTAAAAAACAAATCATCATCTCTGCAGAGGGAAATCTAACGTGTATAAGCCTGTGTTTAAAACTTGCCCTGGAACTCTGAAATACCATGTTTTCACATTCATAGCCATATATTAAACATGAAAAATCTAAAAGCAAATGTTTAAAGCTGCTGAATACACGACAGAATCACTCTGTATGCTCAGAAAGCCTCTTCTAGAAAAGGCATATGATCTGTTTCAGCAAACGTTAAGATACTAAAGTAAAGAACTCGGGCCAAAAAATAATCACTGGACTACCTTTTCAGTTAACAATTAGCTTGCCTCATAGCAAGATATCCCCACCTAGCTTCAGCTGGACCAGCTTGAAAGGTTCATCCTGCTGTCTCCCAGGAAAGGAGGGAACTGCTTTGGAGCCCGAAGCCTCAGCGCACCCAGCCAAGCTGTTTCTAAGCAGCTGCCCGGCACTGCCCACCGCGTGAGAGCCTGCGCCTGCTCCCACCACCACACCAGCACCAGGGCTGGGCCGGGGGACCGAGACACTGGCGCTACCCACCAGGCCCTGCCACGCTGCCGCTCCGGAGTCCCTGAGGCTGGGGCAGCAACAAACAAAGGCAGATGCGCTAAACCATTCAATTCCGAAATCACAGCACCTGCAGCGCGTGCACAGACCTTACCCTCGAAAGACTGAGCGACGGCTATCAAACGACAGACCCTCCTCCCATTTCATCCAGTTACTTGAAGAACAGATTCCCTTATCAAGCTAAGAACACAATACAATAATGCAGCATCATCTTCCCACTGTATTCTTTTACATACATACTTAAGTTTACTGCAGAAAAAGAAGGTTTCCAAGATGACACTTCAAATAAGATCAGATATCTTTTGAGCTCAGGTTGACATAGCTGAGGAAGCAGTAAATACCATAAAACATGCACCCTAGACCACGGATGGGTTTGGAAGGATTGATAGGAGGCAAAAACGGTACCAGAGAAACCAAGCAGGCAGGTGGGAGAGGTGGATGAAACCATTGCTCCAGCCAAGCTGTATCACTCACGCAAACACTGCAAAACTGGTTGTGGGATGGCGCTCAAAGAGCCTCTATCTAAAGCAGACAGACAATTATTGCCAAGCTAAACATAGAGATGCACGCTGCTGTTACTGTGCAGCCCGCAGCATTCGTTAGTAACGGCCCCAAGACAGAGGTCTTCTCATCCTTTACCTCACCGGAGGCTCCAGACCTCCACACAGAGCACTACCTTAGCGCTACAGCACACTGCAATCGGCTGCATTCTCTTTTCAGTATCTCTATCGTTAGGGAGTGTTCGGGGTGGGGGGGTGCAACTTTTAAATATCTTTTTCCACTGGGAGTAGAGGTTGAATGGCCAGCAAGGAGCCTACCTTTCCTTCCCCAGTCTCCGTCTCCCCTCCACACTTCACCAGTGCCTCCTTCCTTTGCTTTTTCTCAGCTATAATAGGAGCCTACAAAACACTGTGTGTTCAGCAGACGGTAGCAGCAGTATCTTTTACCCCATTTAAGCTGCTCCTTTAGTCATCCCCTCCACACCGTGGGAAACTGTCAAGCTGAAAAGAGGTCATCACGGTTTGTATTCCATGAAGACAAAACATCCTCATGGAAAATCGGTGCGATGTCCAAATGTCTCCGTCAGGCAGGGCCAGCGTGCGCTAATGGCAGAATAGGTTATTCTGCTGCGATGCCACACTGCAGAACGGCCCGGACTCCAGCGACCAGTAATGTATGTCCTGCTGTATAAGGCAGACACAAGAACTTAACTACATTATTTATCCCTTTTACATAATAGATGGAGGGAAGGGGGAGTTACAGAATGGACTTCAGTCTTACCCTGAATGTCTCTGCCTACATAGATAGCGTCAAGGTAGTAGATTACATTACACAATGTTTTCACTAGAAAAGATTTCTAAAAATCTAGACAATAAATCAGCCAAAAGCCCCAACACATGCAAAAGCATTTTAAGAACTTGCCTGCAAAATGGAAAACGAAGCAGTCCTTCAAGTGCTAAATATCAGATGCTTAAAAAAACGTAAGCATAAAAACACCCCGGCAAAGTACTTGCAGGTTTGAATTGAAAAAAAGGTCATGCACAAGGAAATAATTTTAAAAAGTCTACACAAAGCTGAGCACAACTCCATATTGATTAAAAAGCTAGGCAACTCTTTCTGATGAATATAAATCCTCACCCTTAGACTGAACGTGTCAGAATTCGAGACTGGTGAGTAAATTCCAGTCCTGCTTTAAACAACTGCACAAATGAGGAAGTAAAAAACGAAAGATCAGCCACTGACATAACACAGTCTCTGGCCAAACCCATTTGTGGGTATGTGTCATTTTTAAAGACACCACTGTTTTCCTAAAACTTTTCTAGTGTTATAGCTTTCTACATGGAATTGCACGAAGTATCTTTACCTTAATGTCGGGCCTTTCAGAGAGGAAGAAAGTGGCTGTATCCAAGATCCTCTGACATACACCTTTTGCAGTCAGGCATGGTGCCCTGCAATCAATTCATGTCTTTGTAAAAACAAACAAACAAACAAAAACCCCACAGTGGTGGGGGGAGCAAGTTCCCTAACACGTTCCAGATCTCATCAATATAACTACAGTATCGCTATGAGGTATTTAGATATAAACCTGTCTGAAAGAAGCATGAAGACATTAGCATATTGTGGCAAACTGCAAATTAGGGTTTTAAGCTTTACACAAGAGACCATTTCACCTCTGTAGGATCTTGTAAGAACCATACATACTGCAGACATTGGAACAGTTTTTCCCCAGGAAAAAAAAAAAAAGGAAATACAGGAGCAAAAAGCTATACAAGGATTCACACTAAGTTAGCCCAAATTTCTGACAGTGAAGACTGAGTATAGAGCATTTGGGTCTTAAGACAGACCTTTTTCCGTGTATCTGCATCCTCTAAACCCCAGGTGTATCACAGGATGGTAAAAGCTACAGCAACTAATACACTAGGAAGGTATTTTGTTACTCCCTAGCTGCAGCAGCAGACTCCTGTGCTCCTTCGTAAAGTATTTGGAAAACCAGAGCATTTGAGGCGAGAGGATTTCTGAAAACAATTCTATGTAAGAGAACGGTGAGAAGCCATTTTACAGTGTTTTCAGTGCCAAATACATGCAGAGCATAAGGAATGGGGCATAAGCATAGTTATCCTTTCCCAGCATCTGGTCATCCATGGGTGCAGGACTTCCCTCGCCAGACAATACACTTGGACTACCAGTATTCAGCCAAGGAAGTAACGTCAGATCTGCCACTAGTTTTAGATTCAATTTTAATTAGTTATTGGGAGATTTCTTATGAACACTTGAAAAGTAGTTTTAGATAAAAATCACTATGCAGGTTTTATATGCAGGCTTTATATTGTTCATACATGTATCATACAGTACCTAGCACTTTTTTGCATTGTTCATGGTGTTGCAAGAACTACTGTACACACAAATAATTCTGTACATTTGTTGTCTTTAATGATAACCCGGTAGATACAACACTCCAGTACCTGTAACTAGCCTGTGTTTTCCATAACCGCCGCCGCTTTGCTTTCGCATGGCTTCTCTTCGGAAATTCCTCTGTTTTCAAACTGAGCTGTATACCTGTCAGCCTTATCCACGTCTTGCTAATCATAAACACGAACATGCTGAAACTTGTTCTGTTTGCAGATATACACTACATAAAACCTTCATCATGACCCAGAGAGACTATCAACAGATTATTCCCGTACTACATTTATACGAAGGACTTCTGGGAATAAATCAGAAGTCATAAATCCTTATTTAATTAACTTGTGTAAGAAAACACAAAGCCGGGCTGTACTAGCATTTACACACCGAGGTTTTGACAAACCCAAGGGCAGATCCGTGCTGCAACTATCAAGCCCCATCAGGTAAATTACACTTTTTACGTCTGTATAGCCACGTAGAACATCACCTAGAAACCACAGAGAGACTGAGAGGTTGTCCGTGTTCTAAAATACAGGAGAAGTATCCAGGGCTAATAGCTGTCAATGGAACACTCAAAGGAAATGCAGGAAATTTTTGGCAAGTACAAAACCCCACAACTTTTAAGTCAGTGTCTCAATTTCTGTATTATCGAAAGCAGAACACATCATGACCTTCAACTTCAAATAAACTAGTTATATCCAACACATATTCATGGTTACCACTAAATGATGTATTTTATCTGTAAAGTGTATGGCATGAACTCAACACAGGCAAGATGATCCTCAAGGTAAAGACTTTGTAGAAACCTCCCATTTGGATTTATAACTCTGTTATTTTTCTTCATGCACAACTTGTTTAGACAATACAGATAATACTGTATATTTATATCATCATCACAAGTAAACAGAAACCAGAACTATTTTATTTTCAAATGAATGAATCTTTCAGTGAAGGAAAAGCTGAGAGGGATTCTTATAGGTAACAGATGTACGGCAATCAAAGTCTTAACTGCTGTTTCATTAGAGAGTGAACACCCAAAAATATGTTACATACAAAATGGTATTCCCCCCCCAAACACTGTAATTCAACGTAAGTTTAAACGGCAAATAAGATCAGCACTGAACAATGCTCTAAAGACACCCAAACCCAGTCAAACAGACCATCTCTTTGAGTAAGAAAGCTTTTAAACAGGAACACTTAGAGGAGACTAGGCTCTAAATTATTATCTTTCCTAACTTCCAAAATGAAGCTACAGCAATAACAAAACCAACAAGATATGTTAGAATATCCCCTGTATGCCAAATTGTAGCATTAAGCAGTATTTAAATTTTCTTTTCCATTTCAGCTTCCGACTCACAGAAACATCCTCCTCAACTTTCACACTCCTTTTCAACAACTCTTTGTGTCAAAGAGGATTCACTGTGCTGCTGCAGACAAACCTGTTCTCTGTTCCCGATTCCCCTAAGCCCACTCCCTAGCACAGGGGTCTGAAGGCGCGGACAGCGTTCCTCAAAGCCCGCTGCCCGAGCAGCCCCATCCCCTCTGGCGCACAAAGGACGCAGGGAGCTGCTGTCGCCCGTCGCCGGGGGGAAGGGTAAGCTGGGAGGATCTGGGTACTACAGTGCAGCAATCCGCACTTGATCCTGCCTTTTGATTTGACATACACCAGCTGTTTCTGCATAGAGACTACATTTCTAGAGAACCTTCCAAAGACTGTACTATCAAGTGCTGCCGCTTCTGACTACTAACCACAAACAAGCGCTGCATTATCATCTCTCAGCAGTCCCATTGAAGAAATCAGCTGCAGAAATACTTCCAGATTCCCGATTGCCTCACATCAGTCTCCAGGAATTAGAGTAATACGTAGCACTATGTTCCCTATGCACCCAGGAATTTAACTATGTGGTGAAACTTGGACTTCTTTTTTATGGATCAAAGCCAAGTACATCAAGGCACTACTGAAGCTGCACTCATGCCACATTTGCCTTAAAAAGAACTTGCACAATTATTGGAAAAGAGACAAAAACCCAAACAAGCAGCCATCCACATCCTTCATTCTGACTGAAAGCACCACTTCTAAATGAAAATAATTGTACCAAAATGTGGTTATAGAGGGAATAACCTTGGAACAGAGCACCTGAACAGCAGTAGAAAGGACACGATGGTTCGATACCCTGAAACAAAGCGCTCATTTACAAGAATAACTCTCTGCAAAACTCAAATCCAACAATAGCTTTGCTTTCAGCAGTACCTGTGCCTTACTGAAGCCTGATTTCTCACTGCTGTAATCTACATAACCAAGCTTCCTTGGGTGCTGCTTAACCACCCAGCTCATTTTGTCACCCATAGCTCCTTTGATGCTCTCTCCTAATCCTCAAGCACAATCACCCCAAGACAGCTCTCCTGCACTGCTGATCACCGGCAGCATTCTCCTGCCTTCCTCTGCTACACAGTGATTTGCGGCATAGTGGTAATTCAATAACCCAGCATCTGCTTTCCTCTAACAGCACACTATTGTGGATTATACCTTTGAAAAAAACAAAACAATAAAACACCACTTGAAAAGGGTCTTTAAGATAAGAAACAAACTATTTGGGTTTTTTGCCTAGAAAACACGGATTTGATTACAAAGAATCACTGGTGGGAAAGGCTGCCCCAGCTTAACTATTTCTGTGAAGGCAACTGCTGTTGAAAAGTAAAAAGCTGCCCTTTTATTACCAAAAATCATCCAGAAACAGAGACATAAAGGCAGGGAGGGGGGGAAGCGCAGCGACAGATATAGAAGGAACAGCAAATCCCAGGAAGACCAGAGGGTCAGGTCTCACAGATCCTACACTCGCACATCACCTCCGACTTCACAAATACGTAACTGAAAACAACCCAGCGCAACAGAGCTGGAGAGAAACACACTTCTGCTCAGCCGTGCTCTTATTCTTGACATCCAGACAAAAATTGAAGGAGATGGCAGTAGCTGAAAGCTTTTTCAGTAATGAGGGAACTGAAGTTACCAGTTATAATTCCAGTCAACCTTCCCCCTTCTTAATGCTGGGGGGAAGAGACAGCTACTATATTTTCTGAAACCACGAGGCTGCCAACTGGCTGTTCTGCTGGAAAGGATTGAAGTGTAACGTCAAGGAGAACTGCTGGAAGAACGGGACTAGGAAAAGCATATAGCCCGGAGTTAGGGACTCTTTCTTCCATCTGACAGTACAACATGGATTATAATGCTTCTCCAGGACCCACGGAGCAAGGGGCTGCACTTCAGTAATCTAACATCGACACTTTTAAGTTTATTTAGCAACAAGACCAGGAGGCAAATTTTTCTCTGCAGTTTCACTGGTGTAATTCTAAAGCAGTGACAGTGGAGTCGGCAGCCCTACAGAATTACATCATCATAAAACGGTTGGACTCACTTCACATCTTTTACCATCTCCACAATCAACAGGCTCGGGAACTTGAAAAAGGAACAAACCCCACATACATCTGACAGTACATTCCTCCTGGTAACAGGGACATGACCACAGCTGAACAGAAGCACCCCTTCCTTTTCCAGCACCCGATGACCACATGAGGCCATGACTGCCAAGGCTCTGTCAGCACTGAGAGGCACTGGCAGCTCCAGAAGAAACGTCTGCCGAGTGTGTTCGTGATTACCAGCCCACCGTGCACACACACAGAGTCACGAAAGCCCTAGTCTCATTCGGCACCGAGGCTTGTCGGTGCTCTCATCGCTGCCATCCTTCTCCACCTCCAGCCCAGCATTTGCCACACTCTCCAGCTTCATTTAACTTGCATAACAAGTTCTGCCAGAGAATCCACCTTTGTCAGTAAAGCAACATCCACAGCCGTAACAAATTAATAGTAATAAATGAGTAGTGTCTTATATTGACAGTAAACTGGTGGGTGGGATGAAGAAAATATGCTCATTTTCTTGATACATTGTGGGATATTAAAATCAATGCTTGATATTTCCAGCTACGAATCTACTTAGTTGTTTCAATAAGCTTGAAGCCTCTCCTTTCCTAAAGCACTGAAAAATAACTAAGCCTGAAAAATAATCACCAATTATATGGAGGCACATTCAGAAAGTCCAGGAAAATGGTGGTAAGGAGTTAGATATTTTTTTTGCCCAGTCAGAAAATCCAAAAGGGCTTGCTGTTTGCAATTTGGGTTTTTTACATATGCTCACATTAATGTTTTTCATTAAATTTTTGTTGCTAGAAATTGTCTGGCCAACTTCACATTCAGCCATACTCCTCGTTGTACTGACCCTTCCTAACGAAGTGTGTATGAAAGGTGGTGTCAAGAAAGAACTGCAGATGCCTGAGCAGGAACTAACACATGTAGAGAGCACTACACAAGTGTCAGACAGAACCTTCCTACTGATAATGATCTGTTCATGAATAAACACACATACCATGACATCCCAGATCACCAGGGCCACCAAGGTCTGCTTCCTTGACCTGAACAGAAATACTTTAGTGAAAAGGGTCTCAAAGCTACAGTGTGCCAGCAAACAGTACTTCTAAAGGGAAAGAGAGTGGTGAGAGTAGAAGTCAGAACAATATTTTTATGTAACGCAGCCCAGCTTACGCTACAAAATTTTGCTGGCACAGTTCTGTCAGCAGTGAGAAGAAAAAACCCAAAATACACCCACAAGTGGCATCACAATGCCAACAAAGCCTCCCAGAGAGACTAAACTTTTCAGCAAGACTGTCATTTGGTCAGTACAGTTTCTATCACTTAATCAGATGATTTTAGAACAGCCAAAGACACCCCCCTTTGACAGTATTTCATTGTCCTCTCGAGCAAGGAACTACACTACCTACCCATCCTGCTTTCTGCAGGTGTCACACACATCTTCCCGACGGGCCCTCTCTGCATGAGGCGAAGCCTCGCAGCATGGACTATCTCCTACGTGCAACGCTCAGCCTCTCCCTGCGCCGGGTCACGGCACTGAAACCAAGCACACCACGATCCCTCCCAGCCTACTGCCTCAGCAGCCATAGACAGATCCTACCCAGAGTAACCGCAGCCTACTAATCTGCTGCCTTTGAAATGTCAAGGCACTTCGTCCAGTTAGAACTGGGGAGGAATATTCATCCTGTCCCTGACTAAGATGAAGCACTTCTTTCAAAAGCCACGGTGGCGCGGCGCCAGCGCCAGGGAGTCCAAGTGTTCTGTGTGGAGCCAAGAGTTATTAATTAGTTTTATTAGTGGCAGGTCCTTAATGTGACGTGACAGGGAAAGAGAGAATATCCCATCACTACTGAAATATAAATTGTCCAGATTTCAGTTTTGTTGTTCCACAACACATGCAGGCGTCCAGCCAACGAGGAGTGAGGAAGAGTGACCACAGCCAAATGCCTGTATTCAGTGTTCCTGTATACTAATGGCGTACTGAAAAGACTCTGTTACCTCAGGTGGCTCTCCAGGGAACTGCTCATGAATTTTAATCACGAGGGAGGGAGCATTTTGAAAAATAATGCTGCCTGCATGGTGGCATTAAGCATGGCCTAAGCTGCAGCAGTCACTTCCCATGAACACAAAACAGTCAAGATGAGGGGGACAACGCCTACACACTTTTGCTTCAGTAGGACTTCTCGTCTCAGGAGAAGAGGACTTGGCCTCAAGGATGGATTCAATATTCAGAGATCAGCCCAAAAAACATCATGAGCACCAGCAACGTTAATTCTTGTACAGACTAACACAGGCACGTAGGTAATCAGGTCACATACTTCAGAAGACAGATGTTTGGCAACAACAGTCCCACCTCAAACAGAAGACCATTACTGAACGGGTCAGAAGCCGGTTGCCAGCACAGCCGCGTCCTGTGATGCCTTCAGTCCCGCAGCTCGCTCCGAGGGCCCACCGCATCAGCCCGGGCCAGGCTGGGACTGCTGTACACCGCAACAGCGCTCAGCAGCCGCCTGCCAGCTCGCTGTGCTGAAGCAACTCCACCCGGTTTGTATCACGGCTTTAAAAGTATTTAGTTAGAAACAACAACTTGAATTCTAGATTAGATGCACTGAGAGAGAGCAAAGAGAAAACCATGCCTGTGCTGAGAGAATTACGTATATAGCACAAATGCGTAATACGAGTTTCACTGCCACCCATGAGTTGCACCAGAGCAGTGCTGAGGTCTAACAGCTACCGAGGGTCGTGCCAGGCTTTACAGAAACGCATGGGAAGAGAATGCTCGTAAGGAATGTCAGACACAGGATGGAAAGGGGAACATGAGAATGAAGGCGAACTCACCTATGTGGGGTCACACAACAACCTGTTTTAGATTACAGAATTTACACACTGCTCTACTCCTATCCTATGCCTGTAGATTCCAACATACGACATTAAGGTTGCTTCCAGCATCCACTACAGTATAGCTCCTCTGCAATATAATACACGGAATAGGAGGTATAAATAAAAGCCTGCAGACCAGATCTCCAGCTAAACAAGCTGTCAATGTTAATGCTTACAACTGCTAGAGAGAAATAGAGGACAGCCACATAACTTTTCTAGCAGTCTCCCGCTTCCCCCACCAAGTAAAGCCAAAAAAGCCCTTGGAGCAGAAAATCAGTACTTCCAACAGTCCATACAGCAATAGGCAACTTTGTCACTTGGAAGGAAAAAATAACAGGTGGGGGGACGGGGACAGGGAAGAGGGAAAGAACAGGAAAAGAGGTAAATCACCAATCATCCAAAACAAGTCACTGTGTCTCCTTTGCCATAAGCTCCTCTAATCAGAGCACTGCTCTGCAGCAAATGCTGCAGATCTAAGCAGAGTTATCTCTGAGTAACAGTGTACCTGCAAGAAAAGACCTGGAAAAACATTAATCTGATGGAAAGCTTTAAAGTAGCTGCATTAAACAAAGCCAGCCAAGGCTACTCTCGCAAGTTCTGAAGTAAATAATTTCCCAGTGGAAAAGGAGCCCCACAGACTAAACTAATAAAGAGAACTGTATGATCTAATGGTAATATTTTTAATTAA
>Ga0181612_167787_pt1 | contig 10542 bp, 5 predicted proteins | sample HoacroProtozoa21_FD_119630 | JGI IMG/M metagenome (GOLD analysis project Ga0181612, IMG submission 119630) | Hoatzin crop microbial communities from Cojedes, Venezuel. Combined Assembly of Gp0051906, Gp0051904, Gp0051908
TACACGACGCTCTTCCGATCTAGCTGTAGGCAGGACTGCAAGAAACTGCACTGTGCTGAAAGAAGCCAGAAGGTGATACCTATAGAAAGATTTGACCATGTTATGTTTGCCTTACTAATCATACCGCCTAAGCTGCTTTAAAATAATTTTTTGCTATCACTAAGATACAGATCATAGAGACCTCCAAAGTTCAGCCTATAATATAGATACAGGAGGCAGGTATGACCAAATCCAGAAATAACTATGGTCCTGGGCTTAACCACCAGGACCCTATAGTCTCTCTCCTTCTGGCTAGTCCAGTGGCTGGACAGCCCAGATATTTCCAAACTGACTGGAGATATATGTAGTAGATGTCATCCCGTCTTTTTCTCACAGTTCCCTTAAAATTTCTGCGCTCTACTTCAGAGCTGTCTTGGCATTGGCAACAACTACAAATTTCAAGAACAAAAGAGAGACAGTTAAAGTTAACAGTAAGAAGTCCTCCTTGGCCTTGATATGATGTTTGTCTGATGATAAGTGTACAAGTTAGCATGGAAAGTTTTGCTGTGAGGCACTGGACCATGACACTAATCTGCTTTTCCTTCTCTCCTCTTGCAATTCTTTTAGTCTGTTATTAAGTTTGTGCCTCGCCTTCTTCAAAATGTGTTCCTCCTCCAGTCTCCATTGTTGCTGTCTTTGAAGGTGTCCATTCAACATGCTAATTGCTCTGTCTGTTTGCAGAAGGAGTTCCTCCAGAGTCCCTTAGATCCTAGTCCTTTCTTAAGCTAATTACTATGTGCCATACACTGGAGCTATGGGGCCTCAGGGTGATCGCTTTGTTGACAATGTGCAGCAATAACTGTATAATCACAGCACAATTATGGAGCATTTATGGAGTTATGTGTGCCGTGTCTTAGATGAAATTATCAAATGTAATTTACCTCTACCTCTGAAGAGAACAGTCTTAAGGTTAAAGGCTGAGCTCTCAATAGAAACTTGGTTTCTTAAAACCGTTTCTATAACAGTGAGATCCCTCATATCAACTGAAATGATGATTGCTGGGCTTCTTTTTAGTGTCTGTTTTCATCTACTCTAAAACTCCAGCCCAAATTTGTTGACAGGAGATTAACTTTCACAACGTGAAAGAAAGAATATTAAAAAATCTCAAAAAAACTCCCCACAAAAACCCTCTCACCCAAATATTCTAAATAAATAAATAAATGTATTCATACATAAAAATATTCCCCATCAACTTCTATCTGTCTCCTGATGCTACTTATCTGTTCATATAAAACTCCTACCAGGTGCAGAGTGATTAAGAAGACCAAAAATAAAACTATTATCTATCAAGCTAACATTTCCTCACATCATCTGTAGCAGTACATTGGCTGCCGCCTGGATGCTCAATCATGTCTAATGTTGTAAATTGACATTTGGATAGGAGCCATTCTGCCACAGATTAGGAGAGGAACCAGGGTTTAGCAGAGTGGGTATGATCAGCTGAGAAACCTGATGGATAGAGGAAGAGAGACAGGAAACTTGGTATTTATGAAAGATGCCGTACAGAATAGGTCAGATTGGGCAGAAGAGGGCAGGCTTTGGAAGGTTTATGAGAAAGAAAAAAAAAATTGTGGTATTGCCAGTCCTTTTTTCAAAGATTGGTATGTATAAATATGGTAATGGAATACGCAATAGATGCATACGCAGATTACTGTATTACCATATATACATATGCATATATGTTCATATGCATAGAAACACACAAAAACTAGCAACAGACCACCCTATAAATATATAGTATGTAAGTACATAAGCATATAAATATAGAAATAAAGATATAAATATACAAAGTATTTTGTTTATCCAGTAAAAGAGGATATAGGCTCTCAGACCAACTTTCATATATGGCAGCTTAGAGAAAAAATGTTTTATTCATCAATGATGTCTTTTTTTTTTTTTATAAACACATAAAAATGTGAAACAATAAAAGTGATATATACCTAATAATGAGTGAGCCAATAAACCCCACCAGGCAACTTAGCCTTGGAAGTGGAAAAATTGACTTTGTATAACAAATTGCAGAATTATTAATCCTATTTGAAACCCTTTTTATATCAGACCATTTACTTTAATTCTTGCTACTTTCAACATTATTATACATTATGCATTTTTCTTTGTAAATTTTTCTTCTTTCTGCAAGTACAGTGCGCTCCCAAACTTTAAAGGGCTGGAAGCATTTTAAAGAGAAGCCTACTGGGTAAAAGAAAAAGCAAGGGATAAATTATTTAGGCCTTTTTGAGGTACTCATCCCTGCAAAAACTCCCTCACAGTGGTCCCTCACAAACTACTGATGAATTAACTTTGCAAAACCCCTGCAAGCAAAGGAAATATCTTCTCGTTATGTGAGCAGAGAAGTGGAAGCACAGAGCTACTGCTGGGTCTACACTAGGCTGGGAGAGAAGACTCCAGAGGGGCCCTAAGATCATTTTACTTGCCCTTCCTCATATTTTCTGTCCACACAGCTGCCTGGTGAACATCCTCTGGGGTTTCTGCAAATGGTGGAACTGCAAGCGGAGGAGATAAGGGGAAGCATTACCTTAAGGTGTCCTTTTTAAGGGTCACAAGCAGCGATTAAACTGAAGCTGGCAGTCGGTCTTCAGTCTCATCTGCAAAGAAGCAAGAAAGACATGTGAACTGAGTCAAAGGGTGGCTGATGAGAGCAGAGGTGGCCTTGGAAGAAAACTAGGAAACCCACTTTGTTTTGCCATGATTCTTCCTTGAAGAGCCTCTTCCATGTACCTGGTGATATGAACACACTGTATATGGGCTTAGACAGGGAGGATCTTTTATGGGTGGGAAGTTATGTAAATGTCAGGCTACATCTGCAATACATAAAGCAGACGCATCTGGTATCAAGGGTGGTCTTAATGCTACTCTTACTGGGAAGCATCCATATAACAAGTATTTTCCTGAAAGGCAACTTTTATATGCACAGTGTAAAAGATCATCCACCTGAAATAGTCTAGAACCTGAGATTCGAGATCACTGAAGATCCACAGCTTCCGTCTGTGACCTATGAGAGTCCTGTATGACTTGAATAAGAGTTCAACAGTGAGGCTATCCAGTCTACTGACTATCAATCGACTGGCAAAAATTAGACTAATATTTACTCTTGAATTGCAATGGTCAGAATTATGACTAGCAACATGCCAAAGCTACATATATGATACATAGGTTTATCCAGCACACACACTTTTTTCTCAGGAGAAAACTCCAAACCCTTGCACTGCCCAAAACTATGCCTTAAAAGAAAAAACAAGAAGGAATACGCTCCCGGCTGTAATCTACTGTTGGTTCCTGGATGGATACTTTTCCATTCAACACCATTGCCTCTCTCACTTATTTCTGTGTTTGTTCTTTTTAATGTATAAGGTGCTTGCTACAACAGTGGCAGGAATAATGCAGACTTTTCCTGCTTGCAGTCATTTTAAGCCTGATAGAACTTACAATTTCAAAACACTCAGCCAATCACAAAACAGACAATCACAAACTCCCCATTGCATTTGATAGGACTGAATTTGAACTGTAGCCCCTCTGCGTTGAGGTAATAGAATTAACTGATTACTTTTTGTAGTTCAATATAGCACTATGTCAATTCTGGCTAAAACAGTAATAATTTTTTTAGTCAATCATACAGCTTTGCAGTAAGAAGATATACTTGCAGTTGGCAAGCAGCTGTCCCAGTTAGGCAATCAGAGTGAGGTCATGTTTACATAGTGGTCCTTAAAGCATGAAATCCCTTAAACTCAGCTACAATAATGCCCATCTTCCAAGTGTGTTTAATCCCTGCTTTCTTCCTCCTGACTTATAAGCAATGCAGTTCAGGAACACTAACAACAGCAGCTGCTGGTTAACTTCTATTACACTGTTTGGTTAGCAAACTTCTAAATGCATTAGAAGTCATGTTTACAGAGAAGTCTATTCTTGAGGAAACATTTTGGTGTGTTACAAATTCTATCTCTGGGCAAGCCTTCCTCTAATCTTCCTCTGAATATATAATAATAATAATCAGCTTGAAGAGTCCTTAACAATATCAAACATTTCTTTTCAAGTCCCCTCCTTTGCCAAGATTAACAATTTCAAAGTTGCACATTTGCTCACTATGTGTAATGCATTTCTAAATGCGAACACTTACTTAATCCAGTGTATTCTCCAAAAAAAGATTTTCACTTCAAGAAATCTGGAGTTCCAACCACATAAACTCCCAGACTTTTCCCTAGTACTTTGCCACCTGTTGCCGTATTTCTGTCAATCTGTACAAAAAGTCTGATACGATGTGAGTTACCACCACAGAAAATAACAATTTCAGTATCCTTTCCTCAGTTTCTCTAGTAACTTGTATGTCTGTGACAGATATTTTTTTCTGCCTTATTTTCTAACCATTGGCATCCTCACTGAGGCATCTTTTAAAATTAATATTCAGCTCTGCATTAAACTGAATATTAATTTACGTCTGTAGGCAGGGAAGGAGAGGTACCTCCATTGGCTGACTCTAACAGCACCTCTTTTTCCCTTTTCTCATCACACATCTTGTAAAATTATAGTCTTAAATTCTACATCTTATGTAGTGAACACTGTATGTGTCACGAGTCCATGAAGTTTTAACTGTATGTAAACATTGTCTCTCACTTGTTATGTAAAGAACTTAGTCCAAAGCAGACTTAATAGCATATGAATTTTGGAACAATGACCAGAATATCTATCATTCATAACAATCAAATAATAATTTTTTGCATTTACGTCTTTGATACTCTGTGTCTTTCCTGTCCTCCAAAACCCCCATTATTCTCTGTCCATGCATCCCTCCATAGTCCCTTTCTCCTGTAACTTTTTTAATAATCTATGTAATACTGATTTTGAAGCTTTGAACACAGTTGATGTTGCTGATAAAAAACTCCACCCACACCCTCCAAGCCTCCACGTGATGTTATTGCAAAGGAATCTGCACTGTGCTAAAATACAAAGCATGTTAAAAACTGATTTATACAGATTATTTTAAAGTTTCCCTTTCTAGACATGGAGGGAGACAGAAAGAGTAATAGGGGACTGTGACAGAGGGGCACTTTCTTTAATTCATGGTTTGAAAACATTTCTACTTAAACTTTTCCTCACAGAGGGTCAGCTGCATAGAAACAGGTTCATTTGCGTGAAGTGCTAAAGGTATGAGCCCCTGAGCAAGTCAGCTTTCAATGCTCAGGCACTAACCCTCCATCACGGCACAGCCTTAGGTAGGAAGGCACTAAGGCCTAAATGAAGCTGAGCACTTTTGTTGAGGTGACCCCAGCATCAGGCAAATATTGAACAACATCTTGTGCCAGCAGCCAAAGTGATTTACATATATTTTTTTTCTTCTCTCTGAGTGGACAGCTGGTGAATCCTTACGCCTATTAATCTTTCAGTGAACAATCATCTCTTGGTATGTAACAACTATTTTTCAATTTTTAGGGCATCAAGTGAAGTAATGAATAATTCTGTTATATTCTTACAGGACTGATGGGCATTACTGAACAACACTTTAGGTTTGAGGGTGAAAAGAAGGAGAGAGAGGGGAAACGCTGGCATAAGGCAAACAGCCTGTTACTGCTTTTTCATTGCGGCAAACAGAAAGAATCCTTTCTAATCTGCTCCTTAGGGGATCTTCATAAAACTCCGACCATCTATATATATTTTGTGTGTGTGTGCATGCGTGTGAGCGTCTGTGTTAAACTTTCTTGCTGTCAGGTAGGATTTTTAGTACTTCAAAGCTCTTGGTGTCTCTAGTCTTAAACTAAATTGGTGAAGCTATAAAAGTTTTAATCTCTCTTGGCTCTGAAACTGAAATTTCTGTGCCAGCTGCACAGAACAAGTCATGGCTGTATATAGCACAGAATATAAGACACTATATGTGGTTGAACAATGAACTCAGGCACCTAGTTTTGTGCAAAATGGAAAGGAGATGAACCAATAATTTGATAATTTAATCAGCTCTAAATTTAAAAGAAGATATGCATTTGATGGAGAAAGGGCCAGTGAAATTTATGGTATTAGGTCCTGGTGTGAGAATTTATAAATTTCTTATTAATATATTTAAAATTAGGATCTGGATAATAATTCATTAGACATCATATCAGTCTGAAAAGTAGCAATAGCAGGATAAGAAAAAGGATGGACAAGTTTCTCTATGTGAAACAGGGATCCTTATTCCGAAAGTTTCTGCTTTCCCTGAATTTTGAAGAATGTTTAGAGAGTTTAAATAACTTTTCATCATCCGTCCCAGTGATAGGTCCCACGTACAATCCAAATGTGTAGTCTTTAAATACAGTGAGTGGAGGATCGCAGTACCTCCCATATGCCGTATTACAGGAACATCAGTACTCTTGAGACGCCTCTTCGACCTCTGATGGGTTATGATGTGCAAATACTTCAGATCAAGATAAAGCAGACTGGACCAAAATTTTGAGACTACAGACTGATCTGACTTAACACCCTTTTGAGGTACACCTCTCAGCTTTGCTGTCTGTCTCTCTTCACCTTTGCATTTTCTTTTACTGCCTTTCCTTGTTGCAATGTGCATAAATCCCCTTTGAGGGGAAGCCTTTGAGTCTATGACAGCCAAACATGATTGAGAGAAAGCACCCACTTCATTTAAACAACAATAACAAAAAAATCAGTCATTGAACAAAGAATAAGGCTGGACTCCTGACAGAGGCAGGAAGATTTTTCTGAGCACGAAGTATATTAAATAGAATTGTTTGCTGTGTGTTGCAGAAAAGAAGAGAGAGAAAAAAAATCCTATGTTCAAAGAAAACCCTGTCTTTAGACTTCACAAATGTGTTACCAATTTGATTTATGTATTATTATTATTATTCTGTAGCCTAGACCTTTTGACAGCTTAAAAAAGAGGAACGCAAATGGAATAAATCATTTATTTTATTGCAAAAGAGAAGTGCTTCTGCAGAATAGGATGCTGAGAACTTTTCAAGACGTTACCCCACAGAATGCTGATTGACTCGTCCTGAGATCCCCCTTTTCAAGGTATGTAAAATGCAAACACAGAATTAAATGTGTATTCTCTGATTATCAGTCAAAGACTCATTGCGAATGGTACCAACCCTTTTGGAAGGCACCCAGCCTTCCAAATTTCCAATTATAAACTACCTGACCATAAATAATTAAAGTGTATTGCATACAGTAAATAATGGTTCTTGTAATAGTGTATTTCAGGAGCTATATTTGAAGGACACCATATATGTTCCCTGTATAATAAGCTCTTCCCTCTATCAGTATATCCAGCAACCTTTCAAATCTAGAGAGCTAAAAAGATTAATACATTGGGTTATGTATTTTTCTAAATATTAACTAGTTGTTTTTCTTTCTCCATCTTTAAAATTAAATTCCTTGTTTCTACATTCCTATTCTCCTTCACTGTAGAGAACAACCTGGAACTTGAAAGTACTTTTTTCAGTGAATAAAGAAAAATGATTCTCATTTTTGGAGACGTAACCTTAATGCATCTACGAGCATGCTTATATGGAATGTATATACATGTCTGTATGATGTGTGTTTGGTCTTACATTTATATGTATGTATGTATTTGTATATATATGTATACAAATAAATATATTATGTAGATATAACACTAAAACCAGCTGCATTAAGTGATAATTACACGTACTGGATAGTGGATATTTTATGATAACTTCTTTTTTTTAATAAAGCTTTGGTTATTCAAATAAAAGGCATTATGCAATTCATTACATACTAACTTAAAAAGGAAAAATATGTGTGGAATTATTGGTAAAAAATTTGGTAAAAATATTGGTAAAAAAAACAGGAATGCGATTCTTCCACAGCCTAGAATATACAATAACCCTGAAGGACTCTTTTTCACTGTGAGTTCGGGGTGACAACACATCTGAATGTGTGTGTATCTGATTACTTCAAGTAGGTGAATTTATCTTTTTCCTATCGGAAAAGCCTCATCTCAGGAAGAGGAAACACTTTTTCCATACTGCTTTGTTCAAGATCCTACCGCGTAATGAGACAAACTACTGGTTTCATAAGAAATCTTAATTCCTACATTTCAGAATTTTTTAGTGCTTAGACCTTTCCCCACAGAGATGTCTATTTGTACATACACACAAACATACATAAATACACCTTATACTTTCTACATTCAAAGTCTTCAAAATATTTTACAAATTATGTAGAAAAGAAACTGATTGTCTCTTACCATTTGTATCACCCAGAATTGAAATTTATTTTAAACAGAAAAAGGAAAGAATATAGTTGCCATTCACAGCTTGAAGAGGAAAATGAAAAACCTTCAAAGTACACTTTGGACCAGATAGCAGCATTTATATTTCCTCTCTTGAAAATTGTCGTGACTTATCTGTGACTTCAAGCTGTCAGGATCATGACTTTAATTAGGAAGAAACTACACTAATTTATAGATTATTACATACATGGCTATTTCAGAGTTTTCATAACTTTCTGTGCTACAAAAGCACAAAACAATTGAAAACAAATTATGAAGAGAAATGTACCAAAAGCTGAGAGTGGTGTCTTGAAAGGAAAACAGTGAGGATCTACCAAGGACAGCCATAAGATAAAGCACTCTGGTTTCCAACAGATTTGTGAGTCTTTTATTGATTGATTTTTTACTGAATGATGTTAGAATATTCTGTTATTCCCACATTTATTGAGAATGTTATTTTTTCTTGTCCTGCTATTAGATGATCTGCAGTGATTCATGCTTATTCATAACAATATCAAAGAAACCAGCCATTGAGCTCTTTGCACTGGTGAAACAGAGACAGTTTGTACATTCTTGCCATGAAGTCTTAGTATTTATACAACCAGGCAGTTCTGCTACTTTTTTTTTCAGCTGTTGTTGAAGCCATATGCCTTGATGGTTTATTGGCTTTTGAGAAGACTAAGACTTTGAATTGCTTTGGTTGTGAGAAGGGCTTTATTTGACTTCCACAATGAAGACCTCACAAGACAAAAACATTCTTGTGTTCTACTCAGCTACTGCAAATTTCTCAGCTGCTTTCTCTGTTATTATTATTTTTCAAATCTGTGAGCATCTAATTATCTTGAGACCATCAGTCCTCAGCCCCGCTGGTTTTAAAACACTCAAGAAGTTCAGAAGGATATTATGGGAGACCCAGATACACCTACAGACCAATTGATCATGTTGCCTCATTCCCACAGGAAAGCAGCCTATACATGATTATAATTTACTGCAAAAGAGACTGGACACCCCATGTCCCACAAATAAGCATCTAGGCCATGGAAATGTGTCTCTGTGCCTGCCTGCATCTTCTGATCATCTGCCTCTGTTTCTCTATTTCTCTTGATTTCCAGCTCCCGTATAAACTAGAATAATTCCAACAACAAATGCTCAAAAGGAAAATAGTTTCACAACATTACACATTCTTTTTTTAATGGTGACAGTTTTAGGTCTCAGTGCACCCTAAGGAAGAGAAGAAATCTGATACTAAATCTTTTGTAAATGTGTAACCTCACTGTATAAGAAGGAGCATCGAGTGCGTAACCGTCTGTAAACATTGCATTTTTCTTTCTGTTCTTCAAACCTCTTGAGGGATATTTCCCAGAAGTGAAGCAAGTAGCACAGGGATTAGATCTCAGAACAGACTGAGGTTTCTAGTACAACTGGAAATTAGTCATTGCATTTCTCTTTCCACTGTATTAAGAAAGCTGAGTATATAATGGGAGGTAAAACTGTGTCAGGAAAAAGCAAAGAAACACTGAGGATGGTAGTATGTTTGAAAATACCCCTTTTTTTAGTATCTGAGCACTTCTCTGAACAAGCCATCTCCAGGAGCATGGTCTCCAGAGTATAAACTAGCTTCCTGAAATTAGCCACTTACAGTATTCCCTTGGGCTGCCTTTTATCGTTACTTTGTTATCCGAGGAAGAGAAGGGCAAGATGGTGTAGCAAACATTGAACATAACATCTAGCCGTTAGAGACCTGTACAGAAACAGACACATATGGGCTTAGTTCAGATCTCAACTTCTATGGATTAAATTCTATATCTGTGAGGAAAGTTGCTCAAATGTATAAACACAGAACAGCATCTGTGACCACGCTATCCGCCTCTCCAGGTGAAGCGAACATGTAATACAGCAAGAGCCATAGATACAGAAGGAAAAGAATGAAACATTGGCTAGTGCTACTTAGCAGAGCATTGTTTGAAGGAGACCTGGATTTAAGACCAAGTCTGTATTTTAATCCTCACTATTAGTGATTGAAATTGCCTTGTGCAGGGACCATTAACTGTGTCCTACACAGAAAGCCCCATGAGCTGGCAGCAGAACCCCTCTGCCCTCTCACTGAGAGCTTCCATGAGAGGCGCATCGTGATCAGTTCATCTGATGAAGGAGAACACCTCCTGTATTCATTTTTTGCCTCCACACAATGTAATGATGTGAAAGAAGAGCTTCAGTTTGTCGCTGCTTCACATGTCAGACCCCCGTGCTTCTGATCACTTCCAACA
>Ga0181612_181153_pt1 | contig 10542 bp, 5 predicted proteins | sample HoacroProtozoa21_FD_119630 | JGI IMG/M metagenome (GOLD analysis project Ga0181612, IMG submission 119630) | Hoatzin crop microbial communities from Cojedes, Venezuel. Combined Assembly of Gp0051906, Gp0051904, Gp0051908
ACCTATTCTCTCTAACTTAGATCTTGCCCTGACTCAAAAAAATACTCTTTAGTATCCTTCCTACTAATCTCTTTCACAGACAGTTAATATTTCTCCGATGGTCCTTTAAAAACACCCTCTAGAGGATATGTTAGCCATTGAAGTATCAAACTTTAAGAACTGTGCTTAAACTCTTGGTCCCATGACAATGAATCCTGCTGTCTATTTGTACTGTGCATGCAAGTGTGGTTTTCGTCATCAGCTCATGTTTAGTTAACTCTGTTTCCTTTAATGACTCCACGGTCTTGATTACTGCCTGGAATAACATCTGTCTACCTATTTCTGGCTTTTTCTGTGAAATGATTCTGCTGTACATTGTACTAGCATTTCACATATGAAAAGCAGCGCAAGAAGAAAACTGGAGTTGAGTATAACTTAATATCTATGCTCAGCCCGAGGGACCAGACACAGTGTTTTCATTTTTTCTGCTACTTTCCAATGCAAAGTCTTACGGAGAGCTACACAGCTGGTGGCACAGGGCTCTGGTGCAGTAACCACATAGACCTACACAAGCTAAGACATACTGAGTGTGCACTTCAGGGTTCAGCTGGTTCTCCTATAATGCTTCACGTGTGCAGACGTACTTCACACCAGAGTAGTACCAGGGCTGTTCCACTCAACACGTTATTATATCTGGCTTCGAGGAACTGACAGTGCACGGAGATGGAAGATTCTTCCTCCAATTAAAAGTATAAAAAAAGGGCATTTATTTTCTTGTTGATTCAAATATATCCGCTTCTTTCTTTTTTTTTTTCCCCCTCTTTTTAAATGTTGAAAACTTTTCATGGAGATTGAAATTGCCCTTAGTTTCACTTATAAGACACAGTTTAGACTTATTTTTCCTACTGTGAAAACAAAGGGTTATAATACTTCACAATCTTAACTGCAGCAGGAATGCCTAGCTTCCCTCTGCAATACCAAGCAGACCTTCCCCTAGTATCACATGCTATTTAAAGTGTTTCATTTTCTCCTGGTACAAGAAGAAGCCTCATCAAAACTGTGAATTTCAGATAAGCTTTTATCAGACTTTTGCTGTAATCATCTCAGAAATTAGCTGTCATCAGCAAATTTAATCTGTCTCTGGCTGCTTTAATTATTAGCAATTGATTTCTGTCAAATCCTTCACAGTCTCCATAGTATGGACAGTTTCTTTAAGACTTTTAATTCAGTCAGCAGAGATTGCACACAGTATTTTTTTTCATATTTATGACTTACACATTTGAAAAGGTGGAAGACCTTGATTGAACAGCTGAATTATGGAAATGCAACTGCATCAGTGGTATTAAATACTGAGTCTGAAATGCGCAGCTGAGAGGGTTTTGGAAGAACCCTGACAGCAAGAATAAAGCTCTGGAAGATATTTTACTTTATTTGGAGTGAGGATAATTAGAAGCACATTTTCTTTAATGCTGTGTGTCATGGAATTTTATTGGTATCTACAAATAATTGCAAAGGCGCCCCAATCTTGAGCATGCTGAAGGACAGAAAAGATGGCCTTATGCTTAAAGTTGTTGCAGGAGGCCTCAGCAAAACTGGTTTGAGCCTCTTGTTTTGCCACAGGGTTTCAGTGTGACCTGGGGCAATTTACTTTGACCTGAATTCTTAAAGGATTTTATGATAGAACAATGTTTGGAGTCTGTGGGAATGAGGTGCCCAAGTGCTTGTGCATAGCTGCCACTGAGTGCCTGATCCTACCCAAGAGCATTAATTACTACTGAATTTTGTCTGCCAGTTGGTTGCCTATCCAGTGAGCACTGTGAGATCTTCCTACAGGTCCTCAGAAGCAGTTTCAAATCTGACACACCCGACTGGGGATTATCTAGGTATCGTCCAAAATTCTTTCGCTGTTAAGCTCTTCGTATAAACCATTTATCAATATGCTGAGCAGCGTACATGTTAACTAAATCGAAAGGGGTTTCTCTTCCTTTTCCCCAGTGACTACTATGACACTGAACTCATAAATCTAGAGCAAACTTAATGACGTGTACTGCACAACTAGATAAAGAGAGTATGCCTAAATATACATAGCAGTGAGAGACTCTGGTTATGCCTCTGGACCTTCCTGACACAACACAAGTTATTCTGCTTAACTTAGACATTCATGGTACCTAGAGATGTTGTTTCATTACAATCGCAATTGAGAAAGCTTCCTAGTCAATCTGTTCCAAATACAGTTAAGCACTGGCATAAGACCTCTTGAATGTTATCCCTGGACAGTTTAAGTTAAACAAGTAATTCCCAAAAATGTAAAATACAAAATCTTTGACTGGGAAAGAAAAGGCTATGTAATGTTAGTATTAGTAAAACTGTGATTCATGGAGAGCAGTGGTTCATTAGGCACCAATAAACAGTCCTAGACGATGACTGTAGTCAGCATGTGGTAGAAAACTATAAAACAATAGAATTAAATATATGTAATTCCAAGAAATAATTTTCTGAGTTTGGCCTCTTTATTATTTCATATGGTTGGCATTTGTATTTCTTTATTTTTGTGAAACTTGGTTTCCTATATGAGGATCTTGCAGAGTCCACGGTAATTTGTTTTTACTTTGAATGCGTGCTTGTTCATTTGGTTGTTTGCTTTGGATAATTACATCCCTCCTGCCATACCATTCCCTTTTGTAAACTATGGGAGTTTCTAATACAGCATGATTTGCAAATTCAGATTATTCTAAATGAATATGCAGTTTGAAATTGACTTTGTGCAATTTCAAGCATCCAAGTTTGCAATACGCTTTTGCATTCATGCCAATAAAGATCAAATCTGAATGTTCGAAAAGAGAAGAAAAAATAATATTTCTCCAATTCTTTCATCTGATTGGAGCCTTTTATTCTGATCTTCAGTGACAGCTGTGTCTGATCTTATCCCAGGTTTTATGGCCCTAATAGGATTTCTGTTGTTGAGAAGTTAGAGGCTGACAAAGGTGATATTCCAGCCCTCCCAACTTCATTAAGGCAAGGTCTAGAATTCTAAGAACTGGAAGATAGAATCAAGAATTTTCTATTCCAGCCCACTAATGATGTAAAAAATTGAAAGCAAAAATGAACAAAATGAAAATCAATATTTCATCTACATATTTTTATTCTTCCAGAACATATATGACATCATACTTACTACAAAAGTCAAAAGGAACTTTTGTCTTCAAATCCAGCAGATGAAGCGAATATCATAGGCACCACTGATGAAATCAGCCATCGTTTCTGTCCCAGCAGGAAATAGTTCTTATTCCTCAAAAGTAGTTCATGTCTTCTCCTCTCCACTATATCCAGCAAGATTTTAGGATATCTGGGATGTAGCGGAATCTTTCACAATCCCTGGTAGGCAGTAAACATGTAGCGTGCAACCTGTCTAATTCATTAGTCGATATATTGTGAATTCAGTCACAAGATGGCTCTTTTCTCAGAATGTACAAATATTAAGACACATAGTTTAAGCAACTGAAGTGATCTATGTGTGATTGAAAAGATGGAAATAAATTCCAGTGAAAAATTTCCTGAAAGCAGAGAAGTACGAACAGTTAATAACGTCCCAAAGGAAGTCATGTCCAATGAGTTGTTTTAGTCCGTTGTGAAAAATCCCCAGAGGAACTGCCTGGGGAGCCATTAACATGGTGATGGTACATTTTTCTCATGTGTAAGAATGAACCCAACAGGGATTGTTGATGTCACAACAGTCTGTTATTGATATCTTTATATTAAAAATTTTTGAGTGGAAACCTGCAGACTGTACCTAAGCTGTCTCATTCAATACCAAAGTTGGCAGGAGTCTCTTCATGACTTCTTCAGGCTGTTGCTCAGAATCACAATGCTGCATCACATACCCTCTCATCCCTCTTCTACTCCTTCCAACTCACCTGCCCAATTGTCTAGACATCATGGAATACTGGAGGTGCTTTTGTGGCATTCCTTATGCATTTTCATCAAACCCTACACGGTCAGATCTGGGAAGTCTGGGGCTGTCTGTCTCCTAGCAGAGAAAATAATGGATGAGCCTAAAGAGAGCTAAACAAGGTGACAGATACATATTCAAGGCAAAAAAATATATTATAATTGGATGGAGACCAAACTAAAATCACTTGTGGCATAACCAGTGTTACGCCTTCAGGTCCTGATTTCCCAAATCATCCAGACTGGGAAGCTGGCCAGGCCCACCATGATTTCAGTCCTGCTGGACTGCCTGTTTTCCTTCTGCAAAAATCAGTACACAGAAGGTAGGGGAGAGAGTGAAAGCACTGGTACAAATCCAGGTCTTGTTCCAACCGAGAGGCAAACCACAGCCAAGATGTACATCCTTACCCAGAGCTCAGACGGGTTCCCTGGCCACCTTGTAGAGACAGAGTCTATTTGTACCAAATCTACAGATCGTATGAGATGACGTCACTGATGATGATTGTCCTTGTAAACCATGTACATGAAGAGCTACAATGTACTGATGCACACTGCAAAAATAAGAATTCATAAAATGTAAGGCCAGCAGGGTATATTATAATCTCTGGAATAATGCTGGCTAGGGGACTTTCTGGCTTGAACCTGTTCCAAGTCTGAGAGAATGTCGTTCTGCAGACAAAACAGAAAAAATCTGATCTTCATTTAAAGATCTCCACTGAATGAGAAACTACCAGAACCTTAAGCTGCTCTGTTGATTAATTAGCCTCATTGTGTGCTTTTAGACCCAATTTCTTATGTGAACTGGTTTCAAAACGCAAAGTTACACAGACTAGACAGCAGAGGACTGACCAACGTGAAATGCATTTTCACTTTTCCAACACTGTTCCATGTTACAGCACAGGATAGAATCCCCCAAGCACGCCTCAACTTAGAAGGAAACCCATGTCTCCTGCATCTCATGCGTGGGCAGATCATCAGATGCAATATTGACATTTAAAGACTGAATTGCCATTTCTCTCCTTTCTGAAAACATTTCTCTCCTAGCTTGTAAGATAATAATGCAAACAAGTAAGCCTTCAAGGAAATAAAATATAATAAAAGCAATTATTTGATGGTGCCAATTTAAAATCAATTCTTAATATAAGTAATTCAGCTTTCTACTTTTATAAACCTGCTGTTGCCTGTAGCTTCTTTTACCATGATAGCAAGTCAGTCCCTGGTGACTTAGTTCTATTCCATTCTTTTTTGAGTCCCATCTTCCTGGTTTTTGTTTTTTGGTTGGTGGTTTCTTTTTCTCTAGACAATGCAACTCAAAAGTTTTCATGCGTCTCCTTGACAGATACAAACATTATTCCCATTGTGTCCTTACTGAATGAAAAATTTAAAGTGCAGAGCTGGCACTGGAAGATTGACTGGATTCTAAATGAACTTTCTGATACCAAAAGTAAAACTAGAGGGAACAGAGCACCAGTAATGAAGTGAAATACAAGGTTAAGTATTAGAAACTAATTACTGAGTTCATCAGCAACAACTCTTTGATGATCTGAACTGCTTCCAGAAAGATAAGGATACATTGTTTGAGAAAACAATTAAATCCCATCCCATGCTTGCATAGAATTATTTCATATTCACATGCAAATCCAAAGACATGGATACACTCAAAATATTAATGCCATATAGACTATGTTTCTCCTCTTGTTTACACCACAGGGAATCAGAGGTAAATTAACAAGAGTTCTACAATATTGAACTGCTGTGATACTGGGGAAATTCAGACCATCGATCTCTGTCTTTCATCATCTTTATTGTTAGCATTAATATATTTGCTATGTGCAGATCATCATTGTTTTGGATGTTGTATGAACACATAACTGGACTTGGTATCTTTTATCAGAAGAATTCAGTCACCCGTACAAACAGGTGGATAGTCAGACTATCCATCATCTTTCTACCTATGCAGATTAACCTGCATTCTGTATCAGTGTGACTCCACTGTAGTTTCCCATAGTTTACACAATAAGATCCATTCCTGTTGTGCTACTTAGTGGCAAATGCCAGGAATTCAATTCCAAATTCTCCATGGGGGATTCCTTGTGCATTCACAGCAGATCGTCTAGTCCAACACCCCTGCCAAAGCAGGGTCACCTAGAGCAGGCTGCACAGGACCACTTCCAGGCTGGTTTTTAATATATCCAGAGAAACAAACTCCATAACTCATCTGGGCAGCCCGTTCCAGTGCTCTGTCAACCTCAAAATAAAGAAATACTTCCTCAGGTTCAGAAGGAACTTCCTATGATTCAGTTTGTGCCCGTTGCCCCTCTTCCTGTTGCTGGGCACCACTGAAAAGAGTCTGGCCCCACCCTCTTGACACCCACCCTTAGGATGTTTATAAGCATTTATAAGATCCCCTTTCAGCCTACTCTTCTTCAGGCTAATCAAGCCCAGCTCTCTCGGCTTTTTCTCAGAAGAGATCTGCTCCAGTCCCCTCATCATCTTTGTAGCCCTCCATTGGACTCTCTCCAGCAGTTCCTTGTCATTCTTGAACTGGGGAGCCCAGAACTGGATGCAGTACTCCAGATGGGACCTCACTAGGGCAGAGTAGATTGGGAGGAGAACCTCCCTCGACCTGCTGGCTCCTCGTTCCTCAACGAATTCCATTCATTCACGTTCTTTCTTCCCCTGACCAACTAAACCTGTTGCCTCAACTTACTGATTAAGGAAGCAGGCTGACAATTAGATATGTAGCTGATTTTCTAGAGATCAGTGCATGTTAGAGTTGATTCCAGGCTGTTCCACCATTCATCTTTACCTGGGGCCCTATTAAGAATAAGACTGATGTATTGAATTGGAGTTTGGAGCAGCCAGGATCCCTGCCATCACGATGATCCTTGGCATACAGGGACAGATATCCCAGCAGAAGTTACTGCTGTTTCAGGCTAATGCTGATAGCACTGACTATGTGCCTGTGGCAGTACACATTCCTGCAGAGTCCCTGCCACAGCTGTCACCGCACAGCAGCAGGGGCCTCAGTCGCCAGCTGCCAGGATCCTGTGCTCAATGAAGTTGCTGGGGATTTACTCCCCAGCTGATTTTCTCTCTTAATTTTGGAGGAGGTGCAGGCTCATTGAAGTCACATTCTCTTGCAGCCTGCAATTCTACACCACTCTGCATTTCTGCATTTCCTCCCCAGCATGGGGCCAGTTTCACTGACTCACCTCTCTGGTGCCACTCAGACAGCATAGGCTGGGAAATGAGCATAGAATGCTCTCAGATTCTTCCTTTCAGAGAATAATGGGCTGAAGAAAAAGGTTTATTGTTCCTGGGATAATGTTATGTGATGACTAAATTTGGTGAGGAAATGGTCATCCAAGCATTACTGTAATAATGCAAGCACTCATTTATTTATCCTTTGATAAGGTTCCAAAGAGCCTAATCAAGCTAGAGACTCTTTATTGTTACTTTCTCTAGGCAGGATTTTGACAACATATTTGATATTTAAAGCTGAATGTCTTTAACTGTTAGTTTGGTTTTAATTTGGTATTTTTTAACTTGGTGAAAAATGAGACTGACTATAGCCACATGATTCTGATCTGCAACACATGCTGAAAAAAATCCATGTAGTTCTTTTGTACCCTTTTTACACCTAAGTAATCAAGATGAGAGATTTTATCTGGGGGTTAGATTGGATTTTATACTGACTGAGCGTAGTGGGTTCAAGAGTCTAAGTAAGCTGAGACTCTCATAGAAGTTCATGGTCAAGGTTCTCCATATATTCAGTATGAAGAAGCATGCACCAGCAGGGAACGACTGCAAGTTAAATATCTAAAGTAGTAAATAACGGGACTCCTCTCTGCCTTGTCCTTCTTTCTTCCCAGTCCCATACCACGTTCTTCTGGGAATCAAAATGAGAGTCCCGGACTCTGGGAATCAGAAGAATACGCTACTGCACAAGCAAATAGGTTGTTGAGACAATTTCTGAAGGAGTAGTGGTGTTCTGCATGGCTTCTTCTCTTTCCAGAGGAGATCAGTGAAGATAGCCAGCGTAAGTCACAGGAATTTACTCATCACACTGGCTAGTGAAATAAATCACACTAGAAGATGTTCCTGAACAAATTTGTCTCTGAATTGCAAAGATGTCTCTGAATCAGTGCCCTCAGAGCACATCTTCCCTGTAGGGCAGTGTCACAGTGCACTGGCTTATGTAGATTTTATGAAAAGCTCAAAGGTAACTTTACCCCCTTTCATATATCGGAAACAATACTTTTTTCATGACCACACGTACCAGTAAAGTCAATGCAGTTCAGGTCCAGTTTTCTGAATCTCTCTGTTAGGCCTTGAGCTGATGCCAGGGAAGTAGCCGCTCAGACCACCTCAGGTGCTGAAACTCTGTAACATGTTTCAGTGCACTAATCAGTAGGGTTCTTTTTCCCTTCCTAGCCACACAAGCTGCCCAGTGAAAAAAAATCCACTGAATTAGTATTTATTTTGCAACATAAAAGAGCCCAGCTCTATCTACAAATGTTCTAATTAATTGGGATTAATTTCATGTGCAAAGTCTGGCTCTGAAGGTGTTGATGGAGTAATACATCAAACAAGCTTCACCTCTGTAAAAAATCAATGCTGAAGTAACCTTGATTACTGTCTCTGTTGATGTCACACATACACTAATCAGTCATGGTTTGCACTGAACACTATTATGAACAAATATTTTTTGTTTTCTTATTGACATTTTTGAGACCCTGGGATAATATTTGCTGCAGCTGTCTGGGAGGAGGTTTTCACCTTAGGGAAATTGTACAGGTTGTTCAGGAGCACGTGGTCCAAGAGAAAAATGGAAGGACTCTGAAAATCGAAAATAAGGAGACAGATAGGCTGCCATGGAACAAGGAGACCTTTTCCTTCCTCCCTTTCCTCTCTTCCTTCCCTCCCTGTCTCCTTCCTTGCCTCTCTTCTTCCGTATCATCTTTGGTCACTTTCTCTTCTCTCTCCCTTTTCTTGCACTTTTCTTCCCCTGTTCTTTCCCTCTCTTCGTGCTTTCTTACCCCCCACTCAGAACTAGAAAGTACATTTGAAACTGTGGCAGATTCCAGCAGGGAATGCTTTGCAATACAAGAAGGGGATCTCTAGAGATTCTGGATCTGAAATACCTGACCTGTGAGGTGTCTAAGCTTAATACAACCAAACAAAACCTCAGAGTGAAAGCACCCAGCTCACCTTTAATAAGGCTCACTATCGATTTTTGTGATTGCTACTTTTACTGTTCAGAGCAAGCAAACATCTGCCACCCAGCTCCTGCCCTCCTGTCCCCTCCTTTTTTATTAGTCTCAATACTTTTCAGGCACTTAGGAGTCCCTCCTCTCACTCCTCAAGTTCCTGTAACTGCTTCAATCCTGTTTGTTTCAGTGTGGTGAGTTCATGCCACTTCAAACACCCCCTGAGAACAATTTCTGTATTTATATTGGCTTCAGGGCATCTTGGATCAAGCTTTCAAGTACCCCCAGGAGTGGACCCATGTCTTACATGAGCTCTCCACAAGCTGCCTCTTGACTGAAATTGTATGGAAGTGACAGTTCTCCATCCCTGGTCCTTCTTGTCTTGACAGGCAGCCTGACTGAGCAGTAGGGCTGAATCCACACGATGGTATGAACACTCTTTGTGGTTTGTCTCACAGTCCTGTTTCCCTGGTTGTCCACACCTAAGAGTGGTGTGGTTTCATCCACAACTTCTCCTCCTCCTTACAAAAAATTTGGGTAGGGAGTAAGACAGTGAACTGCCAGATGTCCTTCCAGCATCGGTTCAAGCTTAAGTACAATGCACTTGAGGAGTGAGATTCCAAACTAAACCTGTTTCTGTACAGTGAAATTCTCAGTGGATCAAAGTTATAACTAAGTTATTCCACCTCCACTCACATCCCATCTTTCTTTTTTGCCCCATATATTCTCTGCATACATTCCCCCAGGGATAAAACACAGTTCATGCATTTTTGTCATAAGAACAAATGACAGAGGAGAAGTTTGAGATGGCTTCTTACATCTTTCTAGTTTAGATAGAATAAATTAACTCAAAGACAGAAAAATGTCTTAAGATGCTTCTGTCACAGAATCAGTCAAGCATGACTTATGGATTTCAGCTGATGGAAAATATGTTAAAAAATTCATCCCAAATTTTAGATACAGTCTGAATAGCAAGTATTTATTTACCAGTTGGAAAAAGGGGCTTTAGAGCTCCTATACTGGTTCTGCTTAGTATAGCAGATGGTACCCCTATCGTGCAACACTGTTTTCAAAGCCACATTGAGACAACCTCCTTATTTCAGTCCATGCTACATCTGTCCCTGAATACAATGAATTAACCACAAACAAGCAAGGAATTAAAATAAAACTTATACAAAAATTGAGTGGATATGAAAAATGTATGCACTCTAAATGTGTCGTATTCCTTTATTTAGAATAAAGGATGTCATTACAGTCTCTTCATTTGTGAAGCACTCTTTCTTAATGAGGAGGAAAGTGTTGGTATTCACATTTAATTTAGAGTTGTGAAATATGGTCATTTCCCTTGCCTTTGTCAAAACATCAGAGAGGAGTGGAGAAAAAAATGAGGGGATCACAAAGG
>Ga0181612_106916_pt1 | contig 10541 bp, 6 predicted proteins | sample HoacroProtozoa21_FD_119630 | JGI IMG/M metagenome (GOLD analysis project Ga0181612, IMG submission 119630) | Hoatzin crop microbial communities from Cojedes, Venezuel. Combined Assembly of Gp0051906, Gp0051904, Gp0051908
CTCTTCCACTTGGCACTGCCTGCCGAGCTGCCAGGCACAGGACACTTGGTATCTGAACGGGCTCTGCCCACCTCCCAGGAAGCGATGGAAATCAAAGAAGTAGGCTAAAGAGTTTTGAGTGTGAACACGGGTTATAGGTGCCTTTTTTTCCTGACATCCAACATGAGACAGGTTAAGGCAGCCTAAATTTGAAAAAATGTTGGGCATCTCCTCCTTCTGAAAGTTGTGCCTTTCATGTTGTATCTCTGAATAGACACCCAGAGTCCCTCATCACTTTTATAAATCCACACTAGAGGCTTCTGCCCCTCCCCCCACTATTTGGCACACTTAAAAGTGAATTTTATGGCCTGACATTGGAACAGCTTGTTGAGAAGACAGAGTGGAAGGGTGATGGAACAAGTAATTTTGTCAGTTCCCAAATGAATGAATCCTGTTTTCAGTGGATTCACATCTCATGGTTAATTGACTCTTTAACTGAATTATATACTAGGACTGTCATGTGATTTTAGCCCTTAGTAGACACCAGAGAGTCCACAGAGGAGAGAAATTGAGCTGGGTGAAGAGATTTCAGAAGAGCTGAACTCATCCCTCTGCCAATGGTGAGGACTGAGGCTATTAAAAGGATCTCATTTCTCCACCCACAATTCTGTTTGAGCTAGAAGATGTCCAGCCCAAATAAGTGGGTGTTCCCATAGCAGCTTCAATTTTTCAGGACCTGACTACACTTCCTCCCTACAATAATCCCATTTCCCCCATGTCTCCTATTGCTTTTTCTCTGTTTCCTCTGTGTCTTTTACACCCGCTGGCTGGGCAAAAGAGAGATGTACTGTGGTGCCCCCGGCGGGTTTTGTGTATAGGGGCTGCCTACTACAGGCATGCTGCCAGGTCAGGATGGAGTTTATTTGATTGCCTAGTGAGCCTTCGACTGTGAGTGGGTGAATCATGCACACTGCTGTGGGGCCAGACAAAAGCTTTGGGACTGCATGCACTTGTGGGCTGTATTTTGTACAGCACTGTAGAATTTAATTCTCCTTGAGTCCTCTGCCCCTTTGTCAAATCAGATGGAAACTGGCCGCCAGGTTCAAGAGTTACTAGCAAGCCTGACTCATGTACGCACACACTCCCCAGGTTTTCAAGAGCCTCATTTCCTAGAGAAAACAAGCTAAAAATGCACACAGGAGGTGGGCAAAGCCCTGCGTTGGAGTGTCTTGGGAGCTGTGATTTCTGCACAAGTGACCCATGCACAGTGTGTCCCAAACACGTGTGCGGTGTGCTTGCCCTCCCTGCCACATGCTCCCACCATGACTCACTCTGATTCACCCCAGCGCGGTCCTGCTCTGTGATTCGGGTAGACAAGCGTGTAATGCAAGTGGTGCTGTCTCTCAGGGTTGGACATTTGGTTCACACTTGTGCTCAGCACACATGTGTGCGCTTTGTGACTCATGCTACCACACCGCGGTGCCTTGGATCGTAGCAGCAAATGAGACATAGTCATGAACAGGCACTTGCTCAGTGTCGTGTGCTCCTATCGGTTAGCTTTTGAAGGAGAACATGGCGCAGGTCTTGGAGATTTTAATATTTCTATCCAAAAACAGACCTCTCGAGAAAAGAAATTAGCCTGATGACAGCAGCAGTAATTGGCTTATTCCGTCAGCATCCTCTGTGGAAAAGAATGGCACGTGCCTTTAACTATATTCTCAATGCAGAGACTTAAAAATTACACTTAAAATGTGAATTGCACCTTGGTTTTCTTCATAACTGACAAGCAGACATCTGTTTTCTACCCCACTTTTTTCTGCCTTTGGGCTGTCTGAGCTTTCTGTCTAGCTTTATTCTTAGCCTTGTGGCAAAACTATACCAAACTGTGGTGGCTTGGGTTCCTCAAGTGGCACTGAAGGAGATAAGGGCATGCTCTAACCAGCTGGTGGCTTGGGTGGGCTGAGGAGGAGCCAACCTGAAGGTGAAAATAAGGGAGTATGTATCCCTTGATCTAGAGGAGGGGGGTGTGCTGAAAGGGTTGAACCCCTGGGAAGGGGAGGGACGGTAAAGTCTGAAAGGTGTAATGAGTTGAAATGCAGGGCAGGGAAGTGCACAGCAAACTTTGGACATGTACCTGAGCAGTGAGTCCTATCTGGCTCTATGGGCTAATCTCCTGCAGTTACAGTCTGAACACTGAAATAATTTATAATTGGACTGACAGAGTTTTGGAGTATGTGCATGCCTAGAGGAGACAGCACTGCTGTGGTGGAAGGAGATAAGGAGGAGCTGGACAGAGAGTGAAACAGCTGGCCTTCTCTTTCTCCTAGTTTTGGTCATCTTATACACTCCCCAAACTCATGTGGCCTCCCTTTCTTTTGTTTTTAAAGTCTCTGATTACCTTTTGGTAAACTTTCACTTATTTGGAGTCTGCCAGGTGAGTTTTGCTGAGCTTTGAGCACATCCAAATGTTTGACACAGCCATTACCTGGCCAGAGATGTAATGTTTTTACTAGTCCGTTGGTCCCTTAATTTAGATTTAATAAGTCACTTTGTGCTCCATTAATTAGGCCTTCGTGCAAAATGTTTAATGCCAAAGTGTGCTCGCCTGCAGATGGTGGAACAGCTTCATTTAGGGAATGGCTGGAGATCTCACCAGGCTGCACTGTTCCTTGTGCCCATGGTCCATTCTCCCCCGATGAGCCATGCTGCCGTTAACCTTCGCTGTCTCCATGTCCTGGTGTGAGGCCACGGGACTCATCTTCACCAGAGCTTGTCACAGCCACTCTCTCTCTCTGATCCCTCTGCCTTTGCCTGAGCTCCCTTGGAAGATTTTATGTGCATTTGTGGATTTTAAGTTTCATCTCCTTAATTGTTATAAACTGAAGCTGTGGCTGGCAGCTTTCTCACCACAGGCAAAACAGGCTGGCAAAAGCATGCTGTGATACTGACTGCTGGGAGGAGAAATGAAGGTTGTGAGTGGTATTTGTCTCCTGCTGTGCTTAGGGCCACATTTCTGTCCAACAGTGTCACTCAATGGTCACTGTACTGGTCCAGCAGTACGTTGCTCTATGTCTTGAGATGTGCCTGTAATAATATACAGTAATATACCATGCAAGCTGTGGGGAAGTGTTTTGTTCTTCCAGAGGGCCAGTAGCCAGCCAACAGCTCCTGCCGTGACACTGCTATAAAATAGACAACTCTCCCAAATCATACATTGATGGCTTTTTTTGTTTGGTAGTAGAGGGGTGAGTTTAGTTTTTCCATTTCCTCCTCTCCAGGTCTAGTCTAGACTGCAATACTAGCAGAGGGATTTTCTTGCTTTGGCGTGTTTGGGTTTCTGTGGCCAGGAAGAAGTGGTTTTGTATGGGCATGAGTAACAGCACGTGGAAGATGTGTGGCTGTGTCTCTGTGTAACCATGCCTGTGCAGAAGCACGTCCTCTCCTCCTCCATGCCGCATGCATCCCTGCTATCAAGGAATCCATTTGGCTAAACATTTTGCTGCCGTTTGATGAATAAATTGGATAGGGAAATGAGCTGACACGGGTAGGTTAGACATTTAGGAGGTGATGAGGATCTTGTTGTGACAATCAATTTACCTCTTCGTGCTTAGGAATCTGTAGGGGATGGTCCTCTGGGAACTCATCCACTGGGATTTGTTTCTCAGTTACAGGGAGGGAACCTCCAGAGGATAAAGTCATATTCTGATACTCCTTCCTTGCTGCTCACCTGGCCTTATTATTCTTCGTGCTGGTCCACCTCCATGTGCTAGCAACCTCTGAAGGGTAGCCTGTGCAGAATGAGTGGGACTTCTCATAGGGGCTGAGAAAAGGTGGTGGAACTGTGCCAGGGGTAAGAAAAGGATGAGGAGTCCTGCTAAATGGGGGTGTTCGACAAGAGGCAGCAGTGAGGAGGGAGGGCTTAGGGTACCCCAAGAGTGAGGGTGGAAGGAGGCAAGAGTGTGGAAAAAGGAGGTTTGACATGATATTCGGATTAATTCATAGACTAAAGCAGGCAGAAAGGTCTCAGGGTGAGGTCAGATAATTAATTGATGACTGCAGCGATGCGTCTTTCTCAGCCAGCAGTACATGCATTGTGTGACTTCTAGTAAGCGTATCTCTCCTGCTGCTTCTCTCACTTACCCATGGCCAGATGTGTTCAGCAGCCCTCAGCTCTCTTGCAAAAATCCCGTATGTGCCTTCTCAAGGCCACAGACCAGAGGCTGGAGCTGCTGGTGGCTACTGTCACCCTGCATCATGTTGCCACCTCTGGTGACAAGTGCTGCCACCCTGCACTGTCCCCATGTGGTTTGCCATGCATTCCCAGTTTCTGCCTTGTTTTGGGAGGTCTTTGTAGGGGTCTTTAAAGAAAGGAACAGGGGCTTTAGTTGCCCTTTCTCCCTCTGTTGCACAGGAGGCAGGATCTGGCTCCACTGCTGGTGAGCACCAGGCTGGCGAGGGAAGGCAGTGCAGCGAGGAAGGAGTGACTCATTCTCCAGAAATGAAGGAAAAGCACAAAAATGTGTCTGCACCTAAAGATGGGGGAAAAAAAATACAATTTAAGACTCGAAAGATTCACTTCAGTTGCCCGAGTGCCCCCAAAGGAAAACTCTTTGTTGCCAAATACTTTCGCTTCCACAGCCCCATTATATTTTTTCCCCTTAGTATTTTCCCTTAATGGTTGAATCGTTTAACACCACATACAAAGTCGGATCTGGCCGCTCTGGGGCGATTCTGGGTTGCCATGGCAATGAGGCCTGTCTCTCCAAATTAGGACATTTTTCCTGCTGCCTTTTCTATGCGAGGCTTTCTCTCATCTCTTTTTCTCTTACTCTCCCTTGACGTCTGAAGTGCTGAGCGCTGCCTCCTCTCTCGCACACTCCCTGAAAGGGATCAGACTTTGCCCGTCTGAATTAATTCCTTTGAAGCCTGTGCCAGCTTGGTGCGTGCCGGCTCTACGAGGACACTTTGCGCTCCTCAAAGAACCCAATGCAGGATCAGGACGAGGAATGGTAGGAGAGGTGTAAAGGTGGTGAGATTAGCAGGGGACAGCAGTGTGTGACCGTGGCATGCTTATTCCCTGCTCATTACACCATTGTCTCATCTCTGCCTGGGTGCTGCCGGGGCTGTCTGGGGCTGGGTGCTGGGGTGAGAGCTGCTTAGCTTAAAGTATGTCTTAGGACTAGAATTTGCTGGCATGCACAAATCTGTCAGACAGCCTTGGCTCCCCAAGGTCCCATCCTCTGTGGGGCAGGCACCTGCAGCGAGACCATAGGAGTCACCTGTGTCTTTGGGGTGTTGTGCTGCTGGGCCTTGTCCCCTGGATATGTTGATCTGTACCTGGTATGTGTCAGTGCGCTGAAGCAAACAAGTGGCTTTACACCACTTCTGCACCTGTATATTCCCCTTGCTGGCTTGGGATTTGGCGTGAGTCAGACCCACCTCAATTTATTCTGGCTGCTGACAGACTCCCAGAGCCCCCGTGGCAGCTGGGATTAGTCTGACACAGGGATGCCCCCAGCCTAACTGTCTTCCCTGGGCTATGCCTTTGACCCAAGGGAGCAGGAAGGGAAAGTGGTTGGCACAGGCAGCACTAGAAATTCGCAGAAATGGAGGCATGCCCATAGTGGGCAGGTCCAGGTGGCTGAGTATTCTCGGGAACTGGGAGCAGATTCGCTGTCCCAGAGGAGTGTCATCATGACAGTGTGAGGTGATGCGTGACAGAGCAGTACAGTCCAGTGTTTTCTACCCATCAGGGCAGAAAATAAAAGGTGATGTGATGAGATTTTCTTGCTCGTTCTTCCCCTGACCAAATGGGCTACTACTCCAAGACCAATTTTTAACCTTGTGGTATATTTTGGGAATTTCATGTATAGCAGAGGGCAGAAAATCACGGGAGGTCAAAATTAATGGATTGTGAATGTTTGGAGTGGAGATGAAGATAAAAGTTGTGGTTGAGAAGATGATTGGCCTCTATGTCTGTTTTGTCCTGGCCATGGTACAGCATTGCTGTATTTCATAAAAGATGCTGTGGAGCTGTTGGCTGTGAAGATGCTCTGGGGCAGCTGGCTGTGAAGTGAAGAGTGTAGCAGAGTGATGTGCCATGGCTGAAGTCCTTGGGCTCAGTCCCAGGTGCTCTGCACCTTTGGTTGCCATGGAACGGCAGTAATGTCCCACTGGACTGATGGGGTGACCAGGCACACTGCTTTTCTCCAGGAAGTGATAAATGTTGATTCTGTTTAATGATGCAGTGTTTAAATAAAAAGAGGTGGGTGGACATGTAAATTGGTTTGGTCCATAGTGGTAGGGACTTTGCTATAGTGTCCCAGTAGACTTAAAGTTGTCCAGTAATTGTTAATTTAGAAACCTTTTTCTAACAACATGTGAACTGGTTTAGATCAAAAGCTGATTTAGCCCAGTATTCTGCATTCAACAGCAACGGATAGAGGATCAGGTAGTGATACTTCCCAAGAATATTCTCCAAGCATCCCGTGAGTTATGGCTCAGGACATGCTAAGCTAGTTGGTGTATCTTTGTGTTTAGTAACACTGAATGGGTTTTTCTTCCATACACTCACCCACATGCAAATTCTTGGCATTTGCGAACTCATGCATGTTTTTAGCATCCAAGAGACAAGGTGTTTCACCACTTAACTGCTCACAGGGTGAAGAAGTTCCTCTTTGTTGGAAACTTGCCACTTGGCATTCTCATTTGATATCCCCTCATTCTTTTACTGGAAAAAAGTAGCTAACAATTATTCCCTCTTCACCTTCTCTACCCAGCCCCTGATCTTAGAAGTTCTTACCATATTCACCCCTAGCTGTCACTTTTCTGCAGGAGAATTGTAAATTGATTCTCAGGAAGACCTTTCCAGTTGTGTCATCCATTCGCATACCTTTTTTGCCTCTTTTGCATCCCTTTGAGGAAGGAGTTCAACAGAGACTCTCCAGTAGAAACAAGGAAGATCTGTAGACCACGGGTATTACTTTAGTGTCTAACTGACACAGATACAAATGTCCTGTGCTGTCCTGAGGGACTATTTTTCGGTAAGACGTGGGTAAGAGGTGTAGGTGCCTGTCACTGTTTGAAGGGCAGTTACAAGGATGATGAAGCCGAACTGTTCTTGGTAGTGCCAGACAGTGTAATGAGAGGCAATGGTAGCTCTTTGGACATCAGGAAATTTTTTTTCAGTAAGAGGGTAGTGCAGTGCCGGAACAAGTGCCCTGAGGTGAGCCATAGCTGATCGGATCTAGTGTTGGCGATGGTCTCGTTGAGAGGGGATACGTCAAGGCCCCATCCTGCCAATGTTTCTGTAATGCCATGAGTGGCATTAAGGTCCCCCAGAAGCGATATGTGAGTCTGAGGTGCAGAAACTTTCTAGAATTGCCCTTATGATACAAAAAACTCTTTGTGACTCTTTTTTTCCCTACGATTTCAGTTTTTATTGTCACTGATGTACTAGCTTTTTGTCCCTTTGCTGCTTCCCCCTAGCAAGCACACTGCAAGATTTTGGGCTGTGGTGCTGAGCAGGCAGTGGTTTAGCACTCTCTGACCCAGGAGCGTATCCTGTATGCCTGGGAAGCTGTGATGTGCTGAATCGCTGCTGTGGAAGTGCCCTGATGTTAGGGTCAGCCTCCTGTCTGTCACATGCCGGCACCCCCTGCCCAACTGCATGGGGATGCTCAAGCAGGCCCCTGCTAGCAGAGAGTAAGGCGTGGGGCATGACTTGGAGCGAGCTTGGTTTGCTGAGCGGAGCAGCAGCTGGGTCACAGGGTGGGATGCAGCAGAGGTCTTGTAGAAGCAACTGACGCCTGAATTGTTGCATGCCTGGGAGAGGGAAAAGCAAATTAAAACAACAATTAAAAAGAACAGAGCAAAGCTCCTAAGACTTCCTGTAATTGTAACAGATGTATCTGAAGCTTCTTCAGGTTATGAGCTGGTTTTCGTGGTGCAAGCTGGAAAGATGGCTGAAAACATAGATATGCTGGGATGTGGAGGTGGGATGCTTCCCAAATACCAATTCTGCTTCCTAAACTTTCATTACTTTCTTCTTCTAATTGTTACTGAGATATCCTGAAAATTGTCTGTCTTGTGATGCTATTATTTCGGGTGCTTGCCCTGTCTGGAATGTAGAGATAGCTTCAGCAGTTGAAATGTGCAGGATTTAATGGCTGAATTTCTAGTCACCTTGTTTTATGTCTGCCTTGACCCTCACTGTTTCTGGCCCCAGCATCTTCATTGCTGTGCTGCTCTCATATCTTAATGACTTAGAGAATATTAAGATTGAAAATGATTGGGGAACAGGAAAAAGTACCTGGTCTTAATGAAACAGCACTGGGGTGTGTGTGTGTGTCTGGGAGAGGTTACTGTGCAAATAATTTCTTCTGAAAGGGTATGGGGCTTGCACAATGGAGGGGATTTCAAAGGCTTTGTTTAACATTAATAATGCTACATTATACATGTAAATGCCATTGTTCAAGGCTTCTGGGTATTTCGGTGAAAATAATTAGAAGGAAAACTTTGGGGCAACTTGTGTAAATCAAACCAAGAGGATGAGCTGATGGCAAGAATGAATAATTATTCCCTTGCCTCCCGCTGCATCCCTGCCTTAATTTCTACTGCATCCTTTCCACTGATCTAGAACAAACAAATAAACCCAGAACAAAAAAAAGAACAAAATGAGCACTCGGTGCTCTGAGCATCATCTGGAAAGAGGGAACTGAAGTTCTCTCTCTGAGTGGCTGGGAGAATTGAAGGAAGGACTAAGGGAAAAGCAACACGAAGAAACTCTGAGGCCTCCCTAGAAGTGCGAAGAATTTAAATCAGTGCTTGTAAAATGCAGTGATGAGTAAGACAGGTAGGTAAAATTCTTGCATGTAATACTCAAGTACTTGAAGTTTTTGCCAGAGGGGAACATTTTCACCCCCTTGCTTTCCTTGAGAAACAATTCCCTTTAAATTGGATTGAAAAATGCAAGATGAGTCTTTATGTGTGGATTACTGCTACAGGATGCCTGCCAAGACAGTCAACTACAGTGAACAAAATAGGAAATATAATTATTGCTGCAATTTCAGATCACAGAGAAAGAAACGTAGCCGCCTCTAGGAAAAACAGAGATGTAGCATTTGAAGGAAACAAAATTTTAATTTTCCCAGCCATAGAGTCCCACAGGACAGAGCTTGTGAGGATGAGGAGAGCTTTCAAAAACAGATTAAATTGAAACTACGATCCAGTGTGCATGTGCAATATCCACATGCTTCTGTGCGACCGAAAACGTACAGGGATTGGCACAGTTGGATTCTGCGCGCTGATACTGCGTGTGTCTCCAGCTCCTCAGCAGACCCTTATGGACTCCAGTGAGCTCTTCACAGGCATGGCAGAAACCGCTATGCAGTCAGCAGTGGGATCAGAGCCCAAAGCAGCTAAACGCTGCTAATCAAAACTGAGGGGGGAACCAGAGCCTTTGGACGGAGATGAAGGGAAAGAATGAAAATTAGAGTTCCTCTTGCAAAAGCTCGTGCTGCTCATTTGTCAGATTAACTGCGATCAGTGTTTTAAGGTGCATATTCTACTTCGTTCTTTCTTTGGAGACAGGCACTTAAAGTAGCTGGAGGTTATAGAATGTGAATAGCATATGAATATATGCTTAGCATACTGGTGTATATGAAATGTTTCTAAATGTGTAGTAGAGCTGCCTGAAAAGTTTTCCGGTGGAACAATTTTCTGCTGGAAAATGTTGATTCTACAGTATTGAGAAGTCCCCTGAGAACGTGTCAGGCCTGTCACAACTGTGGATGGAAATGAGGCAGGTTGGTTGGTCTGCAGAGAGCCTGTGTGGCTCTTGCAGATCCACCGCCTGCCAGCTGAGTAGATGACAGTCTGAAAAAAAAAAAAATCTTTTTGTGATATCCCAAAATGGAGTTTATCAGGTATTTCTCTTATGTAGATTATCTGAAAAATTTGACTTTTTGTACATCATAATGGGAGAACTTTTTGCCCTCTGACTGCAAACAAAACAGCAATTCTGTATTGCCAGCTCAAGAAATCCAGCACAATTACCCATGTGTGCCGCTTCAGACAAAATCCACTGCTAGAATGCCCCTCAAGCTGCTGTGGTACCTTTCTCATCATCAAAAGCCCAAAACACGCAGGGCCCATTGCTATCAAAACTCTCTCAGTCCTGGTAGTCTGCAGCCTTTTCAGCCTCAACCCTTCCATCACCACCCACTGCACAGATGCTTCCCCGTCCTGAGGACGTTTAGGTGTAGGGTATAGGGTGGGATGGGGCAAAGGGGAAGAGTTGGCTACATGCAGAGAGCATGACTGGTAGAAAAATACTATGTGTGGTTTTCCTGGTGCTTCTTTCTCTTCTGGGAATCCTCCCTTTGGTCTGAGGACCCATATTCCTTCTGCTGAGGGGCAGCGGTGCCCTGTGGGGCTTGTAGAGGGGAGAGAGGGGACGAGATGTGGTGGTGAGGATCTGCAAGTTCAGGATGGTGCAGTCTGTGACAGTGATACTGGAGAGACAGAGGCTGTGTTTGCTAGGAGCAGTGAGGGGACATCGA
>Ga0181612_115907_pt1 | contig 10541 bp, 16 predicted proteins | sample HoacroProtozoa21_FD_119630 | JGI IMG/M metagenome (GOLD analysis project Ga0181612, IMG submission 119630) | Hoatzin crop microbial communities from Cojedes, Venezuel. Combined Assembly of Gp0051906, Gp0051904, Gp0051908
CCCCACCCGCCCGCCGGCCCCGCCACCCGCAGAGCGGGCCGCGCCGCCCCGGCGCTGCCACCCCCCAGCCACAACCTGCCCCGGCAGAGCTTCGCTCTCCGGCATCGCAGCCGCTAACAGTTCCGCGCTGTTTGTAACACGGCAGCGTTACTGTCCTGCTTTTTTGTTCTTTAATTCCCAGACGTCTGGAGGAGGCCGGCTGCTGCCTCTCCCCAGCAGCGCGGCAGAAAGGGCTGCCTGGGTAAAGCAGTCTCCTGCCCGTGTTACTCGCTGAGTAGCAGCAGCTCCTCGTGAGCTGTGCGTAGGCCCCCCCCGTTCTCTTCTGGGTCACGGAATGATTTCTGCAGAAAGTTAATACCAAAAAAAAAAATTGGTTTGAGCATTCCCATCTTCTCCCCGCCGTGTTTCCTCCTGGCCTCACAACCACCAGCACACTGGGTTGGTTTTTCCCCTCCTCTGTGCACAATGCAAACACTGGCGTTTACACCCCCCCCTGCTGCTGCTTTGCCGTCAAGCACAGCCCCTGCTCCCCGACACCGCTCGCGCAGCCCCGGCGTGAGCCACTTCACCACGGGGAGACCCCCACAACTGCCACCACTTGGCTCAGGTCACAACAGCAAGGGCAAAAGCAGGATCACCCGCACCTTAAGCTGCCTCTTGCTTTTTTTTTTCCTACTTAAAGGGAGGAAAAAACACACCACCACAGCCTTACTCGATTCCCTCCAGGATAAATCCCATCCACCTGCAACCTAGGAATCTCGCACTGCCACAGGGAGAGTGCACCAGCGCTCTGCCTGCCTCAAACAAACGCAAAGCCCGGAGCGGCCGGGGTAGGAACAGCGCCGCTGCAGATCACCGTTTGCAGGGCCTGCCGCCAGCACCTCTCCCGTGAAGGCGCTGCCTGCCCGCTCGCTCGCAGATAGGTGTAAATCCTGCTCCGAGTTGGCACGGGTCCTGCACCACACTCCTGGGGCAGGTGCTGCTGGGCAGGAGGTTCCATCAGCCCAGGGCTCGGATCAGGTGCGCCACAGCTGAGCAAAACCCTGGACCAAAAGGAGGGGGGGTCGGAAGGGAGAAGAAAAGGGAAAAAAAACAACCACCCCAAATCCCACCGAGCCCTCTGTGGCTCACGAAACAAACCCTCAATCCTGCCCCTTGTTCAGTTCTGCCAACAGACACTGATTTTCCAGGTGCCTGACCACAGGGTCGGGCTGCGGGTCCCAGGGCTGGGACAAGCTGGTGCTTCTGCCTGCCGGCCGCTTTGGAACACAGACTCACAGAATGTTGGGGGTTGGGAGGGACCTCTGAGGGTCACCCAGCCCAAACCCCTGCCGAAGCAGGGTCACCCAGAGCAGGCTGCACAGCACCGCGTCCAGGCGGGGCTTGAATATCTCCAGAGAAGGAGACTCCACAGCCTCCCTGGGCAGCCTGGGCCAGGGCTCCGTCACCCTCAGAGTGAAACCATCAGATGAGTCAAGAAAAAGTGCAAGGAAAGTGGAAAAACATCAGAACACCACTGAAGTGTTTCAACTGGCTCCTCCTTTTCCAAAACACCGTTAATGCTGAGCAAGGCAAAGCCTGGGCAACACCCGCCAGGGAGCTGGAAATGGCACTGGGGCGCAGGTAGGACTGCCAGCCGGCCCCCGGCTTGAAGAGGTAAACAAATCCACAAGTGAGGGACACACGCACGCACAGACACGAGTGCATACAGGTAACAGAACAACCCACTAGACTGAGGCCATGTCTGCTCTAAAACGGACACATTCATTTAATTCATGACTTTTCTATTCTTGTTTCCACCCTCCACTGAAACCACCATCAAACTCCTTGCACCGCTTGCTTCCAGAGTCCACTAGAAGGAAAAAAACCCAATGCTCTGGTCAAGATGTTCTTCACAACCTGCTGCTGCAGTTGACTGCAGTAACCCCAGCCTGCCGGCACGCGCCCACCAGCGGACCCCACGGCAGCGGTGCTCCAGGTCAGAGAAATGACACCAGGGCAAGCGGGCTCACCGGCTCGTCCCCCGCTGCTGTGCCAGACCCAGCTGCGCCCGCATCTGAGGGGGCTTGGCAGAGAGGAACAGCCGGGGTGGCCTGTGGCCGCCAGCTTGTCGTACTCACCCCTGTTCCAGCCTGGACTGCAGCAGAACGCGGCTCCCAAGCAGATCTGCGTGGCCAGCGATGCCGCGGCAGCGACGCAGCCGAAGGACTCCACAGTTCCCCGGCCGGGACCACTCGTGCCCAAGGAAGACCACAGACAGCTGCTCATCTTGCACCAGGTTCTATGTATTATCAGACCGGCTGACAGATAATAGCATGTCTTCGTTAGCAGAAAGCACAACGCTGAGCAGCAATTATTAAACACAAACCCCAGCCTCGTGTGCGCAAGGGCCCGGCTCTGCGAGCGGCGAGGCTCCCGATCGCCAGCCCAGGAGGGCATCCCCCCCCCCACAGCAGCCAACCCCGGCACCGGAGGCCCTCCGCACCCGGCCTCTCAGAAACATTTTAAAAAAAACACCCAAATAACCAAACACCGTACCCTGCTGCCACGGTAGCCAACAGCAAGCACACCAGAAAATAAAAAAAGAGAGAAGTTTGCTCCTCACGTGAAAAAAATATCAAGACAAATTGCCTTTCCGTCCCGTAACGCGCAGTTCTATCGAGGCGAACAGTTCAGCTGAGAACGCCAACATTTCTGTGGGTTGGTTCGTTTTTATACAGTGTCAAGCGGTTCATACCCAGGTTTTTCACACCTGAAGTCCCTCAGAGGCCTGTGCTTTGTTTTCTGGCCAATGGAACCGGCCTGCAAACAGCTCGCCGGGCTTCGCTCTCCTGCAGGAACAACTCGAGGCAGTGGGTGAAGCAGGACCCGACCAACTCCGCCCACGTTCCCTTCGGGCGGCGCAGGGACAAATAAACCCAGGCACCTCCGCTTTCTCTGCCAGCTTCCCAGCTTTCGGACAGCCAGGACACCAGCTCGGGGCTGGGAGGGCTGCTCCGAGGGGCTCTGCTAAGCTTCGGGATGGGTGGATGGGAGCCAGCAGCAGTTGTCTCTGGGAGCGCGACCAGGGAGGAGACACCGGCTCCAGTGCACTGAACGTGTTTGGAAACCACCTTCATTGCGACGGGGATCCCCTCGGCAAACCAACCCCAACAGCCCCAACGCTCGCCTGCTGTTTCCCTCAGCAAACCGATGAGGAGTGACAGCTACGCAGCAGCCCAGTCACAGCGATCCAGAAAGGGGGTAACACTCGTACACCTCTATATATTAATCTTCATAAATACAGTATTCTACATGAGGAACTGTAGAAAGACGTCACTCAAGGTTGGTTTTTTCCCCACAAAAGCTCGCGAGGGCTCTTGTTTGCATCTCTGCCTTTTTTCTGCCAGGCTGGAGCACCCGTTCTCCTTCCTCCCGCATCTCCCCCCGTCCTCCGCGCCTGGTGAGCTGTCCGGTCCTACCACCGTGTCTCCCCCGTTGAAGCAGCGGGCAGGACACCACGCGAAGAGCTGCTCTACAACTTCCAAGGGTGGAAAGCTAAAGTGTGAGGCAGGTTCAGCTGTCAACAGGGTCCTGGGGGGAAGCGGGCAGTCATAGCTCATCCCTGGAGGACGGCGTGTCGAGAGACGACTGGGAAGGCAGCGCGTCCTTGTTCTGGGCGTCGCTGTGGATCTTGCCCTGCTGCCGGGACTTCCAGGAGTGCGTTCTGTCCCAGTCCGTGGACACCGTCTCGTTGTCCCAGATCGTGGAGGTCTCTGTGTCGCTGAGGTAGCCTGGCTGCCCAGTGTAGTGGGTGGGGTACACGAGCAGGGGTTCTGCTGAAAAGGCTTTCAAGTCTCTGGACTCGTAGTACTCCATGTACTTCGCTCTAAAGAGGAGAGAAAACATGTCAGTAACACAGCCAACGTTCACCAGTGCCACCTGTGAGATACAGCCAACCCACTGGGCAAACCGGTCCCGGGGAGCAGAGGCTGTTGCTGGGGCGGAGTCCGGTTCTGCAGCCAGCGCCACGTGCCTTACAACCACACGCAGCCCGTACAACCGCGGCCTCCCGACGGGCCCGGGTCCCAGAACGAGCCCAGGAGCCCTGCGCCAGGCAGGGACAACGACCCCTCCGCAGGGGGTCTGCCGCCTCCTCCGACCTGCGCCAGGAGCTCTGCTGCAGCAGCCCAGAGCTGGCTGAGGATCCCTCAGCAAGACCCAGCTGACGTCAACCTGAGCGACGACCGCGTCCGACTTACACAGGGTGCTTGTTGTACATGACCGGCAGAAATTCATCTACGGGCAGCATCTTGCTGAAAGGCTCCGCCCCGATGAGTTTCCGAGCCCCTTGGAAAGAGATTGCGTACCCCAGGGTCCAGTACGAGTAATCGGCTTCCACCAGGTTCATGACGTTGGGAACCGCTTTCTCGGGCTCCTGCACCTGCATCCTCTTCCGGCCAATGTAGCTGAAAGGGTGAGCAGACCGCGGTAACGGGAACCGCAGCCATTCGGCAGCGGTTAGGACCACGCCACCGCTCATGCCACGCAGGGAAGGGCACAGGGTCAGTCCAAGCAGTAATCCCTGGCCAGGCTCACGGGTCTCTACCCAGCACCCCACCACCCCCCATGCCTTCACCCGCTGGCCGGCGCAGCTGTGAAAGAGTTCGTAAGGGAGCTAAGACGCCATGGTCCACGCCTCAGGACGGAGCCGCGCCAGCTCCTCGTCGCAGCAGCATCTCTGGATGCCGCCGAGATGAAGCACCGTGCCCACCACGGGCAGCAATGGTACCCGGCGGGCGTTCCAGCACCAGCCTGCCCTGACGGGGAGAACCCCTGAGACATCTCTGCTACCTTCCCCTGCCCCCAGCACTCAGCTGCACCTCCGCCACCACACGGCCGGCGCTGCCAACCCCATAGCTGGTCACTCACATCAGCTCCCAGTCCAGCTGGGCTCGTTCAATGTCGTCCATCAGCTTCATGAGCTTCCTTTTGAACTGGTGTTCGAAGCGCACATCATCCTCAATAACAAGCGTCTTCTCCAGTTCCCTGTTCACCACCTGAAACAGGAGGGGTCAGAAGTGATCACGGTGGCCATGAAGCCGCTGGCCTTCCCCTGCCTTCTGGACCACGTAGGTAGGGAGAAAGGAGAACCACTCCCCGCTTCACAGCTCAGCTAGGAGAGACTGCAAGAGCCAGGCCAGAAGATACCTGGTGGCTGAGCATCTGCAACCTGGAAGAACCCTTTACCTGATGCTGCACCACCTAGAACCCACGAACTACCATCTAGCACGACCACAGCAACCACCTCCTCAGAGGAACGTGCAGCAGCCTTTGATGCCAAAGCTGCTGCTCAGAAAAACCTCTTTGCTGGAAGAAAGTGCTCCTGAAGAAAGTGCTCTTTGCTGGAAGAAAGTGTCCTGGGAAGGGGGACAACCCGGGGCATCCAAAGCCTGGCCCTGATGACTCGGAGAACACCCATGCAAAGGCACCCTGTGTGCAGGTTCCTGCATTATCACCCGACTGTTGGCGATTTAGCCTCAAGCCCAAAGGCATCTCCTGGCTTCCCAGGCCCAGAGTCCCTCCTGCTGGCTCCAGGCTGCTCGGACCAGCTGCCCGTACGGGGGGAACCGCTGCCGTCACCCCGTTGTCTCTCAGCACCAAGCCTTCCCCCCTGCCTCCACACCTCACCTCACCCGAAGCAAACCCTCTCGGTGACTCCAGCCTCTGCCAAGCACAGCCCAGACCCTCTCCAGCGTCACTCCCCAGGGGAGCAGGGACAGAGGGAAGCTACAGCTCTTACCACCCAAACAAGGTCTCTTAGCTCAGGTAACAGAGGTCCCTACTGTTGAGAATGTTTATGATATGCCAACACAAAAAAGCCAGTCACAGACTCACAGAATGGCTTGGGTGGGAAGGGACCTTTAAAGGCCGTCTGGTCCCACCCCCTGCCATGGGCAGGGACATCTTCACCTGGATCAAGTTGCTCAGATCCCCATCCCGCCTGGCCTGAAATGTTTCCAGGGATGGGGCATTGACCACCTCTCTGGGCAACCTGGGCCAGTATCACCACCCTCACTGTGGTCAGTCAGCAGAGTCACTGAACTTGCTTCAGCACAGATGCAGAACCAGGGGGAAAAAATCGCCAGGTTTTGGGTTTTTTTAAACACTTTTCGCTCTTCAAAGCCTTCTTGCCTTTCTCCTAAGCAAGCTTGCTCCAAGCAAGCTATCGGATGCTTTGCACGAACAGCCATGAAAATATTCTGATAAAAATCACTCAGAGCTGTTGGCAAATGGAAGGCAGAGACAGGAAAGCTGAACACGGCGTTCAGGAAAACCCCTGCAAACCAAGAACAGTCCCATCCCGTGCTTCCAGAACCCGGCGCTGTACTGCACCCGCCCGCAGCACCTCCGCGCAGAAAGCCGAGGCCCCGCGACGTCCTCACCTCCTTCCAGATGTAGTAGTGGCTGAGGAAGCAGCCGATCTCTCCCCTGGTCAGGGGCCTGGAGGAGTACGGGTCCCGGTAACCCGGGAGCATGTCGATGCTGAGAGCCTTGAGCTGACTCGTGTTCAGCGCTCTGGGAAAGAGAGAATATCTATTACTATTTAAAAAAAAAACGAAAAAGTAAATTCAAATCAGACACGACATGGGAAATGCTGCTGATGTGCAGAGAAACACCACATCTTGAGAAATTCCTGCACTTGTTTCACTCAAAACCCAGAGAAAAATCAACTTGATGCACATTCCTAAACCAAGCTGACAAATCATAACCTTAACTCTGCCAACGACTTCTTGTGGGACCTTCAACTTGTCAGGTGCCTGCCTCAGAATGTTCTTCTAAAGCGCCTTGATGGGTACACCCAAGGCTCAAAGACCACGAGCCGTCATGTGGGTTCCTGACTCCCTTAGGCCTTTTTGCAACTCCCCCATCTAAAATTTAAGGTCTTAAGACACCTTAAAGTTGGAAAGGGCTGTGTCAGCGTTAGCCCTGTAGCACAACAGCTTTGTCGCACCTGGGTGGATGGCCTTGCCAGGAGACCTCTCTCGGCCATCCGAAGGGACGGCGCCAGGCAGGTACGCGCAGCCCCCTCTCTGCAAACCCCAGCAAGCCCAGCCGCAACTCACTTTCCATCAACAGCCTCCACGATCTTGACTGTGATCTCCTGCTCATAGAGAGTCCGCAGCATCCGATCCCGCCTGTCTTTCCGACGCTTCAGGTTGATCATGAAAATCTGGGTAGAAGAGAGAGACATCAGCCTCCCGGCTTGGGAGCCAGGAAGAAAAGGGGGTCCCGATCCGCCCTCCTCCAGCAGCCCCACTGGAAAAGCAGATCTCCTTAAAATACCAGGCGTGTTTTCATCCCAGGCTGCTTAGAATTTGTCAAGAAACCGGGGTGGGTTTTGAGTTGAAAGGTTAGAAGCTCGTTCTTTGTCTAACCAGTACTTTTTACAGATGTTCTACATCACAGGGAAAGCTGCTCCTCAAGGATGAATACAGGCGAGGCCAGTTTCAGCCAAGCCTACAATTTCCAAAGATATAAGATGTTTTGATTTATATTAAGCACAGAGTAAAATGGCCCCAGTCCCGGGGGAACGCTGACCCAGATGCTTCCCACAGCGCTGCCACTGCCTGCGTTCAGGATTATCGGCGGGGCCACCACTCCAGTACCAGGACACAGCAACGAGAGGGGTTTTGTCGTTACTTTGGGCACTGAAAAGCCACCGCTGCCCCTGCCAGAGCAGAAAGGCCAGCGCAGAGCCCCAGCCGGGCACGGCGGTGTCTGGCAGGGCTCGGCCCAAGCCTCGAGGAGACAGAGTCGCTGGGGAGGGCACAGGACTGAGCCCTCCTCTGCAGGCAAACTGCAGAGCGTCAGCGATATTTTTCAGTCCCAGGCAGACAAGTACAAGTGCAGCCTTGTAGCCTGGGGAGCAAAACCTCGTCCCAGTAAGGAGCGGATAGAATTCCAGCTCAGTGCAAATGCAAAAATAATAAATTGGATAAATAAAGCGCAGCCACAAAGGACAACATGGAAAAAACCTGTGCCAGCTGCGTCCTAAACACAGGCGCTCAAACACACAGAGCCAAACCAGCTTCAGACTTTACGAGTCGCGTAAACAGACGGAGCAGAACACGCCGGGAAAAGAGAGGCTCCGCTGGTCTCCCCAGCTCCCTCGGTCACAGTGCCGCTGCCACCGGGCAGCTGCACACACAGGGCGACACGGACACTGGTTCATTAAAGCAAGCAGATCCCTCTCCAGCCTTCTCCCCCCACCGCCTGCTCTCTCCACGACGCGAGGCAGAGTCAAGAGAGGGATTTCTGCGGGGTCTTGGGGCACTACCAGTGCCAGCAATCATCTGTCTGCTTCACCTGAACTTAAGGCAGAACGTAGCAGAAAGATGTGGTGACCAAGTAGGGGTGGGGGACAGCTGCCACAGCAAGGGGACAGCATGCACGGTGTGCATCTCTCCTGGACGTACCCGGCTCGGGGCAGAGCCCAGCCGAGAGCCTGGCTGTCCCAGCCGCTCCGGGCTCTCCAATGTCTCTCTCAGGTGAGAGGAATCGTTCCTGTCCCTCACTGGTGTCCCAGAAGAGCAGTTTTTGTCGCAGAACGGAAGCTGCTCCGCACAGGCAGCCGTAGAGGAAACAGCCCAAGAACGGGGGAGTTAAATGACCCGGTTTTCAGCCTCATTTCTGCCATCTCCTCCTGGCTGGGTTGAAACATCCACCCCGTCAGCGGGCAGGAAGGCCACGGATTTGCCGGGCGCTGCCTTTGCGCACAAACCTGCACCGCTCATCAGGGCTCTGGCAGCAGGCACCAAGGGCCCGCAGACCTGACCGGCCTCGCTTCTCCGCAGCAAACGCCAGGGGGAAAGAATGCTCCCTCAGCCCTTCCCTGCTCCCCAAATCAGGATGGCTATTTTCTCCCTGCAGAAAGTTTGAGTCCAAAAGATGAGTGATTAGGAAAGAGCTAACGGTGTGAAAAGGTAATATACTCCAAGGGAAATGGCTGGAAGCTCAGCGACAGGGAGAACCCAGGTCCTCTCCGTGATAAAGAGGAAGACAAGACAACGGCAGCAAAATAGGTTCCTTACTTCATCGAATCCCATCTTGTCCGGGTTCTTCGGAGGAACAGAGACATACTGAGAGGGTTCAATGGGAGGGCGATCGACTGAAAGAGAGGAGAGACCCCCGGCATCACCCTCCTGTACGAGCCGCGTTGATGTAACCTATCTGCAGGCGTCCTCACCACTGGGCCTAAGAAGCCGCAGGGAGCTGGGACGCGAAGCCGGCGCAGCAGAAAGCGTCCACGCTGCAAAGCGGGAGCCAGCAGCCATCTGCCAGGCAGAGCTCAGGACAAAATATAGGTTCTGCAGCACCCTTCCCACACTGAAGATGCGTTTCTGCATTTGATACGGGGAAGTTGAGGGGTTTTGTGAATGGGGTTGACCCGATTGTGACAAGATTACAGCCTTAGGTAAAAAAGCAGTGGAAAATGGGAAACCTATCAAAGCAGCGCGAGAGCAGCCAGCTCAGGAGGCAGATTCCCAAGGGAAAGAGAGCTGGGCTGCTGGCAGGAGAGCTCCACAAATACTAGCTTGGGGGGGGGAGTCCATCATGGCAGGACACGGCAACTTACTCATAGCCTCGATCAGTGTGTGCACAAAGTTCTCGGCTTCTTCTTGCAGCGTCTGGTGCGGTTTCAGGGGCATGGGAAGGAAACCATAGTGCTCACGGTTGCAGACAAACATCTGAATTCCTGGGGAGAATCACAGAAAAGCAGAAATCAGAGTCAGGTCTTTCACCGGAGGATTTTGCTGCTCCGTTGCTACGTAGCCACCATCAGACTTACGCCAGGACCTCCGTCCCAAGAAGTTCTGCTTCGTAAGCAAACAATTCACAAACATCACAGTGCCATTTTCCGGTTTGTTTGGCTGGCAGCAAGCGGCCTCTCCTACGAAACCAGCTTCCACTTGCTCCCTGACAGCGGGTATCTTTAACTGGGTTCTCCTCAGAGAGACCGGGAACCCTCCTCTCAGCCAAGAGGAAGGGTCTTCTTTGGCCTTTGCCTCCACGCTATGAAAACCACCCTGCAGCGGATGGCAGGACCGGGCTTTAGTAACGCAGTGCCTGACAGGCACAGCAGGACTACTGGGGGTAACTGGGGAGCCCGACAGCAGCCCCACTCCCCAACGCCCCACCTGCACTGCTCAGACCTGGCGCCTTGCCCGACACGAGCCCTTCGCAAACCCAGAGGCAGGAACGGGTTTTCGCCCTCCGAGTAAGCCTGCCTCAGGCAATGCCAGGGCTGGCACGGGGGCCAGACGGGTTCCCACCTCCAGCGGGGCTGGCTGAGAGGCAGCGGCGATCCCGGGACCCTCAGGGCAAAGACGGGTGCAGGTTTGTGTTTTTTTTTTTCTGAATGGTAGGGCTTGGCAGGGACCTCTGTGGGTCACCCAGCCCAACCCCCTGCTGAAGCAGGGTCACCCACAGCAGGCTGCACAGCACCGCGTCCAGGCGGGGCTTGAATATCTCCAGAGAAGGAGACTCCACAGCCTCCC
>Ga0181612_172847_pt1 | contig 10541 bp, 7 predicted proteins | sample HoacroProtozoa21_FD_119630 | JGI IMG/M metagenome (GOLD analysis project Ga0181612, IMG submission 119630) | Hoatzin crop microbial communities from Cojedes, Venezuel. Combined Assembly of Gp0051906, Gp0051904, Gp0051908
GAGTTATGTCCATATGACAGCCACATAGGATCATGTTTGCTTGAACTACCATTCTACTACCATTAGACAGAAGATAGCTACCATTATCTTCTGTCTGAGGACAAACAACTCACAGTCCAACCTCCATACTTTTAATGGATATTAAATCTTTTTTGGGTTCCACCCAAATTTATTTGTTCATGTGTGCTGCTGCTTATGAGGGTATTAAATGGCCAGCTGACTCCTTGACCTCCCTTGGCTCTCTACAGCCAACCTTTGCCATAAACAAGTGTGTGTTCAAACACAAATGCAAGTACCTTCATACGGGCTGCTATAAATCTCATACAACAGATTGCCACCAGACCTACCCTCACACGCCCAAGAAAAAGGACACATAAAAAAAAAAAGAGAGATGACTGCAAATTACGTGCTGAAGTCATCCAAGTGTGACTGACTACCTCACTCAATACTCAGAAGCAACAGCTACACACAGCGGTGAAAGCAGAAAGGTTACTGCATGATGTTTCTCAAGGGACACCTCCTCAAGAACTACATTCCAGAACTCTCTGGGTGATATTCTGACAAACACCACAATCTCACCTTTAAAGTCTGGCTTTGAATACCAGCAAACAGCCCTGCTAGGGAATGGCTAAGAGGAATGCCTTGCATTGTTTTAAACACACACAGGGGCCACGGGTCCTATACAAAATAAGCCCCTATAGCAAACGGTGCAGACACTGAAAGAGGCTGATTTAAAGAAAGAAAGAAAAAAAATGCCTGTAAGGCTGGTGGATGGCTGATTTTGAGACTAAAAAGTGTATTTGCATATACACATATATTTTGTATATGTATGCACATATGCTTCTCACTTTGCCTGCATTCAGAGCAGCCACTCAGAGCATCACTTGTAGGACAACATTAGCGAAACACAATTTAAACAAGCAAGCAAAGCATGCAGCCAGGCTGTTAAGAATTTGTGCTACTGATTTCTGGAAGCACAAATAGAGAGACAGCACATTCATTTTCTGTGCTGGGAACAGCTATCAGACGCGGATCTCCCAAGCCAAACTGCCTATTGGAGAAAGCATAATGTCGTCTACTAGCCAAATATCATCTATCATTGCGAGTGTGACCTTTTCTGAGGTCATTAATGATTCATATCCATTATTCTTCATCTGATAACTACCACCTTTTTTACAGAAAGTATTGTCATTTCAGGGATTTTTGGGGTGTTTTTTTCAAGTCTTCTGTTACCCAAGAGACCTACCCACCTTTCCAGTTTTGTCTGAGAGCGCTCACATCCAGGAGGTGACACTTTCCCACCGCCTGCCTTTGCTCAGAAGCACAAAGGCACCCTGCTTACCGAAGGACTCGCTCCCCGTCAGCCCCGCTGGCGCAGCATAAAAGCCTTCCAGGAACTGGAAAGACAGCCACAGCCCTACGGCCAAGGGGATGCCCTGCCTGCACTCCAGCCCTGCCACGCTCACCATGAGTTTACCATGCTTGGATCTGTCTGGGATGCAGCGTCATCCGGACACCAGACATGCTCAGAGACCTGGAAAGTCCTGTCCTGTCCAAAAAGCCTGGTGACTCCACCATTTCTCCTTCCATCAAATCTACATTTTTCAAATTCTTGTTTCTTGCGGTTATTCTCGCTTGCAATGATCTCTCCTGTACACTTTTTGGGCTGCCTTTGTACTTCTAACTTCCTCCCTAACAAGTTGCTCTTTGGATGCTTTCTCTCTTCTCCATTTTTTAGAAATCCTTCATGAGGCCTTCTCTTATTCTTGTTCATCTTTTCCACGTACCATGTCACCTACCCACTTAGTTGAGGTTCTCATACACTGTGTAGGGATGGATGTTATTATTTCCAACCCTGTTCTGGAGGATATCATCAGTGTCAGTCACTTCAACAACGTTCTTACAGTGTCCCTAATTCATATTTGAATATTTGTCATAGAGTCCCTAAATGATCAAAAATCTGTTTTTCTGAAATTTAGCTTTTCAGTACTTTTGCAGCCAGATCGTGTAGAGCAAGCTGAATTCAAGCCATTCATGGTCCCCTGACCCTAATCCCCTGCACAGACGATACATACTTTCTCAGTAAAACACACCTGCTTTTTCACAGAATCAGTAGTAGCTCTGCCTTCTCTGCATCCTCCGTCACCAGGACACCCGCCTCATTCAGCAGCGGCCCCACATTGTCCCTAGCCTTCTTTTTGCTGCTGATGTAGTTGAAGAAGCCCTTCTCGTTGTTTTTGACATCCCTTGCCAGCTTCAATTCCAGGTGGGCTTTGGCTACCAGTGAATCTACATGTGAATGTGATTCAATTGTTACAATTTGGTTTGGATTTGTATTGTGTATCTGAAAATAAATCAGTTTTGAAGAAAGAAAGGATTTTGAGAAAGAAAGAATTTCTGGCCTTCTTGATTAGTGAGTTTTCCTGCTGACTTGCTCTAATGTTGATTAATAAAGATGAATATGAATCTGTGTCTGAAGTGACAAATATATTTCCCTGGATGGGACCACTATCAAATAAGTTCTCTCTTTCATAAAGATAAATATTTAGAGTAAGAGTTGCATCTGAAATACAGCAATACAGTTTTGGGGAAAGTGGAAGGAGGAAACTAGTTTTTTACTTTGCTGGGCAAGGAACAAATTTGCCTCTAATACTAGTGAGATGTATACTTAAAATAAGAGAAGCTTAAATAATATTGGAATGGCAACTCACACAGGGAGAGATCTGTTAACCATGAAAGCTCAAAAGAGATGTCACCTGACAGCGGACACAGAGAAATCAAATGTGGTTCTAGTATGTAGGTGACACAATTATTTAAGATGCCTTATTAACATAAAATGGTATATGATTTATTGAGAAGTTATCAAAGCTGAGAAAGGCAAATCCAGTTGAAAAGCAATGCTGTAAAATCTACCTAAAATTTAATAAAACATGGCTAGCTGTAGTGCCACTGATTTTTAAGAGTGCTTTACTTACTTAGGTATACTGTTTTTCAGATGTGTCCAAGTTTTAATACCTCTGCTCCCTATGTGAAGAATAAGAAAGGACATATTTTGTATAATCTTTCTGGGTTCATTTTGGAAGAATATTTAGTGAGGCCTTCCAACAAAGCAAGGTAGCCTTAAAATATTTAATCTTGTTTCATCCTTTATGTATAAAACCCACAGTCCTTCTTGATTGAAAGCATAGACTACGTCACTGGGAATATAAGGGGTAGTTGCATTTATCTGTTGGTTGTTACCAAGGCATAGCGTCAGGCTAAGGCAACATGGAACCCCCTCCATAGTCATTTCTCAGAGCTTCCTCCAGCAGTTGCATGATAATTGCCTCTAGACATACCCTGGCTCTTCGCCCCACACAGCGAGTTATTTCAGCATCTCAGAGAAAGAAAACATATATAGATATGAAAATCAGATGAACAATATAGTTTCCATTCCTCAGAGACTCAATCCAATAGAGGTGGTATATGCTCCATTTCATCTTTTCTTTGAATTATAAGGGCTAGTAAGACTTCATATCGTATGATACCAGCCACAGAGATTATTACCTGCTGTATTCTGAGGTTTCCTTACATTCCTTTACAGCTCAACCACTGCTTTTGGCATAAATGTGAACAGTAGAGCAAGTAGGATTTTATCAAGGAGAAGAAAGTTTTAGCTATTTATGCATCAAAAAAGCATAGCTGATTTGACAAAAATAGAGGTAAACACCTTGGGATGAAAGATTTGAGCTAGAATATGAATGGAGTAGGAAGAAATCAAGCTGTTTAAGATGTTTCTGAAAGTCAGCAACACCTCAATTGCTCACAGACCATCCTGTTGCTCAGGGATTTCAGCTTTCAGAGAGTAAAAATTCTTATCTGAGGGAATCCCTTTGTCAGAAAAGAGCAATAATGTTTAACTGATTCAAGAGTATATTGAACACCTTCTTTATAAGAGCGCAAGGGATTGTTAGGGATGAATTTTTACTTTCAGTTGAAAAATAAAGCACTTATGTAGTTATTAGCACTTTATCACTGCAAGAAAAGACTGGTAAGCGTGAGGCAGGTAACTTGTTATTACTTTATTTTCTATTACCAGATATGGTGGCTGGTCTTTTGGAGTTAAGAAAACGTTTGAACTTCAAAATAAAAAACTGAATAACACCAAATCTAAGCCTCTGGCTAAGGTAAGGGTTGCATGTATGTACGTGCGTTTGTATGTGTGTGTTGCTTGCTTATTCAGGTTGCAGACTTCACAGAACTTAGCAAATAATAAATAATTACGTAAAATCCTTGCATTTAGAAATCAAGAGAAAAAAACCTTTGTCTGTTATAGTTCATATTTCATAATTCTTGAAGTGTTCTCCTGTGTTCTGAGAAGCAATTTTAAATGAGTCAAATATTACGACATTTTTTTTCCTGTGAACTTATTTTAGAGTCTAACAGCTCACCTTTAAAACTTTTCTAGATAGTCAGCCAAGGTGCTCTTCCTTTTTTTTTTTTGTTTTCCACACAAAGTCAATGTCAGAATTGACAACATTTTTTAAAGGTCTCTAAAATGAGTTATTACTGATGCTTTTTTCATTTCTGCAAGGAATAATTTTCTTTGCTATATTTGTCGTCCCGTCGTCCACCGCCCTCCTCCCCCCTCAAGTAAAGATTTAGCTTCTAAGAGTAGCTAATTCTGCATAACAGACGTGCTACTTTGTGTTTATAACCCTCGTTTCAGATATGAGTAACTTTCCATTTTTATCCGAAAGAGAAATGTGCCTTACTGAAATTAGTCAGGTTGTGAAATCTGAATCTAGAGTAGACAGTAGATCACAGACAGTAGATCATACTGTCCGGCACTGCTACACAGAGCCATTGTTTTCTGTCTGGAGCTACTTTTGAAGTCAGGAAAACAAGGATTATTCTAAGCACAATTGGAATAAAGAGCTTTTCCTTGAGGCCTTTTGGTATGTACCGGAAGGATACAGTATCTCCATATTGTGAAAACATAAGATGGGACCTGGAGGCTAACAGGTAATTACCAGTGCAAGGGATTTTATTTCCCTTGGGAATGCCTTGAAAGGTTCTTCTGAGATCCATTCAAATGTAGACCAGTAATGAGTACAGCAGTCTTGGAGGAGTATTGAAAAATATCAGTGAGTGGTCTCTATTTTTGTATTCAAGGCAAAAGAGATTTGTTAAGAGCAAGCTGTGGAATTTCCAGATTCCAGATTAGAATATGAAAGAAAGATGCTTCTGCCTTTAAATTGTTTAATGGGTGTGTAGAAACTAGATTTTATTTGCTCTTACAAAAGAAGAACAAAAAGAGCAGTGTAAATAAGCTCTATCCCAAAATCCATTTTAGGACAAAGTGTAGAAAAAACCATGTGTTAAAATAATGAACAGATATTCTCCAATCCAACATAATTTCATATTTAGTTTTGCAAAATCACTGCCTGCTTGCAATGCCTTTTACATGTAGATTTGTAAAAATCTCTTATACACACACTCTACTCATATACATTTTCACTTTGGTCTTTTGTGATCTCCCTCCTCCCCCCAGATTGCGTATAGCTTTGAACTCCAGTTCCATCAATCCTTCATTAGGAACTTGAAGTCTTAGAGGACTGCAATAAGATGTGTTTTTCTGACTGCTATTTTTATCTCTTGTTTTGACATGTCTGCACTATGTTTTTCGTCCGGGTCCTTTTTTTAAATGTCTTCGGCACAGAGCTTCACCTGCCATAAGCACATGGATAAATTATAGCTATACTGTTAGTGAGAAAGCTTCATATTTCAGACCCAAAGAAAACAGTGGAGTAGATTTATAAAGGGCACTGTGTTATCTAAAATACCTCCTGGAAGTTGCTTTCAACTGATGCAATGTCAAATTATTGCATTAACCTTTCAGTAATGAATGACCAGACTTTTACTTTGACCTTTCAGGCTTGTTCACAAGACAGTGAATGTACCACTCACATAGCCTTGTATGAAAGAAAATGAGAAATTTGCATTTGAAGAGATGTACTGTACCATTAATTTAATTTTTGAAAATTTCTGAATGTTTATAAGTTATTCTGCTCCACTCAAAAAGCCAATAATTTTTCCAGTTCAAATTAAAAATTACTATTTAATACCTATTTTACTTAATCATACCACACTGTATATACCACATACATGATAGATGCATGCATGAGAGAGAATATATCTACCACATGGCAGATGTGGCTGATTAAAAACATTGATTATTGACATTCATTGATGATCACTGCTACATAGCAAAAGCACAACTCCTCCTCACATTTCTACTCTTTTCTTGACTGTATATTCTTTGGTTTCCTTTGATAATGTGGAGAGAAAGTGTTTCATAATGATTTCATAGTTGCTGTTGTTTATAACATAATTAGATATAGGAAAAAGCATGTGGCAATTTCAAATAGCCCTGAAGCAATTTGTAGTGTTTAAGTGGCATTCTGAAGTGTGCATTTTTCCAGTCTCAAAGGTTGGGATTGAGGCTTTACTGTGCAGTGATAGTATAAGTGTCCAGAGGAATTTGCACCTCTCCAGTCTAATACACCTTCTCTCTGCCTCCCCATCATGAATCTGGTCCAGCAGCACTTAGGGAATTCTCTGCCCTTCCTCACCCCTTTTTCTTGATAGGCCAAGGGTTAGTGAAAATGTCCATCTAGCATTATTCTGGAATATTAATAACAGGTAAAAGTGGTATGGAATAATGGAAAATACTTCTTTACAGAACTTAGGTCTAATGTGGTGAGGGACTATGTTTTTTCCCTGGGAAGGAATTTTATCAAACATGGATAGAAGGTATAATATTTAAAATAAAAATCAATCATCTTAATCTATGTATTTTTCCATTGCTCATCTCTTTTCTGCCCTCTGTAAATAATTACCTGTCTGGCACACAAGAAATATGAAAGATATTTCAGCTGGAAGTAATATTTTTCCTTTTTAATATTTTACTTTTGCAATCAATTTAGAATAAACAACAAGACTTTAGAAAAAAGAGTTTTAATGTATCTTCTGATGAAGTGAACAACCTCAAATACCTCCTTTACCAGATTATAAACAATTAAATATCTAGCTTCAGTTTGATTTTTTTCCTGGTGGTTTGATTCAGTTACATTATGTAACTTGGAGAAAGAAGTCTAATTAATGTGTGGGATATCAAAATGTATTGTTACACACAATGTTGTATAGTGTTTTTTTATATTTTCATTTGAATATTGGTCACATTATTAGATTTCTAATGTGTTTTGTGAACACTTGAGACCATTCCTCCACTTCAATTAAATGAGGATGTGTCATCTGAATTTTGCTTTATTGTTTTGTTAATTGCTTTTTTTTTTCAATACAATGAATACAATTACAGTGGAGTTTCATTATGTGTGTAGAACTTTCCGTTCATCACAAAACTTTTTTAAAAAGACAGAATAAGGAATGGGTGTGTGGGGATGTGAAAAAGACTGGCTATCCTTTATTACTTGTTTATGTTTCTTTGCTCTGGTTGGTTTTTGCACAGGAGATCCAGCAGTGAAAAGGTTTACAGTTTTCCTCAGGACACTTAGGTTTTATTTATTTCACTGCATTTCTTTAAAGAATTCACCTGTTGATTAAAGAATGGGAGATCTAGTTTGTGTAGTAATTTGTGGAAATTGAACTGGAGGAGAACAGAGGAGTTGCATATGAGTTTGCAAAGGGGAAAAGAGTTTGGGATTTGTTCTTTTTTCTTTTCTTTAAATGTGGGGACAAAAGATGCTGTTGAGATTTCAAGCAGTTGTGAAGACCCCATAAAGAAGTGTAGAGAAAGTGAAAACTAATGCAAGTAAGAGTGGTGGTACACTGACACTGTTCATTTTATAAATAATGACTAACAGAGGTTATGGCAAAAAAGAATCAAGTGTGAAAGGCACAGGAGAAATGACAGTGGAGCTCAGAGTGGCGTTTGAAAGCATGATATAGGATAGATGGGAGGAAACTGAATGAACAATTAGTGCTGTAAACCTTGCCTCACAGCAGAGTACAGTGTGAAGATCCAAACAAGTAGGTAGTTAAGAAGATAAATCTGAAGAAAAAAATTACTAAGAAAGGGAAATAGGCTGAAGATTAGACGACTTCCATTGGGAAACATAGAGAAGAACATAGCAGGAAAAACAGTAAAAGTCTGGAACTAGTTTCCAAGTAAGGATTGTAGCTGGATACTACAAGAAAGAAAACCCAGAATTATCTGCAAGTTAATTAAAAAAAAATAAATCTGTAAGTTTACACCAGTATCCAGAAGAGGCACGTATATGTGGAGGTGCAATAGATGAGAACAGCATCAGAGTGATGAGAAAAGAATCTTTAGGGAAGCTCCCAAGATGTAACTGTATAGATGGTAATTGTAGAAAGGATCTACGAAAACTGAAATATTAGAAGGCGGCCATTAAGGCAAGAAAGACCTATATTAAAAACTTCACTTTACTGTATGATTCAGAATCCAGACACAAAGTGAGAATTGCCCAGCATCAACCTGAGATGTACAAAATACAGGTTAGCAAATAACTGGTATCCAACAGGGAAAGGTTAAGAGTTTTTCAACTGTATAAATAAAAAGCGGAAATGAAAGGTTGCTGTGGACTGAGAAATGGGTAGTACTCAAGGATGATTTTAAACACTAAAACTGAAAACATACCTAATGATTTGGCCTGGTTTTCAGTACGGATAATGTGGGTTCAGAGGCACTGTGATTAACAGTAATGAGGCATAGAAATGAAATCCATTTCCAAAGGCAAAGCAAATCTCAGACCTCAGCATATTTGGGTTTGGGACATATCAGGGTCTCAGCAGTGGCTCTAGCACATGAAAGTGTGAATTTTGAGTATATTCGTCAAGTTGGGATGAATCTGCATGGTTTGAGGATAAAGTATATGTTACAGCAGAATTAATCCCCTGTGCTCCTCAGAGAGACTGGCTTGCCTTGTCTGCCTAAAAGTTTGTCCATATTAATTTCTTCCATGCGTAAAAAAACACCGATAATTGCTTGTTGAGGGTGGAGACACAGCTCTGAACATTTTCACACCCACCTTGTAAACAGTTCTTCCTTGATTCTTGCTTTGCCCACTTTCTAGATATTCTGTTCCTGGGCGTTTAATGCTGTGTCACTTGTAGGTATTATTTAGATCAGTCTTTTCTGAATTTCAGTAACATTCTTTGCTTGTAACACTGGTTTTACTCATTTTTTGTATCTTTAATTAAATTGGCAAATGTTATTTTTGCGTTGTTTTTTCCTCTATTTTTTTGACCAAATTTGTGTAAAAGAAGGGACATAGCCTTCCGTTAAATCAGAGAATCTCATTTTAATAATTAACATAGATGTACATCTCCAACAGTAGAAAATAAACTGCTGCACTCCGTTGAAAGACTTGTACAAATGAACTGATTCTGTTCTGCCTAGTTCACCTTCTTCGATACATAGGTGTCATAACAGGAGAACAGTTACCTTTATGCAATTCTTCAGGGTGTGGGAGCTTTCAGATCAGCATTCAGATTCAACTAATTTTTGATTCACAATTTCGATTCTCTGTTCTAGGTGTGGTACAACCAAAAAGGTTTCCATTCATTGCCATCCTACTTAAATGAACTCAATAACTTCATTCTGTGGCTGAATTTGCCTCCTGATGTGGATTGGAGACAGTATGGTAATAGTCCATATTTAAACATTTTTTCTTATCTTTTGAAAAGTAGTAATGATTTTAAGTATGAAAATTTATCAAAATATAAAGTAGGATTGCAGTGTCACACATTTCTTGGGAAGATTTTAAAGTGGAACTTTTATTAACCAGCTTTATTTGTATGAAGAATGTAGTACACAATAAGGTAAAATTTGAAATTATAGCTCACTATGCCATTTGAGTTTCTTACAAAGGATTTTCCTGTGGAATAAGTGTAAATTGATTCACTACACTTGGGATGTTAGTCCTTGTGAAATCACTGCTAGGGCTTGCTGAAGTGGGATTATTATTGCACAACAGTGTGTGAATTTATAAATTCTTTGTCACTTTTTCTCCTTGTGTAAATGTCCGGTGTAAATGGAAAGTATCCTGTAAATTCACACTGCAACATGGTGTTCCATAAAATCCTGTTACTCAAGGAACAGGAGAGGCTAGTATGTCTTACTATAGTATGTAACAAAAGAGAGATTAGTATATTTGACATCTGAATTCTCTGACTCAGATGTCCCTGAACTGTATAAGAACTAGTCAAATAAAAATTTTGCAAACAGACTTTTAAAAATATGACTGCAGCTAAAGAATCAGCTGTTAACACAGTTGAAGTATTAGGATGTTGAAATCTCATTTGAAATCTGGGTTTGATAATCCATTTCAGTTCCTTTAATTCCTAAGATTCTGTTAAAGAGGAGTTAGTTTGGTTTAGAGAAATTTAAAATTGCCTTATGACCAATTTTTAAGAGTTCTTGAAAAGGTAGAATTGTTGTCTGTAAAGGTAAATGATTTTCAATGTGTTTATAATGAAAAAGGAAGAAAGATGACAAAAATCAGTGAAAAGGGGAA
>Ga0181612_180270_pt1 | contig 10541 bp, 11 predicted proteins | sample HoacroProtozoa21_FD_119630 | JGI IMG/M metagenome (GOLD analysis project Ga0181612, IMG submission 119630) | Hoatzin crop microbial communities from Cojedes, Venezuel. Combined Assembly of Gp0051906, Gp0051904, Gp0051908
AAAGGAGGTATTCTAAAACTCAGGAAAGGACTTTAAAGGAGCCATGTTTCTTGATTTTAAACTGTACTCTACTCCAACGCCACAATATAGAAATAGGTTTACTTTGGAACAAACTACAGATACATTCGCACAGTTTGTGACAACTTAATTGTCTACTTAGAGGTCCAGAAACAGACTTTCACACCCCATTATTATAAATCTTGTCCCAGGCGTTCTATTTCATCAATCAGGAAATCAATGTCTTGGTGAGTTGCTGCGGGGTTTGAGATGACCATCCGGAAGAAGTTCACTTTGTCTCCCAGGGGCTGATAGCTCACCATGGTCGTCCCATACTCCATCATCCTGGCTTTTATCACTGGTGCCACCTGCAATGTAACAACAAGCAGGGGATGATGATCATGATTATTATTATTATTACAATTACTATAATTATTTTTCTTATTTTTATTATTACCATAATCTTTATTATTGTTATAATAAAACACAGAGTATGTTTTTCTCTTTTAAAAAAGATGAAGAGCTACAAGAAGCAGTTAAAATGAAATTACATCCAATATTGATAAAAAAAGTTAACCTCCATTAAGGAATAAATAGCTCATTGAAAAGATACTGGGTTTAACCTGTTTATTTGTCCTGTTCTTAAAATCACTGGGGAATTTCTGCCCCCCACCCCTACTTTCTCAATATTGGTGACAGCCACAGTGTAGCTGTTTTTTTGTAGTGCTCAACACATATTGTTACAATCGTTTTCCATTTTCTTTTCATAGACCAGAGTGCCATGTTATTATCAAGCTGTTGTTGCACTTGCTGGGCTTAGCAATTGCAGTCTACAGTAATTTCTTCTGTAAATACACACAGAGTAAATAAGTACTCTAGAAACCAGGCAAACCTAGGGAGTACCAACCTTGGAGACCAGAGTAAGGTGGTGACAGCCTCACCTCCAGTAAAATGACCACTGAGGTGTCATTTGCTGGGATATGGCAAGGTGGCCTTGCCATGTGCCCTGGGTGACCACCCCGAGGATTGCCTGCCTGCAAGGATTTCACTGTTTGCTACATGATTTCCTGGAGGATGCTGCTTACCTTCGTAAGGCGGCTCATTCTTTCTTCGTTGTCTTCCATACTGCGCAAGCTGGGAGGTATATACCAGAAGCAGACGTTTGTGTGCTGAGGCTAAACACAGAATAATAACGGTTTACACAGCAAGAAATGCTCATAATATCTCAGTTGCAATTAAGTTTCTGCCTTTCCCCTCTCTCATACATCATATTGTGACAGCAGTCAATGGTTTTCATTATTGTGGTCCACTGAGAGTCATCATCATTATTAATGCAGAAAAGATAATTTTAGGCAATTTATTCCCAGGGTGTCAGATGCAGAAACACATCAACCAGCTGTGCAAATGTATTTATCCTCTACTGAGAGTCATCTAGGTTTTGTAGGTGCTGTCCTCTTCAGAGGCTGAAGGGATCATGTGGCTAAGGCAAGAGTCTATTACAGATAATTTAGAGGTGAGGACTGTGTCATTTACTTTTATTACATGACAGAATAATATAATATCTGGTTCTGTAAACAGGATTCACAGGTGGTACAGAAGACAGTCTAAGATTTTCTTACATTTAATGAAATTTATTACTTCTCAGTGTGATTTAGCTAGCTGCCGTATTCATGTGCATTGCACCACAGCATCTTAGCTAGTTTCACTTCCATGGGAGCACCGAGTAGCAAGGCATAAAGTAAGAACCAGTTGACATTTTGTGTATTTTTGCAATCTCCCAACAGCTGCCTGCCTTGCTACGTTCCTCTTTGCTGGATGCTAAATGTGTGAGTTACAGCAATCGCTACTGCTATCGGTTCCTCTACTGATCATCAGAACCAGTGGACCAAATTCAGTGATGGTGTGTGAGGTGCAGGAAATAAATCACATAGTGAGATGTGGGTGTGAGCCTGTGATCGCTGTTTGAAGAAACATGGTGACATTTATCCTTGTGCTGCAGAGAACTTGGGCACGCACGAAGAGGTCACTACCAGGGAGCAATGTTTTGAGAGACAAAATCTTCCAGGACAAGTAGAGAGAGCAGAAACCATCACAAGTAGGAGCAAAAAGCTAAAATGAGGTACTTTTTTTCTCTTTTACAGGTAAAACACCAGTTAAATTTGCAACAGAAGTCTCTGCCAGGCCTGTCCCCAGCAATGGCAGCTGGAGAGGGCTGGCCAAACACTGGCCAGCCTGGGGCGGTCCTGAGGCCCAGCCCCACAACCCAGGCTGCACTACCTTGCCCTGGGCACTCTGCTCCAGCCGAGCACCTGGCACCCAGGGGTCCTGTCTCAGCTGGACTCCCTCCACAGAAATAACACGCCCAGAGATATCCGCACCCCATGCGGAGGTGTCATCTCTGCCACCTACGCCAGCTGGGCTCCCGAGCACCACCAGCCCCTGCCCGCTGTACTGCACCCCGTCGCAGCAGGGACTGCAGTGCAGAAGGCCTCCCTGGGTCCCCCCGGGGCCCCTGTGACTGCCCACCTGAGGATGCCGACAAAAGTGCTTTGCACAACCGTCCTTTCAGAGCTGTGTGGGGCACTGTAACCCCCTACTCGTAACAGACCCTGCTATTAGGAAACCACTACTTGTTTTTATTACTTAAGAGCTTGTTCTAATTGTGTGTGTGCTGTTTTACCCTGAGATGCCAGAGTTTAGTTTCAGTGGGGTGACACTGTGCAAACAGAAACTTCATGCGCAGCTGCCTCATCTCCGTTATCCCTGGATCCCATGAGGAAGAGAGATATTGGCACAACAACAGGTTTTGTTACAAGGGACGCTGCTTTCTGTGCTGTTTGGTTTGACCTGTTGGTAGCATCCCAGTAGGTGATTAAGGCAAGAGCTGTTAACCAACAGCGGAAAAAGAAGTTGCAATACATACCTTTCCATCAAACACCATCTCATACCCTTCTCTGTTCTTTATTTTATTGTATAGGTATTCTGCAAGTTCCAAGCACTTATCGATTTGTGCTTCAAATCCTGTGGTTCCCTTTAGAGATGGAGGGAGAAAAAAAGTTACTTGACTATCTGTTCTGTGAATCGAAACAGCGAAAGGACCATGCAGCACATGCCAAAGCACCAGCACAAATCGCTTCTCAGAGGTCTCTAGGACAGATTAAGGATCTGATTCTACGAGACGAAGGACACTTTGCTAAGCAGAGCTCATTTGTCTCTAGCTCTGGCCGCTGACTCCTCTATAGCCACCTCTGCAAAATAAACACCAGGTATTAGCTCGGTTCTCACAAAATATTGCTAACACCTTCAATGCAGGGTGCCCTCGTTGGTAGATTTTGCAGAGGCTGAGCATGGTTTCAGACAGCCTGAGCTGGCAGAGGAGGGTCTCTAGAAGCTGTTGAGTTCCAGACATGGGGGGGTCTCCTGCTATTTTCAGAATAGGGGATTTCAATCTTCCAGAGGTGATGTGCTGGGGGCTTTTCCAAGAATAATTTTTCTTTTTTTGTTAAACACAGTATGGGCAGATATGCTCTTAGAGCCCAGCCTGATGCCTGTGAAAATGCACATTTTGTTTAGATACTTCCCTGCCTCTGTAGTGGTTTCCTCTCCTCTTTTCTAATCGACACCATATAAACTCAGAAGCTGTGTTTTGAAGAGCTGCAGAAAATCCTGCTGCTTCTTCTCTAGCAGAAGTCATAATCCTCTCTCTGTGACATCATAATTGTTCCTGCAATCACCAGCTGTGATGCCACAAACAAAAGATCCAGCTTTATGAGGGACACAGGGGAATAAACAGCTGGAATAGACAAACTGTTTAAGAAACACACGTCCCATTTTGTAATGTTAATATTACAAGCGGAGCGTGAGACGAGAAAAAGCAGTACAAGGCATATTGAAAAAATGGGGTTTAGAAGAAGAAATGTCTCTGAGTAATGGATGCATGTCCCTGTTAAATCTGTTCTGGCAGTGCAGCACTGACTTAAAAGCCCCTGTCATTATCCCTCTGTGTATAACCCTCTGTGTACAGAGATTTCAAAACAGGGTAGAGCTAGCACAGCCCTGGGAGAAAGGCTTGGAGTCAGAGAGACATGTGGCTAAAATTGCCTGCCACTCTGGAGACCCCAGTTAGCACAACAGCTATTGCGACCACAGAAACTTCCGTCCGCCTTTACAGACCTCCAGCTACATTTGATGTCTGTCTCAGAATTGTTTTCAGAGTTTTAATGAAGCACATGAGGATCTTTAAGGCTTTCTGGAAATGAAGAGAGTGATGTCATCTCCTCTGAACAAACCTGAGGCAACTTGACATAATAGATTGGATAACTATATGGAAGAACTTATTTAGCAACATTCTACAAATACAGATGGATTAATCATTAGAGCTGGCGTTTTCAGATTTCCCAGAGAACAGCTTTTGATTAGTTTTCCTCTGCTCCTTCAAAAGATGACTTTGTATGTACTGCATGAAATGAAACTAGGTATTCCAGTCTTGATTTGCCATGTTTAATTTCTGTATGTCATTAAAACATCTTTTTATTGCCAGAGATCTTTGTAACAACATTCTTAGGTATATGATTTATGCTGTTAGACTCCTACAGTTACACAAAGCAAATGCTATGCAAAGCCACAGAGTTCAAGTTTCAAAATCATGTGTGCTGCTTTGAAGCTGAATTGTTAAAAGTATAAAACCCCAGAAAAGAATAATGTTCTTTCTTTCATGTTATATATGGGATTCAGGTCAGATATTCTCTAAAATGATGATTACAGAACAAAAACCTGTATCTGGTGTGCATTATTTTAATGCAAACAAATACATTGCAGGCAGTCTTACCTTTGCCCTCCACATCAGCCATAGCTTGAAGACATCAACATGCCGGCCACACTGCAAAGCCTTGTCTCCCGTGTCGTAAGACAGGTCGTAGTGCTTGTCTTGTTGAAAGAGGTAGGAAGCATGCATTTGATTGCAACTCTGCATCAATCCCTTATAGAAAGACACAAAAAAATGATATTGGCACAGATGTGGCTACTGTTTTGAGGGTTGCTTTGGGTGAAAAATAACAAACACCCAAACTCAGTGGAATACATGTCCAAGTGCAAAAGGAAGATCAAAAAAAGGACAAAAAAAGGACTTGGCTGCTCAGTGAACGAAGCTTTTAATGTCCCATTCAGTGCCCAGGACACCTTGGTACCTCACCCAGTAATGTGCAATCGACTCCGAGAGCCAAGGCATTTTTTTTAAAAAAAGCTGGACATTGCACTTCCTAGCATCATTATGATGAAGTTAATTTTTGGATCTCGCTTCTTATTCCTTGTTCTGGTTCCTTTTCCTCCTTTTCTCAGAAGTCTTTTTTTCTGGTTGAGTCACACCAAGTGAATTTGATGACTAATCTAAATAATATCACACCACTTTTCTAATTGCTTTTGTCTCTAAAATTCTGATTTTCATTGTTTTCTTTCTTTGTAGTCACAGTTCTTTTCTGCAAAGCCCTCAGCTGCAGACTGGATACTTAAGGGGTATAGAAAGCTTTGAACAGACAGAAGAGCATATGGCCTTTAAATCGCCCGCTAGAGCTATTTATGGGTTGTAAGATACCATTTTGAGAGGCAGCTTTGTGGGAGAGCCAGAAGCCAACAAGGTGAAGAAACCCGGCTCACAAAAGCATGAGGTTTGCTTTTTAGTATTTTAAGTGAAATGCAGAGAGTCATATTCTGGCTCTAGTTAAGTTCTCAACCAAGTTGAAGGTATAGCTTAGGGCTGTTGCCTGAAACTGCAGTTTCCAGTCCAAGAAGAATGAAAACTTGGCTGTTTATCATTAAGTCTAATCTTCATACGTAACTCCAAACTGAGATAGTTAAAAGAGAGGGGGAAAAAAAATTGTCTTTCTCCTAATCTGAGCCATCTGTTCTCACTAGAGGTCAAGGGTGGTACTGACTTCAACCAGGCAGGGTTTGTCTCAGGGAACTGACCCAGAGGGCAAATAAAAGCCAGCTTCTCTCTTTTCTAAGTGCAATCATTTTGTATACAATCTGTTGTACAGCTGTTAGAAAACAGTAACCAGCTTTCTGATAGCTGGTCTAGTAAGTGGTGGTTGTATAGCAGCTGTCCCAGTAACTGATGGCCATACGAAAATTACAGGCTTGAAGGGTAATTCAAATTCTAGTACTAAATGGAATGCCTACTTTTTTATTCCAAGTGAACTTCCGTGTGCCCTAAAATGGATATATGGGTCAGAGCTGGGCTGAAATATCTATCATAAAAGTCTAGAAAGTGTAATAATGCCTAGATTCTGGACCAAATGTCATGCTGCATGGATACCATACCATACCATTCATCCTAAAAAGACTAGAGTTTGCCTACAGTTACATTTCATGCTGCACACAAACAGTGGGGTTACACAGCTATATGCCCACAACTCAACTATGGACATTTTGAATAGAAAGCCACAAAACTCTGTAGACACATTGCCATTAATTTGATCTATCATTCCTGCTAGATAGCTGCTTTATTTCCTTTTGCAGTCACAGCCTGAGCACGTAACTAGATGTCTACTTCTGAGTTTCTTTTACAATCCTCGTCACATTAGCAAATATTGGCTATATTGGTTATGAAGAAAACATCCAGGATTTTCAGAAGCAAAATGTCAGAAAAGATGAGAGAACTGAGTATATTGAGACATACCTCTTCTCTTACTAGCAGGGCTGAACATTGCAGTGGGACGCCCATCATCTTGTGAGGGTTCCAGGTCACTGAATTGGCCCTGGGACAGCAAACCACATGAAACACACTATACTATGGTGTTGAAACCATGGAGACATGTAGTAATACCAAGAATAACAATGAACATGTAATTATGCGCACGTTTTTCTGAGCAAGCAAAGCTGAAAATAATCATGGCAGATATTAGGAAAGTAATGCCTTCATAAGGGACCTAATCCGCTCTAGCTGGTTTTTGGATGACAATTCTGGCAACTTACTGCAGGATAATTGCTCTATCCACTAAACTTAATCAGTACAAAACTTTCTAGCGAGTCATCTATATGTCATAAACACAGGGCAAACTTCCTAAAAACACCCACCTGACTGATGATCCTTCGAAAGTCACACAGCTGACTACAGGTGCAGTTAGGAAGCTTGCAAACTAGCATATTCCCTCCCATTGATTCCAATTTCATGAAGATTTTAGCAAGTGGCTCACATAGGTATTTTTGAAAATTTCTTTAAATACTTCTGGGTACCTCTGAGTCTCTGAGTAACTTGGACAACATGACCCAAAGTAATTTTTCTCTAATTGCTCGACTGATAGTAAATTTTCATAGCTCCTTGATTTTAGCTTGGCTATGCTGATTCACACAACTGAAGGACTGGGTCCAAAATCACCATAGTGAGAAACACAGAACTGATCCACCCTTTCACAAAAGAGCCTGATCCTGCCTCCTGTCAGGACATGTTCACTGCAAAAATAACTGTCAGCCCAGATCTTGTGACCAAACAGGGTCCTGTCACAACACAGCTTAGAGAAGAGACATTTGGGACTGTGGCAAAGGCTGAATGGAAGGTTGTCCAGTTGTTTATTATTTTAATATTGTGTTATGCTTGACTGGCTGTTTGTTAATTACTGTTATTACATACAATGATCAGCTGATAGATGTATACATTTGCATCCTATTCGGCAAGCTGTCAAGGATGCATAGTGCACAGGATTTCATGTAGTGCAGTGATTTGAGTTTTGATGGTATAAATCAGTCAACTAGGCCATGTAAAAACCCAAGACACAATTGCAGGTAATGTTTATGTGAACGGAGGTGAGCATGTTGGAATCTGGCAGTATTTTCCTTTGTAGGACTTGGAGACAGCACTATATGTTTATGCATGTCCTTATTGTTTCCTGCCAAATTGCTTTCACTTCTTCAAAGCAAGCAACTCCAAAATTCACATGGACACCGGGCAGCACTTCTGTGCTTTCTTCTTTGCTATTTAAACGCGACTGCGCAAGTGTCTGATGCAAAATCTGTAGGGAACAGTCTTCCACAGGCAACATCTGGCCACTTGGCTTGGCTTTTCAAATATTTGGCAGCTTTTAATCAGCTCAGAGTCAGTCATCTGATTGCAACACCAAAGCTAATGATTCTGAACATGCATGCAGGTCTACGAATTTCCTTTGATATGATACTTTTAAATTTTTATCTGTGCCTATGCAGAATTAGGCAGAAATTCTTTAAAAGACTTCTAAGTAATAGTAGCGGTATGGGTTTTCTCAAGCAAAAGGATTATTTACTGACACCACTCAGATGTTAATTATCTGGCTAAAATGTTTAATTTACCATAAGGTCATTTATTTCCCCAATTACATCCCAACTGAACACAGAAAAAAATTAATCACGTAAAATAAAAATCCACAGTTTTTCATTTGTTATCAGTTCTTCTGGACTTCAGCCATCAGTATGTGCTTAAAGAAATTGCTGACTGAGACAAACAGTGAAGGAAAAAAGCTTCATGGATCCACAGATGTGCTTTTAATGCATCTCATGTTCACCCAAACAACAGAGCACCAGACACCTATGGGATATTTTGGCTGTGAGTCACAGGCAGAAGAAAATAGAGGAAAAGTTTTCCTTCAGAGATTTCAAATGGGTGACAGGAGAGATTCAAGACTGGCAGAATTTGGTCCTCAGGCATCATTAAAAACAGACTGAGGTGCATTCACTGACCAGCCACAGCCCTAGGAAGGATGCCCAGACACTGCATGGGAGCACTCATTCAGCGCAAACATACTTTTCTCACGTAGGTGTCACACCCTGGCTGAGGCTCTGGAAGAGGGACACCAGACCGAAACTCCTGATGGCAGCCAGGCTGATCTGCTCCAGACACCAGGTGACGAGCTTCCTTCAGAGTGCCTCAGAGCAGCTTGAAAACTGCCATGTGGGGATGGGAGGGCACCGTAAGGACGGTCCTGCAACCCCTCCTGCCTTTGACAGGAATGTTTTTGCTGGACTGTCTGTTACCAGAAGGATCGAGTACTCAAAGCACAGAGTGTTCCATTTAGTGCTCCCTCCTTCTCCCTTTATCCCCGATCAAAAATGAGTAACAGCTCCAGCTCTCTTCTATCCAGACCTGTAATGACTGGGCTGTACTCTCGTATCTACCAAGAAACAGGAATGGCCATAAAACTTGGGTCTAGTAAGTCTCCTCTAAAGGTACCCACATTTGAAATCTGGACAAACTGGAACGAGCCACTGTGCATCGAGAAGAGGAACAGCATTGGAAATGACAAATTTCATTAATTCTTTGCCAAACATATGGAGATGCTGCTTATCAAAGCACTAGATAAAATCCAGTGGTGCTCTGGATCCAAAGCATGTTATTTGGAAAATTCTCCAATATAGATTCAACCTGAACTTCTCCTTCCAGTAGAACCTGGACAGCAATTTGGGAGGTAAACTCTTTTTTTCATACTGTCCTTACAGGCAACTTGGTAGATTTTTCTAACTTGCTAGATATTTGGATGTATATCCTTTTAATGCACAATATCTAAGTTTGGAGTGCTGGAGGCAGTCATAACTTAACTAAATTGAGTTCACAGAACTATTGGCTGCTTTCCAAATTTTGCATGTGAGATGTATGAGAAAGGAACTGAATCATCAAGGTATCCTCCTAATCTTCGGGAACAGGATGAGGAAGTTGTTTGTAATTTTAATTGGCAAGGAGCAGCAATTTGATTTCGAGATAAAAAAGGCCGAATGGAGTAGTAATTTACTCTTGAACAGTATGAGCTTCAGAAAATACAGAAATGTGAGAGTGACTCCATCTAGCCCAGTATACTGTCTATAGCAAGTGGTCTAAATAGGTGCCTGGGAAGAATATGCAACGGAGCAAGCATATACGACCTTCCTCCAAACGTTCTCTGAGCACCCAGTCATTCATGGCTCATAGAAGTCCCAAATGGTTTTTGTCTTCCCTTGAATGCTGGTAAATCTTAACATCCTCTGGCAAGGACTTCCACAGCTTAACTAGAACTTTCTGAATAAGCAGCTGTTTGTAAGTTTAAGTTCAGTCTTTCCAGACTCTGAACTGGCATCACTTCTGTTCATCTCTGTGTATGTGCAATGTTCATGAGCTCATGACAACAACTGTGTATATCCAGGCACAGGTTTACTGAGAAGATGTCATTAACACAGCCTGGAGGGGGATATTCTCTCCAGAAGTGACAGAGCAGTGACTGCCAGGACACCCATCAAACTGCAGATGCTTCCACTTTTTATACTTAGACTTCAGCACACAAGACCTCAGAGATTCATTTCTTAAGGAATGCAATTGTTAATTCATGTTGGACACTGAATCAGTGGATGCTGCAGAAACTACTCTGGAGCTGCAAATGTATGCTGGGAGGAATGAAATGCAAACAAGAAATCTCTGCTGTTTGTACTACGGAAGTAGTGCCACCCTACCGCAGCACTGAACAAAGGCATTTAGCAATGCTACTGCAACTGGAAGGACAGTTTGCATAATTTCTTCATACTGTATCTTGCAGATAACATTGATTTTTATT
>Ga0181612_119762_pt1 | contig 10540 bp, 7 predicted proteins | sample HoacroProtozoa21_FD_119630 | JGI IMG/M metagenome (GOLD analysis project Ga0181612, IMG submission 119630) | Hoatzin crop microbial communities from Cojedes, Venezuel. Combined Assembly of Gp0051906, Gp0051904, Gp0051908
AAGAGGGCAGATTTAGATTAGATATTGGGAAGAAATTCTTCACCATGAGTGTGGTGAAACACTGGCCCAGGCTACCCAGAGAAGCTGTGGCTGCCCCCTCCCCGGCAGTGCTCCAGGCCAGGCTGGATGCAGCTCTGAGCACCCTTGGCTGGTGGAAGATGTCCCTGCTCATGGCAGGGGGGTTGGAACCAGATGATCTTTAAGGTCCCTTCCAACCCAAACCATTCCATGATTCTATGACACCAACCCTGCACAGGGTGACACGACCGTGACCTCCTTGAGGCTCCATCCCAGCACGGCTGGCAGGGGATGAAAACCCTCCCACCCCCACCAGGAACAGAAACCAAATGGGAGGAAGTTGAAAGCAGCGATTAAATATCTTGTTCTGCACTCAGCAGTCAATCACACACAAATTACGCAGCGACTCAGCCCTGCCACCCCCCCCTGAGCTGCTCCTTTCGGTACCCGACGCGGCTGCAGCAGAACCACCCTACCCAAGACTTGGCCTCCCAGCCGCTTCCACCGATCTGTTTGTTTGTATTTTCCACCCAGCAGTGAAATCAGGCAGCTTCAGTTTTTAATCCCCTTAATTAGGGGTGTGCAGCAGTCTTCATTCCTTAATTACATCCATTGCCACATCTGATGCAACACGTTTGCAAACAACCATTTTCACTGGAGATGGCTTTGAATCCAAATTGCCGTCATCTCTCCAACACCGGCTGCGCTGTGCCACCAACGGGGAGAAGACACGGCCCGGCTTTCCGGATGCTTTAACAAGACACACTCGTGCACAGCTCGGAAATGCGATTTTCATTCAATAATCACCTGTTTCCTTGGCAGGATTTAAGCATGAGATGACTACAGCGCTGAGAAACCACTGGCAGTCTGCTGGAAGCAGCCGAGCAAGAGCGTGGATATTAAAAGTTTGCAGAGAAAAAAGTTACCATTTCAGGCAATACTCTCCATATCGACCCACGGGACAGCGGGACGCTATTTCAATGCCTAACCTGGTTATTTTGGTACATCGCCTCTCGGTAGCCCGCGTAAAGGCAGACAACGGCGCGCTTCTTCATTTCAGTTGCTCAGCTGTCAGGAATCCCTTTGATCCTCTGGGAGAGCAAACACCCAGCGAGCACTTTATTACCAGCACTTCTGCTGCCGAACCGAAATCATTACGCTGACACCTTCTGCCTGCCCACAGAGCCATTACGGCGTTATCCCACGGGGCGCCTGCGCTCACTCTTGCTCTGAATTACTACACCAGACTCCCATCCCAACGCGCTAATAGCTCACTAGGACGCGGCAGCTGAGCTCCAGCCGTAGGAAATAGAAAGCAGGATATTAAATATCGTCTTGGGGGGAAGGGAGAGCATCAATTTGAAAAATGGGCAGGAAGATAACGTGGCATGGCGAGGTGTTTTTTCCACTGCTGGAGACCCAAGTAAGCGTCGTCGCTGGTCCCCGCAGCACGCTCTGCTCAGCTCCTGCTGACGGTCGCTGCAATCATTTGCATGGAGGAAATGGGCACAAATGTTGCTTTCTTCAAGTTACAGCAAGGAAGCCGCGCTCCCCCTCAGTACCTGCAGGGAGGAGGTCAGAAACACGCTCTGCACCCACATCACAGGGGCTGTTTGCTTGTGTTTTCGGTTGCTGCCTTCCCTTCCGCACTCGCTGGGTTGGTACGAGCAGGGTTCTGTAGGGTTTGATTTCACTGAACAAACACTCACTGGCCCTACCATGTTCGAGTAGCTCTCAAGAGGTATTTTCTACTTGCTCACCTCCACCTTTGCCACCCAGCACACTTGGAGGTCAACGCCAGTGTCGAGTCTCGCACCGGTGCTCCCGGACAGCCCTTGCGTTTCTGGGTAACGCACCGCAGCACCGTCCTCTCCAGCCACACTTCACCCTGCGAATCCAAACACCGCTCCACGCAGGAGCCCGCACGCTGCTCGACGGCCGAGATGCACTGAAAGGATCTGTCGCAGCCTCCTGTCCGGCTGCGCTAGACCTGCTCCCCGCACCTCCCCGCCGATCCCCTCCCACCTTCTCCCCGCTCCCGGGGACTGCGCGGGTGCCCCTTCCCCAGCCCGCTCACACCTTTCCCCCCTCAGCCCTTTCAACCTCCTCCCTTTTATTCTGCATTAAACACCGCAGCAGGAAAAGCTTAGCATCCCTGAAGGCGTTACAGAGAGCCTGGGCGTACAGACCGCAGGCGTGCGCGCCGGGGAAACTGAGGCATCGCTCTGACGTCGCAAACCTGCTTTCTCCGCTCCCCCAGTGCCGACGCACACCGCCACGGGACAGCCGGCACGCGGCCGGCCACCACCCAGCTGGGCAGACAACAGCAACCAGCTCACAGCTTCTCAAACATCGTAGTATTTTAAAACAAATGAAGAGCCGCAGGAGACAAAAATATTTCCTATAGGACGGATAAAGAGTATACAGAACTCAGAAAGCAGCTGGTTTAAATATCTCCCCGTTAAAATAAGTTCTAGCTGAGGCTAGCACTGCTTTTCTGGATAAGCTACTGGTCCTGTGTACACAATTTAGCATCCCATTGATACTTATTTTACAAGTTGGGTCTCAGAATAATCCTTACCCTATTCAAAGTGTGCGTATGTGTGTGTACGTGCACACACCCAACAATACAAAGGCGGTATGAATAACTGCATGTTTTTTTGGAGAAGCTTTGCTTATTTTTCCCTTTTTTATATTTAAATCCCAGTTGTGCAGTTGCCTCGTGCACAGCTGAAGCCTCATTGAGCCCAACGCTGCTTCATCCAGCTGAAAGCTCCAGAGCCCTGGGGACTCAGTGAGGCTTGGGTATTTATGAAGTACCAAAACCACCAGAAAATTACGAATAAACCTTATCATCCTTGATATTTTGGACTCAAAACCTACTGGTCTTGTCTGGCACCCAGTACTGAAGACTGAATGGAGAGCTCCAGCTAAAATCACGCTGCAAAAGGGCTGCGAGAGCCCCAGTCGCAATACCAGACAGAGCTCTGCGCTTTTCACTGTGCTGCTGACAGCAGGAGCCACACAACAATATCGCTCAAATCCACATTCATGCAGCACAAGGGAATAAAATGCCACACAAATCCTCTTTTCTGCAAGCTCTGTTGATATCATTGTTCAGGCTAAAACTCCACGAGAAGACCCTTCCAATGATGCCAGGGCAGAAGAGTGGAGAGCACAAAAAGCACTGGTGAGCTCAGCCAGGCTCCCCGGCCAGGCAGCTCATGCCAACCCGGCTCTTTACTCCTCCAATAAAGATATTCTTAACCCACCTCCTTTGCACTTCCTTCAGGTTCTCTTTACATACACACAAGCTGAAGGTAAATGGTCGCCTGTTCCTCCGTACGACGAAAATCAGGTCTGACTGGGGCTCTGCTCACTCCACAACACCTCCTCGCTGCTGTAAGCTCTTAGCAAGGCAGCACAGAAAATGAGAGCAAAGCCGCACCAGCTCCGGCAAGGAGGTTGTTTTTTGCAGCCCTCACGGCGGCAAGAAGTGTGGTTTAAGAGGAAAAAGGAAAGAAAAGACAGAAACAAATGTAATGAGCTGCTCTGCCATTTAGGACGTTGGTACACGCACACACAGCAGCCTGAGCTCATTTCAGCTCCCCAAACTAAACAAGCTGCAAAAACCGTTCAGAGGTGAATTACAACTCCACGTCAAGAACATTTCGCTATCTCATGTCTAAGCGAGGGAAATACCTAAAAAAATATCTGCCTTGCTGGGTGACGTCCCCTCTGCAGCACCCGGGGAAGGAGGCGAGCAGCCTGCCCTGCTCCACACGTTTCGGACACGCTGGGTTTGCTCAGAGGTGTCCAGCACTGACCTTGCTCATGGATGCTCACATTGTGCACGTGGATTTGCCGCTTCCCAGGTGTTTTACCTGCTGACATTGCAACTGCAAGCCTGCTTGTTTTATTTAACCATGCTCCTACTCTTAAGCTACCATCCAACTACTGCTCCCAACGACTCGACGCTCAGGAGCCGATGTTAATTCCAGAGCTCCCTGTGCCCAAGGTTGCTGGCCGGCTGCGCTGCACAAGTTGGAGGCACTGCTTCAAACCCACCAGCGTCCAGGACCAGTTTCTCCTCTGGGAAAAGAAACGGAGATTCCCAGTCTTGGTGGCAGACTAACAGCCCTGAGCAAGCAGAGCAGGTCTAGTGAACCAGCGGATGAGCAGAAGGTCATCGCAGCCTCAGTGCCCAGATCTCCCAGCCACTGCCAGCTCCTTAGATCCCTCGGGCGCCCACTCACTAAATGTCTGTTTTCTTCTTTGGGATTCAACAGAACACAGCACCAGTCCAGGACTGGGGACGTTAGCCTGGAACTCTATGGGGCGTGGGGCACGCATCACCATCAGCGGCCAGTGCCGGATTAATTCATGCAAGTTGCAAGTGCCTTTGGAAACCATTCCAAAACAGGAGGGTGGAGACCCCAGACACCCCAGAATACAGAGAAATGCCTGGAAACCACCTCCCTCCAAGGCACTTTAAACCATGAACTGAGCCCGTTCAGGCATTAACACTGGGCCTGGGAGGTAAAACCCAAAACAACTCCCTGGTGCAGAGCCAAGGGACAAGAGCGCACAGCGCGAGCCTCGGGAAGCGGCACAGATCGACCCTTCGCAGCTTGGTGACCACATCGGCATCTGCAGACAGGAGCGGTTTTGCAATTCACATCGCTCAGACTTCAACAATCCCTCTGGCGCAGGACATTCTTCTGTTGGATTTCGAGACAGATCCCGTAAACTTTGGGCTCTTTTTTTCCTTTCTACAAATAGACATCTATTGCACAACGGAGCGATGCAGTGCCACTTGTGTGAAACAGCCAGACGCCAGAAGGAAATTTCACTTTACCACAATTATCTACTCATTTAGTAATTGAATATTAGGGTTTTTTTCAGAAGGTGTGTTTCCCTTTGCATGCAGCAGTGAACTTCCAAAGTGTTTCATGAAGAGCCCTGCAAAACTCATTCTTGACAACAGCAGGGAAGGTCAGTGCTAGATGACTTATTTATACAAGAAGAAAAATAAAAAGGTAAATAGCTCTTCTCGGCACTTTATTCCTGCTCCCAGCCCCTGCCCACCCTCCCAAACACAAGCTTTCTGGGACAACCCCATCTTGCTAAAGGTCTGCACAGCAGCAGGGCTCGGAGACCCCGCTGGACCCCGAGCAGGGAGCACAGTGGTGGCACGAGCTGCTCACACCGGGGCTGTGCCTGCACGGGGACACGGGAACGCGGATGGCTCGCACGCAGCTGGGACGGCTTCGGTCGAGTACTTTGGGGCAGCAGAACGTGCCTTTCTAATCCATAATACATTTAATATTAAGAGCAGCAATTAAATAAATTAGTGGTCAGCCAGTGAGCTGCTAGTTTACAAAAGGAGTTCGTTTTAAGCAGCAACACCAACTTGTAGCACAGTTTAAAGCAGGAAGATGCCACACAAAGATCAACACGCTCATGCCACCAGGAATGAGGCAGCGGCTGCGCAGGCTTCTACTGCAGGTGGCACACACCAAACACTCGTTGAATAAAAGAGATGGGCGGATCTCGGATTTCGACTGAAACACACACATCCCCGCTTACAGTGATTCCACTCGAAAGACAGTCCGCCTACCGAACTGCAGGCGCCACATCCCTTTCTCCTTGTGGTAAATGCCGACCACGCGTACGATCCCCGCAATCCTACAACGCCGTCAGGGGCCGTACCGGGTACCACACCGGCTCCTTACTTGTGTGACAAACTATCAACTTCAAAATCAAACACCTGCACTGCTCCAAGCAGAATTTTTTCCAATCTGCATTTAAAAAAAAATTACAATTCACTGCTTGGAGCAGCAAAGACAGATTTTTCTTTAAAAGAGAGCAACAAATTTCAAGCATCATCTCCCAAAGCACCACTAGAAGAGCTCACAGCCGCCAACAGCAAGAGGTCTGGAGCTTTCTGCGTCTTGGAGTCCACCTTTAATTTTAAGCTTGTGCAAATCCTTGGGATCTTCCAGGTTGTTTCCAAGAAACTTGCCCCATCCTGAGCTCTAGTGACTCACTACCAAAAATCTCTGACTTGCAGCACCCAGACTGCCTGCACCCATGAAACGCAAAATCTGACGACACAAAAACACAGTAAATGGGTGGGAAAGCAACAGAATGACTGAGGAGAGAGATCAGCCCAAAAGGCAGACAAAAGCTGCACGGTCCCCAGCTGCTGTCTCCTCTGGAGAGGAGGAACCCAGGGACTGCTGGGCTTGGCTTATGTAGGGAGGTTGAGACGACGCTCGACTTTGCGGGGTGCAGTCGGCTGCGTTTACGCACTGTTTTCATAAATCCCAAATGCTGTTGCTCCATCAGAAAAGCTCCAACAACAGTTTCCAACAAAAGGAATACAGAGAGGCTTGTGCTTTTCTCCTTTCATTTTTAGTTTTAAAGGAGTGTATCAAAACCTTATCTCGGGGCGTGTTTCTGCTGAAGTGGAGCGGGGTATTTATCACAGGGGAAAAAACAAGCAACCCCTGGAAGCACACAGGAACAACCCACCCACAAAGCTCGCGCTTCAGAGACGCACGGCTGCAACTTCAGTCTGCATCCTCTCCACCTCCAGCGAGAAAGTTTAATAAAACAGGTGGGTTTAGTTTAAAAAAACCCGAAACGTTCTTCACCTATCCCAAAACATTCTTCTAGTGGTAAAGCTGAAGTGTCGCAAAAGTCGCAATTAACCAAACCTCAGTTTCAGTATAACGAATCATTACCTGTTTTTTTGCCAGAGTCAGAAGTTTCAGAAGGTTAAACCATTTCCAAAACAAGAACAGTTTTTCAGCTGATTTATAGCTAATGCACCAACAGGGCACAATTCTTTGGTTGCTTACAATTCTGTTTTCAATTTCACAGCCCCAGGTAGGAGGTGGTACGCTGCACAGCAAAGCCAGAGCCGAGGGCTTTTCGCATCTGTTGCTATCACAGAAACGATTTACAACTGTTTGCGGTGAGAAATCATGAGAAACGGTTAATGTGCAACCCCTTCCCCCAGCAGCACGAACCCAGCAAACAAAGCCAACCCCGTCCTCAGGCTCGCGCCTCGCCAAGCCACCGCTCAGCCCTCTGCAAACCTTGGGACCCACTGAACCGGTGTGCGACCGATCTCCGGGCACGGGGTGCTCGCAGCTCTCCCTGCGCCGGCTCTGCCGCTGGCTTCACCCGTGTTTGCAGCAAATCTAATCGCTGGCAGAGATGCAGCTACGCACCTCCCTCAAAAAAAAGGAGAAAAAAAAATTTAAGCCCACTGTATTTGCATTACGAGATCGCCTGGCTTTTCTGCGATTAGCACTGCACGGATCAAACCCTGCCCATGTAATCATCAGGTAAGACTCGTGCTGGAGAGTCCAGTTCAATTCTAGAAAGAAACAGAGCTCCAAGAAAAGTGTCACAGTGAAATACCAAATTTCACTGTAATTGCAAGCCTCCTTGCCTTGCTGAAGCCATCCCTCACGTTCACTATCTCGTCCCGTTCCCGCCTCTGGAGGCACGCAGGCACAGAACACCAGCAGATTCAGTTTCCCCAAGCTCTCCCTCTCTATTCATCATGCGGTGGGAATTCTTTTTTTAATAAACTACATCTTTACAAAAGGAATATCGCCATTTGTCATCACCAGGTCAGATGGAGAGAGTCAATCATCGTTTTCAAACAAGCCAAGAGCAGCAGTTGCAAAACAGGAAGCCAGTAACGCTGGCCATGCCGCTGCTGCTTTCCCACCAGCACCCAAGACGCCGTTCAGCCGGACGCTTGCAGGTGGGGATGGAGCATACCTGAACGCAACCGAGCAGGGAAATATGTTCTGCATCGGTGCCCCAAAACTGAGGGGATGGGAGACAGCAGCTGCTCAAGCCATCTCACTTTAGAAGCAAAATAAAACAGGAAAAAAACTTGCTCCAGCGTGCAAGCAGGTGGAAAAAGGTCACTTCTTGAGATGAACACGCTCGGACACCACTTGTCCCTTGGGTTCTCGTTACCCTTTCTAACGAGGGGGCGAAGCATCCCAAACCACGCTGCAGAGAGGGCCAGGGACGCGATCCCTGCACTGGGACAGGCGTGACGCTGCTCTGACCTCATCGGCCAACGCTGGCTTTTTTCCACCATGTCCTGGGGGAGGGAAGGGAAGCGCAGCGACAGGCGGGAGCGAACCGACAGTGCCGCCCGTAAACAGAGGAAGCGTTTTTTTGAAGACAGCGTCTAGGTAGACAGGAGGGAAATAACAGAAGCAGCAGTTACAACAACAACAACAAAAAAAACTCTACGAGAAGTCTAAAGAAACTATTTCCTCTGACGAAACACACTGGAAACGGTATCAGACGCCGCTGAGGTCAGAGTTCAGCACATGGCCGTCTCCCCGTGCTATCGGCAGCACACCCTGCCCATGTTGATGCAGTCACCTCTGCTGCTCCTCCTGGCTTCACCACAGATAAATCTCCCTTCTCCAGGGCCCATCCTCTACAATATTAAATCATTTTTCAGAGTCTCCTGAAGAATGAAGTCAGCCAATCTGCGTAATTAACTCAGCAAAGCCGTGCATCTGCAAGAGCTCAACTCCATCACGTTAGAACAGCCCAGGAGGCCTGGCTGCACATGAAAATCAACGGCAAAACAACATCCATTTAGCCTGCATTTTGCCCTCCCAAATCAGGTTCTCCTCCTAGCCATTCCCCCTCTCCAAGAAAGCATGGGGGTCCTTAAACCCTTTTGGCTCGAGCTACGCACAACACACAGCCGAAAACAGTCCTTTTCTCTGCAGCTGGATTCCTCCCCAAGCCCCAAACATTTCTGACATGTACCTAGGTGAAAAATTATTGCAGCCGCTGTCCCAGGCAGCCCACACCTCGATTTTATGGTATTGCTTTTTGATCTGCTTATTCACCAAGACTTTCCCTCACTTCTCACCACACGCGCTCACTTTCAAGTCGGCAGCTGGAGATAAAAAAGCAGCGATATCGGCAGCAGCCGCCGGCCCCAGCCCTGGGAGGGATGGAGGGACGCGAGGGCAGCGCCGGTCCTCCCTGGGAAGGATGGATGAGATGAGGGGACATCCCCGGGAGGGACGAAGGGACACAGGCGCAGTGCCAGTACTCGCCCCACCTGGTTTCTCACTGCTCAAATGTTAACACTTCTTACTGAGGACCACAAAAATGCCGTTTTCTCGCACGTGGTGCGACTCCTTCCTCCTACAAGGAGTCATCCTCCGCCTGTGTCAGGGCACATTTACGTTGCAGATGGCCCTTGTACTGCCTCTACACGCTCACACGCGCTCACGCAGGAGAGACGGAGATGTCGGTCAGGCAGCAGTTATTTTCACTTTGCCCAAAGAACAACCCCACACACAATTTAAACACACAATTTCCATCCTGCACCTCCATTACCACCAAGCCAACAGTTGTGAAACAGGCACCCAAGACAGAAAACATTGGCTTAATGCTGGATTTTAAGACTTTCCAGACAAAATAAAGAGCTATGTTCTCATTTATATGAAGAAGAGAAGGGCTCCCTCGGCCGGGGAGGATTACAGCTCGCCACCACTCTTCTCCCCAATCCGCCCCAGGGGCTGCATCCCCGCACGGTCCCACCGGCTCGTGTCTCTAACGACTGATGTGCACGTCACGACGATGCCACAAGCAGGGCTGGCAAACCACGTGCGTACATAACCCAGTATTTAACAGACAGACCAGCAGGTTTCGTTTGGGGATTCAATGGGGTTTTTTTGCCAGACTGCAAAATGCCACCCTGAGCTGCCTCTGCTCCTTCCAGGGCATCCCGCTCTCCTCCAGCCCTCACGTTAACAGGGGAAACATCAGGGATATTTGGGTTTAGGGTCCTCTTACCATTTGTTTCATGAACTGGAAGGCAGCAAGCAAGGCAGGGCTGCAGGAGGAGAAACATTTCCTAGCTACGGCAGCTGGAGCTGGGCCTGAAAGATTTTTACCCTTCCATGAACCAGTCCCTACCCAACGACAAACGACTCTTGAAACTCCCCAGGAATGGTCACCAGCCGCATGTTTCTCATTTTCTAAGTGCCTGACTCGAGGCGCTGCGGGCAGCTCACAGAAGCAGAAACCAGGGCTTGAATAGAAAACGTTCCATCACGCTCCGCGTCGAAGGGATAAAACCAAACCACTCTTCCAGGTTTATACCATTACCCGTCCCGAAGCCCCCCGCCCTGTCTCACAAGCAAACGGCAAAGACCAGCTCATGCTTTTGATGCATTTGCACACAGGCATCGCAGATGAACCCGAGCAGGAATTATTAATCCTGTCTTTGGAGCAGAGTTTGAATAGCGGGACATAAATACAGCCCGGGGCCCTGTACACAACGGGACGGGACTGTTCCCGCTTAGCGGGCGGCTTGCTCGTAGTATTTAGCGATATGCAAGCCCTGGGGGGGGAAAGCCTGTATGCAATCACACCAGCGGAGGGCTACGCGGATGAGGAGGGGACTGGAGCCTCTCTCATGAGAGGAAAGGCGGAGGGAGCTGGGCTT
>Ga0181612_156346_pt1 | contig 10540 bp, 6 predicted proteins | sample HoacroProtozoa21_FD_119630 | JGI IMG/M metagenome (GOLD analysis project Ga0181612, IMG submission 119630) | Hoatzin crop microbial communities from Cojedes, Venezuel. Combined Assembly of Gp0051906, Gp0051904, Gp0051908
GAAATACATTTGACATACACAACTCCCTAATGAAAGGGCCCCCTTAACTATCCCTTGCACTTGTAATGGTAATTCTGACACATTTCAGCTTTTTCTACACTCATTACTCCCTTTCCCCCCTTGCTTTTGCTTTTTATCACATTCACTTATGTATGGTGGGATGGAGAAGAGACAGAAGGCAAAATTCAGAACTAAAGAGCAAGTAACTTGCAATATTATAGAGGTTTCTCTGTGCTTTTGCTTTTCCAAACTAAGCCTCATTGCCATTAGTATAGAGTGTAAGGATCCTGCTGGGTCTGTTGCGGTTGTCCTATTGACTTTCTCTGGATGAATAAGTTCCTGTCAAGAGCACCACTAAATATCCACTTTAGAAAAGCACTTTTAGCCATAAAGAGCACATTTTCCCTTCCTTCCTAGAGCTGGAGCCAGCACTGCAAAGCAAAATGAAAATGCAGTCTTTGGAGACAGATATAATTATAAGTAAATACTTCCTAGGCATTAATTAGCAACATTTTTTCACCTGTATTTTGTATAGGGAGTCCAACATCCCTCAACAGAATTTGCTGGTGCTTCTATACTTGCTACTGCCACTTTACAAGTAATAATTACACCAAACACTTATACTGCACCAAGCTTCAGATGCTCAAATAATATGAATTTAAATTGTTTAGTGGTGGAGCTTTTTTTCTACTCAAAAGCAGGTAAGATACCGATTCAGAATCAACATCATGGCAGCTTCTTTGTGTTTCTTTATGGTCAGGAACCAAAACAGGACAAGGCTTCATCACACAAAACATACACAGAATTCCAGAATGTTTATTTGAGACTTCTGTGAATCATCTGAAAAAAAAAAAAAAATCCTTGAGACGAACACAGCAATGACTCATCTGCATTCAGCATCACTGCCATAAGATTAAGCTCAAAGAAAAAACCCTACAGAAACAGGACATCAGAATAGATGAAAAATAAAGGTTACTACTGGTCTTCACACTTCTAGAAACAGCAGAGCAAGTGCACACTGAGAATATAAGCCACTAGGTCTTTGTTTGCCAGCAAAGAGGACAGCCAATTTCTTTGGGCTGTTTATGTCCAAGGCTATGCAGATTTTAATCAAAGGCTACTGCTGTCGCTGGCATAGGCAACGCATTATGGATATTGTTCAGTAAAAAGCATCAAAAAATTTCTAATTTTTTTCATATAATAAAGTTAAGAATTCTTGACTCACTGACTTCACAGAATCACAGAATGTTATAGGTTGGAAGGGACCTCTGTGGGTCATCTAGTCCAACCCCCCTGCCGAAGCAGGGTCACCTAGATAGAGCAGGTTGCACAGAACCATGTCCAGGCGGGTCTTGAATATCTCCGGAGAAGGAGAATCCACAGCCTCCCTGGGCAACTTGTCAGAGTTCAGCCCTTTTGTTTAGACACAAGCCATGAAAGATGTCTGTTCCCTTGCTTTGCTGGGATGATGTTCAGAGTTAGGGCTCCTACACCCATGCAGAAATGCTCATGCATGTATCACTAAATATTTACCAAGGTTTTATTCTGGTGAATACTATCACCAGTAAACCTACATGTTATAGAAAGTTGAGGGAGGTGGAACAGAAACATTGATATATTCATCTGAAAACTGAAATAAATGTTAGAAAGACTGGAATTGTTTTGCAGAAGTCTTGAAATGTGTGCCAGCAGTGTGTCCCTGTGGCAGCTATAGGAAGTGCTGGCTGTGAAGGTGGACAGGTGGAAAAGCAACACAGCCACTTACTGCTGTGACTCAGCATCATGACTGTCTGCTGACACATGGTCTACTGCTATCATGTACTTAAAGGGGACCTTAACAGTAAGAGGCAGAAGCTGTGTTTTTGTTCCTAAACACCTTTGGGTTTGCTTAACATGGGACTTGTGAAGGCTTAGTTCACCTCATCCCTTAGCTGGGAAGAGGAACATTCTTACAACTGTCTTAAAATTTTCTTTGGAGAAGTAGAGTTCACTGTTTGAACATATGAATGTGCAGTTAGGAGTCAGCAGCTGTCAGAAAAATCTTCCAGCTATTCACTGGAACAAACAAGAGAGGAGAAATGTCTTAATATCAGAGCTCTCTTGACATTTCCCAGCATAACCACATCTAGCTGTGGTCTCTGAGAAATCAATTCAGAGAGAAGGCACAAATATCAGCTAATGCCTTGATTCATAAACTTTTATCCATGCTGGTATGAAAGTCCTATTAAAGTAAATAGGGCTATAGACTCATATACTCCGACTGCAGGACCAGAGCAGGTGAGAAGTCAAGCAGCCTGTTTGAAAGCTCCTGGGGGACGAGGGCAGATGTGGCCTTTGCAAGCCAGCCCTAGACATTTTCCTTCATCCAGATTCATGTTGTCCTCATTTTACCTACCCTGGACAGTCTGAACTAATGAGATTTCTTAGTGCCTTAGTTTTGGTAAGGAGCACATAAATATTGATTGCTACTGGAAAGGTTCCAGAAACCTTTTAAACTGACACCTTTGTTCTGCACTAATTAATTCTCATTCACATATTTTGGAAAGAAGAGTTTGTGATTCCACTTACTTGACAAATGCTTTTGATGAGTATTGTGAACAAGAAGTTTTTATAGGATGAAGTAAATCGTTGGAAGATTTTTAAGGACTACAGTTCACTCCTTCAGATTTGTTTTTTTAGACAAGAAGGAAGAAAGTTTAGTGTCCAGTATAAATATTTTTCAGCTAATGATCTAAAACTTCAGGGTCAAGTCTTCTATGGGTTTATTCTTAATCTCGTGACTTCAACTGACTTCTTGTTTTCTCAGGTTTTCATTGATGGGTTTCTTGATTATGATTTTCTTGAATGCATGATACGCTCCCGGTGAAGAGGGGGGCTTAAGGGCTATTTAGGTGGTGGCAGGGTTTTAACACTAACTGGGGCTACACTGGGAATTATTTTTGCAGGTATTATTACAATGGAAATAGAAATAGCCAAGAGTACAGATGCTTATTTAGTGGACAGATATGCTACATGTAACTGTGCTTGCAATAATTAATATTTCAGAAACCCGTGAGAGCAAATTTGCATTAAAGAGCCAAAATTGCAGCTTGGATTTCCAAGTCTCTGTTCCAAGACTAAGCAAAGCCAGGGATGGGATCATTTTCTTCCATGCAGGTTACAGTCTCAGCAGTTTTAAAAAAAAAAAAAATGACCATAAAAATATTTAACTGGTGCATAAAAAGAAAGTAGAAGTGTATTGTTTATCCCCCAACCTAATAAAAATCAAGACCCATTGGAACTTTCTCCAAGGTTATTGGATGAGGTACAGGGTACTACATTTCCAGATACAAAGAACGGTTTAAGTGATGGCCCTGTGACCCAGAAATGAGGCACACAATTATATAGTTTTCCCATTACACAAATGTCATTGCTCAATTAAAAATACAACACTGAGTGAGCTCACGAAGTCCTGACACAAGATCGGGGTAATATCAAATCTAGGGGAGGTTCCCTCAGGAAAACATCTTGTTTGGTATTCAGTTCCTTTTCTAAAGCACTGCATAGGGCAGTTCAACTTCAGCTCGAAGTTTTTGGTTTTTTGTTTTGTTTTTTGGTTTGGTTTTTTTTTTTTTTTTTTTTTTTTTTTTTTTTTTTTTTTTTTTTATTTTCAGAGAGTTCTTTATTAGCAGTCCTACAAGCCTGGACTGCAGAAAGTTACAGCATTGTTTTAAACATGTAACATCTAATTACAAAGATAGCATCTCTATTTACTAGTCAAAAAATATTACACTTCAAGAGATGAAGCCTATTGAAAACATACTTTGTCAGGAAAGGGTCTGATTTTCTACCTGGTACCCTTTACTTGTAGCCCTGTTTAGTAAAGAGCAGCGGTGGCTGAGAACAACAGCAAAACTGGTTTACAGACAGAGCTGAAGCCCACAGCCCTTGCAACAGCAGAAGCCCATCTGAAAAGAAGGGGCTGACCGTGCTAAAGCAAAGATTGCTGCTCTGCAAGCAGCAGCTCAGCAGGGGAAGAGGCACAGTCTCCCCTTTGGCTAGGAAGCTAGGCCTGAGAAGATGTGCATAGAGCTCCAGCTCTTCCAAAGTCTCTGCTTATGCTACCAGAGTCAGGAACATGTAAAAGTAATTCCCATTTAGATGAAAAGCATTAACAACTGCTTTACGTACATAGTGGAGGATGTTTTATTCTTTTTAAATATGCAGAGAAGTTAGGCCATTTATACTCTGAAATTATCCTGTATAAGTTTTAGGAAACTCACACTTGCGAATGCTGAAGCGACCACGTGGTTGGCTGAACTGGCCTGGATGTCTCCACACTGCTTTTTTCCTAGTGTGGAAGGAACCAGCTGAACAAAAACCCCTGCACCCTGTAGGCAGACTTCGCAGCTGACTAGTCAGCCACACACTTAAGTCTATTAATATATAGCTCCATTGCCATGGCAGCAGGTTAAAGTTAGAAGTAGTTAGATTTGAATAATTTAAATATGCTAAAAATACCAACTTCTTGGCTTAAGTGGTTCTATTTGTCTCTACACTTTGTCATCTATAATGACAATTGCCACCTATGTTAGAAAGTCTCCTTGGAAAATTCAACCGCTGCATATGTGCGTAGGTCTCCTGTCTACATATTCATACTTCAAAATCCATGTCGTATAGTTCCAATTACAGATACCAGTTCCTCAAATGTAGTGAATACATGCTTTATGGTAGAAATTAAACTGCAGTAACCAGATATTGGAAGAAGGTTAACTAGATTTAGTTTGATTCAATATGACCCAGCCAAGTTGGCCTCCAGACAAATCTGAGTACAGTTTCATAAATATCCCTTTTCGTACATGCTTAAAACTACAAAAAGACCACACAAAAATCTCAACAAATTAAGACTTTAAAAAGTGATTTTGCAGTGCAAACCTATAAAAACCTACAAAACACACAGACCATATCAAACCATATTGTCCCATCATCTCAAAACAGTGACTGTGCTTGGAAAAAAAAAAAAAAACCAACCACGAAAATTAACACTGGGTTCCAGAAAGGTGGTGGAAAACATAGTTCTCCTACATCAGTTTGGAAAAAAGCAAATCCCATGTAAGCTAAATTTTTTCCTGTTCATAGAAAGTCCTGAGTGCTCCAGAGCCTCCAAGTTAATCCAGTGCCAATCCCAATCAATATAAACCACTCACCTAAGTAAAATCCTTCAGGTGCGTTAGTGTTTCCAGGACTGCCTGTTTAACAGCAATGAGAAAGAGACATGGCTCACAGTTAAAAAAAATGTCAAAAAGAATTTCTATCTGTGTCGGCATTTAGCACAGATGCAGTATTCAAGATCTTCTTGGCTTGTCCTATTCATTTCTTAATTAAAAAACTAACATGGAACATTAACCATCTCTCCATTTCAGTTTTCAATATGCAAATTATAGATACAAGCCTACTAGTAGCAGCCTACTGAAAGATGTGGCTGTATGCCATGCAGGTGCAAGAAAAAAAAGATAATTTTAACATCAAGCGATTACAAATACAAATTTACCTATCGGTAACCCAGCTGGGAAGCTGGTCTAGTGGACACTGGATTGAGGATTCTGAAAGAGAGGTAAAGAGAAAGAAATGTACTACATAACACAGAAGAATATATGGTTAGCTCAATACTGTTCTACTTTGGGAATGGACAATCTTTTTCACCTCCTAGGGGATGAGAAAGCTGCTTTTATTTTTTCTTATTTCTGTGCCAAATCTATAAAGATCAAAACATTTACAACTGCAATTTATAAGTGATTCCCTCTCCCCATTCATCTGGTCCAAGTCTTTCCTGACAGTCAGACCATAAAGCTATGGGTAGACACAACTGCATTTATTTCAATTGTAAGAACAAATCCAACTCTTGCACAGTCATTTTCTCTCTGTATGCCAGTAGCATTAACTATGTGCTACTTGGACCACATTATCTCTCAGTCTATGCACATGAAGGTGGCCGTGCATGAGATGTGGAAGAGCTTTTGTTCACAAAAACATAAGGGGAAACAGCTTTCATCTGCAGCACCTTCTCTTCAATGAGACACCAAAGTTGGAAATGGTTCAAGGTAACCAAAGGGAAAGTATGTCCCGGTCCACACTTCTGGCTCCATGGTCACTCCTAAGACAACAGAATGCAGCCATGCAACCTGCGACACGCTGCCTCAGAGGAGGCTTTCCTCCTTCTTACACCTTGTGCAGCTCAGCGCAAGTGGGGAAGCAAAAGTTGTGTTGATTTTGGTTTTCTGGATGCAGAGCAAGGAATGAGGCAGCATTATGGCTTTGATGGAGCAGAGCTGCCGGGAGACACCCTCAGCCAAGGGCCAGCATGGATGCAGATGTCTCTACACATCTCTCCCAGATGCCCAGTGGCAGAGCAATCCCATTTTGGTGGGGTGACAGAAAGGGCTGAATGGTCCATGGAAGAACTGGCCTCTGCCTGACTGCCCATGGTGCAACTGTGGGCAGGAGGCAACTGAACTGGGCCCTGGCAGACCAAAGACTCTCCCTGGGCAAGACAAAGGTAAGGCAGCTCATTCCCAGAGATGGAATAAAAACTACTGAATTTTCCTAAAATGGTGTCTCTGTGCACAACAGGAAGAGGAGGCTAATCGGCAAACAGAGCTGTCGCACAGACCTTCTGGGAGGGGTTTTAAAGGAGAGCGAGCTAAACTTACAGAACTAGCTGATAGCTGTGTCAAATGCAGATACAGGGAACTAGAAATGTTCTACATGTGAGCTATTGCAACTGTGGATTTCCAGCACTGCTTGATTTGCCTGCCCCCCAGATTGCCACTCTAAATTTCTGTTGGATTATGCTGTGCTGCTAGATCCTTCTCCTGAGATCATTAGTCACCTCTCAATTTAGTTTTCCAATAAAAATCTGAAAGTTACTATTTAGTGGCACAGCTGCAGCTATTGAAATAGCTCTGGCTCTGCTGGCAGAGGCCTCCAAAGTAGGGAAGGGGAGAGGAACAGCCACCGTGCAGAGGAGGTGTTTGGGGACAGACATGGGAAAGACGTAGGAAGGACAAGTAGGCTCACATCAGCAGAAGCAGCCAAGAGAAGAGAAGGTGATGCATGTCAGCAGAGGTTTTATTTCATTGTGTTCCTATTTCATACTCTAATGAATTAATCTTGTTCAGACCAGGGCCAAGACTGACTGATCACCTCCCTGTTCCATCTCACTGTTTCACCTGTTCACGGTCCTCCCAACACGTGCTGGGTGTTACCTGGATATATCCAACAGCCTGAGTATCTTATAAAAGAGAAGCAAACCCAAGACTTCCACTCTGTGCATGGAGCAATTTTATAGCATAGCACCGCACTGAACAGGTTGTCGTTGCTGCTGAACTCATAGGACAGCTTTTGATTCTTTGTGTACACTGACCCCTGTTCAGTACCTGTCTCACTTGAGTTTCTTACGCAGACAGTTTAAATATCTGAAATTACACTTTTTTATTTATATCAATGGACAGGTGTGACCAAACTGTAGATAGGCTTGCCCATCAAAGCAGTCTTGAATGGCACCCTTGGTACTATCAGCTCCCACACTTTTGATTGGCACTTCTAGGTCTTTAGGGTTTTAGCTGTTCACAGAAGCAAAAAAAATGAAGGAATGAGTATAAGAAATATTGGCTGAAAATCTGAAGGCAGGAGATGTAAACACTCATTAAACAACTACTTTCATCATTCCAAAGGAACAGAAAACAGAAAATGTACACTAAAAAGGAAATATCAGTAAATTTGAAGGAATAGTCAAAATAGTTCCTGGGGTTAAAAAAAACTAAAAAAATAGGCAGAGATTAAGCTGTCCATAAGTACCAGCTGTTAAGGGCACAATATCAAATAAATCTGATGGAGCGAAAATGGAAGGAAAACAGACTCAAGACCTCTTTAACAACCAGATAATCAAAAGGGAATTGTATTTGAAGTGGAAATGTGGTGCAAGTAGAAATATGATTAAGGACAAGTGTAAAAGAATAGCATGAAGGCATAGCATTGAAAACAGGCTCAACGCAAGTTACAACCAGCTATTAACATAAATGAAAACAATAAAAAAGTTGTATAAATGCAGCATCCATAAAAAAAGATGAAGAACTGTCAAGTCCTTATATTAGTCAGACAAATAATGAGAAATGCAGAAAAGCTCAAGTACCCAAAGCCCACCTTCCTTCAGTTTTTGCTAAGGTTAATATCAGCCAGGTACTTCAACAATTAATTTTAACCAGGAGATAAAAATGTAGGACAGGAATACGAAAAGGACAAGTTGAAGAATATTTAAGTTAGACACAGTCAAATTTTAGGGACAAATGAAATGCACTTTGAAGTACTCATGGAATTAACTTAAGCCATCTAAGAACCATTAGCAATTATCTCTGAGAACTCAGAGGAGAGGGAAATCCTGGGGGACCAGGGAAGGGCAAACAGAGCACCAACTTTTAGAAAAGATGACGGAAGGAAGGTCCAAAGATTTAAAGATCAGTCAACCTTGCTGCTATACTTGGAAGTGTATTAGAAGAGTGCTTAAAATGAGATAAAAATGTGAACATAGACCACATGAATTTCTTGAGAACAAATTAACCAAGTCAAGAAAAAAAGTATTCCTGACACCGATGAGCACATGGAAAGTTGCAGACGTGTTCTGGTAAGGCTTTTGACAGCTAGATTCACTCTCAGAAGTTTCACAAGTAAACACAGGAAATATGGCCTAATTGAAATTATTATGATGTGTATAAATAGTTGGCTTAAAAATAGCACTTAAAGCTATTACCTTTGATCATCCAACAAAATGGGAAGATGCTTCCAGTGGCCTTCCATTGGAAGCCTTCCCTGACTTCATTCTGTTTTATGTTTTCATCTGGGGTGGTGCAATTCACTGCAATTCTTCACAGGTTTGAGAGATAATGCTTTCTACAGCCAGAGATGTATGTTTTCACAAATACAGCTGTTTGTGGTCCCAAAGTAGTGAGCAAATAATAAAGTAGCATTTTTCTAGAGGACTGGGAACAGTTGTTTTATATTGGAGACATTTCTGTGAAGGTTGTCTTGCATGAAATGCTTTATGTAGTTACTTATGCTCAGCAAGTCTAAGGTTACCTCCTGCTTCAGAAAGCAGCGTGGTAGCAGAGCCAAGCACTCAAGTGGCAGTGCTGAAGACAGATATAAGGAGATGAGGATTTATCAGTTGAGGTAAGGGGCTTTGGCTTCCTCAGTACAGTTGTTGTGGTTGAGCAACTGCACAGGCTCCTTATCCAGGTTGAGGAGGAACAAAGCTAGCTACAAATTGTTGGAAATGCTGCATTTATCAGCTCCAGTTCACTTCCAGTCTAAGTTGTATTGATACCTCATTCAGGGGAAAAAATAGTTATAACAAAGAAACAGCCATTCTGCAGCAGTTTGATCCAAAATCCCATTTCAGGAGCTTATAGAAGATTATAGTCCCTAACAGAACTGAACAAGCAGTGCAACACTACCCATACAGGAATATCGTTTCAGGAGAATCAGCCAACTGTAAGGACAAGTTAACCCATCTGCGAAGCAGGCCATGTTACCTAGGTCGTGTAGTTGTCCAGTACAGCACCGTTGCTCCTGGTAAGCAAAGCACAACTTGCTCAAGACTACAGAAATCAGAAAATATTTTACCCTTTTTTGTTAGATCTCCTTTACCATCTCGTGTACAAACAGATAAGGAAATGGTCTCCCTCATGAAATCAAAGTGCCTTTTCCAAATCTTAAACAAGTTTGAAAAAGTCACAAGTAACAGAAGACCAGTCACAGTAACTGAAAAAAAACAACACATCAGACAAGTTCTACAACTGTCTTTCCTTGGGAAAAAACTCTATGGCACTGGTGGTCTTATAAAAAGAAATTTAAAAATATTGATGAACCTTGAATGACTCAGTATTAGATATGATCTACAGAAAGTTTTCCCTGCACCTCCATGGTGTTGAAAACTCAGATATTTCTATGCATAACATGGCTTGACCCAGAAGAATATTAATTCAAGGAATAGATGCCTTGACAGCAGAACCAAAGATAAACTTAAGCATGATACAGTAAATTTAAATTGTTGATATGATAGATGCATATTAATCAAAAGCAAAAGTTGCTGAGGTCTTGCATATTGAGCTAAATTAGATTCACACACAGGGACATGAAGAACAGTGTGAAAGGAGTTCTTCCTCACTGGTGCTCCTCCACATGCTTTGAATCTCAGCCTGAGGACTAGAAGTGAAGCAACAGTACAAACAACAAAAAAAACCAGGAATTAATAAGGTTAAGGCTATTACTTATCCGCCTGCAGACTTCTCAGCAAGCCAATGGAGATACGAGCACATGATGTTTGGAAGAAGAATAGCAAGGGAGAAATCAGGAAGTTTCTTTGCTTCTCTGGAAGTATTTACTGCAAGTTCTTTTCTTCATGTGGAGTTAAGGGTAGACTTCCCAAGTTTGGCTGAATGATGAGGATATTTAGCATGAATGCTCTAGTCTTAAAAAGACTGGTGGGTTGAGAAGTTAAGCTTTA
>Ga0181612_157083_pt1 | contig 10540 bp, 11 predicted proteins | sample HoacroProtozoa21_FD_119630 | JGI IMG/M metagenome (GOLD analysis project Ga0181612, IMG submission 119630) | Hoatzin crop microbial communities from Cojedes, Venezuel. Combined Assembly of Gp0051906, Gp0051904, Gp0051908
GAGGTAGACACCATCCACAGCCTTTCCCTCATCCACTAGGTGGGTCACCTTGTCATAGAAGGAGATCAGGTTTGTCAAGCAGGACCTGCCTGTCATGAACCCATGCTGGCTGGGCCTGATCCACTGGTTGTCCTTCACATGCCCACTGAGCGCACTCAGGATGAATTGTTCCATGAAGTTCCCTGGCACCGAGGTCAGGCTGACAGGCCTGTACCTCCTTCTGGCCCTTCTTGTAGATGGGCGATCCTCCAGTCATGTGGGACGTCCCCTGTTAGCCAGGACTGCTGATAGATCATGGAGAGTGGCCTGGCCAGCTCCTCCGCCAGTTCCCTCAGCACTCTTGGGTAGATTTGGTCTCCTTCGATATCTTTACATGTATATTAGTGTCTGAAATATGTACCCAGCCATTATTTTCATGTTTACTTTAATTGCCTTTAAAAAATAAGCCTTCGCATTTTTATAGACCAGTGCCTGAAGTGGTGTTGATAAGATCTGGCTAATACAAATACATAGTCATAGGAGCTCAAAGCCATAAATCCGTAGCTTCCATGTCTACTATAGAACACTGACAGCCACCATGTTCAGTCCACTCTGCCTCCTCCCTCCCCACACAGAAGAAACGAGCCCTGGTGTCATTTTCAAGGAACGTTTTCTTTACAAACAACAAACTTTTATTATTTGACATAAATACTTCTTCATCGTCTTTCAACTGCTTTAACAGTAAAGTGTTAATTTGATGAAAATACCACAGTGGTGAAGTGTTGTAGGAGGAAGATCAGAGAATGCGAGGCTGGTCTGAGTGCGAGAACAACACACGGTGTGCTTTGCAAACTCAACTTACTGTAAGGGCTGCAAAGATCGTGGTTTATGTCAACGTTGCTTCAGGTCACTCTCACTGCTCTGGCCTCAAACGTCGATTCCATGACCCTTGCAGTCTCCAAAACCTTCTTTGTCAGGCAAAGCTTCAGACCACCGAAAGAAGAAGCCAGTGCATAAGACATCAACCCTTTTTTAAGTTCGCTGCCCAGTTCAAACAATTCAGGAGGTTCCTGGAGACAGCCACAGCACCTAGGTTACTTCCACGAGTTAATGCTGTCTTCTACCAGATGGTTCCTCAAACTTATTCTCCAAAGTTACTCCACAAAACAGCGTGGGCCCTTTCTTTTCCATTGGCTGTGCAGGGTAGCAGGGAGATTAAAAAACTTTCATCATTTCACCTAGCTGTAAAAAAAAAGACAACAAAGCCAACAATGTGACACTTTAAAGTCCCACTTAAAGTGACACTTTAAAGTGTCAGTAGCTTCCCGCTCCCTTGTTTCACCCCTCTGTGGCAACCAGAAATTACTTTGTTAGTGCCTGTTTGCCTTTTCTCCCTAATTCAAACTGATTAGCATGGTCTGCTCAACTTCCCAGGCCCTTTGTCCAAGTCCTGCAGCTCCAGAGACACCTTCCCAAGCCTACTGCCTGTTCTGGTGTGGGGGCACCTGGCTGACCCAGCTCGCTCGCCCTGGCTGGCCTTGCAGCTTACGGGATCTCCGCTGCCTCTGGTCCTGCTTGTGTACAAAGGCTTAAACCTCTTCGTGGGTAGCACAGAGTCAGTGGGTAGGACCTGTATTTCCTATCTGTTGCTCAAAACCACGTTTTGGGAGACGGTGGTGGCACCTCGTGTGAGAGAGGTGGCGCGATAACTTTGCACAGAGAGCGTTCCGTTTCGGCAGCGGCTGTATCATGAAGATGCACCACAGGGCCAGGCACCGACAGACAGAGGAGGTTTTATAAGGAGGGTCACGATTTTCTTTGCTTCTGGGCAGGTGCTTTCCACTGTCCCTCAGAAATAATCTCCCCCTAAAGGAGAGGGGGTGCAGGGTACATGTCAGAGCTAGGGGCTGACCTTACTTTTGACTAATTCCCACCCTTTGTCATGCGCATTACATGCCTGCAAAGGCACTATTAGAGTTCAGACAAAGTCTTCTCAGGTTTGCCAAGAACACTTTAATCTTTGATGCTTATCTGAGTAGGCTTTGTTCTTCTCTATCTCTTGGAGCACACGAGGCATGGAAGAAACCTGCATTAGTTTACTTATTCACAGATAAGAGTGGGAAGAAGCCAGTGAGAGAAGTCGGTGGCAAACACTGGAGCCTGGGGAGAGAAATTGCTAAAGGCGGTATTGGTGGAGCACCCATAAAGGCTGCAAAGTGCAAAGGGCAGTGCCAATGAAGCCTGGGGAGAGGCTGGATGCCAACAGTGGGAGAAGGACTGATCCTGTACACCCCACAGAGGGAAGGGGAAGACATGGGAAGGGAGCGGTGGAATTAGAATTTCTGCTGTGCGTCGTTGGACTCCGTGACAGGACCCCAAGGGGAATGGAGGGGAGAGCAGGCAGTGTCCAAGAATGATGTATGATTCCTTCATGGAAAGTCACCTGGATTCACATGGTTTGCATTGTTTTAATTTAATCCGAATAAACTACATTCTCATGTTCCTTTTGTCAATATTCAGATCACTGACTACGTGACTAATCCAGCAGAGTTTGCTGAGGTCTCAAGTGCAAGTCCTGAATCAGATTAAAAACAAGAATAGGATGATTCAGTATCGACCTGGTTGCACCTACGTATGCATCATATTAACCAAGCCATTTCTTGAATGCAAATATGTAATGGGAAACGGTTCCTCTTGCTAAGCTAATCAGAGACAAGGGAGTTGAACTGGGTTTCGGCAGGAAGAGTCATAAGGAACTAAGGGGATGTGGTTAAAATAAAAAAGAAAAGCAGTGGCTATTACAAAGAGCTTTCTGGGCAGATGCTACAGTCAAGCCTGCACCCACATGTTCCACCAACAGATCTACGCTGGATTGCAGCTGTGGCCTGGAGATCCTGTGTCTGTGTGGTGCTCTCTATCAGCTGCAACCCCAGGGCCCTTTGGGTGGCATCCCCATGGCCAGTGCTACTCCCCGGAGCAATGCCCCTGGGAACAGGCTTCTGAAGCCACATGGGATGCATCTGGGCAGTGTCCCAGGAAATAAGGACAGGTCAGATTCTCAAATGCCCACTGTTTGTTTTTTCATTCCCTAGCTTCTCTGCATTCCCCATTTTTAGATTTTTTTCCTGGCAATTCAACTACTCATCTAACAGCACTTGTCACTCATCCCATCAGGTGGCTCCTACACAGGTCGAAGCCAAGCAGTTCTTTGTTTATTTCTGGGTGTTGAAGAACAAGGCCTCCATCACCGCTGAGGGGTGAAGATAACTTGGCACTCTGCAAAGTGGTTATGCAGATAACTTGGAAAATGCTGAAAATCTGCTGATTTTTGGTGCCCATCTGCAGTCAGTGGGGCAGATAAAAAAGAGCACAGCGTGACAGGATGAGATAGTGATGCTGTTTGGGGAAAATCTACAGCACCTGCAGAGCTGTTGGGCACTGAAACACACAAAGCTACCTGCAAAGCTGGTACTAGTGTCCGTGTGTGGAGACAACATCAGGAGAGCTCCTGTCATGACAGAAAACCAAGCAGACAGCTGCACGCTCGAGCTTGACTGCTGTTAGTCAATGGGCAACAATTTGGAGCTGGAAAGTCAACAGAAATTATGCAAGACTGTGAGGCTCTGCATTGTACAGGAAATAATAAAGGAAGCTGAAGTAGGCTTCAGGAAGACCTGTTTGGCCAAGGGCCACTGAGTATATAATGAAAAAGGGTATATTCCCAGATTATACATGTACTGGGAAGGTCAATGGAAGCCTGCCACATAAAGTAACAGAGGTTGCACGTGGAAAGTACAAGCCAGGCGCACTTCAAAACAAAAAATAGATGTGGTAGCAGTATCTGCCCAGGTCCACTCGTCTTCTCTGGGAGTAGTGCTTTTTGAGCGACAGCGTATGGTTCATCAATGTCTATGCTGGACACCAAACAGTATTAAGGAAGGATTCAGACACCGTCTTATTGATGTTCCACAAACTTGAAAAGGTACCAGCGATGATCTATAGGCTACCTCATACCTAAGAGGGAAATGTTACCAGCAGAGTAACTGTGAAGTCAGCTTGCTGGAATGAATCTGCTGACCTGAAACAAGCAGACACAAAAACAAATAGCGAAGTACACAAAAATGCTGTTGAGCTGAGGGCAGCTTCCTTTGTCAGGGGAAGACGGATCCTGCTTCCTGGGGTTTGGGGGAGGTGAGGCTGGGCTACGGCATGCTGCTGCTGCTTGGCAGGACTCTTCTGAGTTCTATGGCATGTGCATACCCCAGGGTGGTAGCACAAGTCTCAGGTAGTGTGTTTGGTATGTAAAATCTGGTAAATAAACACATGAGTAAAAACAGGGGAAAAATTAGATACCTTGCTAGCATAAGTAAAAAACCCAAAAGAACTTTTTACTAAAATAATTCTTCTGCGATTGACTAAAATGTTCATGGACCAGTGAGTGTGACCCTTTTTATGCCCAAATTTTTCTGGGTTTGCTATGTTCCCTTGCTTAATTTCTACAGGTGATAAGCAAATGTTTGGTAGAAATAGACGGACTTTTAATATTTAAGGGCTAGATAATGATCAATGCTTATGATTTATGACCCCCACTGATAAAATTGGTCTACAATTGGAGATAACAGCTAGGGACTGAACCAATAGTTCATTAAATGAGTTAGTTAGTAATTTATGACAGTATAAATAATTGTGAACAGCCATGGGAAGGGTGAAGAGGTTGTTGTTTTGTATTCAGTGAAGTTTCGTAGCCCTTGTCTGTAACAGGTTGGAAATGGATAAGGATGTTGGCTCTTCCCCAGCTTTGTGCAATAAGAGGTGGAGAACACTTTGAACATGGCAGTATCCTTGGGGTACGAAGGCTGCTGGTGAAGAAACCCCTGGAACTCTTCCCCTGGTAGGCTGGATTGTCTGTCTGCTATTTTAGACTCTCTCTAACATTCTTGTGAACTTACATTTGTGCTTCCCAGTCCTGGCTTTCCTAATAGCCCCTTTTCCTTGCCTGAAGGACAGTTTCTTCTCAGTCCTGTCACTCTCCTCAGTCTTTTGGTCAGCAGCTGCCACAGGCTGGAAAAAATGAGAACTTGTCTCACTTCTGCGTTTCTTTTTGTTGAGGAGCAAGATGTCACCAGTATGTAGAATACTCCCAGAGTGAAGAAAGACTGTTCCCTGGGCCTGACTCAGGCAGCGGAAGGTAACTTCCAAGCTCTTTGGGGAGATGGTTGTATTGGCTGATTTGGAAGGAAAAGATAAGCTGCAAACTGCCAGGATCTTCCCTGAAATATCTCTCCAGGATTTCTGTGCAGCTGCAGGTGTGTTTGAGCTGTACACAACCAGGGAAAGGAGCTCAGGAGGTTACCAAGTCTACCCTTAGACTGAATCAGCTGGACTTGGACCAGGCCAAAGGGAACAGATCATTCAGGAGTGGAGAAGTAATTACTGCTAAATTAATGTAAGGAAGGAGTCCTAGATTTCCAGCTCCAAAGGGTGGTGGAGCCCCAGGGAAGGTAATGTTCCAGGTACCAATGTCTCTCCTCCACCTTGCTTGTCAACATGCTGCTAATGGCAGAAGTCCCAGCAGAGTCCATGGCAGACATCTGTGGGAAGGGATCCTGTAGACACAGAAGAAACAGAGCTATTGTGCCAAGAAATGACAAAGAGCCACACAGCATCTCCTCAGAAATGCCACTGAGATTGTTCCCAAGCAATGTATGCATGCAGGATTATGAAAACTCCAGGCACAGACAAGAAATACCCCTTTCAACCAACACCCCAAGAGAAGGAAAAATGAACCCTCTTTGATCAGGAACACTTCTGCCTCTGCTCTCCACTTTATTCAAGTACACCGTAAAGGGATTTGCTTCAGACAGGGAAAGGTGGACATCCAAGAAAACCACTGTCTTTTGCAATGTTTGCGTTACCCGTGTACTCTCAGTACTCACTGCTAAAAGTCAAGAGTTCCAGCTAAGCAGGTACTTTGTGACTTGCTGGCATATTTTAATAGGTCAGTAGATAATTTCTTCTGTTAAGAAATATATTTCTGACCGGTTGCTGCTCCCTCTTATTTGAGTTGCTTTCTCAGCACCGAAACATGCCTGCTGCTAAGTGGTTCCTGTATGAACTTTTTAGAGTAACTGGTGGGTGGCAGAATAAATTGACTATGGGGGAAAAAAAAAATTTATTGCTTTGTTATCTGACTACATAAAAGGGTCATATTTTCAAAGAGAGCTTGGAGGGATTCGGGGCACCCTCAAGGGAAGATGGCCAAACCCCACACACTGAGTGCATGCAGTGTTGTGTTAGCTGGGACTTCCTTACCAGACCCACTCTTGGCTCAGCCCACAGCCGCCCATGCCCGTAGCTCTGTCCCGCACCTCCTGTGTCCCTGCTCCCCAGCACAGTCACATACACTCCGGTGTGTCACGCCGGCTGCCCACAGCTGCCGCGAGGGAGATGATGGCTGTGCTAGGATGCCCTCCAGGAGATAGCTCCCATCCCTTTTGGCAGACTCATTTTTGTCCCATGCTGCTCTGTCTGACCCCAGCAGCAGCCCCGGGCTCGCAGTCCCTCTGCTGCTTCCACCTCGATTTCCCTCTTCTCCCCACCTGTATGTGCAGCCCTTTCCCAATGTGGCACCATGAAGGACTGGGATGTCTTTCCTGGTCATGGCAGCACAGGGAAACTGGGCGTTGGGCTGTCTTGGCACATAGCGATGCCCGCTTTCTTGTACAAGTAAAAAGCAGGAAAGGCCATTTTGCAGATATGCTGGGCTTTCAGAGAAAATGGAGAGGAGGGGAAGAGAGGCAAATTGCAGGTCTTGGTGACTGTGGGCTTCAAAACCAAAAGGAGATGAGACATTGCCAGGAGGCATTCACCCCTTTGGGCTGGCACGGGGAACAGAGCGGCCCTGCTGGCGCTTGCACCGTGCAGGCTGGCTGACGGCCTGAGTTGTACAAGGGAGCGTTGGCTGGACAACAGAAAAATTGGATTAAAACAGCCTTACAGCAACTCTGTACATGTCTAACTTGTGGAAAAAATGTAAAATAAATCAGGCCTAAACCACACAAGATGTTTTACTTGCTAGGTATTTTATTGTTCTGGGTAGAGTGTCAGGCAAGGGTGCTCGTAAATCAGTTGCAGTAGTTTCTATTATTTCAAAAGAGATAGAATCAACTGGAAATTATTCTTATTGACAGTATTTATGTGAAGCTACAAGGAAATTCCAGGTAAGATCAGAATGTGCAGAGTTTCCAGTTCCCGCCAGAGATTGCAATTGCTGTTGAAACACTTTATTTCCCAACCTCAACCCGCGATCTCAGGTGAGGTCATTCTTCCCTATGTCAAGACATGTTTCATTGTTGTGTAGCCTATTGTACATCCTGGGAACAGGTATTTTGCCTGCAAATCAGCAAAATACACATGCATGTCTATAACTTCAGAGACACGGAATGTTGGCATAAAACCCAAGACTGTTCATGCCCTTTTAGCTATGCAGAGCTCCAGCTGACCTGCTTAATTGGATTTGCATCGCTTTTTTCTTTTCCACAGCGGTCAGTACACTTCCAGCACTACCCACTAGTGTAATGGCACTGCCTGCTGATGTGAAAATCACAGCAAGATCGCCAAAATCATTTAAATTCATTTTTCTTCTTCTTTTTGCTCGTTTGATATGTGCTGTGGCAAAGTTGTGGCCACAGTTTGGCTTCAGGAATAAAACAACTTGTGCTCCCTTCGAATTTCCAGAGAGCGAAGGCAGATATGGGGAAAGTTGCCTAAATACTTTCCAATAAGCCCTAGAAGCTTCCAGCCAGATTTCTGAAATCCAGCACTTTGTGGTAAGCATTACATTTCTACACCACACCCCAGGACAGCTAGGGAGGGCTCGTGAGCTGTGCTAACGGAGGGGCGTACCCTCAGCGCTCTCTCCTGAGGTTAGACCATCCCTTTGGATGTGGAGCCCAGGAGCTGCTCCCTTGGCATGGAAGACACTCCCGCAGCTTTTCCTACCAAAAGCTGAGCAGCTTGCTTTCTTCTCAGAGCAGCTGCTGGTGCTGATGATTTCATGTAAAATGCAGAACCCCACATCAGGATCCCCTCTTTTTTTCACACCTGCCTTGTTTATAGAACAACTTTTGGCTATGCCTACGTTGCATTACACTGTAGTGCATGACACCATATTACAGCACACAGCCTTGCAATATGGTGTTTACAGACTGAGGCTATGGCTACAGACATTAGCAACCACTGCAGCCCAACCAGAGCAGCCTGTAAAAACACCTCGTGCTGAGGACCCAGCAGTCACACCGCACACATCTCTAGAGGGTTTGCTTCGGGCCAGTCCCCACGGACTGACTGCTGGCACAGCTGGAGCATCAGGGCTGTGCTCTGGGAGCGGGTTTTCCAGTTCTGCTCAATCCAGAAGAGACCCAGGCTGACTCCTCCATGCGAACCAAAAACACCGCAGTGGAGGTAATCAGGCAATTCACTTCGGCAACATGTTCCTGTCCCTGGTTAAAACGCTGGTGTAGAAACTTCCTTAGGTTTTCCCAAACTCACCCAAGACTTGGAGATTTTTGCTTTGCTTGATCTGAGAGGACTCAAACCTCTTTCTCCTACTCCCTACACAATGCTGAGCCCAGGCTGATGTTGGTGTCCACCTCTCCCATAGAATTTATTCAGCTGGGCGGAGAGGAACAAAAGTCAGCACAGCAGAAGGACACAGGGAGGGAACGAGATAATTTGTGGGAGAATTTTTCCTAAGGATAAGAGGACTCAGCTGAGAAAACACTCTGGAGTCTCTGCTCCCAGCATTGTTTATGCATTTTACATTAAACACTGAATAAAAAGCTGCAAATATGGTTCAGAAGTAGCATTACGCTTTCCTAGCTGCCAATCTTAACGACCAGATGAGTCAGGACCTGCCTTGCATGCTCCCTGTCCCTCTGTGCAGTGTCCCACAGGAGTGAAGAGTGTCTCTTCTTCCTTCCCTCCCCACACAACCTCGGGAAGGAGAGATGTGGGATTGGTGGAGCTGTGGGATCGAACCCTGCATTTTAAAGGAAATAAAGGTCTGGGTCTCCCCCTTGCTGGGAGACAGACATACCCAGAGGGACAGATCCAGCCAGCTCCCTCAGGAGAGGAGGTGTTCTGTGAGGTGCCAGATCGTGCCCAAGCACACACAGGCATGTCTGCAGCACACTGACAAACTCTTTCGGGGGACGTCGGCAGCTCCTGGTTCATGGATCCCAGGTGGGTTTGTGGTGCAGAAGGGACGGGGTGTCCTGAGGGCACCCTGCAGCTGTGCCAGGGGCTGCGGGCAAAAGCTTCCAGAGGTGCCTCGCTGAAGTGTGTCCTGAGGAACCACATTACGTGTGTCCACGCAAGTGGAAAAGTGACCTCCCAAGCACGGGTTGTTTTCTGGAGTGAAAAATTAAGAAATTCCTCCAAAAATTGATAGTTAATCCCCAAAATAACACCTATCCATGCTTTTTTGCTTTTTTTGGGGATAGTTAATCCCCAAAATAATATACCTATCCAGTGCTGCTGGGCTTGGCTAGTGCTGAGAGTTTATCCAATGTTCAAATTGGCTTAGCAGCACTGATGGCTTACCAAATTAAGCTAAAATAATGCATGCAAGCTTTAGACTACTTGAAGCATATCTGCCACAGGAATTTTCCAGGAATTTATCAAGGTAAATAAGATGAATTGGTTAATCCAAACAACCTTTCTGCTATAGAAAAAGCCCAAGCAAAACCAGAGAGCCCTTATCTTTCAAGCATGCCATGTCAGACAAATACACCTCAGGTATGACCCAGGTGAATTTGATTCTGCTTCAGATTTGCAGACTGGGCTGTGTGACCTCTGATTTACTTTTTAGCTTGGTTTGTGTGTGTGGAAAAAATTTCTTCCTAACAGATGCCTTAGGAAAAAAAAGCATTTGCTGCTGGTTTTTAGTCATGTTTAATAGGTGGTTATTCTTCAGCGATTACTTTTTAAGTGATCAGTTGGATAATGCCTCCCAGCAATGTGGTGAAAGAGGCTGTATAATACCAGAACTGCTGAAAAAAAAAACCAAACCCAAGAGTGAGAGTTAGCTTGCTCCGGAGTAAATGAAGCTGGTGAATCATGTGTGAACCAGGTGATGTCGCAAGGCCATTCAGGCCTGGAGATGCGGCTGTATCCTCCTTTGGGTCCATCCTGCTCCAGAGACAGACAGCGGCAGGGCTGAAGAGCTCCCTTGGTTCATGAGTAGCTGGTACAATGTCTTTGACTGCCAAAACCTTTGATTGTCAATCAATGTTTTCCTACAGAGTGATAAAGGGGTTAGATAGGTTTTGGGATGAAATCCAAGAGATTATTTAGGTGCTTGATAGGTTTTAAATACATTACAGACACCTAAGTTCAATGCTGCAGTAATGAAAGCCCCCACCCAGTTGCCACCCATCCCTCCAGGCACTTGAATTCACTGTGTGCTTTCTGCTGACTCCCAAGCTCATGAGGTGCCCACAGGTCCTCTTTTCAGTGTCCCAGGAGGGGGGGGGGGGGGGGGGCGGCGCATACCCACCTC
>Ga0181612_108665_pt1 | contig 10539 bp, 2 predicted proteins | sample HoacroProtozoa21_FD_119630 | JGI IMG/M metagenome (GOLD analysis project Ga0181612, IMG submission 119630) | Hoatzin crop microbial communities from Cojedes, Venezuel. Combined Assembly of Gp0051906, Gp0051904, Gp0051908
AATACAAAAGCATCTGTAGAGAAACTGTACTCCCCTCTACATGTAGTTTGTTACAATGATTATACTGTAATTTTTAATTTCTCTTTTTCACTCTTAAGATTTTTTTCTAATCTGACAAAATGATTCTCCATGTCCCTAGAACAATAAAATTTATTTAATTCACTCAATATTTCTTAGGCTTTGCATTTATTTTGGTTTGTTTATGACAAGGTTAGGTCCTCGTGGAGTAGAGCTGAACCTCTAAAACAAAGATGAAGAAGGGGTCAGACCAAAGACAGATCACTTTTGTTCTGGGTTTTTGTTTTATTTTCCAGTCATTATGTTTATTTTCCAAAGTGTATTCTGGTTTTCCTGTTATTACAGGATCATAATCTGTTACATGATCAAATGTCTTAGATAGTACAGGTAGAAAAGGGTCTGATTGGATATTCTATCTTGTGACAAACACATTTTGCCACATGACCATATTAAAGCAATTATCATTGTTTGACAAGATGTAAAAGCTGTTTCAGATATAATTTCCACCCATGTGCTGAGACTTGAGTTCGAGGCTGAGGGAGCAGACACCCAGGTCTAACATATTTTGGCAAGAGTTTATGTACCCCAAACTTCCATGTTGAAAAGAAATCATTCCATAGATCAGAGATGAATATTTTGTTGTAGCAAAAATTTTGTTTAATATGTCACAACATTTAGTGATTTCAATAGAATAATTGTAGCAATAAAAGTATGTTAAAATAAATTTAGACCACCACAAGAATAATATAATAAATAGCTCTCTAATAAAAAAATCTGGTTTTATAATAGGCATAAGTACTTCATGAACTATAAAATATTTTGTGATAATTAATGGTGTTTTGGAAATGAGATACTTCAGATGGGTGCTTTATATTGTGAACTACAGTTGACTCTAAAGTTGGATCAAACGTGTTTTCAGTATTGCTTTGATACTAAAAAAGGTACAAGAATGAATTTTGTTATTAGAGATATTGTCCATAATGCCTGCCCTGTACTGAATTCTAGTACATAGAATTCTAGTATGTATGGAGACAAGCTGCATGGTAAATTAACTTCTAGTTGTGGATATTCTAACATGAAATGACAATGTTTGGATTACTTCTGTTGTATTCTGCCCTTAATTTTATTTGGGCATAGATTTCCACATTCAGGTATTGAAAAGAACATATTGTTTATATGACTAAGATTTCTCCAGAATATTATATTTCTACAGTTCCAGCAAAAAGTGAGAAACTGGAAGTATATGCAGTTATTTTTATTTAATAAACAGTAAATACATAGTATTTTGTATCATTTTCACAGTAAGTCATCTCTATAGTTTAGAATTTTTCATCAGTGAAAGACAAGAGAAAAAGTAATGGGTAATAAATGGAATTACTGACTATCAATAGAAAACCTTTCTTTTTAAAAGAATATAGAAATAACACCTAATGCCTTACCATCTCAGAAAGACATTCATAGTATAGCCAAGGTATTGGTTCCATATTTTTGTTCCTTAATTAACAGGCAATAGTGTGTCATTCAATACATAGGCCAAGTGAAGAAACTGAGAAGAAACTCTTCTTCTTCCTCGGGCTTTGAATCAAACCTCATATTCATATTTTGTGAATTTTTTTATGCTATTCAATTTTTTTTGCAAGGTTTATTTGTAATGCATTTTAGAACTTATTTTCAGAAAGATTCATTAGTTTCGTGAATTTTTCTCCATTTCTGAGTTTGAAATGGTAAGACTCCCCTTTATTTCTGATATAACCTGTAGAGTCAAATCATATAGGGAAGGCGATAATTAGATGGCTAGGAAACAAACCCTTATGTGTGTGTGTGCATATATATATATATATATGTGTGTGTACAGGGAGGATGGAAATGTATTACGAGGTAAGCATTTGTAACGCTTCGGTTATTTCTGGAGTGTCAGCAGTTTGATATATTTCATCTGACAGCGTAAACGTGAAACCTGAAACTTAAAACAGAATTATACATGCCTTTACATTTTCTATTTGTCTGTTTGTTTTTGCATTTATATAGAGTAACTGAAGGGGAAACTGAACTGGGTTAATATAATTTTTAATTCCTCCCATGTTTGTTAATCTTTTCGTGAAAGGACCTACAGATTAGGTTTTACTGACTTTAGTCAGTTTTAAAGGATTTTTTTTCTGTTTGAGATGGACATATATCTCTTATTTCAATTTATCTCAAAGCACTCATTTCTATCATTGCTATGTTCATTACAATGTTTTATCTTGATTCTGAATTAATTTCTTATCTGTTAAACTTCTTTTTTCCTTTAGTTGATGAAAACTGAAGGATGTTGTATATCCTTGCATCACTGCTACTTCTGAAGGGAGCTGTACAGAATGGAGATGGGAATGCTAATCTTGAAAGAAAATTCCTCTATAACATGTTTTTGCAGCTTATACCCAAATCTAATGTGAGTACTCTAGCATCCCTAATTGTGTAGTAGAAAGTTGTGGTGAATGAGAATGGGAGGTCATACTTAAAGAACTGGTAAAGCGAAGAATAACTTAGAAAATAAAAAGATAAAAACCTGTTAGGGCAATGAACATGGGGAAGTTTTCAAGCACATGATCATTTATTTATTCCTATGTTTGAGTGAATTATATTTGAAATTATTTTTTAATATTCGTTTACTTAATGTTATTACTGATATTTCTGAGCAATAAGGATCTTCTCATTCCATCTCCAGGCATGTAACAGATGTCTTAACAAAGAAGTTCATGTTATGGAGACTAGAAGGCATACATGTGTTCACTAGATTAAGTACTTTACTATCAGACTTCTGTTTAAGCATTAGGAAACAGTTCCTTCGGAAATATTTTTTTCATCTAGTAGTAATTACAATTATTAATATGTGTACCTTGACATTCTTTCAAAACATATTAATTGGACCACTTGTGAAATTATGAAGGACCTATATATACTCAATAGTCCAGCATTACATGTTAGATTACAGATCAAATATGTAATTCTAATTTAAAAGTGCATAAAAACCACAAAAGGCCTAGTCCTGCAAGATTAACATTAAAAATGTTGAAGTTTTATTCCTATTTTTTTATTCTGTAGCTCAAAACCGAAATATTCAGCCAGTTTCAGCCTGGGATTTCCATCTGTGTGGTTAGGGTAGAAAAATTTTTGTTTAATGCTACCTGAGCCGGAAAGGACGGGCAGAGCAAGCTCTACCATGTTTTTTAATATTTCCTGGTAAGCTAAAGGCCTGAAAGAAATCTATCTTTCTAAATTACAATCTGTTCTTTTTTTAGCTGTTAGTGAAGTACCGCATATATCAGTTCTTACACAAAGAAGATTTTATTGCTGTAGCCGGGCACATTAAATTTAATGTTCACTGAGGACATTATGAAGTTCACAGGACTGAGTCACACAAACCGTAGTCAACCTAGCCTTTTTTGAGCAAACTAGATAAAAGGAAGAAAAAATTCTTTCTTCAGATACATGCTGGATCCTAGACTTACCTAAAGGGAAATGCAGGGGGGAAAAAAAAAAAAAACAAACCCTCTCAGAAAGGAACTTGGAATTGGAAGAACTACAGTCATACTCATGTACTAGTGAGAAGAAGAGAACATCCAGTTTCTTATTGCTCCAGTTTTCTAGTTCAGTACAATTCCTTAAGTATCAACTGCCATGAATTGAAAAAGGTGCTGGGGAAATACTGAACTCAACTGGGATCCTACTTACAGAAGTGACTGCTGACAGACACTGGTACAGCACCATGAAAAATTTACATTTTGAAGGACTAGCAGACTTCAAGGAAATTCAGTTTGTATGGAAGTCTTCTGGTTAGGTTTAATTCGTGTGTGTCTGACAAGCTGTATCTGCACATTATTGCGGTAACTCAGGAATTTTTCGAAATACTTCAGAGGCTTTTAGAAGGGGAAGGTAGGTAATCATGCAGTAAAGAAATAATCTTAAGTGATTGTTCATCAGGTAATGTAACCTTCAGAACACGAGCAAAAGCTTTCTTTGTGGCATACTTTTGTATATTCTCTTTTTATTTTTACATGTGATAGAAAGGCACAAAATGCAATGCAATAAATGCTCTATAATCAAGTACATATACTTTTTCCCAGGAAGAGTCAGACATCACTGAACAATTCAATATTAAACAATACTTTTAATTAAATATTATGCTCTCAAATGTAAAAGTATAAATAATAGAAAAATTTTTAAGTCCTCTGACACTTTGAGGTGAAAAATCTAGGACCTCAGGATACTGTTGCATTGACATCAGCAATTCTACACCAGTGTGAAAAGCACGGAGTAGTACTCAATATCAAGCTGTGGCTGCAGTAACAGAACTAGTGCAAAAATGGAGTGATGATGTTTGAGTTTCCCTCATCTTATTTTTTCAGTTGTTAAATGGATTCCACGGAACAAGTCCAAGTCTTTCTCTCCAGTCCTGTTCATATGTTGAGGAAGTGAAATGTTAGTTCCCTCCTGTGTTGTTTTCTTAGTTTCACTGTATTGAAATACAAACAGAAGATTGAGTAATACTTTACTTTTTAATTTGTTTACATTAAAGTAGTCAATCAACCAAATACCCAAGTCAAGAAACAGAAAGGGGCTCTGAAAATTAATAATAATTTGATCTCCTAACTTTCTTTCTTTTGTGTGAACATATGTTCTCTAATGTTTCTGCTAACTCCATGCCGACTTAAGCAGTAAATTTTATCATAGCATGTTTTATCTCAGTCCTGTTAAAATCTGTGGTTGCTCCTTAGTCACCTGTTTAGGAATCACACACTGGTCAGGAAACATACATTGCACCATTGTAATGGTTTCATGGATATAACACGATTTAAATATAACATATTTATAAATATGTATTTATATATATATCTCAGTACACATGAATGTGTATAACATTCATGTATATAACACACATATTGGTACATGAAAATGAGTCCTTAGATAGCCTGCACCCTTGAGAAATCATTTGTTTTTTATTATGAATAGGTTACTAGAGAGAGTGCATGTCATTCCTATCTTCCCCAGCAACAAGTTTTGATTCGCCAGGGTTCTTTTCTTATTTCCCCAAAGCTTTCTGAAGAACAATTGCAATTTGAAGTCTGCAGAGCTTCTTCTGATTGTTCTATCATGGATGTGGCATACTCTTAATGAAATCATAATTAGATAGGCATTCCAAAATCACAAATAAATCTGGATTCCACCCTTATGGAAAAATAATACTTAGAAAGAAAACCTCCAGTTAGTGTTGGGACTGTCAGCCTTTCCACTAATCAGAGGGTGCAGGACTGTGTCTTTTCAGAGTCAAAGGATGGTAGGGTATGAATTATGAGCTGACATCTAGAGCTGACCAGAAGAGAACATGTTTCAAAGTCAGATATTTCCACATAGAACAGATATAACAAGCTCGTGAAATTTTTATCAAAAGTAGGAAATAATCAAAGAAATGTTTAATTCAAAATATAAGCCAGTTTTATTGCAGGAGCTAGGTGATGAATGTTTAGGAAAGTATCCTGTGATAACAGGTGTACTCTCTATATACAGTACTCTACCCATTGTACTAGTTATTATCTCTTAAAAACAAAACAAAACACCCCCAAACCCTGTCTGCTTAAAATACTGTGGAAATAAAAAAGTTTCCATGACAAAGTTTAGCTTTAACTACCTTCATAGTGAATGAATACATCTTTAAAAGCACACTAGCTTTCCTTCTGCAGAAATCTTCAGAAATAAAGAATATGTCTCTCTATCTCCCACTTCTTTCCTACAGGAAGATGTGTTAAGAACAGATTCCTTCACTGAAGGAGACTGAAGCAGAAAGAACTGGAAAAGTGTGAAACATGCTTATTACTCCTAACAATAACAAAAAATCACGCAAAAAATAGGGGGCACACTCCTGGCACAGCAAGGAGATTGAAAAAGAGATAAATTTGTGATTGGTTTTAAAATACCGCACTGCACATGTTCAGTATAGTCAATGTGGTTTTTCAGATGAAAGCTGCGTCTCTATCATAATGCAATATTAGTACCCAGTGTAGGATGCTTCATCAATTCTGTGTTGTAAAAAGGGTAATATTATGGATGATAATTTTTTTTATTCCTCTATTAAGCACAAGCAATGGCACAATTTCAACTGATTTTCTGTTCTAAATCTATATCTAGGGTGACTGCACTGGAAGTAACAATTCTTTTTTTAGCTTTATGTAAAATAGCGCTATTTTTCTGATTTTATGTAGTTTCGTTTCTTCAGACTTCACATTGGCATAATCCCTACCAATATCAAAAGTGAATCAGGACACTACAACTGAATTTGTGATCAACAAATTCTGAATGCTTTTTCTTAATCTTGCATGTGTGTGTGTATGTGTGTGTATCTGTGTGTGAATATATCCAGTGAGTAAGCTAATGTTGTGTTTTATTATCAGCAATAAAATTAAACATTTAATTGTAAACTTCAAAAAGCCCTACAACTAAAAGAAAAGATACTCAAGGTTCTTCTTATGGAAGAATACCATATTTATTACTTAAGACTCTGGGAAAGCTGAATGACAAAGTAATTGAGTAAACTGAGCAGTATCATGCTGTAGCTAAACATGGTATGTAAAGTATGGTAAGAAAAGCCAGATAAGGATTCTTGGCTTGAGATACTGCTCCTCTGGAAAGACACATATTAGATGACTTCATTTCCAGCTTTATTTTAACTGAAATACTGTGAATGGTAATTTATCGTTCATATCAATGAATTACCAAAAGTGAGTCACAAATGAAACTGGCATTAGGTTATTTTCCATTCATTTCAGAAACAGGTTAAGATGCTCAAGATCAGAAAAAGGAATTAGGTAAAGCACCAGATTATAATATTGGATATTCTAGACTTGTATTCTGTGATACAGGTGCTGATTTTTTTCACTCATGTTAAGTAACAGAAAATATCTCTAATGAACATTGTTTGTCTCAAGAGATAGAAAATGCAAGAAATTTAGAACAATAATTTTTCAGAACAGTGCTTAAACTCCTAAGAGTTTTCCATCACACTAAGCAAAAAGAAGGATAGTACTATGAGTGGCACATCTGATTTTCAGTGGAGGTTCTATTAAGTCTATGGTGTTCTTCCATATTAAGTTAGGAAATGACACCCTGATTTGCTGAACACAGTTGTGGCAGCCTTTCTCAAATATTTATAGTTGCAGAGATCCATTATGCTTCCACTGTGGTGTAACATGTTTTTTTCTGAAAATTTAGTAAGGAATATGCCTAAAGACTGTATATAATTTTAACAATTAAGTGTATATGCCTACTTTAACCTCACAACATCATTTTAGCATGTTTTGGTGCAAAGTGACATAAATAAACAGATTGATGTATTTTTCCTGGAGGAAGGTTAGAGTGATGCAATGTATGGCTGGTACACTATTAGTGACATGTTCAGATATAATGGAGCTTATTTCATTAATCTGTTCTGAATGACCATGGTGGCAGATGTAGCCTAAGTCATGAACTAAATGAACATTTGAATGGGGATGGCCCATAGACTAAGGGAATGCTATCTGTGTATATGTCAAAGGACAGGAAAGGGAGCAGTTGTGGCTGATGAAAATGTATTGAATAATGAAGGACCCAAGCATGATGCAAATGGTATGGAATAAGGGGTGGAGATTGCACTGGGTTTGGCTGGAAATTAATTTTCTTCATAGCAGCCTGTACAGTACCAAGTTTTATATTAGTGACCAAAACAGTGTTGATAACATACCAGTGTTTTAGATATTCCTGAATAGTGCTTACACAGTGTCAAGACCTTCTCTGCTTCTTACTCTGCCCCCACCAACCAGTAGGCTGGAGGAGGGCAAGAGATTAAGATGGTGATGGGGCAGTGGGGTATGTTATAGTGAGTTTTCAGCATCTACGGTCAGTTGATGGGAGGAATAGCATGCTTATGTTGATGTTTTCTTCTTGCTCTAGGATCCACTTAGAGCAATGTTTATGTGTTTACTAACATGCTTTCACACATTTGGTCTTCCTTCAATAGTCTGCAGCTCCACATTACTCCAAATTTATGATACATGGTGCCTTTTAAGTCTTTTAGACAGTTTTGTCCAGATCTGCATTTCTTTAACTGACTATGGGTGAGCTTTTTATAGCCCGAGGGTCTTATGTGCCAGACCTATATCCCATCCCTTACCCCATGGCTGCACTCTTCTACACCACTTCCTTTGTGTCCAACTCTGAACGCATCTGTTATTGTACCAGACATGTATTTCTTCACACCACATTGTCATGATAATGTTGTAAATGTCTCCTGCATAGAATAACTACTTGTTGCTGCTGTCTATATAAAACATGTGTTGTACCAAATACAGATAAACAAAAGTAAAATAAATTAACTGTAGACACCTGGTCTATGAGAGAAAATGTGGTTGATGCTATACCAAGTGAAAACAAAAACCTTCAGTAAGTTGTGGTCAGATTTTTACTGCATATAGTTGAGATATTATTGCTATTACTACAGTCAAATACTTTGGAAGAGTTAGTTCAATTTGACAAAAATGTGAAAAACGGTGAGTCTCCTGAAGAACTAGAAATGACAGTGAAAAATATTTCTGAGAAATGAAGATATTCATTTTGTGACCCAGAGTTAGGGGGATTGTGTCTAAAGACATCAGTGTGGAGTAAGCTACATCAGAGACTGGTAATAGAATTTTGTAAAGCCTTATTTGTTGCTTGAACTGTTGATATTGACATCAGTGAGACTGAACTGGGCTAAAACCCAAAACTAAATCAATCTCATTAGAAATTGCTGAGTATTTTAAAAATTGAAATACATTGTATAACCAAATATTTAGGTTCCTAATTTAGTCACACAGATTTCAAAATCTTGGCTTATTTGACTAGGAATAAGAATCATAACCTGAAAGATTATTATGAGATGAAATCTGCCAGTTCAATGTTGCATTTGTTTATATTCTTTTTTTTTTTTTTACTTTGAAAGAGAATAGAATGTATCATAAATTCAAATGGAAAGAATTGTGAATAACATGTTAGAAATAGTTCACGGGGTCTTCTGAAAGCAGTTTAGTGTTTTGTTTTATACTTCATACTCGATGGGTGTGTTTGGTAGGCAGAAAGAAGTGAAGATCAAGTGAAGAATAAAGAGAAAAGATTTGAAAAGATAAAGAAAGAGGTGAACAGAAGAGTGAGAGGAAAAAAAACAATTTGAGGAGCAGTGGTAATATAAAGATCAACAAGCTATTTAACTGAGGAAGGGTTAAAAATAAATAAGGTACCATCTCTTTGGGTGACAGAATGGTTCTTCATTCATAACTTTGTTAGACAACTGGCAGTTGATTAACAGCCTTAAAGGAAGTAAAATATCCAACCATCACACAGAGTTCTTTCCAGGCTTGAGATTCCCTCTTCCACCACAAGAGGATCGTCTCTGATTGAGTAAATCCCTGTTGCTGGCAAATGACCACTGCTGCTCATATGCCACCAATTGCGAACCTTGCTCTGTACGATTGCTTTGTCTTGTCGCCATAGTATGAGGCAAGAGTTAGTGGGATTGATGTAGATTTACAGGAGGAAAGAACCGAACCCTAACTGCACCAAATGCTCCTAGGAAACAAGGGACATGGTCTAGTACGAGGCTGAACAGACAATCTAGATTTATAGTTCAGAGTTTAATTCAATATCACTATGAATAATGTTATTCAGCACTGTCCTTGCAGTTTTGTTATGCTAGTATGGTGTGGCATGTTCTCTACAGTACAATACCAGAATATCAGCCAGTTTGATTCCTTTTTGCTTAAATTGCTTAAAAGCATTGCTTAAAAGCAATACTCTTTCACAAAAATAAGAAAATGGAAAGTTGATGATAATAGTTGAAATAGTAATATTTATTTTTTTGGCTTCAGAGGTAAAAGGCTGGGAGAAAATAGTAAATGCCGTATGCATGAATAGTAAACATCAATAACATTGATCTGGATAGGTCTGCTCTTTGTAGTTTCATGTAAATCTTTCTATTCATGGTTAATCTTGAGAAAACATAGATAAAATAGAAGGACTTCATTGCTTCAAACAGAACATTGACTAAGACTGACGATATTATTGTATCTCAAAATAGTTCTGAAAAAACTGAAAACTTAACCCACGAAAAACTGCGATTACTAATTTCATAATTTCAAAGACACAGGCTACACGTGACAGTATCAGTTTACTATGGCAACCAGGAAATATAAAAACAACCATTTTGTCTAGACAAAATCTGAAGTTTTTATAAGTCACCACTATGCTTTTGCAAGCACCACTAGCTCTAGAGAAATTCCATCAGTTTTTAACATCTGACAATTTGACCATGTGTATCAGTGTCCTGGTTTTAGTTAAAACAAAGCCGATTCTCTTTTAGTGAATTTTTGTTGCAGCGAAGTTCTTCTAAGTGACTGCATTTTTATGAAGTTGGCTGTATATTTTACAGACAGTGTCTGCTCCAAAGCTGATAACACCTAATGTTTATAGTCTTACTGA
>Ga0181612_126554_pt1 | contig 10539 bp, 6 predicted proteins | sample HoacroProtozoa21_FD_119630 | JGI IMG/M metagenome (GOLD analysis project Ga0181612, IMG submission 119630) | Hoatzin crop microbial communities from Cojedes, Venezuel. Combined Assembly of Gp0051906, Gp0051904, Gp0051908
AGCAAAGCAACCCGGGGCGGCCGCCGGCGGGAGGCAGATCCCTGAGGTAAAGGCGTGCTCGCCGCGGAGCTCCTTCCGAAATAAACAGTTCCTGAGGGAGCAACTTCGAATAAATCCCCTGAAGGTGCGGCACCGGGGCGCGGCTTTTTACCCCCTGGGGTGACCACGTTTTCTGCTCTCAAAAAGTTCAGCAGAAAAGTCCTCGAACTTGCACGGGTTTTGTGGGAATGTAGTGATGAGCCTGGTGGTAACAACTCTGTCATCTGCTTTTAAGCTCCTCTAACATCTGAGGAGCAGAAGAGGTGAAAATAAGAGGCAAGGGGATGCTGGAGTTGAATGAACGTCTCTAATACATGTATTTCCACATAATACGCGGAGGTTAGTCACTAAGCTGGGATCTGCACTCTGGCAAATACAGTAACAAATGTATGCTCTGAAGTGGGATACACTCCAAAATTAGTTAATCCTGGCTGGCGATGTTGTTTATACAAAAGATGACAAAGTTAAAGCAGAGTTAAATGTGTGTATTATTAATTTACCAGGAAGAAATGTATCTTCAGTATTTTTAAGTTACCAACAACCAAGCATTACAAGTCTGGGAAATTCAGCAATATTCAAATTGTCATTTAATGATGAGCATTTCGTATTGCAGACTAAAGTAATTTCTTTAAGATATAGCTTCTCCTCTCTTTCTATTCCTTTCCCAGTGCCATTATCATTAGAGTTGAGTTTAGTGTAAATGGTTGATCTGGCTTCTGATGTGGAGCGGTGGGCTGTGTTATGTCCCTTGTTGCCGTTCCTTTCTCATAGTTCATCTTAAGTAGCAGAACTCTTGGATAAATATCAGTAGTTTAGGAAGTGTGCTGAATGATTATTTCTGACACCCTGATCAACCTGCTTGAAGAGTTCCACAAGACAGACTTTTGCTTTATGTTATCAGACTAATCAGATAAAGCAATTATTAGAAATCGATTTCAATTGTGAGTATAGAGTATACAAGATTATGGTGAAAAGAGAATTAAAAGAATATGTAATAATATCAAGTTGCTATAATCTGTAAGAAATTTAAAACAGCCATACGTGCTAAAGGCTTGATTCTTGCTTTCCTGGCTACAGTGTGTAACGCCCCTTAATCACAGAGTTCATAATGTTACACTAATGCGTATGCTCTCCGCTTCAGTGTCTTACACAGGGTTCAAAGATAATGGCAGGATTGCCTAGGGGTTTTTACAGTTTCAGTAAATGGTGAAACAGGAGGCAAGAGATCAGAATCTTCACACTTTCACAGTCACTTCTTGAGGGCTTCAGTAGGCTAGAAGTTGTCTGGGAGAGTAGCCGGGGAGATGGAAAGAGGTAGCTTCATCATCATTCAGATAATTTAAGTCGGATTTTGTATTGGTTTTAAGGCAAGTTCTCTTACACAGGATCCACAATTGCAAGACTCCATCTTCCAGCTGACTTTCACTGTTAATGTATGTTCATACAAGAAGTTAGAAAAAGAAGGCATTCTAGGTATAATGAACACCAGCAGCATAGGAGATTTTAAAATTTGGGAATTTTTCATGTTATTGATAGAGAATGAAATACACTTTGTATTACAGAAAAGGCATTGCGATGAAGTATTCTGTAATTTTTAACAGAAAATAAAAGTCTTCTTATTAAGAGGGCAGATCAGAAACAACAAAAACATATGGTTACTTGCATTGATGAATCCCAGATTTTTTAAAAGAACATACAATAACAGGGATTTCCATCCCTCTGAAGTCCCAAAACACAGTCTTCTTTTCTTCATAGTGCATGTCTGTCAACTCCGTGTTTTCTTATACATTCATAATTTAGTTGAGCATTAATCCAGAGGTGTGTTGGGTTCTCCTAAGAACTTCACACACTTGTGAAACTTGAGGCGAAATCTAAATGCGCGACTTACTGCAGATTGATGCAATTAATACAAAACTTTTACAAGGTTGCACAAGCTCTGATCCGTGCAAAGATATTGCCCATTAAAATGAATTCCTTGTGTGAGTCCATTGACTCCAGCAAAGCTATCCTAAAGCATGATTTTAACCAAATTACAATGGATGCCACTTAATATAACTCCAAGTTATCAACATAAGGGTTTTATTATAATACGTGATTAGAAGAACAATATAGTATATTGAAAGTTGATTTCTGGGAACTTACTTTCCAAATGACTTTTTAAAAGCCATACCTTTTGACTGCAAGGAATCTAGGAATTTGATTTCAGCTTTCTCTGCTTAGTTTTCAAGTTCAGATTAATCCTGCAAAATATGAATACCTAACACTTAGTATTTCATTATGTGAATAATACTACTGTGCTGCTCTAATTGTTTGGTGTTTCATTAGAGTATTTTTAGCAGGCATTCTAAAACATCTGCATAGCTCAGACTGATTGAATATACAGTCATGGATCTACCTTTTCTTCCCCAAATCAGTACTTCTGCTGGACTACAGGCGGCAGCTATGCATAAGCTATCTTTCAAAAGATATGTTTAAAAAATTTCATTTTTCAGTACAAAATGATTGTAGTTTGTACTCTTGAACAATTTTCTGTTCTTGTACTTTGTGTGACTAGTAGAGTCCTGTCAAATTTGCGTTGCAAATTCATTATGAGTAATACGCTTTTGTACGCAAACACAGAAAGGCTCGAGAGAGGATCCAGACAAGGCTGGGGCCCATTGTGCAATGCAGCACACAAACACATAGTAAGAAATATTCCCTATTCCAAAGACTTTTTAATACAGTCCAAAATGCAAAATGCTGAGCTGGGTGGGAAGCAAAGTAGTAAAAGCTTCAGTATGAGGCGAAAGGTTCAATATCTTGCTGAGGAAATTGTGTTGTATCCAGTCTCATACAAACACTGATCTGGTGTTTCTGAAAATGATGCTTGCTTTCTTCAAATCTGTATTTGACCTTTCTTGGTGCTTAGACAAGCAGGGCCTTTTACTTTTTGGGTACAAGAGCAAAATATCCCACAGGCTGCTCTTTGTCTCAGATACACAGGAAAGTAGCAAAAAGTGTTCTTAAAGAGGCAGCTGACATCATTAACCAAAAATGAAACACTAAAAAGTACAATAGTGCAACAAATACCATACAGCATATAATTTCAATTTTATCAAGAATATTTTGCACCATAAAAGGATTTCAGCAATTACTGTCACATTCCTACAGTAGCTTGTATTTATGTGTGCAATAAGGCCACCCAGCATAGATCAATGGAGTTTAACCTGAATTCAGTTTTCAGCTTCATCACAAAAAACTGTTTCACTGCCGCTACACATGTTGCTTGGCAGTGGTAGGAATGAGAGGAAAAGCCTGCTGCTGCTTTTTGTGTGGGCCAGTCTGTCACAGCAGACACCGTGCAGCTATGGGTGAGACAGAACATGGGTGCTCTCAGGACTCCTAATTCCTATTCCATCTTCTTGTTGCAGAGGACAGACCAGCAGTTTCCAGCAGCATAACCAAGGATCGTGTCATCTTGGGTCATCTGGAGAGAATGAATCTGGGAGCACTGAGTGTAAAGGTGTAACAGCTTCACCTTTTTGCTGAAGGACAGAATTTCGGGGGTGGAAGCGCCAGCCAGCACAAGCCTCAGTGTGCTGTCTCATGACTGGAGGGTGACACAGAGCCATTGTGCCAGTGCTGATTATCTTGCATGTAGGTAGGCACATGAATTCTGCAGGCCTGTCTTATCTACAGAGATGTCTAGGTTCTTGACTCCTGTTGATTTCAATGGGAAGAAGTGCCTAAATCGTGCAGTAACTGGATCCTGTATTTCCAGCTCTTGCTGTAACAGTGGTCCGTAAGCTACCTTATCGAGTGAACGATTTTTGACCCGTGGTGTAGCAGTATTTTGGGCAGCAGGTTCATGACAGAGACAGTGAAAGGTGGAAAGAAGAGCAGAAGGGTGAGGGCTAAAAAGTGTTTCAGGCTATAGGACAGGTTGTGAGGAGCTCTTAGCAGTCTCGGCTATAGCAAGGGCGTATTGTGCATTATTCAGGAGAATTCGCAGTGGTGTTCCCCTCCTATTCACAGTGATGTGGCATCCCACTGGCAATTATTTTCCCAGGAAAACATGAGCAGACTCTACAGTAAGCAGATTTTCAAACACAATTTAACTGCTGGTAGCCAGAAGCAGCATCATGCAACCAGCAGATTCTGCCTCCTATGCCACTAATTCTGTTTAAGAATTACATTATTTATCTGAAAATTAATTTACAACACATGCAATATCAGCTCCCATGTCCCAGACCTCACCTTCCAAAATAATGCCATTGCCATCTGTAAGCTGACTCGCAACACACGGCTTCAAAAAAAGAGGAAATATAGGGGGATATTATGAAGAAACTACCATATATGCCCTTAACAAATCTGGACTTTCTCCTCCCAGTGAGTCCCAATGTCAAGAAGCAAATATAGGCTTAACAAATGTGAGTATATGTGAGTTACAATTTTTAGTATCATCTGACTATGCTTAGTATGAACTTAACATCTTGCAATATTGCCAGACATCCCCTTGCATTTTTATTTTCAGTTCTGCTTGTCCAGATGATCAGATCTCTACTTTCCTGCCTATTATTGTGTATATATGCTAATTGTTGTCATCAACAGTGAAAACAGTAACTTAAGAAAGTGGTCTATGTTCAGCTGACTGTGAGATTTTCAAACTGTTTTTATTCATCAAGACTGTTTTTTCATCTGCCACCAATTCGGTTCTCATAAATACATATATGCAACACCTTATTCATGTTGAAATGAGAAGACTCACACAGAGGAATCTTAAATATTTAAAATTTATTAGCAGAGATTCACTGCATGCAGATTTCACCATTCCTTCTTTTCCTCCTCTCAGAGTACAGAAATGCACATAAAGTTTCTGGCATTTAACAGAGGATCTCCAACTGAATTCTAATTCTTCATGCTGCGTACTTTGTATATACCATGATATGCAGCAGCTCACAGGGATACTGCATTCCAGCAAGCAATAGGCAGTCTCCGTTGTCATCAAACACAGAGCAATAATGTTTTTTTTTTACAGTGCTGAGAAGGAAATTGCCCGTGGTGGTCACTGTGTATGGCATCACAGATAGCTCGGGAGCTGCCCAGCGTGCAGGTGCTCTCACCTAGAGACAATAAACTGTGGATCTACCACCATTCAATTTAATATCAAATCTAATCATTCGTCCAGTTCTAGAAGATTGGTCTCCTGGTGTGAAGATCCCCAAGCTGCTAGCAGATATTCGTAGGCCTTAATGGAAAAAGACGTGTTTTTAAATGAGACAGTTTAGTCACTGCCCAGGAATGTTGCATATGATTTTAAAGCATAAATTTTTTCCATTTCCCTTGAATACACCAAAATAAATGCTATTATTTGGGACAAAGAGATAAAGCAAGAAATTCATTGTCTGAGAACATTGCCACGCAGGACCTGTTGCCCAGTGGTGTCTGTTCCTGATGTAAAGATAATCCTTGTAATCTGAAATGGGGCCTAGGCTAATTGGAAACATGGAAAATAAAACATCTGAGATATTTGTCATTCAGCTGCCAGCTCTGCAAGCAAACACAGATGAGGGGATTTTCTTTTAATGAGTGCAGCTAACTTAAAGGTTTTAGCAATGTAGAAGTGTAACTTCATGTACTTGTTCTTGCAGAAGCATATTTACAGATAATCCCGTGGGAGGTAAAAATCTGGCACCAGATATTCTTTCAGCAGAGTGGATTAGGTTACAGCCCATCAAATCACAGTATACATTGTGCCAGTCTAAGAAGGTATTTCCAGAGGAATATGAAAGAACAATTATTAATAGAACTCTGAAAAAAACCTGGGGCCCAATCTGGTGGAATGTCAGGGAAAAAAACCCTGACAGGATTAAAACCTCATTGGCACCAGGAACTCTTTCTTGACTCGGAAAGTTTCATTAACTGCAAGATTGACACAAGGTTTCTATGACAACATGTGGAAGTCACGCTGGTAGAGACTAAAATGCTCAAAACCTTCCACTTTTTCCATACAATCAAACAGCAATTTAGTTCAGGAAAATGAAAGAAAGATCTTTGTAAGAAGGAGCAGGAAATATATACATATATCAGTGATGCCTCCGAGCAGAGAATAGCCAGACAGCTGCTGCCTTGGTGGTCCATCCAGTACGTTTCTAATGGAGGAACAAAGGAATTAAAAGCAAATGCAGAACAATGTCAGATTTTTGCAAAAGAAAAAGCCAAGTAGTGCTCTGTAGAGTTGTGTCCATATTTTGCATAACTGCATGGCAGTTTTTTTACATTGAAATTTTAATATGCCAATAATTTCTGTATTCCCAGAAAATTCATAGGAATTCACTTTTCTTTATAGCGATCTCTGGAAGTTGTCACTTATTAGACATTGCTGTCACCATGCAAACACTTAACTTAAACCTAAGCACTTCTGTGACAGGTTTAATCCTATCACAGCAATCATTTCTTCGTATTTTTTGCTGATGTGAATATATTTTTATTACTTGTGTTTAAAGGCCTGTAACTCACAACCTATTACGAAAGAAATAATTTTTTCGTCTTTGAAATAATGTGTTCCAAGGGAGGATTTTCCAAAAGTACCATGTAACTGAAAACCTGCTCTACTTAGAAGTCATTTCTATGATTGGTGTGGGTTTCCTATTCCAGTGACACGTGCTTAGGTGGTTTATCGTTAAGACAATTTTGTAATGAAGTGGCATGTTTTTTTCCTGAAAGGCTCACAGATGTAACGCTCTAACTTCAACCACTACGTTCAAACAAGTGGGCTGAAAGGTCTGTCTGATCCGTCGTGAGAAGAGACGAGCTGCTTTCCCTCTTTTCTGACTGTGTGGGCAAGAGAAGACTGAACACAGGCAAAGGGATGAAGAATGGAGTGGAGGCAGGAGACTTCTGCTTTTTCCTTCTCTCCCTCCTGCCAGGTAATCTACTAGCATTCCCAGACTTTGAATGTTTATTCTGAACTCCAGCAAAGCATTCCTCTTGAAATATATGGAGCAGTGCTGACTTGCAATGGTTTTCTTAAGGCAGCTATCACTTTGAGCCATGCTGTGGTTATATATGTTTGTCACGTGCTAAACTGCTTGATTTTCCCAAACTTAGCTTACTAAGTTAGTCAGGTGGGAGAGACAGCCTGGTACTTACTAGTTGCAGTCCTGGAGGGAAAAGCCAGAGGGTAAAATTCCAGTTACATTGGTGTATCATGGAACTTGTCTCACTGCCGTAAGCAAACTATATACTAACAACGACAGCAGTCTGCACCCAGTGTACAGGACCTATCTCGTGTTATTCTCATCCAGCAACTGAGAATTCCTGCGAAGAACTGATGTGTCATAGCCCTACAGCTCCCTGGGTCAGATTCCTTACACTTCATAGCTATCCAGCATAGTGTTCTCAAACATAAGCCAATTCACATTAATAGAACGCTTTCATGTGATCCAGGGAGAAAGGGGATCCATACACCAGCTAGGAGTGAAGGAGTGCAGAAGGTTATAAAAATCAGGGACAGGGTGGTACATTTTCATTTTTAGTCTAGGGGAAAATTGGGTAAGTAATTTTTTATTCTTTAAATTTAAAAATGTCTAGACTCTTACAAGAGTAAAAGAAACTCTTCTCCTTACCAGAAAAAAACAGTGGCTCCTTTGAGGTTCTGTAGTTTTATGATCTCTTGTATAACTTGTTTTACAATCCATATAGCCTATACATTAGTCTACAGGATGATGTCTACTTAGCCAGTATCTTTCTAAGACCAAGAGACTGACCATTAAGTGTGCATGTCCTAAAGTAGCTGTTTTAAAAACATGTTGCAACGTTACAGACTGTAATAGCTATTTGCAAATGCTGGAGTTTTTAAACATGGCTCTCTTCCACCGTTGTTCTTTTTTCAGAAATAGTTCTAAGGATTTGTTTCAGAAAAGGATTGCTTGTTGATTTTAAGTTGCCATGTAATGACAAGAATGTGTGTTTCTCATGCAAAATTTCAGAGATAAAATTAGATGGCTAGTCACTAGAAAGATTATGCAGATGTTTGACGATGTTCTTAAGTGAGAACTGACTACAGTGTTTTGCCCTTTCATGCATAGTAAAGTTTGCTTCAGGCTGTAAAATACAACGCAGAACATCTGTAGGTAGAATATTGCCTCTGGTGACCCAAACCTTTTACGGATCTTCGGGTGTTTGAAGTCATTTCCAGCCTTTCCCACTAGGAGAACTAATAAGATTAAAATAATACTTCACTAGTTTGCAATTAACAAGAATTTGATTGTGTTATTATTTTGACCATTGCTGACATTATATTGAAATATGTTGTCAACATGTAAGACCGTGGCCACTTCAATTATTTCTGGATTTTTTTAAAGAACAGGATTTATATTACCACAATGTTTTGTATGTTTTGGAAACTATTTTTCCAGTAACTGCTTTTAAAAAGATAGGTTTGTCTTCAGGCAGAAACTAACAATTATATTCACAGACACTGGATGACAATGGCAGACATGCTTCTATCTGTGTTATAAAGTTGGTATTTCCTACAAAATCTGATCTTATAAAAAAAATAGAGTGCTTATAGCTTGAATTTGTTTCTCATGATTCAGCTATTCAGTATCAAGCTTCCAATTATATAGGAGTAGACCTTTTTGCCTTTACACAACCCAAGAGATGGGTTAGAAACCTGCTCTACATGTAGGAGTAAAAAAAAATTTCCATCCCTTCATATCAAAACTAATTATAGATTCCAAGATTAATTAAGTAGCTGCCAATACATATATCCATAAATCTTATTTTAAAGGGATTTTGGAAAGGAGAAAGGTAGAAGGGCTGGTAGTTGGCTAGAAAAGTCAGAAAAGCCTATGATTGGAAGATCTAATCCTCATTGGCTTCGTTCTCAGTACCCTGCCATCTGCATCTACATCTGTATCTGCATCTGCATCTACATCAATGCATTTTTCCATCTTTAAAACAGAGATCTGTGACAATGACAGGCTTGTATACCCTGGCTTGAGGAGATCAGTCATCACTTTCCGCACGCTCCAGAATTATCTAGGTATTGTTCATCAAGCATTTTGACAATCCCAGGGCAAGCTGTGGAAAGCAACATAGTCTAGGAAAAAGCTGATCTAAGCTGTTCTAAGTTATATTCTAGCTTGGTTATTTTATCAGTAACGCAAGATGTCAATGGCTGGACATGTTTGGATTGTCACACGTGCATTGGTTTGTGGGGCTGGTTAGAAAGGACATCTGTTCAAAGGCAGTCAAACAGCCTACTGCAAAGAAGAAATAAGGTAAATGCCCCCAGTTCCAGCGTTGTACTTCACACTCACAGGTATGGCTGCTCACCATTTCCCTCTTATATAAAAAATAATTTACTTTGTAAATTGCTTACTAGTTATTTTGTAGGGCTTGATACAAACGAAGCAGGATGGAAATAGAAATAGAAGAAATAGTTTGGAGAGCTTCCAGAGTGGGCAGCAGAGGGGGGCCGAGGGGAAGACATCTCTGTGAAGGTTCAGGTTGTGAAATGTCCTGCAGGCTGTGGTAGGGTCCCTGTCTTCATTGTCAAGTTCCATTCAGCTGGATGGGAGGAAGGTATTTTGAAGAGCATTGAGGCTATTCCTTTCTTATCACTTTAAACTTTCTTTAAAGTTCTCTTATATCTATCATTTTTTAATGGCAGTATTAGAGAATGATTTTATGGCAGTATTAGACCTGTAATACTGGGCAGCTTTTCTCAGTGCTGTGCTGCTTCTTTCAGTGAGGGAAGGAAAACCCAGCTTTCATACTGACATCTGATCTTTTTTGGGCCTTCATTCTGCGGGAGATGGGAGCCACTATGCAGGCTGCAGAAAACTTTCACATCAGCTTTTGTGTTTGCTGATGCCAATGGAACAACATTTATAGAAGCCCCTTAAGTCCATAACAAGTCTGACAAGTAAAATTTTACCCTACGTCTATGCTCTAGGCTTAAAGCCAAATGAATAGCTTAAATTCAGTCAATTGATGCTGCATTCAATTGCAGAAACTAACGGTGTGAAGAGTTGCACTGCTGACAACAGTATAAGAGTAGAGCCATCACAGACTATAGTTTTTATTTTTCTTGACATAATCCTTTTTAAGTACTGGCTTCTAAAAATCACATGGTGAAACAAAGTTTAGTTTAATTTTTGTATGTTTTCATTAGAAGCTCTTGAATGCATGATACTATGAAAATATATTTGTTGGTCAAGACACATAAACAGAATATTCAAGCCTCATCAAGTTTGACAGAATACTGAACTATATATTCTTGCCAAATTAAGTTTGTCATAAAATGCTAGTTAGGACTTGACAGACTCATTTACTTCTCTGGTTTCACAGCAAGCAAATGATCCACGTAGCACTCTTGGTTCTTGGTCGAACCCAAGACTCAGCCAGCTCTGAGTCCTTGCAAACAGATTAGAATGTATTTGTTTGCTTCATGTGTAAACAGTAGTGTGCTGCGGGGAGTTTTATGGGACTGTCATAGGACTGAACATAAAT
>Ga0181612_127658_pt1 | contig 10539 bp, 5 predicted proteins | sample HoacroProtozoa21_FD_119630 | JGI IMG/M metagenome (GOLD analysis project Ga0181612, IMG submission 119630) | Hoatzin crop microbial communities from Cojedes, Venezuel. Combined Assembly of Gp0051906, Gp0051904, Gp0051908
CACGTCTTTCCATTCACACCACTGGACTTGTGAGGTGGACTGTTGTTAACAGGACAGAAGTGCTCTTTCTGAGGAGGATTCATAAACCCTTGTACCATATTCTTTTGGACTTCATTTATATTCATGAGGAAAAAAAATACGAATATTGCATATATGGTTTTCATAAGAACACAGAAGATACATATCAAAGAGCTACACTGGATCACCGCAGGATATTCTAGCTCCTAGTGTCTTACCTCCAACACTGGCCGGTGGCAAATGCTTAATAAAAATATAGAAAGGAGAGCAAGCATGTTGTGAATATTTTCCCAGGGTACTTTCTCAGCCTCTAGCAATCATTAGCTCTAGCATTTACTAAGCTAGAGATATGACTTCTAATAATCCACAATGGATTTTTCTTTTTTGACTTGTCCAGTTGTTTTTTTGAATCCTGGTAAATTTCCAGCATTCACAACACCCAGTGGTAAGAAATTCCACAGATTAACTATTAATTGTGTGAAAAATACCATGCTTTTTTTCTTTTGCTGCCAGATGATAATAAAATTTGTTATCTAGGTATTGTATTGAAAAACAAAGAGGAAAAAATGTTCCCTGTCCACTTTGTCTATGGCCTTCACAAATTTACAAGCTTCTTTTTGTGTTTTCCATTTACACTCAGTTGTCTCTTTTCCAGGCTCAGCATCTATGACTAGTAAGGAGTCATTCTTTGTCTTTGTTTACCCTTGCAACCCTCTTACCTTTTCTGGTTTTACTACCTCCTTCTGCAACAGGACAGAAACTGCATACTGTTTTCGACTTACAAAAGGGCATGGTGCTGTGCTCTGCTTTGTTCTCTATTCCTTTTCTGATCTTTCCTGTGGCATGGTATTTGCTTAATTCTTTTACTGCTACTGGGCTTGGAGCTGATATTTTCTTCAAAAGGACCTGCTTTAACCCAGAAGTTCACTTTCTAAAGCTGGCTCATAACCCATCACTTCCCATCACTTTAAAATAAGGTTAATTTTTTTCCCGTCTGCACGATTGCTCTTCTCATCATATATAAGGCAATCTGCATAGTGGACTCCTTTATGAAGACTATGGCCAGAAGATCAGGGAAAGTTGCTGTGCCTGTCTTCTCAGCACTGGGGTCCAGTATGGGTGTCGTCAGTTTAAGAAGGCTGAGAAAGGGGCAAGGCAGGGGAGAGCTGCCAAGGGGCTGAGAGCACCATGAGAAGGGGCTGCAGGAGCTGGGCAAAGAGGAGACACTACAAGAGCAACCAGCAGTTACTTGAGGGTAGCTGTAAAGGTGACAAAGCCAACAGTTCTTCTGTAGTGGCAAATGATATAACAAGGGGCCACACACTGCTGCAGCAAGGGAGATTGAGGTTGGACATGAGGAAAAACTTTTTCTCTGGGAACGTAGTGCAGGTTACCCAGAAACGCGGTGAAATCTCCATCCTTGGAAGCTTTCAGGATTTGTGCCTAGACACCGTCACAGCTGACTGCTGTTGGTGATAGTCCTGCTTTGAGCTGCAGATTGGACTTGATGACTGTCAGAAGGTCTCCCAACCAACATTGCTGTGAGTCTGTGATTGACTTTACAATTATTATACTGAGTATGATATTTGCTGATCTATTTCTTGAGTTAATGGTGTAGCAAAGCTATCTGAACATCTTAATGAGCATTCAGCTTAATTAGATGTCTGTAGTGGCGCATTCTGCCTTAAAAAAAAGACAAAACCCTGAGCTTTAGAGGATGGTATAAGCAGCTGTGAAAACTCTCAGTGGAATTCCATATTATTTCACGGAGCTCCCACAGCTGCAGTAAGAATTTGTTTGAATTGACAGTGATTCATTCTGAAGATTTCACATCTTTTAAAAATATTCAGGTAAGAGCATTTGTGTCTTTGCCTCTTCAAAAAGAAGAGAGAGCTCTTAAAAGAAAGTGAGTCTTTAGCACTTAACCACTGGGATTGATCAGGTTAACTCATACAATGTGATTTAGGCAGCCAGCCAGGTAGACCACGGGAACCCTTCATTGGTTCATTCAGTGCATTACAAGCATGGGAGATGCTGAAGACTTTGAAACCTTCAGACAGAGATGAAACAGGAGTAAGCAAATCTCAAACATTTTAAATATTAGAATATTTTTCCATCAGCTCTTTCCCAAGAGTTTATATTGCATTTAATGAGGTTCATGGTCTCATGATTTAAAAACAGCTGTCATGTCTCAATACTAAAGAAAAGAGACAGTAATATATCAGGTTTATTTCCAGTAATCAAACTTCACAATCAGTTTTATTCTGTCTTATTCACAATATAAAATTTACTTTTCTGTCTTCTCAGTGCTGCTTTTATTCTAATTCCCATTGCAGTGAAGAGGTGACTAGAATAGCATTTCTAGCATAAATTCAAGTGTGAGTGCAAAAAATCCTTGTTCTGGTTTATATCAGTAAAAAACAACTTCTCCAAACATTGATATGAAGAAAGCAAATTTTACAGAAAATACTGCCAAGCGTATGTTTGACGATGTTTATGTTTAAATTTATAAGACATATTTAATGTGTGCAGCTTCACTAATATACAACTGAAAATGTTCTATAAGCATAAAACTGCTTATATTATGTCAAGGAAAAATATAAAAATTATGTTACTGACCAGGACAGGTAAATATTTTTCAAGGAAAATATCCACGATATAGGCCATGTGCCTGTTTGCTTTGAATAGCCCTTCACTTCTAGGAACATAACTCATTGTCAGTAATGCACTAAATAAGCTTTGCTTTCTCAGTGTCTGATTTTTTTTCTGCTCCTTTCTTGGTTTTTTTTTCCACACTAATTTCCAAATTTTTATTTTTCTCTTTAACTTGCTCTTCAGGAAGAGCAAAAAATTGATCTTACTAATGCTTTGATTGAGCACAGTATATTTCATTAACTTTAAAATTAGGTTCACGGTGTGAACAAAAGCAGTAGAAAATTCAAAATTAATTTATTAAACACACTGCAATGTTTTCTTAAAATTAGCTCTTTACAGGAAAGACAGTTTGCTTGCCAGCTATGTACGGGAAATGCAAAAAGGGTGCAGACAGGAACAAGACAAAACAATTTTAAAATTAAAATAAAAACATGTGATGCTATTCTGTTGTGACCTTGGACTCATGGACTTCACTCAGATAAAAGCAAATACTTCAGCAAGTACGTAATAAGTGGCACTGGCAAGAAGAAAAACTTCACTGACATGGAGGAGAGCTATTGCAAAATGATGCATCTAAATGACAAATTCCGCTATTTCTCAGGTAACAGAGGCTGAAATCACCCTCAACATGATTTTCACTAGTTTAAGTTTTACTCTAATTGCTTTATCTCACACAGCAGTGAGATGATGATGTGGAAGACCACACCTGCATACCTTGGCTGTCGACGATTCAGTTATGGAGGGGGAAACACTTCTCTACCTCTGCATACATTGAAAAAGCAAAGAGCAACTGCTAATTTGTTTCTTGCCAAGACAATGAGTCACAAATGTGGAGACTTAGCCGGCCAGTCATCTTGCCCAGAGTCCCTTGGAAGGAATCCTTTCTCCACCTACTCCACCCCTTAAAAAACACTTTCTCTTAGGAGACATCAGCTACCAGTGACACAGAGCAAGCCTGGCCCTTTCCAGGGGACAGCATCACATCTTCAAGGATGACACTGGTGATGGAGATGGGGATAAAAGCTAGGAAAGCCTTAGAAAATGTGCTGCAGGTGTTTCTGGAACAGAAATCACAGAGCAGAAAAGTGGGCACAGGCTGGAGGCCGAAGCACCGTAAATGGAGAGCCCCAGCATCAGGCACCTCCAGGGCAGCAGCCTTGGGACTGACCTAGGAGCGTGCACAGGGACATCAGAGCCACACCAAAGCCTTCTGCTCCATTCTTCCCTCCAAAATAGCCTGTACACAGAGACAGGGAGTGGATGATGTAAAACTAGTGAAGGTGGCTTTTTCAGCAGGGGCTCCCTGTGTGTCAGTAGAAGTGGCAGCTCCCTGAGCAGCAGGTTTCCAACTGGCTTCCAGCAATGAAGCGGTGCAATGCATCTGCAGCGGGCACTGACGGGACTGAAGGGACACCACATTCTGGGAGAAAGGAAAGCTCAGCTAAAGCTGCTGCTCCAACTCCAACTCAGGCTTCTGGAACAGTAAGTGAGGCCATGGGGGAAAAAAAAAAGGCTCATCCCTTCTTTTTAGCCGTGTTGATCGGTGTGTTTGTGTCAGACGCTTTCAGTTCATCCTTCTGAGAATCCTGCACTGTCATGCAGTCCCCTTGTTTTGGGTGCACATGCAGAATGTTTGAAAACTCCCATTATTTATCCAGAAGAGCAGAATACAACAGCTACTGATTGCATGAGGATATGCAAGAACAGTGGTGGAGTACTAAATACTGCAGCAGTTACTGGGGTCTTCAGTGCACAGAGGAACTGAAAAGAGATGCTACATGCAAGTAGAGTAAGAGGAAGAAAGCTGAAAAATAAATTAAAAAATACACTAAGGAAAAATTTCAAGAGACAAATTCTAGCGTCAAAAGAGGCTACTGCAATAGATTAACTTTAAACAATGTCATTTGGATTACTACAGCATGAAGGAACAAACGCTCCTTTTTAATAAGTGAAAATGATCTAAGAGATGCATCTTAAATTTCCTGAGAATGTTTTAGAATCTTAAGAAAAACACCCTCAAAGGATCTTCCAGGAGTTAAAATGTATGCAGGGTGTTCTTAAATGCACTAGCATTTATGTGCAATGAAAGTTCAGAAAAGACCTTCCATCCTATATATGATTCAAGCCAATAAAGAAATAAAACCCTGCTGTGTAAATGGGAGCATATTCATCGGTTTCACTGGGATTTCTCTCCAGCAAGCCTCAGATATAGTCCTACTAATTTAAAGTTGGATTTGCAAACTCAAATCAGTACATTTTATTTGAGGAATATTTCTTAAGCTGTACTGAAACTCAGCAGAGAAAGATAAATGATGCTTTCCTGCCCATCTCCCGGTTTCTCACTTTTTACGCGCTTCAGCTCACAGCCAGCTTCTCACTGAGCAGCATCACTCTGTGGTTACCAGCAGGTTTATTTCTGCCTGTTCCTCTGTCAGATCCTTGATCTCTGTTCTGTATTGTTAGCTTACACTAAATTCACCTTAGCCCAGTCTGGAGCAGAAAAGCCTTCTGCCTCCAAGGGAATTAACCTTGCTTTTGTCAACCTGTTTGACCACCTCAGCTGGTGTTACTTCCCAACCAGGGGAGTTACACTTCTTATAATAAATGCCCAGAGGATGGGGTCAGACACTGCAGCTGTGGTGACTGACCTGGGGCTGCTGGCTCCTGACACGTCCACTGTTCCCCTCCTCTCAGAGGGCTTCACTGCCGTGTCAGTGCAGATGAAGGCTGCCTGGTCCTCACACAAAGTCCCAGGCAAGGAAAATGCAAGTATCGATACTCACCCGGCCTTCCACTCAAGTGGTTGGAAAGGTATGGGGACGCTGGAGAAGTAGTAGATTTGTCCTTTACACCTATATCAAGTAAATTCATTGGCTTCAAGGATATATACGTCTTTTTCTAAATTACTCTCTAGAGCACTTGCAAAGCACAGCTAAAGGTTGCAAGACTAATATATAAATCAGTGAGCTTTCCAACCAGTCAAGAAAGGGATCAGAGAAGGAGAGAGGATTGCTCACCTTGCTGTTGATGGACTTCTCTGATGAAAGACCTTCAGCATTTAATTGAAGACTGTTATGTTAACCGTGAAGGGAGATGTTTCCACTAGATCAGACACAAAGGGAGACAGTTGTCTCAGATCCTCTTGGCTTTGAAGGTTGCTGCTGAAATCTCCTACCTGAACGTGCTAGTTTACGAGGCTCTGAGTCAAATGTGGGTAAGTTGCACCGTTGACCATGCAGAAGTCATGATGGCAGGTCATTTGAAACCTCTCCAGACATCTCCACACGATGCCGAGATCTCAACACATTTTACCAAAACCCCACGCCCAGTTCTGCATTACTTGATCAACATTTTCAGAAGAAATGCTGTGACGATCAAGGACTGGATGCACCTTACATCGGTCCCAGTTAAGGTTATGAACCTGATACCAGCTTTATAAAGGTGCTGGCATGTACTGAAGCATAGGAATCATTTTGTCTAACGTATTGAAGTATCTGGCCAGTATTGTTATGCATGCAAGTTCTGAAAACAAAGAGCAAAACTAAAATGAGCTACCTTCATTTAGACCTCAAATTACATGTCTGATTTAGAACAGTTGAATAAAAACCACATGTTGTCAAGCATTTTAGGGAATGAGGATCTGTGAGAGGAAAAGATCAACTAAAAAGATTAAACTAAAAAGTTGATATTTAGGTTCTTTTTTTTTTCCCTTAAGAAGTCTTTCTTCTAGGGCTTAATGCCGATATTGATTTTATATAAAATCCCAAAGATTAATTATGCTTATAGTGATGATGCCTTAAATATTGATTCTTCCAATTGTGCAGTTTTTTTAAAAGGCTGTAAAGCTGAAGTTGGTAAAGCTGAAGTTAGTACTAAGCAGGAAATGTGTCAGTGGGTTTCAGCTCCAGAGAATATTTAGTGTTTCCTCCAACCAAACCATAGGCATTATCTTGATTACAGGAACAAGGCTAAAAAAAGGCCATATCAAGATATCTGAATGACACTAAGAGCATCAAGAAGAAGCAGAGATTTCTCTGAAATACATACAGTCAAATTATTGCAAGCATGATCAGGTACCACAAAAGCAATGTACTCTTCTCTTTCACTGGGAAAGTGACCATGAACTATGTATCGGATCCCCTAAGTTAAATGCAATAATGACAATGTAAGAAGGTTATAAATTTTTAAGGTGTTTGGCTTGGTCTTACTTTACATTTAAATTCCAGAACCAGGAATTACACAGAACTACCACACCATGTGCTAAATGGATCAAAACCCAGTAAATCATAAAATGTAACTGTGAGCAAGAACGCATCCTCCGGCAGTTGTATTGCTAGTGGAGTCCCCCATGTATCACCTTTTGGCCTTAGGATCCTTGAAATATTTTATCTAACCTGGAGAAAAAACACAAAGCTATCCCTAATACACTTTGGGTCTGACAAAGCTGAGGAGAATCACAGGTAATGAAATGACCAGCTGCTGCTACAAGGCATGCTGAATTATCTGGACACAGACCCTGAAACAAGAATTCCTGTGTTACATCCAAAACAAGAAATAGAAGTCATGTTTCCAGAACATGGGAGTCTCTCCCAGGAATCCCTGCTTTGGAGCAGGCATTAGAAGCCTTGGCACATAACTAGCTAAGAATAAGTCCTAAGAGTGACACTGTGGCCAGACTCAGAATACACTTTACACAGTCCAAATGTGTCCTGTTTTACCCTATGAGAACTCTACATTGCATCATTTGTGTGCCTGTTTCTCAGATACTAAGCCCAGTTTTAGTGTCCTCAGAGGCTTCTGATTTGGCTCACGTAAGAGAAAATGAAGGAAGAATCACATAATCAATCTCATTAAACAAACTGAAAAAATCACTAATTTTAGTCAAGATTTCCCCCTGTGAACAGCGAAAGTTTTGTAATGACTTGGTCAGTATAATAAAATCTATACAATGAACAGAAATTCAATAAGAGCAAACAAAGAAAAAGCTAAAACCAAACCAGAAAGCCAAATGAGACAAATTCATATGGGAAATATTTTTTGGAACGCATTTTTTACACATCAGAACAATTACCCAGGCTTGAGTATTAGTGGAAACAAAAACTAAAACAACCAGCAAGTGTAAGATAACAGGTAATAAATGTGCACAGCAAGGAACGCACACAGAGGATGCTGTTTCTGACAGCAAATTTAGAAAGTTCTTATTCTGGAGTCAAAGCTGAAGACTCCAATTCAGTGTCCTGCATGTTTTCACATTTGGGTGACTTTCTGAGTATTTCACAAGCACTTGCCACAGCAGTTCTGCCAAACTAGTCCAACCACTGTCTGCAAAGAGGATAAACTGCAGATCAGAAAGGTGTCTTTTACAAAGACAGAAATACATAAGATCAAACTCAGCTGACACAGTTTGGCAGATGTCGTGTTTATCCTCAGCAACTTTCGAAAATAAATTTAAAATGATGCCATAACCTTTTTGGCTTAAAATGAGCTCAAGGCTACAAAGTGAAATGATTAGACAATTTTGGAAAAAAAAAAAAAAAAAACAAAAACAAACCACAAAACAGAGAGCTGTCCAAATGTGCTGCATAGGAGAAACTTTTAAACGTTAACAGTAATAGATTTGACAGAAATTTCTGCAGGAAGGCACAGCAAAGTCTGCAACTTGCTTGCTGCAAAAAGGGATTAAGAAGAAATGGGAGAAATAAAAGTTATTCTCATGTTTCCTGAACATATTTTCATTTTTAATGAGGTCTGAATCACTATATTGAGCCTAGCAAAACAATGTATATATGTACTTCAAATTTAGTCTGAATTGCTTCAACTTGCAGGTCCAGGATCTTGCTGTGTCTTTACCTGCTAAATTAAAAAGTCTATTAGTAATAATTTGCTCTGCATCAAGTCAAACAATTTCAATTTGGCTAAACTAAACTATCCAAGTTTCAGCCATCTTCCGTGGTTGGTTTTGGTCGTTAAGTGTCTGCTGTTGGAAAGGATTCAGGAACAAATCACACCAACTTCTATCACTGCAGAGAGAAACTGGAACCAGTTCTTCAGAGATCTGAGCATTGCTGCCAGTGTAACACAGAGAAGCTGGATCTCACCGTAGCTCAGTTCAGATGACCTTTCATGATGACTGTGGACCACTTCTGAGTCTCCAACAACAAAACTGCTCAAATAGCGTGCTGCCACCAGAAAGGGGGCAGTGGTTTTGGCTATTACAGCCACAGCTGTAACTTTTGCAGAGCACATTATTTGCTTCTTCCCAGCTGATCACACAATCCTGATTTTTTTTGGCTCTGTGCTCTGCCATCCTTTTTTTTTTTTTTTTTTTTTTTGCCATTTTTCCATTTTAGTCATGTATAAACCTTTTCAGTGATAGCTCCAGTTTTACAGACCACTGACAGGCACATGAAAGAGAGGGTAGAATCAAGGTCTGATCTCTATAGGGTTGCTTTGGAGACTCCTTTTCACAGGTTAAACTGAGCGCTCATTTGCCAGTTTCTAAAGTATTTAATGTGTGTCATGTTGATTTTGTCATCTTCCAGATATTTCATAAGACTTCTCTTATCTCAGACAAAGAAGTTTGAGTATTATACATCATTATACTTTAATCAACCAAAATTACAGAAAATATAATGTGAAGCTGGTTTGATAGGATTATTTTCTATAAACACAAATGAACCAGCATTAATTATGCTACTCTCTTATAATTCTTCATTAATTCAGTTTCGCATTAGCTGTTCCATTTTTTTCCAAGGATTTATATCACACTGACAAGCCTATAATTACTTGGGTCATCTCTTTTATTCTTTTTAAATATTGGCATGCTAACTTTCTTTTGCTCTGCTGAAATTTCCCCTGTGTGGCAAGAGTTATTGAAAATCAACATTAATTGTCAAGCTCCTCAACTGTGCTTTTAAATCTGTCAGATACAGATCATCCAAACCTGCTAATTTAAAAATTTTTAATTTCCTGTTCCAAAGCAGAATAGAAACAGCTTCAAAGTTCCTGAAGTACACACAGGTCTTACCCCTCCCAGTCAAGTCAGGGTGAACTGGGAATGCTCAGGGTCCCCCATCACTTGGAATAAGTCATAGAGAGCAATGACAAGAATAATTTCTGATTGCGACCCAGAAAAGAAGGTGACAAGCGAACACTCTTTGACCTGGAAGTTGTTAAAACATGATTGTTTCTGTTTTAGCAGATGTGGAAACTGAGATGCGGGGAACCTCAGCAATGCCCACAGAGCCACATATCAAACCTAAGATTACAAGTCAGAAGGTTTGAGCCACTCCATGCCTAACAGCTACAGACAGCTCCTCACACATCCTCCCCTGCGTAAATCGGAGGTTCCAACCAAAAATCACCACATTAAAGCACAAAAAAAAATGGTGTTAGCATGATGTATAACTACAAGTAATTTTTAAAGTAAGACTGATCATCGTTTGGGTTTTTTATGCTGTCTTTTTCTGGAGATAATGCAAAAAGAAAGTAATGCAGACATACACACAAAAATTGTGTTAGGAGCCTAGAAAAGCAGCTAGGTATGTTACATGCCAAACTGGGCCTGTTGATTACTGAAAAACAAATATCCACATTTCAGGATTATTTGTTGTAAAGCTGAACTTCTGAAACATGCAAGTATCCAGGAGCTTACAAGAATTATGAAGTCAAAAGTAAAAAAATACATTAAAAATTTAAATAAATGTCTGATACATTCTAGTACTAAAACAGTCACACTTCTACATAGCATTTTCTGAGATATGTTCAAGTAGCAAAGCAGCTGAGACCAACTAGTGTCACTGAAAACAAGCTATAATGTTAAAATATTGAATTGCTCTTGGCCAGAGTAGCTAATACAAGTTATAA
>Ga0181612_132243_pt1 | contig 10538 bp, 6 predicted proteins | sample HoacroProtozoa21_FD_119630 | JGI IMG/M metagenome (GOLD analysis project Ga0181612, IMG submission 119630) | Hoatzin crop microbial communities from Cojedes, Venezuel. Combined Assembly of Gp0051906, Gp0051904, Gp0051908
AAAAAAAAAAGCTTAAAAGGAAGTCACATATCTGTTGCTTTACTCGGTTCTTCTGCTTCCATTTGTGAAATACTACCGTATTATTTAATAAAACACCTTTCTAAGTGCCTTACAATAAAGCTGGCCAGCACTCTCCTGACTTGGTGGAATCTTTCTCAAATACAGCTTTATCTTACCAATGAACGCTATATGAGATGACACCATTTTCAATATAGTCTGTTATCATGGACAGACTCAGACTTGCACAACTAACAGCTGAGGTATGAAAGCCGCTCTGGAGATGGTCTATCCTCAGCTCTCCTGGATCGCCCTTATTTCTAGGAGCATATTCCATGGGATTCTTCTAAACAGGTTCATGAACAGATCAAACTCTTGCTCTCCTGAAGTCCAGGGCTGCAATCCTGCTATTTGCCTTGTTCCCTTCACTCAGGAGTCATTTTAAATTACTTTAACAGCATCCTTACCATCCATCTTAGGTTGTTCAAAAAACCTCCACAATCAACACAAAATCACTTGATGCCACAAGCACAAAAAAGGTTGGTTTAGAGATGAAGGGAAGACAAAAGGTAACAAGAGCAAATCATTCAGCTAGAATTCACAACCACTTTGCAACTCCTCTCCTCAACTTATTCCAAAAAGCCGTTCCTATTTTGCTTGCAAGTTTTATTTTTCAGACTTGTCCCTCTTATTTCACTTTCAATAACAAGAAACATGAGTTCTACCACATTAAAAGGAAGCATGACTCCTGCGTTGTCTCGGTCAGTGCAGTCTCCAAGATGCCACCCATGATTACTAATTCACTCAGACTCTTCAGCTTATTGAGGGTAAGACCAGAAGCACACAGAAAGCAGCGATAGGTTTCTGCCTGTCTTTCTGCGCACATCAAGAATGCTAAGCACACGCACAAATAAAATCAACAATCAAGGCTATGCAAAAGACTTCTTGTGCAAAGCACCTGCCTCAAGTCCATGGAAGAAGTAGGGTAAATTTTACAGCATACGTCAAATCTTTTCAACTTTTTCCCTGAATCAAATTAGTTACTAATGAAACAGTCTATGATTAATACTCACTTAAGTCAAGAAGTAAATTGGGGAAAAAGCTATTAGCTGAACATAAGCAAATCAGATTCGCTCCAGATATACATAATAAAATGTGTATATGTGACAAAAATACTGGTTGCTGTATCTTTAGAAGTCTTCAATTTCTGAACACACTCGGTATTAGACCATCACACAATATCCTCTAGTGGCATTTCTGAAAAATGATGCAGAAGGTACAAGCAGTTGATGTACCTGCAAAATACAGATGTACTTTCTAAAGCTTCAGACACGCAAAGTCTCACAAAGGCGTGTGTCTCACTGACACCCCCCCCAAGAGCTCCAGAGAGCTCCATTCAGAGGACGATCGACCCCATCCACCTCAGGCTCGCGTGCCGAGACCAGGCTGGCTCACAGGCTCTGTCGTCTGGATTTCCCCCTCGGTCCACAGCGGCAGGACACCGAGGAGCTACGGTCAGGGAGGGAGGAGAGGGCAAAGCACAGGCAGGGCCGATGGCCTGTACTCTGAGCTGCCGGGCCAGCGCCTTGCAAGAATGAGCAGAACAGAAAATATCTGCTAGAAATTATCTCCTAAGCCCATAAGCACAATACTAACCAAAAACTTATTACCTTTTCCTCTAGAGCAGTCTTTTACATATTTGAAGATTTGTTTCTCAGCAGTATTTGCTAGTGTAACTCTTCACACCCTCTTCTTACTTTTCACCATTTCTCTATATGGTTAATAAATATCCATTTGTCTTCAGAAACTGAGAGGAATCACTGCAGTACCTCACACACCGTTATCAGACCTGACTGGAAGGAGAGCCAGGAATGAATGAGACCGGGATTAAGGACAAGAAATCCTTTTGTAATTGAGAACTCGGGGCCAGCCACCATGAAGAAAAATGCAGGAGACTCAAAGCCACACTAAAAATCAAAGCAGAGAAGAAATGCCTGTGGTCTAACACTGGCTCAGGCCCCAAACTTTGTGCATATTCTGAACTTGCACATCCTCCAGGTTACCCCCATACACCTAATTTTAACATCAACTCCTAGAAGCTTTGAATTTAAAAGCACATGGTACTAATTGAAAACCGCTCCTCAACAAGGCTGTGGCACAGATAGCGTAAAATCCTCTTTCATTGTGGGACAAAGAATGGAATCTGTAACTGTATTTAAGTTTCAGATTTGTGGAAAAGGAAGGAAAGAAAAAAAATACTCAGTTCAACGTGTATGAATGAGGAAGATATGAAAAGAATAGCTTGAAAACTTGCAAGCTCTGAAGTTTCCATCTCAGAAGAAAAAGAGAAAAACCCTACACAAAATTTTAAAAAACTTCAGAGAAACACAAGCAAATAAAGGAATTAATCTCCAGTTGAAGTTTGTGTGCTTCTAACAGAACATATCTATGCAAACATATTTGTCTTTATTAATAGTTTAATACTAGAAACAAAAAAAGAGCAGCATAACAAATGAACTTTTTAGAGGGGGCTTCTCCCTGCCTCCTCCTGCGGTACCAAAAGGCAAGCGGCTGCTCTCTTTCTGCATCACGCGCACCACTCTCACACTGGCACACTAATGGTGGGGTTTCTGACAAGGCAAACTCTAATATTAGATATCGCTCTTATTAGCTCAGATCAGAGAGTGTGCCGTTGAACCCTGCAGGTATCACACTTTGCGAAGGCTGCTCTCTTTATTTCACAAATCATATGTAATTGCCTCTAATATCAGCCACTGAATTGAGTTGAACACTACCATTCTTCTCTAAATTCAGCATTCGTGCACTTCAAACATATATATTTCATACTTAAAGAATAATTTTTACAATAAAAATACTTCAGAAGCTTAGAATTGAAGTTGTTAGACAATTTAACCCACTGAGACAAACAGCAAAGCGAAAAGCAAAGCCACTCCTCCCATGCTCCAAACAGCAATTTCTTTCTCACTAGCCACATGAAGAAACAGGGGGTCTCCAGAGGGGCTTTAAATTCTCGCGTTGGAGTGAACGGTATGTGATTGATATGGCTGTTATTTGTAACGCCATAGGAGCGTGTTATAAATAACCTGGTGGTATTTATAAGTACTGTGCTGTTTCGCGTAGCAGCGTGGCCTGGCATCCCGTGGCAAACGCCGGCTGCGAGGAAAGCTTTTCTGTAACGTTTGCACAACCTTCGGCACGTGGGTGATGTGTGCTGGCAGTTGCTGGAGGCTGGCAGAAACCAGGGCACCGGGGACGGGCACACGCCCGCAAGGGGCTCAGCAAGGACAAATCGGTGAGACCCTCACAGGCGCAGCAGGAGACGGGCTCCCTTTTGCATTCAGCGCCGAGAAAATTCCTACGGTCTGCACCGTGTCTGCTACCACAACATTTTAACCAGCCGCGAGGCTGCTGACCAAGAAATGACAGCCTGTCTGTGCCGGGCAGGTAAAGCCATCATTAAGCACTTGCTCAGTGCGGACCTGGAGCTCGCTGAAAGGGGAGGACAGTTACTCATCACTAATGCTTACTTTCACGCCGCTCTCCTCCTAGGCTTGCTAACGGACTGGCACGCTAATGGATATTCAGGAAATCTTTTTTTTTTTTTTCCTTTCTTCTCATCTACAGTCTTACCTGCTACGTTAGAACCGATTTCATTACTGCTAAATCATCTCCAACAGCGTATGCCAAGTCTAGCCTTGACTCTCTTCAAGAGGTGTGATTTTATCCCTTAGTTTCTCCTACTTTTTCACTTACTGTGGGAATAAACTGCATTTCTCCAGCTTGCTTTTTAAATGGAAAAGATTACTGTCAAGAAAAGCAAGTTTCATATTTCTCTACCACTTACAGATGACACTAGTCTCTTCTGTGTTCATACCTACTGAAACAATGCTGTCTCCTGGCACGTCGACTTTAAAAGTAAATGCAATTGAAGTTTTCACCATGCAGCCCACAAAGAAAGATATCTGCACTTTATAATTGATTCCTCTTCTCATCTCACCGGTTAACAAAAATAATTGAATTTAGTACCCTTTTAAACATATTCACATCTTCCTTTACAGTTCTGAGTTGAACATACTCCCTGCTTTTGTCCTTGGTCTCATTTTCCAGAACTTTTATCTTTAGTTCGCCAATCTAGCACAAGCAAGAGACTCTCCAGTCTGGGGAAAACTGGAGCAGACAATTAAGACAGGAGAGAAGCAGCAAGAAAAACGCAGTATAATATATGCAAAAGTAGATGTCTTATGAGGACACTGTTATAAGTAACTTGTTCACGGAACTTTACTACTTAGCAGTACAGATATGTAGGACTACCTTTAGTTTTTTATGCTGCACTTTTTCACAGTCAATCTTCAAAGCAGCCTATTATGGAAGCTGAGCATCACCACCTCCATTTTCCAGAAGGGGAAACTGATGCCCAGCAAGATGAAGTAGTTGTGGCCATTCAACAGCTGGGCTAAAACACAGATCTCTTTCAGGTCTCTGTCTGGGGATCCTCCCAGCGATCAGGTCATTCTTGGGGGGGGGGGGTAAAGAGAGAGAAAAATGTGTTTATAAACTGCACACCAGCTCTGTTTAGCAAAGGTAATTACCACCATTGTGCAGCCACTTCTGAGATGCTGCCCTTCCTGAAGTCACACCGAAGAAAGGGAAAACCAGAAAGAAACAGTAAAAGAGGGTAGAGATTTTAACAGGTATGAGCATTCCCAAAGCGTTCCTGTTACACATGCTCCAAATTCTTGGCATGCCAAGGTCATGAAAGACAGAGGAAGGTCTAATTCCTTCCTAACTATTTCTGCAGAAGTAATGATCGGTACCTACCAGAATCGACCAAAATAAGGCTTTGAATTGTAGGAATAGAAGAGTAAATAGGAAGGTGCTGCTTTGTGACACTGCAGGGACATCATCCCTCTGGAGATGCAAATCAAGAGTCCTACTTGTAGCCACTGCTACTTTGTCCTGTCCCTCATATGAGCAAAGGAACTCGCACGCAAAAATCATTCACAAGCAAAAAGCATTCACTTTCTTCTAGTGATAGCTTTCTGCTGATTTAGATACAGAAACTTCATTTTCAAACCAGCTCTGAGCAAAGCAAACGACCGGAGCATTTAGTCTGGGAGGGGGAGAAGGTGAGAGAGACCACCCCTTTCACAGCGACACGCTGGACAGGCTTAGCTGTGCTGCCAAACAGCCCGCTCGTCAAGCGGAAAAGCACAAGGTTTAGGTCACACAAACCCAGAAATTACTTCCAGCAGCACAAAGCTGAACACTTCTCTGTAATCTGCACTTCACACATCGGAGAGGAAAGAAGCCCCTCCTGATCTCACAGCCATAAGAAAGCCATCCTTCGGCAGACTGAACAGAGCTGCCTTTGCAGGCTAACTCGTCAAGCTGCTGAATTTACATGCAGCAACAGAACCATGTAAGGATCAAATAAAATTAATTCTGTATAATAACAAATTAATTGTCCATGCCAACCTCTAATGTCTCCATCATCAAATGAATTTCCATGTTATTTACCCATCACAACTTCCCACGGGGAAGGAGAAAGACAGCTGCTGAGATTAAAGAACGAAAAAGAAGAACCTCCTAGACAAAGGATCTTTTCATTTTCTAAATGATTGCTCTACTCCAAAACGTCTTCTGAGAAATAATGTGGGGTGTTTTTTTTATTCATTTAACAAAACCAAGATGCAAACTGCCTGATTTGATGCTGCTATTTCTTTGTCTCAGAACTGAACGCAACAATTTCTAGTGGTAAGAGGAGATAGGCTCATGTAGAAATAATGTTCCTATTACAGGAAAAATAAATTGTCAACAGACCTAAGAAAGTGTATTTTTCTCACTTTATATTCTTTGAGGCATGGATCTCTGCAGCCCTCATTTATTGACAACGGGAACATTTTTAAAAGGCATATAAGATGACAACAACAAAACCCACTTTACAGAAAAACTAGGCTATAAATTCTTTCAAAAGACCAGAAAAGTGACACATGCTGCCAGATCCCCACAGCTCTTATTTCACAATCTTATTTTAATGCTTCTAAAGCATCCAAAATCGTCCGGTTTGACCACACCAAATAATACCTCTCAAAAACATCATCTCATGGACTAGTTTTTCTGGGAAATAAAAGAAAGCTTTCTCTACCAGCAATGTCAACGCTCCATCCCACTTAAACAATCTACACCTACACCTGAGGACTGCGCAAGCTTAGGGAACCAGCTCGTAACAAAGAGCTGCTCTGTTTCATCCTGGAGAAGTCCTTGGAAGAGAAAGGCAAAAGGGGAGAAGGCTTCTCTCCCAGAAGATTCAGAGAAACTCAAGTCTTTGACCTGATCAGTCCAACAATTCACTATTTTTAATTGGGCAAGCAGTAGTAAAAGATACAAGAGACCTCTCATTTACACAGACATTGGTGCTTTGTCATACAACTTAAAAGGCTTACTTGAATGGGGATTTAAACAGTTATTTCTTGCCAAGTTGTCACAGGATAACCTCCCAGTAACGTCTTTTGACTCCGTTGGGATATCCTCACCACAGAGCCAACAGCAGGACTGTATACTGTGTTTGAACTTGTCAGACGTACAGCGGTGAAGAGTCCTCTACCGAAATTCTGACCTGAATGTCCCTGCAGCCACAGAGGAGAGTAAAAACTGGTGCGCAGCAAAACTACAGGGCATGACCTGGAAGAAATCTTACAAAAATGAGCATGATCTATCAAACAGGGATTTAATTTATCCTAGCTGCAATGTTTTTCTACACAGAGAAGATTAGAAGCAACAGATTCACTCTTCCAAAGCAGAAACAAAACAACTTTTAGTTAAGAAATAAAGCAGATGGCCCATGTAGATTAAAGAGTAGGTACACCGCAACGCAACAGCACACTGCTGCGCACAAATCCCACAGTAATTACAGCAGCGGTGTTATTTCACTAATGATGCTACGCCTGTGAACTGGGACAAATTAACACAAAGACACACAGGCTGGTGACTTGCAGCCCAAGGGAAGCTGACTATGATGGAGACAGACATTTAAGGAAATCACAACAGATACACCCTGCAAGGTATAGGCAAGAAATCTGCAGCCCCAACAAAAAAGGAACATGGGAAAGTATGTGTCCCTCATCTGTCCTAGATTTGTATGAAAACTGGTGTTCTTCCTAGAGACTGTACAATGGATGTCCCCACTTGTGTTTCAGCATCTTTACTGTTAGTCCACTTCCCTCTAACTTCTGTGCAGGCTGGAGATCATGATCACTGTCACTGGGACACGTCCTCAGCCAGGCTAAACCAGCATTACCTGGCCCATGGGTTACTTTGGTCTATCTGTGAACTTCCATAACGCAAAACCATATGAAACTGCATCATCTGCATTGACATCTCCCTCCCAAACATCATGAACTACCAGAGCAGTTAGTCTGGGCCGTCTGTCTAACGAACAGACAGAACTAACGAACGCTGCAGAGCAGCGCTGTGATGCACAGGAGGAGCTCCGGGGTGTCCAGCACACCACCAGCAGAGCACTCCACCTCACTTACTCACTGCTCTACACACACATCCACATGAAGCAAAAGCATGGTCTGGGCTCTGCTTTATACCCTCAGCAATGCCAGTCTGCTTCATTTCAAAGTATTACTAAATTCAAATCAGCAGGCTGTGGGAACTTGAGCCCAATTTAGGGAAAACCCAAGAAAAAGCCATTTGAGACAAAAACATGAATCCCTGCTCAAACTAGTCCCCGATTTAAGTAACGTGACACAACCTACATCGTGTCTGAGGAAGCGTGGCAGCTAATAACCCACGCCAACGATTGCAGGCTGTTTAGCCGGTCGGCAGTGGCTCGCTTTCTCGGCCCTCTGGGGACAGGGGTGCAGTTTGTAACGTGGCGCAATGGATGTCATCGAGGCTGACTCTTTCTGGGCTTCAGGATTTGGCAGGCAGTAAGAGTTCTCCTGGTCTGGATCAGTGGAGAGCAATTCAATATTATTTTGTACTTTGGATGATTTTAGGCTAATGAAGGTCCTATTCTTTTTTATAACTCCCCATGCAAATGTTAATTTTTAATAAACTTTGCCCAAGTAGGATTTAAAGCTTATCTCGCAAGACATATTTAGAGCAGTGCCATGGTGAAGTAATTCTGGGAAAAAAAATATGTACGGCTGAAAATAGGATATTTCTGCATGCTTGCTTCAAAGTCTACCAAGAGTTTTCTGCACAGACTGACTTGTCATCAGACTAGTCGTTGCGCAGGACTGGAATTATTAATTAACAGTCAAAACCTGTGCCTCTCAGGCATGCTGCAGACGAACTTCATTGTCAGCCTGAGTTCTGCACTTTGCACCAGTGACGTGGGAAGGCTGGAGGTAGCAGAGAGGGTGGGAAGAGCAGACAGATTTTGTTTAAACTTCACCGAGCTGGAAAGGTTAATCTGATGCTAATAGGCAGCATGTTGACTGAGCAAGAGGCTTTAGTATCATCAGCCTTTCTCTGATGGTAGGGATGGGAGCTGCTCTGATGAAAAACCCACGGCGGCTGCAACGTCTTGTAGGCTAGCACGGGCCACACTGCCAAACAAGCAGGACAGAGGAGCGCTGTGCTTGGCTAGGATCCGACTGAAGAGGGCTTTAAAAAGTTGCTGTTGCCAAGGGACAACATAGGGCTCACTGCATTATCTGCGCTCAAGACCTTTACAATTAAATCAAAATAATTAAGCTTAATTACGTGAATGGCAGAAAGACTTCACGTATCGTTTTGAAAACCTGTTGAACAGTTTCTTCGAATCTGTAATCCCTGTGGCCTTGTGTTTTATTCCATCAGAAGTTAATTATGGGAGAGAGAGTTTCACAACGTATTAAGAGCTATCAAACGTCTAGTGGTCATTCGCGCTGAAGAGAGGAAAACACATTAACAGGGACGGCACTGTGAGTATCTGAGCTTTCTTTGCAATGTTCACAGATGCCAGGACAGAACTTATGACCTCTCTTTTCTAATATCAGAGCCACTGACAAAGCTAACCCACAGAAAACAGGCTTATTGCACCAGACCTATCTAGTGCTTTCATTTGCTAATTTTTTAATATTCTTTATATATATGTATATCTATGTCTATAAAACTGCAAGTGCTGTGCATCACTTCTTCCTCCACAACACTACTATTGCCAGCAACTGCATTCAACCAGTACATAGAAGTTTCCAAGAGGGAAGAAAAAAAGGCTGGAGAGATATCTCAAGCATCAGGATTTACCTTGTATTTCACAGCTTTCTTAGCACGTCTCATCGGGAAATGAGTCCTTTGACTTCGGAAAACCATCCTTTCCTGTGCATAGGTCATCAACAGACAGTAGTATATAGAAAAAAATGCAACTTCTAAAATATTCATGTTGTTTACTGCTCTAGGTTGCTCCTTTGCTTCCTATCTTGAGGGACACCCAAAAATTAAAAACAGAAAACTAATTTCGGTATTAGGAGCCTTGCTGTGCTGCCTGATTTGCTCTACTCAAGTTCCAGAAATCAAACTAACATAAGATTTTAATTTAAAAAAGCCAATGTACTGACAGAATACTTTTTTTCTCATTTTTCGAAACTCTTCTTCTCATCTGTATCTGCAAAATCACCTCCTGCTCCCAATATCCACATACATCACCAAGAATCCGAAAGTCAGAAGGAAAGGATGCAGAATGAAGCGCCTGTGACCCACAAATCAGGCATATACCCTGCACTGGAGAATTTTAGCTCTCAAAAAAGATTTGTTTTCCTCCCAGCGGCAAAGGAACTGTTGCATTGCAACTAAGTATCTCACAGAGATATTTACAGGTCCCAGAAAAGGGCTATTTGCAGAAATGGCAAAATATGCATGCAATACCTGAAAAATGAAAAATACTTTTTCTTCTCAATTCATTTCTAGTAAATTGCATTGTCTCTGGAAAAATGTACAGCCTTAACTATTCATCACCACTGAAAATATATGTATTCTCAAGCACATGTAACCTACGAAACAACTGCCTCTTTACGGCTGAAGTGATCTTGATTGGGTTTCTAATTTTTCTCTCTCACTTCTTGCACATCTTTACTTTTTAATTGGAGTAAAATCTTTCAGGTGTGTTACAGAAAAATGTCAATAGACTGATGAACAATTAAACTTCTTTTTTTAAAAAAGCTCCACTAGACATGGCTGAAGTCTGAGCCTCTGTACGAGCTTAGACCTCAGGAAGGTGATAAGAATGAATGTTTATGAACACCAAAAAGATCAAGTTTGCCGTCTATGTTACTTTGCCTGGTTTGAAAACTTCTCATCTTCCTGCATCTGTAGCAGATCTCAGTGCAGCTGCACATCCTTTTGACATTCCTCCTCAGCATCCATCCATTCTGACAGTCCACAGGCTGAAGCAGATGGAGAACGTCAAAGACATAGGAAGGAAAAATGTAGGTATTTAACAGCAGATACCTCTAAGGGATGTGTCTCCAAAGGCTGAGAGTTCACTCCTTTTTGAAAAACAGCTTCTTTTAAGATTTCTAAGAGTAGTT
>Ga0181612_137828_pt1 | contig 10538 bp, 8 predicted proteins | sample HoacroProtozoa21_FD_119630 | JGI IMG/M metagenome (GOLD analysis project Ga0181612, IMG submission 119630) | Hoatzin crop microbial communities from Cojedes, Venezuel. Combined Assembly of Gp0051906, Gp0051904, Gp0051908
CAGCCCCAGCTCTCCCAGCCTTTCCTCCCAGCAGAGGGGTTCCAGCCCTCGCATCACTGCTGGGGCCTCCTCTGGCCCCGCTCCCACAGCTTCAGCTCTGTCCTGTGCTGAGGAATATGCCACTTATGCTGAGGATAAGCCAAAACAAGGGTAGAAGATAAAAACTGGGATCAAATTCGAGAGGAAATGAGGAACTTCATCCAGTAGGACACTAACTGCCATTTCCACCTTTAAATTCTTCTCCCAAATGTCTTTCCTCGCATGGTGCTTTTATCTGAAGAAGGTGCTGTCCATAATGTCGAATCTTACTTGCTTCTAGGCTGTTAGTCTTAAATATACATTCCTTAGAAAAATAATTAGGCTCATCATGATGATCTTTCATCTCAAATTGTAGGTAAATCACCCAAAGGATTAAGAATAGGAAGGAGTTATCTGAGCAAGAGCTGTATCTGTCTTCTTGGAAACCTTCATGAAGCCTGGAAACTCACCTCCCATTACTGGGGCCAAAAAAAGTACTGGTTGGACTAATAACAATCAGACTAAACCTGTGGAAACCATCCAAGCATGTCGGAGGCAAGAACAGCTCTTGATTTCAGAGCTGGAGGCTACAAATAGCATTGAAATAAATGCTTTTGGCAAACCACCCATACAGCTGGTTTTCGACATGTCTTAACAGCACTGAGAGAGACTGTGCCCAAACAGCTGTCCGGGTGCCGCAAAGCACGCAGTGGTCATGCCATCGAGCTCCTTCCCGCACGGCAGATGATGTCCATCTCCTTGTTGAGCACAGGCACTGTGCCGGGAAGAGCATTTTTCGGCGCTGCTGACTCATTGGCTTTGCACAACCCCAGGGTGGAAAAGTACTCATTGCTGGGACAAAGTACGTAGGTGGGCAGCCAAGGTTTAATTTTGCTTAGGATTTGCCTGTTGGGTTACTGCACGGGAACCTTTTGCCTCGACAGGGAATGTGTCATGCTGTTCCAGGGAAAATTCCAGCAAATACGGCCTTGCATGTGTGGAGGTTTTTCGGGTTTTGTTTGTTTGTTTCTTTGTCACATGAAGGTGAAGCCTCCAATATATGTTAACATTTTCACAGAGGTGCCGTTTTGTCATCTTGTAGTGCCAACTATCGATAAAAACAGTAATGAAGACTTCCAGTTGGGATTGTGGCTTACTGGTGAGCTTTCAGCTAATGAAGAACTACTGGCAGCTTCTTTCTGTTGTTTTGGGGGTTTTGTTTTCTTGGTGGTTTTGAGGGCCTTTATTTCATCCTATCTTGAGTCTCAGAACTCTGCCACCAACTGTTTGGAATGGCTTTGTGTTTTATGGACTCTGAACTGCTTTGGTTTGTACTGCTTCTGATGCTGAAACCAAGAAGCGTTTGGTTTGCTGTACATCTAATGCACACTCACCTATTAAAAATAGGGCCAGTTAACCTGTCTGCTGCTCCGATCGATAGTAACAAAAAGTCACAATTAGCATCTTCTATCAGACCTGGAGGAAGGCTTGTGTTCAATGAAATGAATCTACGTAAGGTTACGTGGTCTTTCATTAAATCAAGCTTCAGTTTTTTTGTGTGCGGTACAACAATAATGAGGTCTCATCTCCTGTATCGAGTTACTAAATCCCTAATTACTTTTTGCTTATGAGTTTATCCTGTTGTCAGGCAATACTTTTTTTTTCTCTTTTTGTATTGTGCTTTTTCGCTTCCTTTCAGTCTCGTTGAGCTGTTTCCAGAAATGCTAGATATGGATGGTCTCTAAAACACCTTGATTTCCTGGGGATTAAAGATACATTTTATGTTTTAAACAGTATCGTTCTTGCCTCATAGTGACCTGGCATGATGGGACCTAATGCTGAAATCCAGTGTACTGGTAGGTGTCACATTAAGCCCCATACAGGGAACTTCCAAAGGGCATCTTTTTACAGGAAGGAAGATACCATTTTTCAGGTATCGCTCATCAAACCTTATGTTTTTAGTCCAATTTTTGGCTCACAAGGAGATCGATGCTGGAAGGGAGAGCTAAGGGAGGGAAAATTGAAGGGGAAAAAAAAATTAAAATGATGCTCATGTTTTCAAAAGGATGAGAAGACGTCCTTAAAGCTTATCAATGAAGACAAGATCAAATCCTTTAGTGCGGCTCAGTGCACAATGCCAGAGGCGTGCAGTGGCTGCAGTTACACATTGGAACAAATTTGGTTCTTCTGTGTAAGCTTCTTCATTAGCCTTCCCAACACACAAACGGTGCAGTGATTTTTATTTTGTTTTGAAGGCCTGACAAGGTGGCTAATCAGGGGCAAAACATAGTGTAGTGATGTCCAACTGTTGCAAGGCTATGCTGCTCTAATTAGCACGCTTTCATAATCTTCATTAAGGAAGGTCCAAAGCTCTTGACTCCATTTGAAAGCGTTTGCAAGGGACTTCTAAGCGCAAAAATAGTCAAAATGAGTTCATTCATGGGTAATTTTCTAGAAATTACTTGCTGTGTCTCTGTATCAGGAAGAAATGAAGAGTAGCCTGATTTTCACAAGGGATGAGCCTATCAAACCAAGCGTGAAGAGAAGGAACAGCTTCTAGAAACCCTGCACTTGGTCTGTCTTTGGCTTTCAGTGGATGTTAGCATGGTGTAGGACAGATTTTGGAGTGAAATCATTGCTTTGCGCCACAGGGCTTCCTTCAGTTCAGCGCTGATTTCGTAAGAAATGGTTGTGTCCAGTTGCACTGGATCACTGCAAATCTGGATTTGGGTTTTTGACATAATTTGCCTGAATATATTGTATCGAGGAGGAAACCCATGAAAGAAAACAGGAAGGAGACAGAGAAATAGAAACAGAAAAATTAAGTATTTGTTTATTTCAGTTTTACTGTAAAACCTTTAAAAAAATCACCAGGTAATCTCAGCAAGTAACTTCTGTACCAGCAACTGTCCCACTTGGACACAGCTCTGCCCTAAACATGCTGAATTTGGGGCTTCAGCTCCCTCTTTCTTGTAGGGGAGGCAGAGACAGGTTGGGAGGATGGAAATATCTGTTACTCAGATTCTCTCTTTTCACAAAAATCTCACGTTGTAGGGGATATGAACTCCTGGTACAGAGAGATCTTGCCTCCAAGGTGGTGCCAGGGGAACCTCCAGGAATAGTCAGCATCTGATTTTAGGGGACAGGGTTAAATTTGCTCTCCTGGCTTTCTGGTTGATCTTTGCTGGGCTGTGTCATTGGTGTGAGTGGCTTGTTCACTTCCCTCAAGGCTAGGATCGACTGAGAGGTTTAGAAACCAGGTAAGACAGCTTTCTGCATTGATGATGGACTCACTCGGAGATGCAATTATTTATATCAGTGTGACTGGCTCTGGCCAGGTTAGGAGCTTACCCATCACATGCTTACAAGCAGATGACGTCTTTGCCTGGAAGACCTATAATCTGCTTTCCAAAAGCTTCTGACCTCCAGCGAATCGGGCTGCCAAGTAATAGCACTGTGGTGTTATAGAGGCTCCCCAGCACATGCCATCGTGGGGCATGGTGGTTACAGACAGTGCTTCTGCTGACATCCGTGCTGTTTGCTGATTCAGAGCAGCCAGAGATGTTCGTGCATCTGTGATGCTCTTAAAGAGCACGCTCTTCATTTCTAGCGATGGTGTGATGAAGATGACGTTACAGCTCCTGAGTGTGTATTTGGATGGTTGGACCTTAAGTGACAGCCTGTCCTTTAGAACTGTTTTAAAATGCTCTTTTCTCCGCACAGCTGCAGAGCTGCATTTTCAACACAGATGTGGCCAGTGTGTTGTAAGTTTATTTAACTTGCATTTGGGGTCAAATTCCTGGGAGAGGAATGGCTGTGCCTCATGTCTGAGCAGCTGCATGCAGCCTTAGTGGGGTCGGTTTAAGTTTTGCCCTTTTTGAAGAGCAAAGCGTGGTCTGCAGGTTCTGTAGGGACTAGAGATGAGGCAGGAGTGGGATATTCCACTCCTGGGGCTGGGGTCATCTCTCCAGGGGGTTAAGCTCAGTGGCCTCTGTCTGAGTGCGGAGGATGGGACATCAGACAGGCCGCTGACTTTTAAAACTCAAAGAAAATCTCGGTGTTTAGCTCACTGCAACTGGTATCTTAGCACTGCCCCGAAGGTGCATAAAGAACACTACTGTCTTTACATGGCCAGATTTGTCTGGTCTGGCAAACAGAAAGCTCATCCCCAAAAGCCTGTTTTCCTATTTGACTTTCATCTATTGCCTCTGCACGTACTCTCAGCTCTGTCAAAATTTGCTTTTCCCCAGTCCAGCTGATGGAGGCTCTTGTGTATTGACTTGCCACCTCAAATCTGTTTGGCTCCGTTTCCTACGAATGCCTCCAGCAGCGAAGCCTGGGACTCCTGCTCCTAAACCTGAAGTTAAGGCTTTTTCTGCATCTCAAACCAGCTGTATCTCAGGAGGGCTGGTGTCCAAGCAAGGCTTCACCCTGGCCCTGCAGAAACTGAAATACATTGAAAAGAGGTGGGAAGCTTTTTTAATCTTGTTGTCAAACAGCAGAGCCTGAGTCCTCTCTGGGTTAGGATTCTGCTGTGCCAGAGTTTGGGGTACAGGTAAGACATGAGAAGACCTTGATCACGATGGTCCACCTCTACAGAATCACAGAATCACAGAATAGTAGGGGTTGGAAGGGACCTCTGTGGGTCATCTAGTCCAACCCCCTGCCGAAGCAGGGTCACCTACAGCAGGCTGCACAGGACCTTGTCCAGGCGGGTCTTGAATACAGAGGTGACATACTGTTGTAGCCACGTGTGTTTGCCTTCATTAGCCTTGATTCATGTGAGCTTTTCATCGTGTAGGTGGGTAACAGCAGTGTGCTCCTACCCTTGTCTGTCCTACCCTTGTCAAGGGTTTTACGTTGATTGCTTAGTGGAGGTAGTCCAACCCGCCCTTTCCAGTCTCCTACAGCCTGAGAGATGATTTACAACTCACACTTTGTTTTTCTATTCCTTCTGTGTTCTCGCATCCCTGGCAAGACTGCTTATATGGGTATGGGTTTGGTTGCTGCTTGATATGGTGTCACATCTTGAGCTGGGACTCGCATTGCATCCACCCAGTGATGCTTTCTGACTTAGACTGGTGGTCTTGCATCATTCTTTGGTGTCTCTTAGTTCAGCCATCTCTAGTTTGAACATTACACATTATTTCCTTGAGTACTGCAGTCTCCACAAGCAAATACTGAGCATTACCCTGTAGACAGAGGATCTACTTGCAGTGTTACCCTGAAGAAACCTGAGCTACTTGGGGGGGGAAAGCTGAGACGCTCAAAGCAACCCAAGGAGACGGAACAGGTCTTGCCTGGATGGGATCTTTAGATCTTTACGTGGCTGCTGCTCCCTGCTGACAGCTCTGGGCATCGTGAATATATTGCAAAAAGCCATTTCAGCCCGACCTTGCGTGTCCCAGCGCTGGGCTGCTCAAGAGGGTGTGATGAGGGCGTTGCCTCTGTCCTCTCCTAGACAGCTCAGGCTTTAATTGGGAGCTTTTTTAGGAAAACAACGTGCCTCTGTGTTGCCTTCATTGAACAAAAAGAAAAATGAACTCATGTTGATGTGTGGCTTGAGCCAGAGGAATTCAGCAGAGAGATACCGGAGCCACGTACGTCGCTGCTGACATTTGGTCTGATTATTTGACCCTAAAGCTTTACTGACCTGAGCATGTAAGGTCGTCAGCTAATAAGAAAACAAGTAATCCTCAGAAACACCATAAACTCTTGAGCCCTTTTTTTTAGATTTATTGTGTACGTTGCTTGCATGCTGCATTTAGGCCTCTGTTCTTAATTACTCCTCTTTCCAACCCCTGAGTAATACTTGAAAACTCTTGGGTTGCGAATGCTCGTTGTATCTTGATGGAAACTTACTGATCCTGGTGGTGGCAGAGAAGAGTGGAAAACCAGGATGTTAATAGGTGCTGTAAACCTGAAAGTAAGATTGGAAAGAAGAAAAGGATTTCTAAAAATACCTTTATTTTGATGTGCTCACTTTTCAGCACAGAAAACTTGCCAGACTTTCTCTCTACAATTGTCTTATTTTTTTTCTGGTCTGCCTGTTGTTGATTTATGGACATTTTGGGACTTGTTACACTCTACTGGTTGTGTAGAAAAACAATATATTTGTCTTTGCACTGTGTTGTTTTTAAACCTGAATTCTATTACCATCTGCTCCATTCAAGAGGAAGGAATTTGAAATAAAATTTGAGTCCTTAACTGTGATAGCTGTAGGGATAAATTTTCTAGGCTTAAGGCTATTTTTTAACAATTGTTTAACTAGAATATTTTTTCTCAGAGAAAAATATCAACTGATTTTTGGACTAATAGATGATGTTATTGAATGAATAGATATGGAAATGAAATCTGTGCTACAGAACCTGTGGTCTGGCTGGTCTCCATGGTGTGGGTAATACTCTGGTTTATAAACTTTTTTGTTTCTGTAATGGAATTGTAATCACTGTTTGCATAGGAAAGTAGGAGAATGAAGAGCTGTTAAGGTGGTTTAAGTAACTCTAGATGTAACCTGCAGACAGAGAATTGGCATCACACTAACAAGCACTTTCTGGGGATCTCCAGTAAGCCACTGTTTGGGGGAACATGCTGCTAAACAAATCTCTCGTAGGCTAATGTTGCACCAGACCCCAAGCTAGCTGGGTTTCTGGCATTGCAGGTCCTGTGATAACTCTGCATTGAGCTCTCTGGGTGAGCAAGACCATCAGTGGAGTCAAGTGTATCGGTCATCTTCACACCTCAGTAAGATGCAATTCTGCCTGGGGGATGCTGGTGCTCCAGTGTAACTGGCCACTACATAATCTGCAAAACAAGATAGTTTTGGCTTCCTAATATCTCTAAACCTTCATCCCAGCACCCTCACTGACACTGCTTCATAAACTTTTCCACTTCTTACTAATCTCTCATTGTTCTTTTTTTCCCCGCCCCATAGTTGGCACCAGAAAACACTCTGATGTCCTTCCAGAAGGCAGTGGAGCAGATGATGTATGGAGTCCAAGCTGATGTCGTACTGAGGTAAGCCTGTGGTTTTTTTCCATGCGTTACGTGGATGTGCAAGAGGGCAGAATTGGCACGGAGGGAACAGTGATGCCTGATCTTGGTGATCCCTCAGTTTGTCTCAGTTACATTTACAAATACAAGAAAGTCTCAAAGCTGGTACTTTCTTTTTCCCTGACCGCTTTGGAGTTTGGTGTGCTGGTTGGTCTGAGACTCTCTGTGGATGGCCCAAAGCATCCTGTCTGGTGTGTGTCTGGTTGTTACCACTTTTTCCCATTGAAAAGGGCTTTTGTGGTGAACATATACAATAACTCCTAGCTGTCTCCATTTGTAATGCACAGATGCTACTCATTGTTCCACTGAGATGATGATTAAACGTGAAGTTGTTGGGGTGAGGGAACCTGGGTACCTTTGTCATGAAACACATCTTCATTTGCAGGAAGACTGTAGCTTATCCTAGAGCTTGCTTTACTGCAGTGAAACACAGCACCTAGTTTCTAGCCTGGCTTGAAATCACCTGGCCTTAGAATCATAGAATGGTTTGGGTTGGAAGGGACCTTCAAAGGTCATCTAGTCCTACCTCCATGCAATGAGCCTTGGGAAGAGACAGAACTGCTTAAATGTGACTTGCTGGGATGCTCCAGGTGCAGAGTGAATGGAGATCCTAAACTGACTTCATCACACTGCAAGTCTTCAGAAGGGTTTGTACCAGCCTTGCAAAACTGTTACAGGAAATTAGCAGCCCGGGAGCAAGCCCTTTCTCCTCCTCCCCTTCCTCACGTGTCACTAATGCTGGGGGAAGGAGGAACCCGGTGATACTGCTGACTGTCAGAGTCATTCCTTGCAGGCACGTGTTGAGCTGAATTGACAAGGCCGGTTTAGAGAGGGTTACTTCAAGAACCGTGCTTTGTTGCAGGAGTTTCATAATTCTTTAATATTCTTGTTCCTTTTCCAAACCGTGGTTTTTTTTTCCATGCGTTACGTGGATGTGCAAGAGGGCAGAATTGGCACGGAGGGAACAGTGATGCCTGATCTTGGTGATCCCTCAGTTTCTCAGTTACATTTACAAATACAAGAAAGTCTCAAAGCTGGTACTTTCTTTTTCCCTGACCGCTTTGGAGTTTGGTGTTGACGGAGAGATATTTTCACCTGGTGGTAGATGGGCTTCAGAAGTGTAATGGTCATGGTGCTTTTTTTAATTTCCATAATTGTTTGACAGCAGACCATATAAAAGGATTTTCTTCCTTCTGGGGAGTGCAAGATTATTGTAGAAGGATGAAGTATGAATTGGGATGTTTGTGATACAAACCTGCTTTCAAAAATCAGTTCATTAACTGTTGTGAAGGGACAACTCGACTGTCCAGACTCACAAACGAACACTCAGCTCTTGCGGTGGCTGAATTGCTTACTTCCGTTAGCACTGGCCAGGGAGAAATGTGGACTTCAGAGAGGAGAGCTGGAAAAGCTCCAAGCTCATCAGCCATCCCAGAGGAGCATTCCAAGTATCCATAGCTTAAACAATGCCTTTGATGGCCCTGTTTTCTGAGGGCCTCTCCAAGAGACCCAAGTGTCTTTATGAAAAGAGAACTCCATTGACCTTCAGACCAAATAGTGGGCTTTCAAAACAGCTGGTAGCAGCCTCTGGAAGGCTTTGTGGCCCAGCATCCATTGCTGTCCTTATCCCTTTGAAAGATGCTCTTTGTGCCTGTGGCTCGATGGGTCCGCTCCACCTGGGATGCGCCCAGGACATCCCTCCTCAGATGTCTCCATGTTCCTCTAGCCATAGGCTGCTTGGACATCTGCTCAGACCTATCACATCCTGCTCCCTACCCATTACACACCCCAAACTGGGTGGCCCTGATTATAAAGCCAACTTAACTTCAAGCAGCAGGAGCGTAGTGTCACTGCGTGTTCCTCTCTCATTTTCTGCCTCCTCCTCCATCTCTTCTTCTAAAGCTCTGCTTTCTCTGGCTGAATGATTTTTTTTTGTTGTTGTTCCCAAACCTGTGCCTGCCAATACATTGTGGTTAGCTTTCGGTAGTGCTGAGTGACTCCATAAGGTGAAGAATTAGACAAGAGGGAGCGAATGTTAAGTGCCCTGTAAGATTTCTGCGCTGTCGTTAAGGCTTAGCAGTATCTGATGATGTTCTGCTGTGAGATGTTAAGACTTGAGCGCCTATCTCCCTTAAACACTCCACACTCTTAATTCTGCGGTTGCTTAGCATTTTTTTTCTTTTCATTTTTTAAACTGTGTTTATTAAAAACCCTTCTGACTGCAGCAGCGTGGTGTGCTGCTAAGCATGATATTGCTGTGTCAGCATGTTGCTTTGGGTTGGAGGGGAAGTAGTTGGCACAGTGCACGCTAGAAATGGGAAATTAAGATGCCAGCGACCTTTGTGATGAGGGACTTCTGCAGGCAGTGGTAAAGCTGAGGCAGCGTTCGCTCCATAATCTAAAACTGGTTTTTGTTTTCTCTCTAGCTCTGAGGGTCAGTGCTCCTGGCTGTCTCCTGATTCAAATGGGATTTGTATTTTAACCCCATCTTCTTTCCAGGCTTTACAAGAGTATCCTATTATGAAGATGGGCTCCTTGATTTGGAAAATTGCATTATAATCAGACAGGCTGTGCTGGGTTTATCTTGATTTCTGAGTGCGGACAACTGTCCCCCTGCCCGTGATAGAAACCGTCACTGCCCGTGTGGTGTTACTGCTGATTCAGTCATGGAAAATTGGGCTGGAAGAAAGTTTAAAGAGCTTTTTACGTTTCCCAGAACCATTGTTCTGTAACATCTAAGTGGCTTAAAAACCAGAGGGCATGCATTTGGCTATTTACTTTCATCTCAGAGGCAGCTTTTCTTTAAAATGCGTGAACTTAACTCATGTGAGCATAGCTGTTTCCTGAAACCAGTTCTCAATTGGAAAAGGCAATTTCAGCGCAATTTTGGTAGCTTGGAGCCCTTGCATCTTGCTGAATGCCTGTGAACGTTAGGTACCCATCTAGTCTGAGAGCCTTTGAAAATCTTACTCATCATCTGCTATTAATGATTTGAGAATAGTTTGTGTGTGCACACAGGGTATGGAAAACCTCTGACGTTATCAGGAGCTATAGACATTGCAGAAAGCTTTGGTTAGTGTGAGCACTCAGGGTGGGTGCTCTTGTCCAAGCTACTCAAATTTGGCACTCTAGAAATTTTTGGGGGGGTAGCGGAATGGTCAGGGGGGGAGGGATGGGTAGGGTTATGTCAACATTTGAATGACTGCAAACATCTAGCAAGTATCCAAGAGCCTTTTTCCTTTGAGTGCAGTCCCCAACTGGTGTTGGGGATGCTGAGGATGTGTTAAGCTGGTTGAGATCTTCACAATGATATTGATGTGAAGCCGCATGAGAGACTGCAGTGGGAACGGACACTTCTCTAGTACTGCGTACGCAGTTGTGCACCTCCACCTGTAACGGGGCTTCTCACTGTCTTTGCAGCTACGATGGAGTGCCATTTCTGATGCATGACAAGACACTCAGAAGAA
>Ga0181612_154896_pt1 | contig 10538 bp, 8 predicted proteins | sample HoacroProtozoa21_FD_119630 | JGI IMG/M metagenome (GOLD analysis project Ga0181612, IMG submission 119630) | Hoatzin crop microbial communities from Cojedes, Venezuel. Combined Assembly of Gp0051906, Gp0051904, Gp0051908
AATTCTGCAGCAGTGAACATCGGGACGTGACTGAGAGCCCTTCGGAGGCTTTAAAAGCTGTATGGTGGTGACGTTATGGGCTTTTTATAATGCTTGACAGTGATTACAGCAAATATGCTTATTCATCCTGTGCAGGCGTGATTTATACTTCTAAGACTTTTATGTGGCTTGCTGTTGTCCCTCTTGTAGCTTGCAAAGGAAGTAACACTGTAACACGTGTGTCAGTCCCCTTTAGTCTTTTCATCTAAATTAATTGTATTTGTTTGTTTAATGTAATCACTCACCATAACTTTTAGGTTTTAATGTGACCACAGTAATGTAGAATACTCAGGCAAAAAAAAATAAATTATTTTTTTCTGTTTTATGGTTATGACTAGTCACACCGATAATCGGTCTGGATACACGTGTTACAAAGGGTAAGGGACTTCTGAGCAAGAAGGGTTGGGTGAGAGAGGAAGTCCAGGCCCTCAGGTAATGTGTGACTAAACACCATCCCCTGCCAATATAACTTCTCTACCTTGTCAGGATTTCCACAAGCACTGCCAGCAAAGTATCGCTTCTGAGAACTGCTCTCCGTCGTCACGTGCGCGGATTGCCTGACAGCGATAGCACCGTCGTCCCGCTCGGCCGGGTAATTTGGAGTTACCTGCATGGATGGCCAGCTGCTGTGCAGCTGGTGTTTCTGGGGTTGCTTTCAATAGGTGGGGCATTGCCTTCAGGAAGTCTTTTAAAAGATGCTTTAATTTCTCCAGAATGCAGTCTCTGCGTTTGTTTTCCTTTCTTACTTCATCAGTATGGAAATTTGCAGTAGGAGAAGGGGCTCCCTTGTTGCTGGAAGCACAGCCTTGTGTCTGGAGCCGGGCCGTCGCGTGTTCCCGCATGGCCTGCCGGCAGCCCGCAGCCTTCGGGAGATGCTGCTGGTTCCTGCTACTCAGCTGGGATGCTGGCAGTTCCCTTCCCTGGGGACCGGCGTGACTCGGGTGCTGCCCAAGCCGCGGTGGGCTGGGCTGGCTCTCCCTGGGCGCTCCGAGGACGGTCGCTCAGCACTCAGACCTGCTCTGCGCGTTGCTCGAGTCTGGCTCGGAGGAAGAGCGTGTACATCTCGGACACTGGAATAATTCCCCCAGGAGCCAGTTCTGGGATCTTGCTGGGAACGTCTTTTTACTGTGCGTCAAACTCATGTGTCCCCTGCATGACAATGATTTTATTTGTTTAATTAGCACCTGCCAGTTCATCTCTTGGATACCTTCATTCCTGTGTTTGTAAAGCGCCCAGCTCAGCAGGGCTCGGCCTGGCTGAGGCCTGCGGAAGGTCCTGCAGTGTAAACACAAAGTGCTGATGCGAGGCACTTCAGGCATAGTTTCTCCTTCAGACTACAGAAGTAATTCGCCAGCTTTTTCCAAAATCACATATTTAAATGCAAAAGTAAGTCTTTGCTGGCTTTACAAAAGGCAGCGTGTTTCCCAAAAATTGAACTTTTGACTGTGAGTGTGCGTTTAGCTGGGAAGAGTAAAGCCTTGGTTCTATCTGTGCCTGGCGACAGCAGCAGTAACCAGTGACCCCCAGTTGTTGCTGTGTCTGAGCTGTGAAAGCTATTGCTGGCGTATGGCCTTGCCCTGTGTGGACATCGTTTGGATGTGCGGGTGTCCCCTTAGCTCACTGGGTAATCAAGCCAGGCTTTCCATTTCTATCTTAGAATCTCATATTTTTCCTAAAATTTTGTTACTATTTAAACTGATCTTAAATTACCTCACAAGAAGTAGTTCGGGGTGGGGGGAAAGAGGGCTTTGTTAGTTTTTAATCCTGTGCTGGTAGTTTATGCAGCACTCCTGAGCTGTTTCCTAAACAAGATTAGTTTTGGTTTCTGATACCAGTGATGTTGATTTCTAATCTGAGAAATAGCTTCTTACTTCCTACTCTGCTAAATTATATTGACAGGAGTCCCAATAATCATGAAAATACTTTTAAAGAAATACCAAAGGTGCATAGAGCAACTAGAGCAGTTTGTTGCTGGATTTTCTACACATGAACTTTATTTCAATGAGTGTGGCTACTGTACAAGATAAATGAGAAAAGAAGAGAAGGTAAAAATCAATATTACGAAGGAATTACTTAGTGGAAGAAATTTTAAGAGGTACAATGTGTTTGGATCAGTGAATTTGAACTGAAATAAATGCCACTAGATCTCTTTTCCTTGCAAAGAATTGCAGTGCAAGAGCTTCTTGGAAATAGTAAATCCTCTCAATATTATTCTGCAGTGAATTAATATTTATTTCTTATGCGTGTGTAACCTGAGGCTCAAAAAATTGACTCTTCAGCCTGAGTTTTTACAAAGCCAAGTATGAAATCTAGAGGATTTTGTCTATCAGCCTTGCTCTAGCCAGTGAGCAACATCTTGCTTCTTGAAAAAACTGGAAGTGCTGAGAGCTCAGTCCTGCCTTGCGGTGGTTGGTGCCATTTTCCAGAGTTTTCTGGAGTAAGAGCAGGGTCTATAAATGTCACCGTTATCTCATTAAAAGCAACCAAATGTTTAGGACTAGGAGATAGCAGGGCCTGAAGTCCTTACTGGTTTCCCTTGGAGTAAACTCGGAGCTGTTGTTGACTGTTCAAAGGGAGCCACATCCAGATCTCTGCTGATTGGAAAAACATGGACCGGGAGAAAATGCCAAGACCCGGAGCTGCCTTCTGTCTCCAGCACCAGTGTCAAAACCTTTGAAAATTTGAGCATGAAATTGGGGTTTTGAGGTTTGCATCTCGCTGATGTCGACAGGAGAGCAGCCAGCAGGCCCACCAGAGCACCCAGCCCTCGCTGTGTCTGCGCCGAGGGGCTGACCCCGCTTCCTTCTGTGTCCGCCGGCCTCAAGTTGTGCTTTTTTCATATTTTAGATATGTTTCCCGCCTTGGTTTGAAAACTTCTTACATAGACAGAGGTCAGACCTCCTGTGTTTAAACAGAAGAAATTACATAGGTGTAAGTGGTTATTTCTCATTCCTCATTGACATTTAATGACTGCTATGGGTCAAGCTTTGCCTGAAACTTGCTATTTGCGTACCTGCCTTCTAACAGTGACTTGGAAAATCTCTTTTCAAGGGAAAGTAGAGGCCTTAAAAGTGAAATTACGAAACTCAAGAGCCTCAGGACACTTGATGGGCAATGTCTTTCACTTGTGACTCACTAATAACAGACTGAACCCCTTGGACTTTGGGCTGAATTTAGTGCACTTGCTGCAGCTGTTAGCAAGCAACTGCTTGTTAAACTGCGAGCTATTTTCCTTTGAAAAGTATTTCAGTCATGCTTGTCATAACTAGAATTTGGAAGTCATTTTAAGTAGATCCTCTTCCAGACTTGACCCGGAATTGGGTGATGGACTGGAAAAGGCTCGTGGCCTTTTTAGAGCTCAGTTCTTGAAATGAATCGACCTAGAAGGCCGGGTGCTGGAGAGGGCTTGCAGCAGTGACCTGGTGGCAGGCGCCTGCCAGGCGAAGGCGGTTGTGATGCCCAGGAATGTCACTTGTGGAACTTGTTTGAGCAGCTTTTGGATGGCTTCATTGTTTGTGCTGCACGGAGTAGGGCGGCTTGGCAAGGAGCAGCTTCGCCATCACCTCCCCGAGCCGCGTTTCAGGTTACCTTGTCCGCAGACGGCATGAAAACGGCTGGCCGCGAGCGGGTTGTGCGGCGGGCAAATGCTTTGCTTCTCCCCAGATCGGGGCACACCAGTACAGCGGCTTCGACTGCAGTTTTGGCTTGTGCTGTGCTTTCTGTATGTTCGCAGGAAAGACCCTTCGTGCTCTGTCAGCAGCCAGAACAAAACCTGCTCATCTGCGTTTCGCTCCTTATGTATATAGGCAAGAAATTGCAATGTCCTGTTGTTGAGGTCTGCTTTCTAAACGCTCATTGTAAGGCAAAGAAGAGGGGGCACCCCAGTTTGTGCTGTAAATATGTGCAGCTCTTAGTGATGAGTGAAACTGGTCCTTTCACACAAAAAAGCCACAGGACTTCAGAACTTGTAAACATCTTAGCTCAGAGCTTCCCACAACAGACTGAGCCCTCAGGTGTCGTTAAATGAGAGAACGTGTGGACAGTTCGTTGCTTAGTATTGTAATTAGATAAAAGTAAATTTGTGAGCTTAAAAAAATAATCGAATGTTCTAGGCTGTCACCTGAGAACTGCACTCGCTGCGGTGGCTTAGCCCTGCGCTTGTTAGAGGTGGGGTAATGGAGGGGAGAATGTCGCCTGGCTTGTCAGGGATGCCATGGACAAACAAACTGGACCGAGTGCAGAATGATGCTGTGAACACGCTGGAAATGAAAAGCAGAAACACTGGCTTACAAAGGAGCACAGGTGTAATTAATTAAAATAATATTAAAAAATCAGAAAACCAGCTTGACAAATCATGATGTCCATACGAATGTGTTACTTTACAGAATCCTTTAGATAAAATGTTTCAAGTGTGAAGTTATCAGAACAATAGTGACTTTATTACAGTGCAGTTTAACTCCTTGTGATGTTCTTTGAACCAAAGTTAGACTACAGTAGAGAATCGTACTGGTCCACTGGATTTGCAGTTAGGTGTGGAAGTAATTGTCTAGTGTTAAAGCTGAGGTCTGTGATTTAGGGATTTTTGTTTTTAAGCTGAAATTCCAAATGCTAAGTGACAGTTTTAAGTTTATAGACCTCTGCTCAAATCTGTCTGTGTAAGGCACTGCCGTCCGTCTGTGTCCAGGGTTGCGTTCGCTTGGTACTGGAAACAGCATGGGCAGCAGGAATGCGGCACCTCAAAACCGAGCCAGCTGGGTGAATCTGCAGATGTGAAACTGGAACCCCAATTAATGGTCATATTTTGTATTGTACAAAAAACTGTGGATTTCAGTGAGTTCCAGGGAAAACTAACACTTTCAGGGCCCTGGTTTCTGAGTGGCCACATACGAAAGTCAGGTTGAAGTAACCAACAAAATATTCCCATGGTTTGGTGTCTTTGTTAAAAATAAATGAAACCCCCTTCTTCAGCGAGGCTCCCTTCCTTATTTATTCAAGGGTGCATTTCCAGATTGTTTTCCTTTAGCCACTTAGCTCTGGGCTGCGCCCTGTGTCGCCCGGGTGTGGGACCAGGCTGGGGGTCTGCCTGCGTGTGCTCCTGCAGCACCTGGGGCACCTTCGTCTGACTCTGGGCTCCCAGCCACGAGCCCCCGCGCAGCCCCGTGGCAAAGCCGGACTCAAGTGCCCTGTGTTACGTGGTATCTAAGCGAGGAAGTCTTGCTATTTCTCTTTTTCAAGCAGTAGCTCATTTTCTTATTTGCTTTTTAAAGTCATCATCAAAATGGGGTGAATTTGCTGTTGGATTGTGCTTTCTCATTGCTCCTGCAGTTGTAACACAGACAAAAATCCAGTAGCTTCAGGCCGGTGGGAACAGTAGAGCTGTGCACAAAAGCAACTTACGTGAAAAACGCCAACTTCACCAACTTTCGCTGCGTTCCCTAACACACACGGTAGCATACGCACGCTGAAGCCCAGGGGTTCCAACAGCCAAATGACAACAGTTCTGCAGTAACTCAGACCTCTAAGGCTTCCTTTTTTCCATTTTTTTCTCTCTGCAGCCCTTCTGGGCCAGGTGATGATATACAGTTGGCTCCTCCCCTTGATCCTGCCGAGCAACCCTTAGCTGTCCCTGCGGTGTTTGGAAATGCTGACCCTGTGGATGCTGCTGAGCTGACTGCAGCAAGGTACTGTACCGAGCCGCCGCGGCTGGAGCGGTGGGGAGCAGCTGCAGACTGCTTACTGGTGTGGGTGGCTGGAGGACCACGGAGGTCAGCGCTAGCTGAGAAATCGCTGTCACTCTTCTTGGGTGGATATATGTCTGGTATGGCCAGTTGCTGATGGGTTTGCTGAGTCCGGCTGTAGTCAGCGGAGCATCTGTCAGTGGAAGTCTACATCAGAATTTAAGTCACCTTCTATCCAAACCTTCAAAGGAAGATGCCATTTACCTGTCCCTGAGATTGAATCACTCTGGCACATGGGAGGGTCAGGCAACATGAAGGTGCAATCTATGCCTTACATTTCTTTAGGTGCTTATACTTTTTTTCGGTTTAGTACAGGGTAACTGATCCTTTGGGCATTTTCTTTAATTTTGAGAAGTTCCTTGATGGTATAATGCTGATTATTAAGCATTCAAGTGTCTCATCTCTCATCTCTCTTCGACACTGGGCTTTTTGTCTGCATTTACTTGCACCAAGAAGGGAAACTGTTGGTTAATTTGTGCTGGTGGCAGTTGGGTTGTCAAGTTCTTTGGCTGTGTGAGCTTGTCCTAACTGCCAACAATAGAGGAAGCCTTGTAGGGTGTGTTTACTCTTCAATCATTGTGAATTCAGCGGAGTGTAAACATGCACAATATATTTAAGCTAGCATTAAAGTGGTTAGCTGAAGTAGCAATAATGTGCTATATCAGAGGCAGAAGGGACCTTGCGTGGTTTGCTCAATCCACCTTAAAAGCTGGGTGACTTTGCTGTTCAGCCCGTACTGGTCTTCCATCCGTCCCCAAGCTGGTGAGTCGCTAATTCTGGTGGAGTGAATCTGTGAGAAACAAACTTTTGCCTACAATCAGGGTAAGAAGATCTAGAGAAGCTTACAGTGGGAAGCTAATGGTGTGGATTTCTTCCAGTTATTGTAAGTTTTTAGCCAAAGAGTTGTGTTTCTTTGTTTTTAACATATGTAATTGGGTTACTGATGGGTTTTTGTGGATTCTGTCTTTTCTTGGTAATGGATTGTTGGCCATAGTAGCAAGGCAGTTAAAAAGAAGTGAGCAGTAATTGAGGTGAAGCTATGAGCTACTTTCTGAATGCAGAGGAATGAGAAAAGACTCACCAAAAGTGCCAGGGAGATTTATATATGGTCTCTGGACTGCAGTCTGAAAGAGAAGACTTTGTTGCCCTTGGGGTGATAGTTTGCTGTTTGTAGGGAAAAAGGCACACAAGCTGTCTATGATTAAGTGTCACCGCAGGAAACATTTAGGAAGAGCAGTCCTAGAGTGTTTTAATTTACTCCTGCTTGTAAATCTCGTGAATTCACTGTTCACATTCTCATCTGGATCTGTAATTTTGAGTGAATTATATTATACCTTTTCTTTTGCTTTACTTCGTAACTTCTCTCTCTAAAATGTTTTTACCCTTGACATCCAGAAGTTAGTCTCGGGGTTCCTTGCGTCAGCCGAGTTGCGTAGACTGCGAGGGCTGGAGCTGTAGTTAGCCCATACGGGGGGGGCTGAGCCCAGTAGGGGTGAGGGCACACAGACCGTGCAGCAGCCTCAGGATCTGGCTCTTGTTTCCATATCCTGACCCTGATGAAGGTGCAAGGATTTTTGCAAGGGATCAGTGCCAGAAAGTTGCAAGCTGGGGGTATTCACCGTGGAAGCGGGTTGTTTGTCAGCTCCCAAAACGGAGGAAGGTGAAAGTGCAGTACACTGTGGTCAGCTGGAGTGAATCCAGCTGCAGGTAGTTCACCTGTGTTTGTTGATTTTATTTTTTTTTTTGTCTTTTTTTTTAGAAAGCTGCACAAGTTAACTCTTGTCGGTATTGTTTGTTTTTCTTACTCTTTTATTTTGCATCCTTGTTGGACTTTAGACGTAAAAGCCTACCTGTTCTCCTTGAGCCTGTCTTTCTTGTCCAGGCTGTGGTTGCTCGCCAGCTTCCTGGTGAGCCGTGCAGAGCTGCTCCTGGGTGCAGCAGAACAGCAGAAACGCAGCAGCTCCCGCGTGTGCCCACCCGCGGATGCAGCTGATCGGCAGAAGAGGGGTTAATCTCGGCGCGGCTGGACCCCTGCTTTAGCCCCTGTCTGAAACGGGCACGGCGCAGGTCTCTTCCAGTGGTAACAAACGCTGCCGACTTCTCTGTGGGTTGCTCAGACCTCACCTGGTAACAGCACGGTGTTAATCGCAAATGAAAGTAGTGGTCTTAAAATGTGCAGGGTTATGCTCACACTGAGGATCAGTAATAGCAGGACTGGGCTTTTCTTATCCAAAGGAAGAGTTTCAGTGGTGTTTGTTGTTTCATGTCATGGCCTTATCCGTCATCTTCTCTTCACCTGTGATGTGGAGCAGATTCTTATAGAAGTCTTACTGATCACATTAAAGCCACTGCTTTTTTGGCATTTTGTGTAGAAATACTGCAGCACTGCTTTTCAGTATGACTGCAAAAAAATTCTCTAGTGCACACACGTGTCATGTCTCTGTGTCAGTGCTTGCTGGTTATACCCATGCGCCGTACTTTTGAAATGTTACCAGGGCTAGTAGATGGCATGATGCTATTCCAGTTTCACTGCAGTAACATACAATTATAAAGTGTTTTTCCCCAATATATTCAGTTATTTACTAATGAATTCCTTTTGTTTCCATGTATTTCCTCATCAGGGGTGTCATATAACACAGATAGCGTGCACTTTGACAGGGGAAAATGATGGTGCATATAAGGCAGGGGTCAGTTTGTGCTAAATGTCTTCCAGATGGCAGTGCGTAATAAGAGATCAGGTTGTCCCTCCATCTGTCCAGTCAAGAAACTGTATCTTTGTTTTGCTCCTTGAGGATGACTGCCTGCCTCTCTCCTCCCCTCCTGATTACATATTGATCAGGCACAACATCGTATCATCTGCTCAGTAAGCAGATTGTGTTTACTGTATCTGCTGAGGAGTGCCCTGAAAAGAATTAGGTAAAAAGTTCACCAGCTGTTCTGCCAAGCATTTTTGCTAAGCAGTGAAAGGCCAAGTTCACTCTGATTTGCCAGTACACGTTGCACTAGGAGAAATTTTGGCTAGACACATCTTTCTCTTCATGCTGCAGGTGCAGAGCTCTGCAACAGGACTACTGTTTCATGCGAGAAATGTTTGGACTGGAAAGGCAGAGAAGGCAGACAAGTGCCTCAGCTGTGTAAGACTACAGCTTAGCTTGGCTCTGTGGTTAGAGGTGTTAAACATTTCTGAGCAGTGTCTACCTGTTCCCTTGCAACTTGCTGCCCGTCTCGTGGGCAAAAAACCTGCAGCTGCCTGGGAATAAAATGGCAGCTTGGAAAGCACTGGCTGCATGGGTTGTCTTTAGGGTCAGGCCATAGGTAACAGCCAGGGCAACCCAGTCTGGGCCCTACCACACCCTGAGGAAAGCTTCTGCGCTTGCATTTAACCTCCAGCTGAGGTTGCAGAGCTGCAGCATGGTGCTTAGTCCAGACCAGACAGAGCCAACGCAGCTCTGTCGTGGGTAGTAGGGAAGGAAAGCTGTTCTAACCTGAGCTGGCGTTGGAAAACGTGGTGTTCCCCTGCATCGGGCTCTCTCCCAGCTGCTGTGATGCAGAGGGCTCACGCAGCTGTCACCAGGGAATTTGCGATGGGTGATGTCGGATGCACTGAAAGCTGTGTTGCTTTATCTGCAGATGGACCTTTCCCGCTTGCAGAGTGATGCTCTCGGGGTGTGCTCCTCAGTGTTAGCAGGACACAGGCAGGAATACCCAGGGGCATCTGTATGCACAGGAGGTCAGAAGGTGACTTTTGAGAATTACTTAAAAATAAACAGAGACAGAGCTTGAAAAATGTTTGTTTTCTAATCAGCTCGACTCTACAGAATAAAGACTGGCCAATGTGTAGTTTGTTGTGCGCCAGGAAGACTTGGCTCTTTTGGTAGACAACTATTAGAATGTCACTCATTGGAAAACAAGTTTAATGGCAAGCCTTGTTTTAGTGAGAGCTGTGGAGAAGCAGAGGTTTTAATGTAGCCACTTCGTGTCTGAGCCGATACAAGTACCATGAGTTGATACACGTACCTGGGTTGATGCAGACTTACCCCGGAGGGTTCAGGGTGGACACAGAGCCTGTGTTTCAGATGGGGTTGCTGCCTCTGTGCAGTCTGTACCGTTTCTGAGCTGCTCTGCTTCTGCCTTGTCCCTTGTGAGCTTTATTATGCCACCAGCGGGCAGCACCCACCTGCAGGCAGTGCCCATCTGGGGATGGGCAATAACAAGTAGCACTGCGCTCTTGCAATGCTACTGCAAACCACGCTGAGCAGTGCCCAAATTATTGTGTGGCAATATCAGCCCTTGTTGGAGCGACAGCAGGGGCAGAAGGAGCGGAGGCCGGCCCTGATACCCTGTCCTGCAGTCCACCCTCCCATGGCACGCAGGGGGATGCCTCCTGGTACTCCTGCTGGCGCAAGGTGCCGGAGAAAATGCAAGTGCCGACTGCATCTTCGCTGTGTTCCTTTACAAGCCCACTTGCACAAGTAAGGCAGCTGGCACTGGGCAGGCGTGGTCTTCGTGGGAATGCAGTATTTGGTGGTTTAGATGAAGCTTGGAAAGATGAAGGGAAACTATTTGTGGATTTTAAATGCCTACAAGTATCTTAAGGGTTGGTGTCAGGAGGATGGGGCCAGACTCTTTTCAGGGGTGCCCAGTGACAGGACAAGGGGCAACGGGCACAAACTGAAGCAGGGGAAGTTGCACCTGAACATGAGGAAGAACTTCTTCCCTCTGAGGGTGACGGAGCCCTGGCACAGGCTGCCCAGGGAGGCT
>Ga0181612_121692_pt1 | contig 10537 bp, 6 predicted proteins | sample HoacroProtozoa21_FD_119630 | JGI IMG/M metagenome (GOLD analysis project Ga0181612, IMG submission 119630) | Hoatzin crop microbial communities from Cojedes, Venezuel. Combined Assembly of Gp0051906, Gp0051904, Gp0051908
AAAATGAGGGAGATTTAGATTGGATATAAGGAAGAAATTTTTTACACTGTGGGCGGTGAGGCCCTGGCACAGGTTGCCCAGAGAGGAAACATTCAAGGTCAGGTTGGACAGGGCCCTGAGCAACCTGATCTAGTGGTAGATGTCTCTGCTCGTGGCAGGGAGGTTGGGCTAGATGGCCTGTAAATATCCTTTCCAACCTTCACTATGCTGTGAAAGGATTAAGATAGCCTGAGGTATGTTGTCAAAAAGCAACTGTGTAGACCCAAAGGAGGGAGTACGAGTGGTTTGGGGAGAGATGGATATGAAGGAGCAGTGAGTGGACAGAGGTAGGCTGCAATAAGTTGAGACAGTGGAGGCTCACAGTAGCTTGTACAGAGTAACAAAGCTTGGCTCAAGTGCCAGTGGAAGTTAAGGTCCTTACGTCGCATTGTTTCTCATGCATTACCTGCCCACTGTTCCCTGACCCCAGTGGAAATCCTGTCCAAATGGTGTTACATTGGAATATGGGGAGAGGACAGGCGCATGTGCAACAGCTCTAGAAGCAAACAAATACTGTTATTCTATTAAAAGTACAGGACACCTTCTAAATATGAACCTTTTACTTCATCTGTTATCAGTTGGCGGCCATAAGAATTTAACTGCAAGGTTAAAAAGAAAAAAAAAAAAAGGTATTGCTTCCTTGTTCAGGGTAATTCTCAGCGCAGCAGCCGCAGGCAGCTGGTTGTCTCCAGAAGCACTGCAGTGAGGCTTGTTGGGAGAAGGCTGTTGGAAGGTGGCACTGCTGAGAACGTTTGCAGACTTTCCAAGCTTGCTGGGAGATTCCCTGGGTCCTGGAGCACTGTCCCAAGCCCCTGTCTCCTCTAGGATACTTACAGGGTGCTTGAACGAAGCTGACTTGGAGGTAGCAGAATGCATCAGGTAGGCTCAGGTGGCTGATTTAAGTCATCTTGTAAGCCTGAGAGCTTGCTTTGTTAGCTGTCAAGAGCTTCAGAATGGCTTCTCTGCGATGGAGAGAGCAGGGTGATGTGTGCGGGTGGTCAGCTGTTGTGAGGCGGTGCAGGTCACTTGCAGGACCTGCAGTGAGCAGCTCCTGTCTTGCAGAAGCTGGCAGCAGTTGCAGGACTGGCTCCAGGAGCCGAAGGGAACTTCCACGGGTGGCCGGTGCTGAGCTCATGACCTCGCCTGCCTCCTCCCTTCACTGTCAGAGGAGTTACTTGGAGACGTAGGTATTGTTCTGATACAAGAACATGTGTCAGCTGAATGACGGCATGATGATGGTCTCGGGTGAAGGTGTACGTGGTTAATCAGAGAGAGGAGGAAAGTCTTGTGAGTTCACGGTGTTGATTTTTCTTAGGATGTACTCTGTTTATTGGCAAATGTGTGTCGTAGACAGTTACGACAACTTGCTCATTGTATTTCCCAGTATTTGGAGACCTCTGGGTTGCAGTTCACGTCAGTGTGAGTGCCTTGAGAATTTAAGCTGTAACTTTATTGTTTTCAGCACAGTTTTATATTCTGCGCTTTGTCTGTCTCAGCAGTCTGCAGCACTGTAGCGTACCAGTTGCCGCAGTCTGATGGGCGTGCTGGGCAGGGGTTGATGAATTCACTGTGCCGTGGGTGATGCTGGCTGCGGTGGGGAGGGGAGCCAGCGCGGAGAGGAGCAGTCGGCTTCCCCGCACCGTCTGCCCAGGGCCGCGCTGGTGGCTGGGGGTGACGAGGCCCGCGCTGCGTACAGGGCGTCGTCTGGCTGAGTGTAGCCATTGGCCTACGTGATGACAAAACTTCACGTGTAAGCTTTTGATACGCTTGGCTTTATTGCCAGTCTTGAATTTTGAGTAGCTCATCTGGAATCTGTCTTGCCACAGTGCTGTCTTGGAGGCTGGTAATCCTTTGTGGAATATTAGAGGTCTTGCCCTCTTTGTATGTGAATATACGTTTGTACTTACATATGCGTGTGTGTGTATACTGTACCTAATATACATAAAGAAATACACACAGTCTTAGCTACCTCTTGAAATGAAAATCCCGTGGAACAGTACCTGTTTTTTAAATATTCCCATGCTGAAGTTTTGATACGTATGTATTGCTGCAGTAACTGCGTTTCACAGACAATTCACCTGAGCTATGTTTAAACTAGTGAGCTGAGATTGTGCTGGCACCTTCACCAGGGTGGTATGAAACCCAGCATGGACTGCAGACCCACCAAAGACAGTAGGTAAATGCTTCAGTAATTTTGTTCAGGCTGAGCTCAGTGCCACCATGGAAGCACTTTTAACGGTATTACAGATATGTCATGACATTGGTCGTGTCAATAAAGTCTGAAGATGGCGCTGATATTAATTCCACAGTACTTATTTCCAGTTGCTCGGTATTTCTGGGTGTTGCCATAAGTAATTATATTTCCTTGCACTGGTTTGAAATTGAGTAAACATTTTATCTCAAATCCGAGTGTTCAGCTGTGTGGAAATCGTCACTTCATCAGGTAGTCACTCAGATAACCCTGTTTGATTTGTAGTAAGACTTTGGCACTGGGAGTAGGCGTCCTGAGGTCAAGGTAGCGTGCTCGTGTGAACCGGGTGATGGTCTGCCTTAGGTGGGCTAGAGGCATTTGTTGCTTATGTGTGCTCGGAATTATTGCTGCTATCCCATGCTGCTGGACAATTGTCTCATTTACTGCGTGGAAATGCAGAGTCCTAGTCCAGCGAGTCAGCCTGGTTTAGTACTGCAGTTCGTGGAGACTCTGAAGTTCTTGTAATCTGACTGACAGGTCTGATAGTTTTTAAAATTTCGTTTTTAAATGTGTACTTTTTAATGTTTATTTATACATATTAAAGTTTTTAAAATTTTAATTTTTTTTTTTTTTTTTACTTACCTACTGGTCCTTAAGGTGACACAGTGATTCTCAGTACTTTCCTGTCAGAGTTCAGTACGGGGAGGAAAATGTGACAGGAAACTCCTTTGCCACAACTCAGTGTAGTTGCATATTGTCTTTGTGCTGCAGCAGGAGCCACTCAGCATGTGGCTCTTTGTACTTGAAAATGCGATTTAAGCCTGCAAATCAGTATTTTACTCTCTTTAAGTAGACCTGTGCTTGTAGAGTGGCTGTTCATGACTTCTTGATTGTGCTCCCTTGCTGCACAGTGCCTTGCATCCTTGCTTGCCCGATGCCTGGTGCTTGCAGGACCCAGTACTGTGATCTTGTCTGGTGCTGGCAGTAGCACCAGAGGCGCAAAGACAGTCACGCTCAAAGCCACCCCCGGGTGGGATCACTGTTACATCTGCAAGGCTGTGGCTGTTGTGTAGGTGTTTCTGTGGATCTTGCTTTGCTCCAGCAGTTAGGTTCGTGCATGTGTAGGACGGGCTGGTGCTGAAGCAACGAGGAACAAAGGTGGAGAAAACACTACTGTGTGTGTGAGTTCCAGTTGGTTTGAGTAGCAAAGAGCCAGCAACCGCAGGGGGAAGGAATGTAATATATTATAGGTGATGGAAGTCATCTTGGAGCTGCCCAGAGCGCGGCGAGCTCGGGGCTGCTCTGAGGGAGCGTGGGCGTTGCGGGCAGCATGTCGTGGGCGTCCCTCGCAGCGCGTCCCGTGTGGGGCAGAGGTTGCAGGGCTCGCCGGCCGCGCTGATCGGAGCCGGCGCTGCTCCCGGGGGCCAGGCATTCGGCTGCGGCAGGGCAGAGCTCCGGAGTCACTCTGGGGTAAAGGCCAAACCCACCTCATTCGCATTTATTGCTATATGTCTGATCTGAAATAGCCGGTTATGTACCCTACACTTTGGAAAGACCGCATGAAAATAGTAAATTAGAGCCAGACTCCCTCTTCTAGTGTTAAAGTTCATCTGTAATAGCCTAATACCCCTGGAAACATTTTCAGAGCTGTATGACGTAGCTCTGAAGTTCTGTATTTGACTTGTATAAAGCCACTACTATATCTGAGATGGAAGTGTAGACAGTGTGGATATGCGAGAGGTTTTTTGTATTCTTGAGTTCTCACGATTAACTTTATTCTGTGTTCTGGGAGGAAGCAGGAGGAGTGTAAAGACAAGACTTCAGCCCTGCGGGTGATGTTTGGTATATGCAATTCGGAAATGCTCAGAGGAGGAGGGTGGGTGATGCTGCTTCACGCAGCGTGTAACACAGTCTGTGCTTCTGCATCCGTGTCAGAACACCACAGGGCAAAGCCGACAACCTGCTTGTTACTTTATGGTGACTCGCTTGGGTAGCCGGAGCTTTGAGCTGTCCTGCTGTTTTCTAAGGGAGTTGTGGTTTCCTGAAGACCAGTTCCCTTTATGACTAGTCATCACAGACAGGGGCGTGTGGATTTTACAGAGTATCTGTGGCATCTCCAACAGAACAAGAAACTAAAACTCAACGCTGTAGCATAAAGTTTGAGAACCTCTTTTCAATTTGAATATATCCAAAGCAACAGAAAATCTCCTGGATTTTATGTACGTCTGACTGTGGGACAGCTGCCTGTCTGCTAAAAAGCAGTTTTAAGATTGTTCCGCTCGTGTTTCTACTGTACGTAGAGGGCCTCATTTGCTTGGTGCTTTTCCAAGCTGCTGACCCGAATGCCTTTTTTCGAACACCAGTTTTTAAATTGGCTTCCTAAGAAAGTCGAGCTCCCTATAGATCAGTTGTGAGCTTAATGCACTGATGAAACAGCAACGCTGCCTGCATGCCTTAGAGAGTAGGCAAAAGGCTGTTTAGCCTGCCAGTTTTGTGTAAGCTGAGTGGCAAGTCGTGGGAACGAACGCACACATTAACTCATTTTTCAACACAGAATCCTAGAAAATGCGTTCAGACACCGAGTGCCACAGGCTTTCAGGTGTTTAGCTTTGTGATGGCATGTGGAGCCAATTACCCAAGGTATTTTATTATTTTAATGACAAGAAATACAATTATTTGAAGCACCAGTGTGAGGGTCTGTAGGTGCTGACGTGCTTATTGGACTGTTTCAGGAATCATAAAACTGTGAAAAGTGTGTGGTAAGCCTATTAAAAACCACAATGCAGACCTTAAATTTTTTAAATTTGGTAGCAGAAATCCCAGTTTTGTGGTAGTCAGTAAAACCTCCAGGCATTATAAAAGGTGGTGTTTTGGCAAGTGAATTTGTTTCTCATCATTTCCGCTCAAGCGTCTGCAAAATGGATATAGTTTTTACTCTGTGCAATTGTAATATCAGCCAATTAATTAGCATTTTGGGTAGAGAAAGCTGTTCCTATGATATTGAGTGCTATTCTGTTGTTTAATGGCTGCTTGACAGCGTGCTGTTAGTTTTTTTGAAAGATTTTTGTGCTTCTCAGCTGTCTAGGTCGTGTGTTCTCGCTCTCTGTGCAGAAATGCTGTTTCACTGACAGTGTCATTAACTAATGCCTCTCTTGTTTGTGTCTTCCCAGGTATTGTGGAAGACTATAAACCACCATTTTATGACTTGGTTCCAAACGATCCCAGTTTTGAAGACATGAGAAAAGTGGTCTGTGTAGATCAGCAAAGGCCGAACATTCCCAACAGATGGTTCTCAGACCCTGTAAGTGGATGTGCCTGTGGGTGGTTTGCAGAAGATACGAGCTGGCCTTTCTTCTTTCGAAAGAGTCAAGGAAGTTATTTTCAGTTATCACGTGAAATTGAAATGGTCTCAATGCTACCTGTCAGGAGCATTACCTGTACAGATTTCAGAAGCAAGCTGGCGTGGACCTTTATGTTGGAGCAGGAAGAAACTGCAGTGAGCAGACTTACGATGGTGAAGTCTGAGCTATTCACAGATTAGCCTTTTAGTAGCGTGATTTAACAAGAACTATGTTAAAGCTGTGCTTCCTACGTTGTTATTCTCTCTCCAAGGGGAGATTTCTTTAAGGGGAAGGTGGCCTGTGTAGGACGTTCTGTGGCTTATAAACATGTGGATTTGAATAGATTTTTGGTCTCTCTCCTGCCTACAGGATAAGGGACTGTTCTTGTATTTGAAAGGCTAGTGCTGAAGTTTGTTTTCCTTCATCAGAATCAGTCTGGACTCTCTAGGTTGACCAGCTGGTTTGTTCCGTGTTACTGAAGCTGTGAAGGTTGGTTTGAGTCTGTACAGCTGGCTAGGGCCAGCAAGGACGAGCAGTCCCAGCTGTAAAGTTTTGGTTGCAGACCCATGACCTGTGCTGCTGTACCAGCCAGCCGTGAATCCCAGCCGTTTAAAGTTGTGCTGGATATGAGGAAAGAACAGGCAGAAAATCTGTACCTTCTCTGGCTTCCTTCGTTGATCTTGCAGGAGTCAGTTTTGTTGAAAAGCGATTCTGTAGAGTGTTTTCTTAATTAGAAAAACCCCTAAACTCCATTGTTCAAAATTACGCTGGCTTGTCACTCCAGTCAGCCCGTAGTCTAGATATTCGCTTGGTTTAACCAAGTCATCAAACTTGGGTTTGTTTTTTAAGTTCAGCACTTGGAAGCTGTGTATTTGATAGATAGCAGTAAACTCTCTGAAAATTGAGTATTAATAAAGCAATAATACCTTACTGTGTTAGTGCTTAACCCAGTCTGGTGCTTTCTTGGCTTGCGATTCATGTACTTACATGCGTGTCTCATGTCTTTTATTCTTTTCCCAGACGTTAACATCTCTTGCCAAGTTGATGAAAGAATGCTGGTATCAAAATCCATCAGCGAGACTAACAGCCCTGCGAATCAAAAAGACTTTGACCAAAATTGATAATTCCTTAGATAAACTGAAAGCTGACTGTTGACCACCTTCTCGTGGTTCTCTCCTCATGGGAAGGCATTTGTCTGGTTCAGAAGTAGTCTGGCCAGACAGTTTATACGACTGGTCCCCATGTTGGCTGCTTAGAGAGGCAGAAGTTCTTACCAAGCCATCTCTGTGGGAGACATCGGAACCGTACGGACTTTGCTCAGTGACTACAGTGGGCATTTCACAAACGGTCAAGCTGTCAGGACTCGCGCTGGATGTACTGTTGCAAAGGTAGTGGCCTGAAGGAAGACAGAGAAATCCTAAGACAAGATCAGGGCATTAAATAATGGCTTTGAACAGCTTTTTCTTTTTGTGGGTTTTTTTTTTTTTTTTTTTATTCTCCTAATCACTCCCAGGGTGAACACATGGAAGTGGTAAATTTTAATCAGCAATATTGCCTGTGCTTCTCTTCTTTATTGCACTAGGAATTCTTTGCATTCCTTACTTGCACTGTCACTGTTAATTTTAATGACATGACTTGCCAAAAATATGATTGGCTGTATACTGCATTGATCTATGCCTGAATAATAGGAAATTAATTTGGTAAACTGAAAATGTAACTGTCAGATTTTAGCTGCATTTTACATGTGTACTGATGTTTACAATAATGCTGAACATTAGGAATTTCTCGTTTATACAAAACTTGCAAATTATTTATTACTAGTGCACTTGCCAGTTTTTTAAACTGTAAAATAAGTGCATAAAGTTAAAGCTTATTTTTATGTGGCCTCTTTCATGATTTCTTACACAGATGTTTTTGTAACACAATATAACCTGAAACATAAATTGTTTTCTGTATTATCATATTGCAACTCGATAGTCACATTTTAAGTGCTTCACATTTGTAGGTGTGTGGTCTGTAACATATTTTCAGTTCAAATACGGAACATATATATAGCCATTACCCACATGACGTTGTCTCTAGTATCTTACTGATCTAGAACAGGAAAGCAATGGAAGAATTAACTAGAATTTTAGGTCATGAATGCTGTGGGGAAAATGCATTTTATTTCTTCTAAGCTATATAATATGCATTTAAACTCTGCCAGAAAAATAACTATTTTGTTTTAATCTACTTTTTCTATTTAGTAGTTATTTGTATAAATTAAATAGAATGTTTTCAAGTCAAACGACAGAGTGTTTTAGTTCTCTTACTGCCTTCAGTAACAGAGGTACGCATGCTAATGCAGCAGTGGGCATCTCCAGTCGTGTGCTTGCAGGTGAGTAGCATTGGTCCAGGTCAATACTGGGTGGAACACTGAGCTACTGAGGCTGTTAACGGTTGTTTGTCTGGGTGTGTTTTTCCTGTGCTGAACTGGATCCCAAAATAGTACGGCAGGGAGCTGGTGTATTCTCCTCGGACGTGACGTCAGCCATGTCCGTGCAGACCTCCCAGCGCGTGTCTTGCGGAAGGAGGTGAGTTATCCCTGGGCCTGATGGGGAATAGTTCAGCTTTGTACCCAGAGAACTGTTTTCTCTGCCTGTGCCACTTGATACTCTCATCTTATTTGTTATGCCGAGTGGAAGAGTAACTAGGAAGTGGCAGTGCCCTTTCATCCCTGGAAAAGAACTCCTTTATTCATGGGCTTGAAATCCTCCAGGTGATCCAAGGACCTGGATAGCAATTAGCCATTCGGACAGGTTCCCTCTCTGGGTTAAAAGATTTCTCTGAGATTCCCTCCTGTGCTTTAAGTCTGATGGAGTCTGTTCTCCTGTTTCTCTGTATTTTTCCTTCTCAGCCGCAGTCTTCTTTGTCCTACTCCATCCAAGTGGTGTGCCTTGCTTTTCTGTGTTTCTGGTGTAGAAACAGCTGAGTTTGCGGGGTAGGCACTGCATGGGGCTAAGAGACTGCATGGTGCAACAGCTCTGCAGAGCAGATTGAGTTGATACCCGTTGCTAGGTCTCTGCATGATACTTGATGAGAATCTGAGCAGATCCAGTGCTGCAAAGAGCACAGGAAAAGCTGTGCGGGGGCTCGTCCCCGGCTGGGCGCTGGCAGCCACGGGCCTCTGCCGAGGCTGGGTGCAGGCTTGGCAGAGGAGTTTTAGCATGAATTAGAACTGGAGTCTTGGCTCTCCCTGTCTGTAAAGCAGGGATAACCAACTAATGGCTAAAACCACAAACCATAAAACGACCCCAGTAATATCCTGTTTATCCTGTGTTAGGTAAAGAAGATTATCCAAGCAAGCTACTGGGAGGGTAAAGAAGTCTGTCCAGTGCGAGGACTCCCAGGCACTCATCGATGTGCTAAATAAGGTCATTTTCACTGGTGCTGCTGCTAGGAACTTCCTTTTGCATATCAAAACACCCAGGGATTATTTTAAACAAAATTCACATTCGTGCCCTGGTAATGAAGTATTTTTGGTCCAGGATTTGACTGAACTATTTAAAATGTTAACTAACTTTTTTGAATTAGGTGACTATTTGGCAAACTTGCGTCAAGAGAAATGAGTGGAAAATAAGTCATTTCTTGGCGTTTTCTTATCGCTTGACTTAGGGAGAAGTCATTCAGCACTGTGCTTTTCTAATGTATGGATGCTACTGAGGATAGTCCCGATCCGTGCTTTCAGAAACAGCAGTGTTCTGAGCAGTGCTCTTGGGAACTAGCGAGAGGTGCGCCTGGGAGCAGAGGAGGGAAGCCTCGGTGGTAGCCACTGAGGGGCTGTCTGTGGTGGTTGACCTTGTTTGCACCTGTCTGGACAGTCATGGGAAGAAATTTGTTGCTGCTTTTCCCCTCGAGGTGTCAAGGCTTGGGCGGTGGGGCAGAGTTTCCAAGTGGTGTATGTGAAGATAACACCCCCACCTCCCACGCTGCGTTTCCAGCATGTTTATTAATCGATGTTCCTCTAGTACCCCTGTAAAATCTAATCTTCTAAAGAGATTTGGAATGCTTATACATAATCTGCTGCATTAAGGGCGTCGCTGCATTTATTACTATGGAGATAGCACAAGCAGTTCCATAGTTGAATTATTCATGTGTCTGGTGGATTTGCACTGTGCACAGCCGATATATCCATACTGGGGTGCTGTTATTCGAACAGTGCCTGGCTGTGTATCCGAGCCTTGCTAAGAGGAGGCCCTGCCCAGAATTAAACAAGCGGAACGATGCCTGGGCACATGGGTAGCACTGCCTGTCGGGTTCAGCGGTCCCGCTGGTGGCTGTGACCCCCTGCCAGATACAGGAGGAAGGCCAGGCAGAACACAGAGGGACTTCAGATTGGCTGGGCGAGGTTGTTGCTTTTTGTTTGGATTTCTCTTTTTCATGGGCAGAATGCGTGTTTATCGTTGGTTAGGAATACGTTGCGCTTTGACAGGTGTCCTGGGGACGGCTGCCTAAAGCAGCCCGAGGCCAGCGGCTCACAGCAGCGCTGCTGCAGCAGAGTCACTGACGGGCTTCCTCCCACTTGCCTGTAGCTTTCCTCGTGGGCCTTCTGTGCTGGAATTTTCCATGAAAAAATCTGTATTAATTCTTCTAGATTTTTTTTATTTACCTGGATTAGACTAATTTGATAGGGAGGGACAATGAGGAGTTCTCTTCCCTGCAGGGCGAAATGTCTGCTGTGTGAAAAGATCAGCCTTGGCATAGTAGTTGGCATTGGAGAAGGGAAACCAAGATGTTAGAGGTGCTGTTCTGTTTGTACAGAGAGAAGTGACATCTTTCTCAAACACAGAATACATTTTAAAGCTAAGATTTGTGTGGGAAAAGTAAGCATTTTATTGAATGTAGAGTTGGATCATGTTGATAGCGTATGTTTTCCTACTGTATTATATCTATCAGCTTGTTAACTATGGTTATATGCTCTTTCTTG
>Ga0181612_139215_pt1 | contig 10537 bp, 10 predicted proteins | sample HoacroProtozoa21_FD_119630 | JGI IMG/M metagenome (GOLD analysis project Ga0181612, IMG submission 119630) | Hoatzin crop microbial communities from Cojedes, Venezuel. Combined Assembly of Gp0051906, Gp0051904, Gp0051908
AGCTTATTGACAAGATATCTCTAAAGAAAAAAGGAAAAACGGCTGGGGGGAAAAACCAACAAATAACCGCAACAATATGGGGTTTTCTATTTGTCCTTTTTTAAAGTGGTTTATTTTTGTGAGGAGGTATTTACTGCCTCCTTCTATAGATTACAGAGGCAACTCTTTCTGGCTAAGAACACAGTGAGATCAGAGGCTTTTTGTCCAACAGATTAAGCCTGTGAGGATTCCTTTTTTCAGGCTATAAATCTCATCTTTTGTATTCCCTATTTTAAGCTGGTCGGCTAAACCCGAGAGCATCTGATTTGCATTCCTTTAGGAAAAAAAAAACGTCATTTACATTCCCACATTCCCCCCTTCCACTTCAAAGCAAGAGCATCAGGTGCAGGGATGTGATCCGGGGTACGGACTAATGTCCAGTGGCTCCCAGATCCCCACGCGCTCCGAAAACACCCTGCAGTCAGTGTGTCGGCAGCAATCAGCTTTCTGTTTCATACCCCCAGCCAAGGGAAAACGGTCAGTGCCAACTTCAGAGACGCCAGCGCCCGGCTCGCGATGAGCGCTTGATCCTTGGGGACAATAGAGGGATTCTGGTCCCAGCGCTTCTGCATCAGTCAACGGCATACTAAGTGCCCTAGTTATTCCAGAAAGGGAAAAAACTCAGGGATTTCTGAGGGTAGAAACTAGCCTGTGAAGATATTGGTCCTTTTTTTTGAAAAAAAATAATAATAAAAAGCTGCAAGTAATTAGGGCATTGCACCAGGCGGCTGTCAGTGGAGAAGCTACGAAGCACTGCCATCAACGGAGCTGAGGAAACGCCTGTTGTAATTGGCTAATCAAAGAGAATCAAGTAATTGCAGATTAAACTCTTTCTACATGTCCTTATCATTAACGATTTCTGTAACCTGGAGTCTGAACTCAGACTGGAGAGCCGCTCTCCGGAAAGCCATCAGTTCAAAAGTTGACTGATGCACTGAAATAGCTGCAATACCAAAGCATCGCTTGGTTGCTTTAAACCCTTCATCTCTCAAAAACATCTCTGAGTGCTTGGTAATTGCACCCCGAGTGGTACCACAATGGTGGGCTGCTGCATTATATTGTAGTCTCCTACTGTTAGCAAGCAGCCACCCAGCTCCACACTAAAGGGTCTCTTTTTAAACATCACCTTGTAAAGTGACCTCTCGGCACGCATGTGAACAGAGGTACAGCGAGCTCTACATATGTCTTAACTTCTCCCCTCAAAGCTCATGTGCTGGTGTCCTGCTCTCCTCTCTGGACATGCTCAGTGGATCTGAGGGGGTTTGGAGCTAGAAATTCAAGCTCTGGATGCTTCATAACACCAAGGGACAAAAACTAAGGGACGTTTCTACAGATGTGTGTCCAGAAACTTGCAGTAAGGCAGAAACAGGATAAAAAATGTCAAGCACTCCTTGCTTTAACCATCGGACCTTGCTGTAGTTTGAATGGGCAGGTGGGACTTGTAACCCTCCTGCAGATCTGTTGCGCAGCGAGGGGCTCTGTGCCACGTTACAACTCAGCAGCAATGCTGCACTGCCACCAATCCCAAAATAAACTTCAAACAGGCAAGAGAGACATGTGAAAAGTAGGTCAGCCCCCCAAACGTCCGATTGTGTGGCAGCCTTCAGATCTCCCTGTGAATACCGCCAGCCTGTGGGCCAGAAGATCCGATTTTGCCCTTTCTAAACCAGACCTGACTTGTCCTCAGAGTCAACAGAGAAAATACAGCATGTTTAACTGTAGTATTTAAACATGTGGCACTGAAAGGCAGGCTAGCAGGTAGGAAGCCTCAGTCTGACACCTTTCTCAGCATGGGGAAAGACTTCTTCACAGTAAATTTGGATACGTGAACAGCACAACAAAGATTCACATTGGACCTGAGTTGGCATCTCAAAATCCAACAGCCAGAAAGCAGGACGAGATTATGCTGCCTGTCAACGTATTCTGCAAAGCTGCAACAATATACTAAATTCCTCCGTGCTCAAGTTGATGGTACGGGGGTGTAAAATCTGAGACCATGCCAAGCACCTTCTTCAGATGTTTATGGTCACAACTCTCATTTGCAAGCACCAGTAAGTGCTGCTTTCAGTGTTCCTTGCCTGTCTTATTAGTGAACCGGGGAGACTTTGCCCAGATCACACCTATAATGACATATAAAAGAGTAGGAAGATGCTCGTTAAGGTACCTTGAAGTCGTAAGTGGCATCGGGATTTTCATCGCAGGCAATGACCTCGGGGGCCATCCAGTAAGGCGTCCCAATGAAGGTGTTTCTCCTGCCCACCGTTCTGTCCAGCTGAGCACTGACACCAAAATCCACTGCGGATCAGAGAGACAACAGGGTACCATAAGGTCGGAGAAACCCCAAGCAACTCTTCTGTCGACTGCAAAACATTAAACTCATTCAGACCAACTTCTCTGCACGGTCAGGAGAGAAAGGCAGGGCCAGAGACATTCCTGTTTGATCTCTGCTGGGATCAACAGAGGTCAATCAAGGACGAACCTGATCATCTGATGTCCAGGTTTTGTAAGAAACCCTGTGCCTTTTCCTCCTTGCCAGGAGGCAATGAAAAGAAATCACAGCTCCTCATACTAATGAGAAACACGGTAAGCAACATTAATAAGCAGCAGCCTTTGTTCTATGCTTTCTCATTTGAATTAAAGCCTGCCAAATATCGGTAGAAGCCTCATTTTTCTACCTAAATTCTTGCTGGAAATGGCAGAAATGCAAAAGACTTAAGGAACTAAGGGCCAAGGACAAAGGCCCATAGGGAAATGTCAAGCAGAGCCCTGCAAAATGAAGCAAAAACTGATGAAATCACATCAATGAGAGAATACTCTATGGTCCACCAAGTTCACTTTGCACAAGGTTGGACATTTGCCCTGGAGAACTTCCCCTTGGAGGGGAATCTTCACCAGCATAAAGTCAAACGAGCTGGTGGTGCCATCTGTTAAGCTGGGGCTTTATTCTGCTGTCAAGAGAGGAGAGAGACATGGGAAAACAAGGCTTGCACCTCATTTTACCAGTGTAAGGGTCTACCAGTGCAAGGGTTTATTCACCAGCATAAATTAAAATGCACAAAGGTGGCCTTAATAACACTTGTGCTGGACAATTGAGGACATCAGCACATCATCTGTGCTGATCTGCCGTCTTCCAGATGATCTTCATGTGAATGTCCAGTCTTCTCCAGAATGACTAACACTGCATAAGAGATTCACAGTAGTTCTTGCAAATCAAGCCCTCTCCGACAGGTTGGCTTGGAAAACCCATCTTGATTACGCGACACTAAATTGACTGGACTATGATCCTGTAGGACACTACACGAAGGTGTGAGGGAACAGCCTTCGATAACGGCTGGTGGTGCACGCAGGCCAATTTTCAACCTAGGGCATGAAAAAATGGACTCGATTGCTCATCCTGCATCTGACGGCAGAGTTGCCCAAACTACCTGTCTGAACAAAAACACCTTCACTGCAAGTACATTTCTGCATGCAGAACTTGGCCGTCAACCACTGGCAGTTCATTGCACAGCACTTGGTCAACACCCAAGGCCACTTATTGAGGCTGACACAAGAAAAATCAGCGCGTAGCTCTTAGTATCCGTTCCCTTTCTCCAAGTCACATACAAGTCCATTCTGCTGCTTCTCTCCAGCCAGCCCACCTGCAGTTTCCAAGAGCTCTAACCCACTCTTACCTAGTTTAACTTCAGCATTTTCCGTCAGCAATACATTCTGTCCCTTGATGTCTCGATGAATTACTTTGTGCTGGTGTAGATGACTCAAGCCCTAGAGAATTCAGAGAAAGGTTAGAGGAATCCACGTTCAAAGCATGTTATTTTCTGACATTCCTCCTCAACTAACCCTGGTCCAGAAATGAAAGATTCACAGTTGGAGTTCAGCACTTGAGAACGCTTTTGTTTATCCTGTGTTCAAAATCCTGTCCTATGTCACATGCTGGGAGGACCTGCCCAGCAAGCTAGACGCCCATCAGTGGGCTATATGTGCCGCAGTGGGTGCTCTCCATCGCACGAGAACCATCCATTCTACAGGGATTAAAACCAACCTTTCAGTCTCTGCAGGAACCCATATTAACCCAAATTCCTCCACAGCTCCAGACACATTTACCCACGTGCTCCCTTGCCTTAGGGAGTCTTTTCTGTGGCAGAAATAATAAAATGGTTTTGTTTCCTTTCTCTACTTCCATCATCCAGAAACTGAAGAAAATAATTCTCTTGTTATATTGGTCCAATACATGGGACTCGAATACACTGAAAAGCTTGTATTAAAAAAGCTACTGTGCAAATACAAATATTACGACTTGCACATATTCCTAATAGAGAGACAGCCTGTCTCTAAGGCTAAAGGTAAACTAGCTCTTCTGGTGTGCTTTTTTATTAGCTCATTAATTTCTTTTTGCAACCTACATTTTTATTTCATTCATTTATTATTTCAGTTTCAAAGTAACATCCACCTCCATTGTTACCTTAGGAAAAACATGGATTACTTCAAAAACTAATTTTGCATTAGTTTTACATTTCACATTAAACATTCATATTTGAGGAGGAAGATAATTTCTGCTATCACTACTGGTAGTTATTAGTCATTTTACACTCATTACATTGGGACAACACCGTGGAATAGATCACACCTGTGCGGGAGCCCTTTTTTAGCCATGTTATGCCCGGTTAGAGGCACCTTTGGGCATTGGAGGCAAAGCAAAAATTTCACTGAATTCCAATAAAGCCTTTCGCAACGCGGGATCGAGCCTTGTGTTAGAACTACAACTGACCGTCAACATCTGAACCACGGCTGAGCCACCTTCTACCGCATGAAGGTGGGAGCCTCTCATCGCCTGAAACCCTGCGGAGATCACCAACCGCCCCAACGTGCGGCCCAAACGTGAGCGATGACACGCCATGGTGGCCAGGGGACATGAGTCAGTGGCTGGGTTCTGACTCACTGCCAGCCACTATTCTAAGAAGCAGGCTCATAGAGCTCATACATTAAAAATAAGCCCACGTAACTGTGGTTTCCTGGCACTGAGAGCAGTGTCCGTACAACAACCGCTTAGCTATGGCTTTCTGCACATCATGCTGGTGCGGATGGTGGCATCCAGGGTCAGCAGAGAAGTGCCATGCCCCCTCCGGACACCAGCAGCAGCCTCAGCAGCAGTGTCAGACACCTCCCTGCGCAGCAGTCATTTTACTTTGTTTTCTCTCATAGAACGACAGAATCATTTAGGTTGGAAAAGACCTTTAAGATCATCGAGTCCAACCGTAAACCTAACACTGCCAAGTCCACCACAAAACCACGTCACTAAGTGCCACATCTACACAGTCTTTTAAATACCTCCAGGGATGGTGACTCCACCACTTCCCTGGGCAGCCTGTTCCAATGCTTGATAACCCTGCCAGTGAAGAATTTTTCCCTAATATCCAATCTAAACCTCCCCTGGTGCAACTGGAGGCAGTTTCCTCTTGTCCTATCACTTGAATGGCTCTTCTATGGGTTTCCTTCACATGCCCGATATTTCTTTTCTCCTGAACAAAGCCTCAGTCCACGGAGTGACAGATTTTCATGTCAGGCAACCATTAAGACCACATCATCTGACCTCGGTTGTGCAAAATGCAAGCAAGCCTTCGCTGAAGCTGCCATCTCCCAGTACATGAAACTCTGGCACGGCCCATTTTAAGACACTCCAGTCAAACATTTACCTTGTGGGTATAAAAGCTGCAGCATCCTCATTAAAGCCCGAGACGTGGATTTAATAAAACCTGGGGTGCTTTTTAATCATGAAGATTCTTTCCACTGACTTTGTTAGTCCTCACCTTTCTGTTAATTGAAAATGTGATTCTAATGTAAATAAATCTTTATCCTATTAATACTAAAGGGAATTATATTTTTGTTGAAGGAAAAGGAGGGTTAAAAGTCAGGGAACTAACAGATCTAAAGGGCATTAAATAGGGCTTATTTATTATGCATCATCCTAGCACATGAATTATTCATGCCTATCGGCACCAAAGAGGCTCCAGCCCATGGCAGCACGGCAGCCACGAGGCCCGCAGAGCCAAAGGCTTTCCGTGTCCCCCGAGCACCGACTGCGATACTCCAACAACCCTCAACATTCAGCTCCCTCTGGGCACGTACCCGTAAAATCTCTCTGCAGATGTAGGCGATCCACTCCTCCTTCAAAGTGTTCCCCTTTGTGTTCTTGATGAGGTCGGTGACGGAGCCCGCGCCGCAGAACTCCATCACCAGCTGCCAAATGGAGCAAAAGCACAATTACTGCAACCACACTGACAGCATCCTCCGGGCTGCCTGACCCCAGGGTAGGTCCCCGACGCTGGCAACACAGCCGTGGGGCCACCGTAGAGCTACGCAGAGCCACCGGGACATCGTCTTGAACCTATCAGCTTATAACCCACACGGGCTTTGCTATAGAAACAAAACAATAAAAGGCTGGAAGGTTTGTTGCTCTCCAGAAGGATGGGAACAAACGAGGAATCAGCCTCGTGCTGAAAATCAGCAGAGGAAATAGGACACCTTGAAATCCCAGACCCCACTGCCACATAGCCTACTTCACACTTACGACCCATGTTTAGTATGAATATTTAGTTATCAACAGCAATAAATGCAAAACTCTACCCCTTGCATGTAAGTTCTTCAACTCTGAAAACGTGAAGGCAACAAGACAGATGCTTGAAAGCTTCCTACATACTGAAGAAACGGGTATATTTTTCAATTTTTTTTTTCACCAGGAGGTCTTTGCTTCTGACCACGTTTTTGAGCAGCAAACCCTCCTTGAGCGGAAGCTTGCCGAGCAGCTGGAGTCCTGCTGCTTGGGTTGGTTCAAACGAGACCGGCCACCACCGCTTGCACCACTTACAAAGTTTCATAATATCAAGCATAAAACCACAAGGATCTAACCCAGGCCTGAACTTCATCTTGTCATTGAGCAACTGTGAAATAAATCTTATAAAAATAGCACGGGATGCGAGTCTGCTCCCAGGGACATCACGGATCCCCAGGGCGTGCAGGAGCTGTCAGCATGCTCCAGAAAGCGAGCACAGCCCGTGTACGCAACAAGCCTCCTCCAAGACCTGTAGAAGTGTTTCTCTCAGATGTGAAACCATGTTTTCCAATTAGATCAGCCTGCTGCTGAAAGATATTCCCTTACAAGTAGTGCCTTGCCAGATTCTTCAATGTGCATGTTTAAAGTTTCTTATCACATGAAGCTTACATGGCATTTAATGTTCTCCAAGCAAATGACATCACTTTATTAAAGGCATGGGCCAAGAGAAGAAGAGAAAGAAACAGCAGAAGGGTTACTTCTAACCAAATCGCTCAAACGCAGTGATTTAAAAGACAATCTGATAAAAGCGATCATAAAATCCAGGCAGAGCACTGCTATAAACCTTTAGTTTAAATAAAATACCGGAGCAGACTACAGCTTAGTTGACTTTGACCATGCTCCCATCTTTAGTTTTGATATTAAGTCTCTCTTCTCTTCCTCAACTGACAGCTGAAAAATTCTTTGTATAACCCTATTACGTCAGCAAACTGGCTTGAAGAAAGAGATGAGTGATGGGCCAGAGTCCACCCGGTGCAAAGGCAAAGGAAGGCTGCTGCAGCGCTTGCAGCTCTTCCAGCCCAGCAGGAGACCAGCAACGCAGCTGGGTCACCGGGACACGGCCTAAGTCACGGCTTACTCACTGCTCACCGAATGGGAATAATGGAGCAACTGGTTTCCAACTCACTTTTCCTCTCTCTTTCTTCCCTTCGGATGATTGACACGTGTAAGCGTCTGCATGTGTTTCTGATTAAATGAACGTTTGGGATACCACGGCAGCAAGCATGGACAGGAAAATCCTGGATAGCTGAGCCAGCCACAAACACTTTCCAACCCAAAAGGCTGACCCTCTCTCCAGTCCCTTTCCATGGAAATTCATCCACAGGCTCTCACCAGGGTTTGGAGCAGGAGGAAGAGTACATGCCATGTACGGCAGTCACAACGCTTAAAAGAAGATGGAAGAAATCCCATGAAAAGTACACAGTGCATTCATTAATTTGCCAGACTATCTTTAGGGAGCTGGCAGTTCACCCGGTCCTCTACGCTGTCCTTGAATTTCCACAGAGCAAAGATTAATTTTGCACCAGGAGGTGAGTAATACGGCCACCTGCTGATGTATCCCAAATCTGTGATTGTGAAATCTGGAGATTAAAGAAAAAAAATAGAGAGAGGGAAAGAGAAACTCCCACAGGGAGGGTTTCCAACTTGGCTTTTTAAGAGCTGCACAGACCCGTAACATCCATAGGAAAATATCCGGCACCAGCAGGCTTCAGGTCCAGCTGGGCAGCAGAACAGCTGCGAACAGCACGGCACTTCCCGAAACCTCTGCCACGAGTTCTCCAAGAAAACGAGCAACAGAAAGACGATGAGCCTGCACGAGCATCCCTGTCCACAATGGGGAGCTGATGGATGCCCACCGTGAAAAACCACTGTTTCCAGAAGGTTTGGATAGAACAGGAGGAAAGCTGGTGGCTGCAGCACTGCGATCCCCTTTGATCCTCAGACGGAATGATGCTACAGAAGTCCCAACTACAGTCCACACAACGCCACCTCCGAAGAGAGGAAACACAGATGATGGCTAAGGAGGCACACCAACAGGGCTGGTGAGACCTCACTCATGGCACAGCGTGTCCTCCTGGGCGATGGAGCCCGAGAGTGAGAAACGCATAAGGAAGTAGGTACAGTAAGGTGATCAGGTCTTCTCAGAGGACCTGAGGACTTGTCGAGCCAGCCAGGGAATGGATGGCTACAGGATATGAGCATATATTGTCAAGAGCATGGACAAGTAAGCACCAGAGAGGAAGAAGAACAAGGTAACTATTGGCGTAAGATCAATGTATCAACACCCAATTGGTATATTTAGGTTGGAAATCAACAAACAGCCCTCCAGGGAAAAAAAGGAGGGAACAGAAGTTCCAGCTGATTTTAGAACAGAGCTTAGTACACTTAGGAAAGGCTTTAAACGGTGCTTATACTCAGATACGTCCTTACCAGTCCTACGTCTCTAGGTGAGTGCATTGCCCTGCACACTCTTGCATCACTGCCAATCTTATTAAAAGATGAAGTCATGACGGGGTAAGAGAATAACCTTGAAATGCAGGTTGAGTTTTTATTAACCATAATTAAAATTATCATCAAGATGGGCTAAAGGTAAGATCATCTCCTGAAATTCAATTTGGAAGGCCGTTTATTGAGGAAGTATTTTTAAATACAGTTCATTTAGCATTTACTTAGCTCTTCATATCAGAGTGACATCAAACTTCATAAGCAAGGCAAATTCCGAAGCAGCAGCTGTAAATCTCAGTGTCCTGCTGCCTCACCATTTTTTTATTTAAAGAGCCTTCATGGCTTTCCAATCAACGACCACCTTCCCCAGTTTGGGAATGGCCAGTGAGACCTCTGTTCCCATTGCCACTGTAGATCACCTGGATGGGCTCAAATGTGACATCCCCAGTACAGAACCCCCAACCCAGCTGATGGTGAACCACTCCAGCTGGTCCAGAGGAACCTCCCAACATCATCCAACTCCTTCATTCTGCAAGCCAAACTCTTCTGTGTTCCTACTCCTCGCCCCATGAACAACTTGACTTCACTTTTTTGAGTCACAGAAAACAAGCACACAACACCCTCAAGCTAAACACTGCTGGAAATTCTTCTTCTTGAAGAACCCGGGTGCCATGCAGTCCTGTACGCCCAGGCCACCCAAGCCTCCCACGGCACCCCACAGCCTGGCTCCCTTGGGAAAGGGTGGTCCCTCATCACATGCATCATGGTACCTGGAGCCAGTGATGGAGCACTACTGAAACGCAGAGCTTCCTGGCCCTTAGGGAGCCGGCGGGCAGCTGCCACCGCGAGTCCCGAGCAGGCTGAAAGCTTTGGGCTTAGGGACAGCAGTGAGAGGAGCTGGGCTCGCAGCCTTGCCATGTTTATAGCACTGACATCGCTTTGAAGAGGACTGAGAACGAAATAGCGTCGGCTGACTCAGCCAGGCAGCAGCAGGAAGTCTCTGCTGACCCCGGGCTCTCGGTCAGGGGCCAGAGAAGCAGCCACGCTCCCCCCACGCTCCCCCAGGACTGCAGGGCTTAGAGGGACTCGAGAGAATCACAGCTTGACCAAACACCGTCCCCTCTCAAATGTTTAATGATTTAATTCCTGTGACACGAGGTACCAGCAGCTGCCCAAAGATACTGCTCAGTGCCCACACGTGGAGGGGCCTGTCCGTTGGTGGCTTCAGCACTCCACGGACAGCAAGAGCAGATGCTCAACCTCCAACGTCCCTCTGGCCCTGCGGATGTATACGGCGTGTTAACGTTGGGGATAAAGCAGAGACCGGCAGGTCCCAGCAGCTGTTAGGGCAGGCGATGTGACGGGCAAGAGGCCCTTTGGGATCGGGTCCCCTCCCCCATGACGTTCACACTTCCTAAACGAATTCCTTGTCTCTCACCGCCACAA
>Ga0181612_155208_pt1 | contig 10537 bp, 6 predicted proteins | sample HoacroProtozoa21_FD_119630 | JGI IMG/M metagenome (GOLD analysis project Ga0181612, IMG submission 119630) | Hoatzin crop microbial communities from Cojedes, Venezuel. Combined Assembly of Gp0051906, Gp0051904, Gp0051908
ACGTAGGCTGATCTTCTGTCACTTCTACTGTCTTGCCTTACATTTTGCAATCCCATACATGAATAGCAGTATATTTTTATTCTAACACTAATTTGCTCACAGATTTGAATTTCTGAGGAAAAAATTTGCTGCTTAATATACGGACAGGTGTTTTGTAGATTTGGCCTGAATTATGGGCAAAGACAAACTTGTCTACCAAAGCAGTGTTCAACCACCTGAGAGTTTTTCAGTGGCAGGTAATTCTCAGATTCTGAAAAAGTTGACAGACATCAAAGGTTCTCATTCAAGACTGCTTTTAAAATATTGTCTATCTACTGCAAATGTTTTCTTCCTGAAGACTTTGTCAGTAGTGTTTGCTTAGGTATTATTTCTGCAGCTGGAACTGGCATAAGAGGGGTTTTTACTTGGTTGCCATCACAGAAGGTGAAGTTTCACTAAGCAGACTAGGACTCAGATATTCCATGCAGTTCTCCATTGAATTACATAAAGCTACTTAACGTCAATGAATGTGAAGTTAATTTAAATTTACATTTCTGTGAACTTAGGGCCTAGGTAACCTAAAATAAAGAATTTTACAGTGGTTATCAAGTAAAAGGAATAGCAGCATTTACCGTACAGTTTGGAAAGATTCCTTATTCTGTAGCATAACAAAATGAATCCCTTTCCTTTGCACACATAATCAGGCTTAGGGTTGAAACTTTGATTTCAGACTAATTACTTCTAAATACTTACACTAAAAACTTTGGAGTACTTAAATTTGTAACTTGATCTTTGTAGTTTACCATGCTGCTGCTGTTCATATTATGTGGAGTTTTGCTTTAGTATCTGTTCTTATAGATCTGCCCATTGCTTCAAATCATGCCTAAGTCACTGGCTGTAGCAATGATGAAAATTGATGCAATTAGTTTTGGTAATCAGTGTTTAAGTGGTTTAATAAAGTATCAGAAAACATTTGCATGTGTTTTGCATACACAGTAATAAAAATGAGAGGGATAGCAGGTCTGCCAGACCAATGCCAACGATGTTATATGCCCTAAGGAATGACCCAAACAATGGAATAGGTTCATAAATACAGAAAAAAACTGTTGAAGAAAATATCTTTATCCACATACTCATGGAGTAACTTTATAACATGGCCAATCTTACCAAGTTTCACAATGAATAGTAAGTGGGAACTGAAAAAAACAAACTGTTGCCCAAACATTGTTACCGTAAATGTAAAGGAAAAGAAACACTGTAGGTGGGGATAGTAGTTCTGAGCCATTCCTTTGGTGTCTTATATGTAACTGTCCCAAAAAACCCCAACAGGATTTCACCGTCAGGAATCTCCCGTTCTGCAGACTGTCTGTCTGTTCTTGCCTTGTTGGCCACAACCCCTGAACACGTCTGATGACAAAAAAAAAAAGAATATCATTTGACGTGTTTCACATTTCCATTTCTGTTCAGTGATCTTTTTTCCCTCTGTCTGCGGTTGTTTAACTTTGATCCAGTCAGGTGAGAACAGAGAAAAGCGGAAACAAAGTCTATGTTACTTTCCCCCTGCATGTCGAGACACAGCATGGCTACCATCTCAGCATGGTCAGAGATGGACTCAGTGGCCTGCAAGCTAAAGTGTTGTTTAAAAAACACCCAATATTTTGATTATGGCTCAGTTATATTGGTTTTTTCAGCCAAAAGCAATTATTTTACGGACTGGCTGTTGAAAATAGCGTCTGTTCAATTTTCCTCCGGGTATGGCTTTTGAACCACAGAGGAGATTATAGGAAAGCACCATTCAGGTGCCAAGCTCCAGAAGCTACGGTGCAGCCAACAATCAGCAACAATCAGAAAACAACAGCCCTACATTTTGCAAAATCTTCCTTCGCGTGCAGTACATTGTGCACGTTTAGGCCTTCTTATTTGCAAGGTGTTCAGCTGCAAAAAAAATTCAATTGAGCAGGAAGTAGAGAAGCAGAGAAGCATGCTTTGGAATGAAAGCCAGGCTGAAGTTTCCAGCCTGCAAGCTGGCTGCATTGCACTGGCAGCTATGAATTAGGTGACTCAGTCCTGTGCGGTCACAGTCAGTCAGAAAATAGCAATGTTTGTGATACACAGGGTGGTGTGGCCAGTCCCATCCTATTCAGCAAATAAGTGTTTAAATAGACCAGTGCACTTTTCCTTTCCCTGGTGCAACACCCAGACCAGCCTGCTTAACTTCTCGATATCCAAGTACGATGGTGATATCTGGGCCAGTGCTTTCAAAAGCAAGTCTTGGAAAATGCATGTGAAAATTGGCCCCTCCATTTAGATACCTAAATAAAATGCCTGCCTTCAGAAACACAGTTCTGAAAACCCCGGACTTTATCATTAGTGACGTTTTCTTGAGATCTGTTATCTGTGCGGTTCCACAAGTGACCTAGAATAAGAAGAGCAGAATTCTTGTTCTTAGAAATGGAAAAATTTGCCCTTCAGGGAGTACTCCACCACGCAGAAATATTCTAGGCACTTACAGGGTGGCTGTTTGCCTTCGCTTCAACTATCATTTCATAGGACGCTCTGTCTAAGCAGTAGTGGAATTGCCCAGAGGCAATCGACAGGCTGCAAAAGCAGCTGGAGATGATTCAGGATGGTTTTGTTTGCAGTGTTACTTTCCCGGGGTGAGCAGGACTGGGGAGGATAAATATATTGCAGCGCAAGTCTGCAGCAGGGCAGCAGAGCCGCAGGGCTGGGGGAATTCGTGGCACACCACAGCATTTGTAGCGACTGCTGCAGGCCACAGCCACAGCGCGGATTGAGGTTGCCCTCGGATTTTTCAGTGATTTCTTTTAGCCAAAGAGTCATCTGTCTGGCTTGATTTTAGCTTTCCTTCAGAAGAGTTAAAGCAGATCTCCTCATGTTAGCTGCAGCAGGGTGCAAAGGCTTGGGACAGGGTTCATGCTTAATGTCTAGGAGTGGCATACAGGTCCCGGGTGCTTAGCACAGTCAGGGAGGGGACTTGTGTGGGCAGCTAAGGACGTCAGACGGGTTTTGGCTGCGCATTTCTACTGTTTCGTGTTGCACAGAGTCTGGTTGCATATTTATATCAGTTGGGAGTCATGAGGCATGAAAATACCATACAGCCATTTGCTTTTATCATTGTTATTACAAATACGCCACCCCAAAGACCCTAAATCTGGGTGCCAGTTTATAGGAAAACTAGACCCTGCCTAATCTCAGCTAGGATATTTCGAGTTAGTCCACTCCAATTAAGAATACTTTTTTTTTCAGAGGTAAACCAAGGCAAGCCAAGAACAGAAGGTATAGCTCTTACCAGAAGGAGTAGTATCTTTGAAATTACTGGTGGTGGAGGGGTATTACAGGACTTGGTCTGTATGTTAAAGAGTTGGTCAAAGTTGACTAAGGAAGGGGTCGTTAATCTGGATTTGTATCTTTAGGTACAACCTTGCATTTTCCCAAACAGAATCCTTTTCTGATTGAATAATGAATGGTAAAATGTTTTGCTGAAAGGGCATGTGAGAGGCACAGCACTGCCTAATATTTAATCTGGACAAAGCTACATTAGGAAAAGAAGGACTTACAGGAGACTACGAACTATTTTTCCTGAATTGCCATGCTAGGAAAAATCTGCCTATACATCCTAGAAGTTCAATATTTAGAAGAAGTAATCACCAGCACAAGGTCTTCTTTCTCTGTTTTGGCAGCCTACAAGAAAGAATAAAAATGGCTAAACTATATGGGGACCCATCACTCTTAATCCAGAATACACCTGTCTGCACATGTTGTTATTCAGAAAGATCTGCTCTTCAGCAGATCCAGATTCTACCCTTAGAAATGCATAGCAGGAACATCAGCTTAAGCAAGAGCTAGAGTCTTCCCAAAACTAAGCAGACACTATTCTGTAGTCTTACCTTTTTAGTGTGCATTGTCCCTCCGAATTACTCATCCATAAAAATGCAAATGTCAGTACTGATATGAAAGCTGTGCAAGGGAAAAAATAATGATTAAACCATTCGCCTCTGTCCATGGCTTGAAGACAAAAGTCCATATCTGCAGTTCTGCATTTCTTTGGTATAGGAAGCAAACAGGTCTGCAAAGAGGCTTCTTAAAATAAAAAATTTTCAGCCTAACCGCTGGTTCCGCCTGTGTATTAGTGCATCTGTTGGCTTGTGGGGGCTTCTCTTACTCAGAATTGAACTGAGACTGACAGTAACATTTGTTTACTACATATCTGATCAACCGTATATAACCTTTGCCAAAGCAGCTAAATTAGAAGGAAAAGAACAATGCATTCATTAGGATAGGAAAATAATTTTTAAGGATTATTTAAAATTAAAAACATACACAGGTCATAAGCACATGTGACTGGAATGAGGTTTTGCAGAAACCAGAAAACACTTGCTTTTTCAAGGCAAAGATTGCTAAAAGGGATGCATAATATGACACTGAAAAAGATGATACAAAAAGAAAATAAAGAATATCAGTACAGCAGGATATAAACTCAGAAGTCTCCTGTTACAGATCAGATACTTTACTGCTTAAATTGACTGTGCTTGATTCCTCCAAATTCAAATTTGCAATGTTGGGCTTCAAAATTCCCAAAATTTGCATGAAATGGAAGATGTGCAGCCCAGTGCTTGTATCGTATCAAATGAAAAGCAGTTAATAGTCAAAGAACTGCTGAGAAAACCTGGCATTATCCCCAGGGAATATTTTTCCTAAAAGCCTTATGCCTGCTTTGGGATAAATTATTCTAAACCAAAAAGTAAGGGATTTGCTTTTGGGAGGAAGAAGAAGGGTGGGGGTTTTTTGGGTGTGTTGCTCTGGAGTGTGGACTGCAGCCAGCACAGGCTGAAATGCCCACTGTTAACTTCTGCCCTGCACTTTGCAGCTCACACTGGTGGAAGTTTTTGTCTGAGGCAGCAGGGTGATTATCGTGATTATTAAACTTCACTTCCAATAATTGATCCATTTCTGAGAATAAGAAAATATACATATGTATCTATATTTTAATCATTACAGCTCTTACACTGAGAGCCTCTAATAGTTCCAACCTCTGGAACAAGGTTGTCATGTTTGTCTGCAGGAGAGGGAAGGTGTCACCCATCCTAGTGTCACAAACCCACCTTCCTCAAACACAGCCAGGTAACAAACCCTGAGCGTCTTGCTGGTGAGGTCTTTCTAGAGGTTGACAGGAAAACTGCCCAGAGCACCTTCCCCCGAGGAGGCTGTGGATGAAGGTAGCACGGGCAACCGGCACTTCCTGATCAGGAGGAGACAGTTGTGGCTTCGCAATTGAAATTAAGACTTTCTCCTAATATCCCCATAATAACCTTTTCCTGAATTTCCTGAACAGAGAAAGTGGTGGTGTTAGAAGAACACAGATCCTGAGAGGGAGAAGGCTGGAGGGCAGACATGCTGGGTTAGGCAAGGGGGACCTGAACAGGCAAGGGAGCTGGCAGGACTCTGGGGTGGGACCAGAAGAGGACAGGAGGCACCTGTGCTGTGTGCTGCGGGGCAGGGGTGGCAGAGCAAGGCAGAGCCGGTGCATCCCTCCCCTGGGCAGGTCCACACAGAGGGCGAAAACCTTTGTGCTTTCAAGTCAGGCACCAGCTCAAGGGACAGAGGCCAGCGCTGGGGCTGTCCATATCCCAGCTCCTCTGGTCACAAAGAGCCTAATTTCTGAATGGGGGATGCAGGCTTCCCTTTTGTCTTAAATGTTAGAAATCAAATAAACAAATCAACTTTTACCTTGGCCCAAAAGAAATGCTGGTAAAAGCTTGTTCAGAGTTCAAAATCCTGTGTTCAAATTTAAGACATTCCCTGACAGCTTTACAACTCCTTTCTGAACGATGCTGGTGTGTTTATGTCCTTTATGTGTTTATGTTTTTTAAGGCTGTGGCTATGGCTCACACTGTGAGAAAAGCCTTTACAAGTCCCCAAAAGTTTGAAAATCATGAGTCAGACTCCATGAAAAGAGTGGGGATAGGGATTTTTTTTTTCTGTGTAGCACTCACTTGATAGCTTTTATAACTCTGTGTGTGTAAGACAGTACAGTGTTAGTTTTTTGGACTCTGGGTAGAGAGTATCTGTGGGTTTGATGGTGTGGGGCTTTCAGCTGCTCCCTAGATTACCAAACCTGAAGTCTGGCTGTGTCCTCTCACTCCACTCCCACCTGTTCTCATCATCCCAGCAATTAACCCTGACCCTGATTTGATCATCCTCCACTGACCTCCTCTAACCAGGCATTTATAGAAGCCATTTTGCTTGCATAGGTTCGTAGCCTTCCCCTCACAGTCTGCATGCAATGCCTAGCAAGCTGCAAAGACTGAGGTTTTTGCAATACAGAGCCAGAATTTGTGTTTTCTAGGTGCCCAACTCGGAATGCCTGGGGCCTTGATGAGAAGGTGAGCACTAGCAGCTATCAGAAAGCTGTGCCTTGTGCTAGGTATTGGCACTAAATACTCAGAGAGATTAGGCTCTCAGTATGCAAAGCTCACTGATTTTCTTGATTGTATTACCGGTACTTCTCTCTGGACTTCTTGTTATGAGTGAAATAGGGAGCATTGCAATGTTGCTTTTCAGCTGTTTGAAAGTAAACATGTTCATGTTTGTAAGGAATGGGGGGATCTGGATGAGTGCACCACATAAAAGAATGTGGATTTTTTTTGCAACAACTTATGCTGGATTTACCTGGTGTACAAAATAATGCTTAAAATGAGAAAGATCAATGAAGTGAGTAATTTTTCTGTCAGTAGCAAGAATCCTGTGGAAAAGTCTGCAAGGTTGCGTATTTAAAAACTAATAATGGAACTCGGCAACAGACTGAATTAAGGTTGAGCAAGTGAATGTAACTATTGCTTTTCTTAACTATGAAAGTTTGGCTTTGCAAGTGTACTGCTCTTTCCTGGCAATTTTCTGTGCCTCCAGAGAGCTGTTGACTCTGTTGAAGACAGGAGTCTTAATTAGTCATGCCAGTCTCGAATTCAGAGAGATTTGCTTGAGATTCCAGTTTTATTCCAAAAGTGAAATGATATTCTCTTACGTAAAACCTATAATATTAAATCATACCATAATGAGATCTGTCAAAGTGGGAAGTATATTATTGAAATTCTATGCTTTTTCACCCCTGCTCTTTACAGGGCCAGTTCCAAAAATCCCAAGAACAACTCCCAGTTCTCCCCCATTTTTAATTATGTTGTTCAACTTCTGCCATTCCTGTCAAAGAGTCTTAGAGATTTCATTTTTGGGTCCTTTGAACTGGCTGAAGTAGAACTTGAGACGTTCTGCTGACCTCAGAGTCCTCCTAGATCTGGGAACTCTGAAACAAGAATTGTGCTCTTTGAAGGTAGGAAAAAATTGTATATTTACGGCTTTCATCCATTGCAAAACCAAAACCTCCAGATCCATCACGCAGTGTTGCTCTAGAAATGCCTTTGTAAGGAACCAGGCGGACTCTGCTAATGCTGAAGCTGTGCTGCTCTGTATCTGGATTTTTCTGAATAAGCAGTCTGATGTGGAAGGACTGATCTCTTTCACAGCAGTGCCACAAGCAGAGTTGCGGTGTATGCCTGCACAGTCTTCTTAAAAACTTTCTTCAGCATTAGTCTCACACTACTAACCTCTGTTTTCCTCCATCTTCCCATGGTTTGGTACCAGAACAAATCTTGGTTTTAAGAGACAGAGATGAAGAGGAGGTGCTTGAAACAGTTTCACAGGGTTTCTATGTACAAAAGCATTTCTGAACCACTTACAAGCCTTTGATTAAAGTAGATCAATATCTGCCAAAAATAATCCCTCAGACACATTTCCACAGCCACATAAAACAAGCAGCCACCTGTGACCGAATTCTGTAAGTGGTGCAAGCTGCGCAGAACCAACAGGATCCTGGTTTCCCTCATCTGTTGCATTCTCAGTTATGCCATGGATGTTGCATTTACAGCAAGTGCTATGATGCAATCTAAATAAATCAGCCATTCGTAAACAGTTCTACAAATCATTGTTATATCAACAAATGTTTGTTAAAAAAAATTATAATTATTGATAATAATTAAAATAATTATTGATAATAATTTAAAAAAACTAATAGAGGAAGGGCATAGAGTCATCAGATAGTGTGATATGCCTCGTTTTAGCACCATGATTTTCATATTGTAATTTACATACCTCATCTGGTCTTCTGAAGAAGAAATTATCAAGGGCTTCCATCTTTTGATCGTTAATAGTAAGAGACTGACTTAAATTAGAAAGGAAGTAAAGAGCATTGATGGAAAATCATCACTGAAAACCACATTGTCCTGTATGCCTGTAGACTTTACTTGGTATCCGATGAGCTGCTGAGTCACCAGCGTGAGACCCTGGGCTGCAAAAGGACTGAGGCTGTGTGCCAGTGTTTAAAAGGTCAGATGGAAAGCTTGACAACTGATAAATTTACCACACAAATGTCCGTTGGTGATCTGAGCCAACAGATCAGAGGACTGTGTGTAGTTTTGTGCTCATTCTTTAACAATACTCAAACCAAAAGCGCGCTCCTTGTCCCTTTCCTTTACTATGTGAAGATAAACCTTTTATTGCATGTGAGTGAAGCTGTCAGCTTGTTATAAATGAATAAAGAAGAAAGTGTGTGTGTCATTGGAGGTGCTCAAGAAATGAGTTGAATAGTACCATGCCTCTGCTTGCTGCCGGATCAAAAGCCAATCCCTGAAGCTGTATGGCTGCTGTTAGTTTCAGAAAAACATGCTATTTCCCTGTGCTCTGGCTTGTGCATATCCAAATTTTAACATAAATTGTCATATCTCTGAAGCTATGGAGGATGTAGTATTCGTTAGCTCCCATTTGGTGTTTCGATCTTCTGACCAGAAAGCTTGTCACTCCACTGAAGAGTAAGAAATGACAGCGTGTGGCTATCGTAGCCAACCATCACTAGTCATTGTAAACCCAAGGACTGAGTGACTGACGTGAACTGTTTGTAATCCATTCCCAGGAAAATGGCCTCTGGAGGGGAAAAACTGGTGATGAATGTTGTTTGCAAAAACCGGTATTGGTTTGTGAATGATTCACAGATCCCTGGGCTGAGGTGTGCAGATAAAGCATTGGCAATTAGTAATTTTGGAGTTCAGATAGATCAACCCTCTGCTCTTACCCTGGAGACCTCCTAAATGAGTAACACCCAAATGAGCTCCGCTGAGCCCTCTTTTCACCTGGCTCATGGCAATGTCTGTGCTTGCTAGCAGGAAAGCAGTTGTCCTCCTTCGGGCTGGCAAAAGGAGGTCTCTGTTTGGGGGCCCTTGGCTTCCAGACAGGGAATGAGCCCTTTTCAGGTATGTAAGTTGTCCAAGAGAAGCAGGGCGGAGGTAGGACCAGCTGGAGAAACGTGGGAATTATGTAAAATCATTTTAGGAGAAGCTACAAGGAAGGATTTCAATCCTTGGTCCTTGCCCTGAGAGAGGTCTGGGAGCTTCCCATGGGACTGGCTAGGGAGGCATTGCTGGAGGAGATTGTCTTAACACAAAGCGGGGAGGAAGGGGGAAGATGCCAGTCATCTGTTCAAGTGTCTAGTATCTGCCACAGCCGCATAAAACAAGCAGCCACCTGTGACCAAATCGTGCAACACATCGTATGTTTAAAGATGGTTTATACCTTTGTGCCAAACAAGGTTTGGGTGGTGGAAGGGGTTTGGATTCAGAACTTACTCAAGTGACCATGGCAGTTTCCCTCCTTTCACTCTAAGCCTTGGTGAAGCTTCCTCCATCGCTCTCTGGTGTCTGTGCTTGTTTGTGAAATGATTCTGTATTGTGTTGTTCTTCAGCTCAAGGTAAAAAATCAATCCAAATCTCCTTTAGAATTCAGTTTTTAAAAATTATTTAAAAGGATTTAAAAAGGAAATATGCAAAAATGTCAGAGATATTTACCATTAGGAATTAGGCTGAGGGTAAGCAGAACTTGTGCTTCTAAATCCTGTAGACGTTTTGTAACTGCTCCTTCCCAGTGGCCATGAGTGTGACCTTGCCCTTTGGGCACTTTTGAATGAGGGGCACATGTGGAAGTACGTCTTGAGGTGAATACTGCATTGTAAGAGTATGGATGCTGAAGAACAAGCATATCCGCTCTTATTAAAAACAGCTGGTGGAGAAGGGGAAGGATAGATAGGAATGGTAAGCAGGAGCCTGGTGTGCTTGTAGTGGTAAAAGTGATGTCCTACTGACACACAGGTATACAGATGACCTGGTACTTTGAAAGTCTTGCTTCTGGCAGCTACTGCCTGTGTTTTCTCATAGTTCAAACAAACATACAGATGAAGGTTATATATACATATAATTCCCCTCTTCCTGAAGAGGAAGTGTATAATGAAGGGGGGAACTGAAAAACACAGATGATTTTGGCATCGGTTCAGATTAGCTGCATTACCTGCCTTAGATTGTAGTCCCCCAGGGCCATGCAGGCATCCATCAATGGGCCGAGGCCAACCGTATGAGGCTCAACAAGGTCAAATGCCGGGTCCTGCACTTGGGTCACAACCACCCCACGCAACGCTACAGGCTTGGGGAGGAGTGGCTGGAAA
>Ga0181612_163595_pt1 | contig 10537 bp, 9 predicted proteins | sample HoacroProtozoa21_FD_119630 | JGI IMG/M metagenome (GOLD analysis project Ga0181612, IMG submission 119630) | Hoatzin crop microbial communities from Cojedes, Venezuel. Combined Assembly of Gp0051906, Gp0051904, Gp0051908
CCAAGCAAGGTGTTTTCTCCCTGGGGTGGCCCAAGGGATGATTTTTGCTGGCGGTGCAGGCTGAGCAGCCCTTGCAGCTCCCTTGGCTCAGCCGGCCGGGGTGATGGAGCAGAGCCTGCGACGGGAGATCGTAGATGGATGGAGACAGACGGGGACAGTGGGAGGAAGCGCTCAGTTGATATTAGCACGGTGGGAACAACAACAATCTAGGCTGCTGTCATGTTTTGTTTTGTCTTTAAGGCACCATGGTGGTGGAGAGCTTTACAGAGGGGGCTGAGGAGGCTGGAGACATTTTGCAGATGTTTAAGGGGGACCCCCTGCATACGGAGGAGGAGCCCAGCAGAAAACAGGGAGGTGCCTGTGCAAATTAAGAAAGGCAGGGATGGAGGTGGTCTCCCGGCGGATCCAGAGGCCAGGTCTTAAATCTGAAAGACAGAGGAGGGCACGGGTGAGGATGGGCTGTGGGGTGAGGACAGGGAGCTGACATGAGATGCAGCAGAGAAGAGCCAGAGCAAGACATGCACACCGAAGGGAGGTGCAGCAGAATGGGCAAGCTAGAAAAACATCATTTGCAGAGATATTCTTGAGGGAAAGGAGCTGGAAATGCGGGATGTGCCCAGGCCGGGAGAAAGAGGGGTGTTATAAATGAGATGAAGGACTTGCCTTGGCATAGCTTGTCTAAACACATCTTAGCAGGGCCCCTGTGCATTTCTTGCACTTAGCTTAGATGTACTGCTTTTGTCAAGGAGAGGTGTGCAAGGGATGGCCTGGAGAGACTGAGGGTCCCCACTGCCGGGAGAGGAAAGGGGCTGAAGAGAAGTCAGGCTCGCCTCCCTCAGGAACGGGTCTGGGGGAGCTGATCAAACCTGGAGGTAGACAAGGTGACCTCTGATGTCTCTTCCAGACCTACTTCTATACATATCAGTACATGTGCAAATAGACATGTAGAGTATTTTCTGTGATTCTGTGTGTAGAGAGGCATATTCATCCCTCCGCAACTAATTTTGAGATTACTGCGCATGTAGGCAGCGGGGAAACATTACCATTTGCTAAGTTTACCTAGTCCTTCCCTGCACACATTTTGGTTTCTTTGAGTTTTCTCCAGGCTTAACGACTTTCATCAATATTTTGCATGTTACCCACAAAGCACACAATTGGGATTCAGCAGAACTGTGAGTACTGAAAACTGCGGAGGAACCACTGTCGAAACAAATACATCTGTAGTTTCTGACTCTCCTTTTGGTTGAACAAAAGGTGGTCAGTGCCCTGGGAGTTTTGACATTTCCAATGGCAAAATCTGGATTTAGAAAAGAAAAATACACATTTTTTTATTATTATTATTAGCATTATTATTATTTATTTTGCTTTAGAAGGTCCTGGGAATTTTACCCTTTAGGGTAACCCATACAGTCGCTGGAAACTGCAGCAGACTGTGAACTAGGAGGAGCTCGTGGGGGTATACTTTGCTTCCTCCAGCAGAGAGTGTGTCACCAAACCCTTCCCAGGAAACAGCGATTGTAACCAAGACTTCCAGCAAAATTTCACAGGGCTTTCTTCCCCAGCAGGATAAAATTAGCCAAGCTCTCTCGAGATGACAGCTAAGAACTCCAGCTTCCCTCAGATGACCTCAATGGAGTCATTTGTTGCCTAAATGACAGACAAACGCAGTAATTAGGTCTATTTAGTAAAGGGGAGGGGAAAGGTCAAACTACTGGGCAAACTGTCTCCACCGCTTGACTTGGTGACCAAGCCGGGGATTTGCAGGAGGTAATGTTTGTACAACAACCTGACACGGGCAACAGCCCCCCAGCAGGTCCCTGCGCGGCGGCGGGAGCTCCCGGTCGTGTTCAGAGCCTGAACTCCCCCGTTTCTACTAATAAAACCCTGAACTCGCTCGTTTGTGTCATAAGAGATTAGACCCAGAGGAAGGAGGAGCTGATGAAAAGACAGACGATTATATCACCGGGTTCGTAGGTAGGGTAATCAGAAGGGCCATCGGCAGAGAGGGGTTAGGAGACACGGGCTGAGTTAAGTGGGAAATCACCGACCTTTCCCACTTTGTTTCGCTCTTCCTCCCTGGCAACGCTCCCTGCTGTTCTCTTTGCTTATTTGTTTTCTGAACTTGGTTGTGCTTTGTGTGACCAACCCTACGGTGCATCCAGCATGGCACAGACAAACCACACCTGCATTTCTCCTTCCTCTTTTGGTCTGGATGCCACAGCATGGAGTTTGAACATCACACGTACACGAACGCGTTTCTTTCTGTACATCCCAAATCTCCAGAAGATCCCTGAACCAAAATGTTTAGCAGAAGTGGCTATTTTTAGCAGAACATTGCAGTTATGCTCACTCCTGCTGACTGTCCATCCCTGGAGCTCGCAGCAAACCCACCACCCTTTTACTCATGGAGCATTTGCAAGATTTCCCTCTGCTGTTTCATAAAGCTGGGGAATGCTGTAGGATTGTCAAGTAGCAGAAACTGTAAATCAAGAGGCTCATTTTACACAGAGGTGTGCTAGAGGAAGACCAACACTTTGGTTTTGAATGAAACCATCCGGGAGTGCTCCTCACAGGAGCACTGGGCTAGTTGCCTGCTAAGGTTCTCCATTTCCCGGTGTTCCTCCAAGTTTCTTTTGGGTTCCCTTGCCATGATCTGCTTCTGTGCCTGGGCAGCGTGGGGATGGTGCTTAGGAATCCTGCAGGTAAGCCAGGACCCCTTCCTGTGGTCCATCACTGTGGTGGTCGCTGCTCAGAAGCACACTTGGGTGCCCTGGCATTTCCCTCCGCGCCTTGCGTCCCCCGTGTCCCTTCCACCTGAGCCCCTGCCCGTCTCCTCCAGACCCCGCGTAAAACTCCCTTCCCTTGCGAGGCCTCTTAACCCCTGTCTGCGGGGCCCCGTGAGGAGGTGGCAGTGATGCCGATGAGAGGGAGGGTCACGAAGAGCCGACGTGAGAGTGAAAAGAAAATTAGAAAACAAACAGAGAGGAGGTGGAAACGCGCCCGCCCTTGAAGTGCAAAGACACCCTCCCCCCCACTGAAATGGCCTTATCTTCAAAAAAGAGCCCTTGCGATGATACAAGAAAGAACAGACTTCTCACACCTTGTCTTCGCTTCCCGGAGATCCTATCTGCCCAGAAGTGCCTGTGATCTCAGTCAGACCTCTCTACCTTGCCACTCGCCTTTCAAGTCTGCGGCAGCTGTTTTGCCAAGACGGAGACCTTCCCACTTCATCCCTTTCTCCCTCGGCAATGGCGAGTGAGAAGACAGGCGGCGTTTCTGACGTGCCTGGGGAGCGGTAAATGTCGTTCCAGAGCCTTTCTTTCTTTCTTTTGTATATTTTCTTGTGGATGGATTAGTTTGTTTAAAGGGCATCTCCTATTTAACACCTCATTGAGCAAAAAACACGTACGGACAAGATTTTTTTAACTGTCTGCCTGTAATGAGCTTAAAGTGCATACTGAGCACCTTAATAATTTGCTCAATTTTCAGAAATACTGATCAGGAGTTAGACTCTGGGTGAGTCATGAAACTTACATGTTTTATAACAATATGATCCATATTTTTCCACTGTTTTTCTGTCCCAAAGCAGACAAATCATGACATTCTGGATGAATATTGAGGGTCCGAGTAAAGAATCCCAAGTCTGAAATAAGATTTGCAGCATTGGTTTATTCTCCATAGGATCTGGTTTGAATCCCATGGCTCCTGTGTTGGCATCAGCAGGAGGGATGTCAAGAGCAAGGAGTAGTCCTTGTTCACACGGATTGAGTCATTCCTGCAGCGTAATGGTAGCGTGTTGCTTTTGCATTGCACTTCTCGTTAGCCTCCGTAGACAGCAGTGACCCCCCCACCCCGAAAAACGCCGATGTTCTTTTAGGAGATCTCCCTTCATCTGTTCCCTATCTTCATTTGCTACAAACCATCCAGCAGGTCCTCTGTAATGGGATTACATAGATGAAGTCCACTTTATCATAAGATCTTCGAGTGTTTATAACCTTTCGTTGGTCCTTTGTGACACTCCTGTGAGAGCAGTGCCCAGTTCAGCCAGATGACATTCCTCTGTTGCTCTGCTGCTCTTCCTTCAGAAGTCTTTCCATCTGCTGCACAGGGACTGCCGCGGGGTAAAGTCCAAATCCCTTCCCATAGAGTAGGTTTGTTTCACAGGCAGGCAAAGCCATTTCTTGCTTGGGGAAAAATTAGCTACAACGGCTGTCTCAAACCCTTCCAGGCTGATCAACTCTTCTTCTGTGCTTAATAGGTCACTGCAATTTTCTATGAACTTGAGGGGAGATTTTCTTGGGAAAAACTCTTTTTTCGGTAAATTTTCCAGCTGTTGATTTTCCCCAAGGAAAGTCAAATTATCCTTGAGCATTGTATCAGCAGATGTATGAAAAAGCTGATCTGTCATACAAGAAAAACCTGAACCGAACAGCTTCCTGCATTTCCTGGGCTGTGAACATTAGAAAATAAGACCCAGGCTATTTTTATTCCAGCAGTAAAATGTCCAGTGTGAAATCAAACCATGACTCCCAGGACCTTGAAGGACATCTGGGATTTGGTGACCTCGATGTATATAGTCTACTAGGGAGGGGAAGCCATTGGCCAAAACTAGAGGGTTTCAGGGACCAGACTAAATTGTAACCATGTTCCAGGGAGCTTGCCAGGGAGGCTAATGGACTGATCTCATTCACCTTGATGTAAATCCAGAGTAGCTCCACGAAAGCCAATAACACTACTCCTGGCTCTGTGCGGAGGTACCGCTGAGATCACAAATTATGCATTTCTAATGAAGACAAAGTTAAAGGAACACGTGTCACGCATGGAAAGCAAGGGCGTAGCAATATCTCAGGTCCCAGGCTTTGAACCTCACAAGAAATGAAACTGGCCTAATGATTAAGGGTTTTGGAGATGTTCTTCCATTAATTAGCTGCATAAACTCAGAGTACTGATGCTGATTCATACGGTTCCTATATTTAAAAGCAGGCACCCAGATAGGAGCTGTAGTAGTCTCACGCTGTCTGTGGCATGGCCCTTCAGCGAGGGTGCAGAAGTGCTGTTGCAGGAGTATCCAGGAGCAGCTGGAGAGCATCGTCAGGATTTCATTTCAGGAGGGTGCTGAGAGCACTCCTGCATTTACTACGCAGCACTCAGCAAGGCAGACCCCGGCACCCGGTCCTCCTCCATCTGGGCTTACGCAAAGAGCTCTCACTTCCCGTTTGGATGGGCATAGGAACATGAGATGTTCATTCACCACAGCACAATTGAGGTGCCGTATCTCAGGGATGTACAGGGATGTGTCTGAGCCCTCGGGGATGTGCTGCTTCTCCTTGCTAAATCTTTAGCCTGGAGCTATCTGAGGATGCCTCGAAGAGGGCTGCTCTCCCTATGCCCTTCCACAGCCTGATTAAACCGACGCAAGGATATATCTTAAGCATTTTGCACAAGTCCAAAGAGAAAGGCAGAATTAAGAAAGGAGCAGTGTCATGAACTTGTTTTCCAAAAATTTAGCTGAACGGGATTAAAAAAAAAAATGCTATAAGAAGCCTGGAGAGGCTCCTTCCTTGGATACATAGAAAAAATTCACTGTGAGGTCCCCAAGGACTCTGTCTCCCTGATTTTAAATCTCATGCAAGGGAGGATAAATAGAGACCCCCTTCCCCCCTCCTCCCCTGACATTTCGTTTGTGATTAAGGCACTATTCATCGCCCCTCGTCTTCCAAACCCTTTACTATTTATGGACCTGCTGTTTTTCCAGTGGTTGACACTAGCGTGCATTCAGCTCAGTTCTTCTCTCCCCATCCCATCCTGCTCCCCCCCTCCCCTCCATAAAGGCATTTCTCCATTTCAGTAGAGAAACCACGAGTGACTGGAGTGTCTGTGACCTCTGGGCTGTCAGACTCCCACTAACTAAATAAAAGCAGCCCAAGAGGGAGAGACTTTGCATAAATCACCTCCTGTGACAGAGACCACCTGGTATACGCTCACTGCACGGAGGTACCCAGTCTATTCCAGCTGCTGAGTTTGCACTTTCCTGCATTTTTATGGACACCAATGGAGACATACGTGGTGTTTACACAAGGAATGGAAATTTCAGTTCTACTGCATGTAACTGATTTCCTCGGCTCATGGTGGGCAAGCTCTTTGATTAGCGAAAGACAGAGGCCCGTCACATCCCGGAGGTGTATTACCAGTCTGCTCCCATGAGGGATGGGGCAAGCGCTTGCGAGCTTTGGGCTCCTGCTCTGCTCATACACATGACAGCTTTTGGCACAATCAGGGGAAAATGAATAGGTTCATATCAGAGGAGAGCAAGGTCAGATACAGGTCTAAGCAGGCTTGGCTGTTGCCAAGGGTGGCATCTTCATCGTCCACCACCTTCTTGATCTACACTGAGGACATCCAAGGCATCTTTCTCCATTTCAGGAATGGTCAGTCCCCTCAAATTCAGCTTGCCTAATCTACCACAAAGCCTTCAGTTAGTCTGAAGATCAGCAGAGATCGACAGAAGTTGATGTGAAGATCAGTTGAGATCTGGGATCTGCCATTGCCAAGAGAGGGACTCTGTCTAGGGCCAGATATGGCCATTGCCGGTGACTTCAGGTTCCTTACTCCAAGTGGCTGTGAACGAAATGGACTTGTAGTTTGCCCCTGCCCTATACATCTGGTAAAGTTTAAATTATTTCCAGCCAGGATTGCAATGCTCATATGTTAAGGCCTCAGAGTTTGTTATTAAGTAGCATTGTCATTTTTAAACAAAAAGACATATATACCAAGCAATGTTTATCAAAAAAAGACTTTCACTAACAACAAGGGAATTTTGTTGATGGTTTTCCATGAACAAAGAAAATGGGGGCAGGGAGGGAACAACCATAAAGAGGCAAAGCATAAACCAGTAACATTAATCCTGTGAAAGGAAGTTTTAAGTGGGGAAAGAAGGTTTAGATAAAGGTGATCCAGAAAAGAGGAGGATGATAATTTCCCAGACATTTCTGAAATTTAAAAAAGAAAAAATTTATACAGTAGTTGAAAACAGCAACCAACAGGTGTGTGTTCTTTCTTCTGATCACTGGTTCTCTCCACTACAGAAGTTTCAAAGCAATTTATTTTTTTTTATTTCATGGGGGGAGTTCTTCCCACTAGTACCTTGGATGAACAAAAACCTGAGACAGATTTCAAGACAGGAACATATTTTTCCATCTTGGATGTTGCCGCAGCCAAAGTGCAGCTAGGGGAGCTCTGAAGCCAGTTGATAGAGTAAAACCCGAGGACTAGGTACACAATTTTTTCAGACGGGTTCCAAACCCAAATAACTCGGAGGCAAAGCAGTTTGGAAATAATTCAGGTGAGATCAGCCAGAAATGATGTTTTGCTTTTGCACAGAAAAGCGAAGCCAAAGTTAGAATTGCAGTGAATGAACCCATTCACGGTGAACCTGCTCCCTGTGAAACCACCGCTTCTAACCAAGTCCTGCTGACCCTCCGCTCCACATGCTGCGCCTGGCTTGCTTCTCCTGAGAAATCCTGGGGATGATGCCCAGGGTGGCATCACGAACAGCTCAGCTCAAAAAGGAACGGTAGTCCCAGGTTGTCCCTCCAGTATTTTCCAGCCCTGCCTTGCTCCTGCTACCGTGGGTCTCAAACTCTCTGCAATTCTGGACCTCAAAGGAGGAGAAGCTGGAGAAGAGAAGCTGGAGAGGAGTCTGGAGAGGGCTGGGCACCGCCCACTTGGAAGCTACTGGTCTGAAGTGCCTTGATCTTTCAAAGGATCCATTTTCTGTGCCCCTTTCCCTCTTTGTACAACAGGACTAAGGTACCAGTCTTGCTGAAAGTGCCGTGGGACATTCCATGGGGTCTTCAAAATGCTGGAGAAATAATAAAACCCCCAGCTTGAGGAAGATCTCCCTCATTTTTTCCAGAGGAGGTCTTATCGGGGATGTTTAAGCATCTCTGGACATCCTGCTAGGTTGATGCCTCTGGACTGAGTGAGATCCTGCTGGATCTGGCACTCGGGGTGAGCAACGGACACTGTGGCCCTCAGCACATGCTCGTTGCTGCGTGCCTTGCGCAGCTTAGGGACCAGGCTTTCACGTGTCTCCCTTGCCCCCCTGTCAGGACAGCAAGTTTGTTTTTTCCTGGAGCCCCTTCAGCTGTGGGATGCCAGAGAGCATGCCAGAAGGAGAAAATTCTTCAGTGACGTAAATGCAGTAATAGCACTTGTTAGTGGTATGCGCGCTCCCTGCCAGGCTACGGGAAAGGAGCTCGGGTTTTGTTCAGAACAGTGACTCTGTGTCCCCTTGGCAGAAAAAAAGCAAGGAAAGCCTGAGCCCTTTCCACAGGGTTTACCAAATCCACAAATTGAATTTAGGAGTGTTGCATGTCCTCAGATAAGGGTTTGGTTTGCTCAGGTTTACAGAGTTACATTTAATTGGAGTGCTCTGAATAGCAAAAACTGAGAGGTCTCCATAAAGGCTTCGGCAGCCGGGACATTAATTGCATTATTTTCTTTACAGATAAATCTTATTTGGTGGAGCCAGCATCATCAGATAAAAAATAGATAAGATCAAACCTTGCTTTAAATTCCAGATCTCCTGGCTTGAGAAAATATGGAGATCAGATTACGGAGTAACTTTTAATGGGCTTCAGAGATTTCTGCCCAAGCGGGATGGTAAAAAATGTAGATCCTTCAAGATCCTGGAAGGAGCAGATACACTGTATTTGTGCCGTAGTCAGCAGTTCCAGATAAGGAACAGAGGATATTCAGGTCTGATTGCTGCTTTGCTGATGTTTTCCACATAAAAGCTGCACTCTCCTTCAGGAAAGGGATTCGAGTCTCTTCAGCAAACATGAAAGCCAAGCCTCATACCCGATCTAATTCTCCTTGTCGGCTTTGATCCAAAACATTCTTCCAAGCAGGAGAAGGCTGGGGAAGGGAGAGGGCAAGGGACCGGGGGAAGATTGAATAAGGGAGCCAAGAGGCTGCTCTGGAAAATCACGGCTGAAGTTATAGGAGGGGAATTAATCTTGAGAGGCTGTATGTAGCAGTTTCATCCATCAAGCATGACACTGGCACCATTATTAGAGAAGATGGAAAATTAAATTGCAAAATTATCTGTTCTGTTTCATTGACTTTTTTTTTTTCCCTTTCTTTCTTCCCTCTTTTCATTCCAGGCATCACTTGCAGCAATACCACTCGCAGTTGGCAGCGGGTTATTAAAAGCACCTGGCCATGAAAGGAAATCAGATCACAGGGCATGTTTGGTAGCGCTGCGGTTGCAGAGCTCTTGGCCCAAACGTGGCAGGAAAGGGGGACACGGCCGCTGTGCTGGGTGGAGCGAGGACAAGGGGCCCCGTGCGGGCTGCCCCAGTTCACTGGGCTCCCGGCTCTCCGTGGCTCTGCCCCACGGCATCGCTTTCCCCGGGATCACGGCCGGCTGCCGGGCCTGAAGTCCCTGCCCATCTCTAAACATGGGACGCTCAATCCAGCGGGAGAGATGCTGGAGAGGAGGAACGCTGGCACTGGCTAGAGGGCACCTGTGTTGTTATTCCTCTCTCTGTCCCTGGTGCTGTGTTGTTCTCCGCCTCCATTTCTTGCTTTTCAGTGTTTGCTGTCCCCCTTCTCACGTTTCCACCAGAGATATTTCATCCTAAATTCCAGCTCCTTCCTCTTCCGCCGTCTCTCCTCTGCAACTTCCAAATCGAGTTTGAGACCAGTGGGAATGTGGTAATTTAAAAACAACCTAAAAAAATCCTGACTGGAAACTCTTTTTAAACAAGTGACACCCCCCCCCTCCCCACCTCCAACAGCTTTTTCTTTCGCAGTCCAAACACAGGGACACCCCGACGGCATGGGAATCCGAGAGAAAAAGGGACTAGCAGGGAGCTATTGCCCAAAGTTCAACAGCCCAAGCTGCGTCCCTCTCCCAAGCGATGTGCAAGGGCTAAACATGCAGAATAAAGCATGAAAAGTGGTGAAGATTCAGTACCCTTCAGACGCTGAGTCTCTTAGTAAATCAGAGGAATCATTTATCAAATAATGGAGTGGATCAAGCCCTAATAAGTGGAAGAGTTCTGATTGGTTTTGAGTGCTAACTGTCTGTTGTCTTACAAATAAAGTAGGGAAAGAGAAGAAGAAAAGAAATGGCCCAAGTATTTCTGAGTTGTGCTGGCGGAAAGATCAACTCATAATACCGAGAAGAAATGTAAATAAATTGTCTGTCTTGGTGGGAACTGAACCCTGGGGTTCCCATAGCCTGCCATCAAAAATAATTTCTTTTTTCTGCACGTATGCATATGTATGGGTGTGTATATGTATATTTATATGTATTTTTAATCACCTCATAGAATTTGTGAGGATTTGGGGAATGGTACGTTGGTGAAACAGCATTATGTTAAAGACTGAATTGTATGCAGCAGACAGCGAGGTCTGTACTGAAAAACCTTGTTCGTTCTTGTTTTTTCTCTGCCTGATTTCTGGCTTTTCCTGGCTGTTGCATTGAGAAGTAATTTGTAGGGGTCAAGACAAACACTGTAACTCCAGC
>Ga0181612_165648_pt1 | contig 10537 bp, 6 predicted proteins | sample HoacroProtozoa21_FD_119630 | JGI IMG/M metagenome (GOLD analysis project Ga0181612, IMG submission 119630) | Hoatzin crop microbial communities from Cojedes, Venezuel. Combined Assembly of Gp0051906, Gp0051904, Gp0051908
ATAAGGATCATTGAGTCCAAAAATGTTTTTTGCCATGACTTTCACAGTGGAAACTGAGCAGTCCAGTGGTTCAGAGCTTCTCTTCTCCCACTGTGCAAGAAAAGTCCACTTCACACTGACCTCTCAAATCCCCTGCTCTCTGTGATGTTGAGTTTCTCACCACTACATTTTACCACACCTCAGTTGAGAGGGTGGTGCATCAAAAATAAGACATTTGTGAGGAAAATTGCAGAGAGTAAGGCTTAAAGGATGGCTCAGAGCTTGCTACATTGTTTAGAACTATTAATAACACTTCAAAATAGTAAGAAGATCAACACTGAACTTGTAGAGAATTGCTTTTTGCTGATATTAAGATTATACTGGTGCTGAAATGCTACCTGTGTGGGTTAATGTAGCAACATTTTTCACATGGAATCCAAGCTGGATAAATTTAATCTTGCAGAAAAGACTTTCCATCACTGCTTTTTCCTTTGTGTTCTTCTCAGTGACCAGTGTTGTCTTTTTTTTTGAGTGGTCACGAACAGGGTAATGTGTGGGGAAGTATTCTCACTCATTGCATGGGATTTTTAACTGCATGAACCCCATTATAACTGACAAGAAGAGTGAAGCTAAAACCCTGTTGATTGGAGAACAGGCCATTCTCAGTGGTATTCAGTACATCACAGTCATATAAGAGGTTTCTATTATTTCATAGAGTGCCAATAGTGGATTAAAGCCTGACACTGAAAACCCTCAGGGAAATGCCTTCTACTGCAAAATAATGAATCTACTCATACCTGAATGTCCCCTGTCTCAATAGCGGAAAAAGCACAGGATGAATGATCTTGAGTCTAGCATTTAGAGTCAAACAATTGCTCCCTTCCCAATGTCAACTTGACCCATACATTGAGTGTGATTTAAAAGAGACCAAGTTACTGCTGTATTAAACCTTGTTATACCAGAGGATTCATGGGAATGTGTTTTAGCCTCATGGACCGACATGGGCAGGCCATGGCTTGTTTGATGTTCTTGATTCACTGACACAAGCAGTGGATGCCCTGAGCCCAGAGCTTTTTAAGATGTTCACCGCCTCCAGCACACATAAGATGGCTCGTCCATGTTACTGTCCCTGCAGAGCAGGCAAGAGAGAGCTCTGCAGAGCACTGGGACTGCTGCACCAGGACTATGAGGTAATGTGAGAGCTATTTTAATGACTGTTTGTAAAGGATTTACTGTACCATTTACCATGTGTGGTGGTTCACACTAAATACTACCCAGTACATCCTTTCCAGTCTGTAACTAACTGGTAATCCCACAATATGAATATGGAATATATTAAAATTCTGTAAATTCCCGTTTTGAAAATATAATCAAGTTCATCAAAGGTTCCATAGGACCCGTCATGCTCAAATGCAGCTACAGCTTTTCTCTTTTCATGCTGTGTCCTATAGATCATAGGAGGTAGTTCACGTCTGTAGGTGCCAGCTAATGAAAGACAGCAGGTTAAGTGCAGGCAACTCACCTCTCACTTTCAAATGCCGGCACACCCAGGACCATAAGCAGTGACTGGAGTTATCATGAGTGAAAGGTGTCATGGGACACCTAGCCCCCTGATAAACTATCCCTTTGACACCAATTAACCTGGACATTAGGCTCCACCTTTTACACATTCAGTCATTTCTCTACCTCTTTTCTGTCCCCAAATGTAAAATCAATGCCCACCTATTGCTGGAGCCCTGAAATTACTGTGGCCTCATGAGTCAGAGCCCCTGCCAGAAAAGTGCTATCGACTAAATGTTTTCAGAAGGAAAATGGCAGGTCAGTGAACTCTAAGTGCATTTGCAGGGTTGCACGTGCCAGATGTAGGTAAAAGTATTGGCATATATTTGGAAAGCCTATGTCTCATCCTGAACTACAGATTTTACACTACATGATCACTTTTAGCTATCTGTAGGAGAGCAGAATAGCAAAACTATAAACATAAGTAAAGATCTGAGACTTGTAGAAAAAAACCCCACTCCAAAACAGTTGGAGTTTGGAGTCAAACTAGTGATTAAAATAGAGACAGACAAGCAATTCAATAGTTGCAGTCATAAATTTCACTCAGGGGGGAACATAAGATAGGTACTTTCACTTAAAAACAAGTGTTCACCAGTCCTAAGAGACATAGCAATGATCATAGAACAATGACAAATGTAATTCAAGCTACAAAGAAACTCTGTCATCTGCCATCAAAGTCAAACATCTGGTTAAAGTATAGAAAAAAAGGTGATAAAGTTCTAAGGGAAGACACACAGAAACAAAAAAAGTAAAGGGTAACAAAATTAAAAAGAATATTAAATTTATAGGCCTGTCTTCTGGTGTATAGTAGATAAAGGTTACTGATTGCTACGAACTTGATTTGTATACTGGCCAGGTCAATGGATCTCCTGCACACTACCATAACAGATACAATAAAGACTTGTATTACTCCCCCCAAAGAAATCCTGGGTAAGACCAAGAATATAAATGTTAGGAAATGTCAGATGAAGATGTCCCCTGCCACCTAGACTTGGTCTTTTATGTGAATGAATTAATGCTGAGTTTATACAATAGCATGTAATGATTCTTAGCCTCAAACTTCCTGGGTTCCAACTTAACAAGCCTACCTACAGTTCTTCCTTTCTTCTTACTGTGCATTTAGAGCACTGCATGAGGCAAATGATTATATAATTAAAGACTGTATCAGAATGCACATGCACAAGGCCATAAATTAATGCTGTACAGACAGCATTAAATCTGACATTTCCTAACACTGAAGCGTTTTTCTTTGAAACCCTACCTTTCTGCTTGCACTAATTAAGCCACAGACTTAAATACAAAAATCTAAGTGAAAAAAAAAAAATCTTAGCATTTGAAACTAATGATAATATCTATGGTCAGAGCATAGGTTTTGTACTAGTTTTAGACAATTAAGGTAGTAAATATCAGCAGTAGAAAGCAGAAACTGTCCCACATCCGTACATGACCATTAGCACTGCAATGCTTCCTGGAGGCTCCCAGCTATTCAGATCAAGTCCGTGGGTGGACTGGGGACATGCTCCTTGCCTTCCTATGGAAACTAAGATGTAAAATGAAGAAAAGCACATGTTCAGATCCCAGTCGTTCTGTAACAGGGACTTGGGATGCTGCCAAACACAGGAGACTGAGGGCACTCTAATACCCAAAGTATTACACACCGTCTCTGTAAACCCTTTGCTGAAGAGGAACGTGAAACACATTTGCCAGCTCACAGCCTTACTTGCTGCAGAAGAGTAGAAATCTGAATTCCCAAGCTCCACTGACTCTGGAGGGGAGACGACCTGAAGGTTTTAGACCATGTCATCAAACTCATTTGGCATATGTGATCTGAGAGACAGTGGCTCTGCATATGGCACTTGCTTTGATAATATCAGAGGCAGTTGTATTAATGGCTCTGCCTAAGTGACTGTGTGAAACTCCCAGTTACGATACCTGTAAAAGAAAAGGACTTATACTTGTCCTCTTCCTCATGTAAAGTCATCAGTACAGAATTTTCAGATGAGGGTGGGTGGTTCATTGCATGATCCGTACCACACTGTGGAAGGTATACAGTTATAACCCGTGATATCCTGCTTTTCATGAAGTCTTTGAATAGAGGAGTGAAAGGATAAAAATGAGGACTGTCAGTTCAAGGTTTCTCTACAGAATGGGCAAAATTGATCTCTGACTGCTTCTACCAGGAGAAGGAAAGGGAGAGGAGAAAAGGACAGAGCTGTGATAGACCCGGGTCTAATGCTCCTGGAAGGCAGGCTGCCTCTCCCATTTTCGTTTGGAAACATCAGATGCTTGGCCTACATGTCTTTGATACGGGCAAATCATGGTGGGTTAGGGTTTTTGTCAGCCCTCACAGGTTATTGTCTCTGACAGGCACCTTCTCAGGCCTAGGGCTGGTCTGTGAAGAAGTAACAATGCATGAAAAATACAACATTTAAACTCAATTTTGTTTTTTCTTCTGTCCTCAAATATAGTAATAAAACCTATTAGCTTACATTTGTTGTTCAAAGTGGTTCTTATGGTCAGGTTCTGTACATTTCAATAGATCTTTAGTGTTTTTAACTCAGCACAGAGAACTCCTCAAATCGACAACAGGAATTAACTTTAACTTGGGTTTCAGTATTAACACACTCCTGCCAAACTGTTGAGGTGTCTTGCATGAACACAGAAAGCATTATTTTTAATGTTGTTTTGGAGGCAAGATAGGGCATTGATTTTCAAAAACTAAAGACTGAGAAACTACGACTTGAAAGTAAGATATTAAATCATTCCCTTTACCAAGGTTCTTCAATATCTATCTTTAGTCACTGCTCAATCTGTCATTCTCCAAGTACAATATTATGCAGTCCATATTCAGATTTCCCCCCCTCAAATTCCATCTCTTTAGAAAAGCCTAAGAACTCCTGAAAAGATTTCTCTTTGTTTTTCTTCTTCCTAATCAGGAAGTGGCTGAATCCGACTAAAATATTTTTGTTTGCTGAAGTGAGATGTGAATACTTGGTATCTGAGAACCGAAGCACACCACACCGAATAACATCACTGTTTGTTCACTTTGCCAAGGTGTGCTTTCAGATAAGAGTCATATTTATGACTAAATGATTTTTCATCAATTCTTTGTTGTCATTTATCCATCAGTGAATGTTTTATGTCGTACACTTCACTCCATACAAAAGGAGTTGCTATGTTAAAACTCTGTCATAAATGTCATTTAGCATATTGTGATATAAATATGATAGTCAGTCACTGAAAAGTCATTGTCTTCATCATTCCCAGCCTTAAAGAACTTAAACTTTTCATCTTGGTAGTCCATTCCTAATATACAAGGGATATGTTAGTAGTTGAAAAATGGTCAAATATTCCTTCTGGGTCAGCCTGGGCAGTGTGTATGTTGAGTGTATACCTCAGCATTCCCATCTTTGAAGCTGACAAAGTGAAATATCCCCTGTAATTCTGAAGTAGGTGAAGAAAAGGACTGAAAACTTTCATATTGCAGTCTTCAAAATGAGATGATAACTTTTAGTATGTATTGCTATGTTATGAAGAGTGTGAACCTGCTGCTTAATAAAGCAAATATCTGTGTAGATACTGTACCCTTTACTCGTGTTAACATGATTGGTGCCAGCAGGGAATGGTGGTATCTTCTCAAAGTTCAAACAATTTCACTGTAGCTTACTTTTAAATATTCCTAAAGCAACTTCATTTCTTTCTTGAAAATAATCAAGGACATGACAGATTGTTCCCTCTTCGGCTGCACAGCAACTAACAACTGTGAGAAAAATTCTGCTGTTTGTATAGCTTGAAGGAATCCCCATTTCATATAAGCCTTTAATTGTTTTCTCAGCTGAAAGATATTCTAGTATGCTTTTGGCAATACAAGATTTTTTTATCCTAGCATTTTAGCTATGGGGAAATGTTGGAAAACAATAGTATTCAATTTGCTATCATAAAGAAGTCTTTATGTGAATGGCTTTGGATAACACTATGGTATAATTTTGTTGCTTCAGAGGCAGCTACATCTGATTTTCTTGCACTTTTTCACGGTTCTGTATCAAAAAAAAAGTTTTGAGCATTTTGTTTTCAGCAGCCTGAGTAGAACTCTTTTAACGAATTGCCCTGCTTTCATTGTGCTCTACATCTGACATTCAACCATGAGTAACTTAGAAAATGACAGTAAGCTTTGAGCAGTTATTGCTTTCTTTAATGAACCATGCTAATTGCATCCTGGAAAGTGCAAGAACCCTTTTTCGTTTCAGGGTGTGTCGTATCTTAACAAAACATTTTTAGCACGTCTGCAGCCGTGATTCTTGTAGAAACTAAAATCAGCCAGCTAAAATGAACAAATAATAGTCATACCTGAACTTAAATCATGAACAGACTCTCTCCATTCAGCTTCTTGTAACTTACAGAGCTAGTAATTAATCATGATAAGCATATGAAATTTATAGTTTTCTGATATCCAGAATTGGAATATTTAGCATGGTACCAGACATGGACCTCTAGGTGTGATAGAGTATTTCTCGAAGTACGTTTCAACTCACGATGTTTTTAATTTCCCAAAGGCAGAAAAGAAAGAATCAAATGTCATTTTAAATGAATATATAAATATTTAGGAATTCTGAGCAATTTTATCTCAGTGTGGGTATTTAATGTTGAACTGTTGCTTTCCATAAAGGACACATTGGCTCATGGTAACAGTAACAGTGTGATCAAAAGCATCAGCACACTTGTCTCGGAGATCTAATGCTTATTTTCTGCACTATGGTCAGGCCTCCTGACTGAACTCTGTGCTTTGTGCTGCACTGTTACAGCCTGAGCAGATGAAAAGCTAGGATGTGTCAGGAGAGCTATCTCCCACAGCAGAGACTGGCCACAGACAGAGGTGGTATTGAATTCCTACCAGGCTTTACTCTGGCAAAGAAAAACAGTTCAATATGTTATGAAACTTCATATCAAATGGTCTGAATTAAATTCAACAAAATGAAACATTCCAGTTCTCAACAAAACAACAACAAAAACACCCAAACAAAAATCCTTCTAAATTGTTTCCCAGCAGAAACTTAGGGAGCAGTAAAATCAGAATTTTCTATGAATGTCTCTACTTTTGCTCCACAAAAATCGTTTGACAGAAAAATCCCAATCAGATCTAGTTAAGGGTTTGCAAGCATCACAGTGCAGCATCTTAGAAAGTGTCATTTTATCAAAAATCAGCTGAACCTGACAGTTTTGCCCTACATGGAACCCCCCCAATGTGTTATAGGGATCCGTCTGATCTGATGGTGGCAGTGTGTGCCTGTGGCTAAGGGGAAGCGCGAGAGGAATATTCCGAATTACAGAGGGAGACTCGTAAATTGGAAAGGATTCCTGTTAGCCACCAGGAAAAGGTTACTAGCAAGCCCGCTGGTCACGAACGTGGTGGGAGCGACTCTCACACGCTAAGCTAGGAGAAGAAGAGAAGGAGAAGCCTCTCCTCCAGCAGCAAACTTACAGTCTCACCTCACCCATCGCTTCTCATCGCCTGCCCTGCAAGCTCCCTTGCAGCGGTCTGTTTCTTTAAGTGAGGAAAACCGGGAAAACGAACTCTGCCTGAGGAAAGCACAGAAGGAGAGTTAGTGAGGTTATCTGGCTTTAGCCGGGAGCGTTAGGCGCAGCGGGCCGTGGGCACGGGGCGCGGGTGCTGCGCTGCTGTGAGGGTTCGGGTGTGAGGGGGACCCACTGGCTAAATTAGTTGGGAGGGAATTTCTGTCAGAGTGTTTCTGTGGCGTTCGCTTGTTCTTGAAGCCACTTGCCTGGGGTTACTCGGAGCATGTGAGGGCAGCCCTGAAGGGCAAGGGGCTGGCAAAATCCACAAGAGGGGTTTGCTTCCCTTATTCTGCGAGACGAGTATCTTTTCTATCCTCAGCCTGTGAGAAATCAAACAGAAGCAAGACCAAAACACAAACACTCACAGAAGATTGTTCCGTACATAAAGCAGGAGCAGCTCTAGTGGTTAGGGAGGTGAAATTATCACCCAAACCCACCATTCTCTCTTTTCACCCCATCAGACTCTGCAGTGCCTCCTTGGTGCAGCCCATGCCCCTCACAGAGTCCTGCATGCCCCCGCAGGGACGGTCTCAGGGAGGGAGGGCAGCACGCCTGGCCAGGGTTCGGGGAATTTCGAGGTGCTTTTTCACCTGCTAGGTGACAGCACGTGTAGATGTCACATTGCTTTCAGACCCCACAAGCTCGGGATCACATTTAAAAATGAAAAAGCAATGCAAACTCCCAGACTCACCAGCTTCTAGTTTTCAGAAATCACGGTTCAAGCCAGCGAAAGTGAGGAGGTTTGCCTATGAGTCAGAAATTGTTTTGAACTTGTCTCTTGTTTTTCAGTTTTAAGTTTTGCCTCCCCTACTGCCACTACTGCTCCCTTCATTTTCTGTCTTTCAGGACTGTAAAACACACTTGATCTCAGTATATTTGCAAATTTATGATTGCAACAGAGGATCTAGACAGCCACACAGCTGGGTTTTTTTTTTGTTTTTCCTGAGGTATAAGCTGAAGTTCTTATCAAATAATTCGATGAGCTCAGGCTTTAAAAAAAAACACCAAATACTGTGAGCTGCTGTATCACAAGAGCTGCTAGTTACGACATGTGCTAGGTTTTCATGATCTCTCAAAGTATGTGCTGAGGGAAACACATGCCTGGAAGGTTGTATGAACACACCACAGGACCTCACCTGTTTTAGATTCCTGTTTGGGTGCTGCTATCGACCCTGCAATTGTGTTACAGTCCTATCAGTGGCTCTGTAAAACCCCATATTTCTCCACAGGAAGGTATGCCAAAGGGTCCATGGCGTATGAGATTTGTATGTAGAAACCAGTCTGTCTGAGCTTCTTAGTACTGCTTGAAACATAGCTTATGGCATGACTTAAAATTTGATCCAAACTGCAAAAACAGCTTTTCCTTCTTATTTACTAAGTGATGCCATAGTGCTGGATCCTAAGCAGGCACATAAAATCCTATCTCTGCTATATAAAGGCTTATGCCGAACTAACAGTTAGATAGTAATTCTCCAACCTTGCCCTGAGGAACCCTCCACAATCTGGTTACACATTTTTTCTAACTCTTTTTACATTGGTAGTGTGAAACTTATACACACAGCAAATACATTTTTCCACGTTGATTTTTGCAAGTTCGGATTCCACAAGCGCCGAGAGGAGGAAAACCTGCATCCCTCGGTGCCTATTTGCTACTCTTCTCCTTCACGTTAAAAACAAAGCTCTCCTTGTTTTTTTGCTCATATACTTATTTGGTTAATTGGATTAGAAAAGTAGAGTCTCATACAAGTTTTGAGGAATTAGAAGTGCTGATCTGATGAAATACTCACTGTGCATTTAGGAAAGTTTTGTCTTACGCTGACTCACAGTAACAAAAGCAGTTCCAAATAGACCAATTTGTAATGTGCAGAACGGACCAGTTATCCTGGAACTTATGCAAAATTACTCATTGTACAGAAGTCAAACAATAAGCATTTGAACATCCTGACTACCAGGACGCATAGTAGGCACCCCCAAAATCGTTCAGTGTTGCTGAGGGGGCACGGAGTGTGAGTGTGCGTATGTAAAAAGGAAGAAAACATTGAACAAAGCAAGCCCCAAAATCCAAGTCTTAAAAGTAGCCTGCAGCAGAGGCATGATGAATACAGAACCTGTTGATCTAAGCAACAGAGGACACTACATACTGCTGCAGACTCCTGGGGGGGTCTGCACTCATTCCTGTGTTACCTGTATTACCTGTAATCAGGGCAGCAACAGACGAATATATAGAAATGTATCTAAAACTGGAGGACCTCTGAAATAATAGAGGAAGACCAAGTTCATGTTCATATAACTCCAGTCATAACCTGGTGAAATTGTCTCCTTGCAAAAATACATTGGTTCAAAGTATAAGCGTGCACTGGTAATAGGTACATTGCCAACAATATCAGGCTATGTGTTAACTCTTATAGAACAAGCAGCAAATTTAAGAGTTTAGAATATCCTGAAATCTACCTTTTTTGTAATGGGCTCCTAGGTGCATTCTTTGCCATGCTCTACTAGCAAGAAAGTTAATCAGAGGTCTGACTTTCAAGTGATTACATAACATTTAATTTATTTAAGATTAAAATTGAAAAGGAAAGTAAACAAAAAGTGATTTTCCTTTAATTTGATTTCCCGCTACTCTGACTTGTATCTCTGCAGTTATCCATGTATCCATAAGTCCATATGTAGATATTCTTAGGGGAGATTCAGCAACAGCAGTTGTATTTTCAGTTCATACATTCTCTTAATAGAAATTACTTTTTGCTTGTAAACAAGTCTTAAGAAGCACAGACCTAGAACTAGGTAATACTACTGTATTTAATACCTTACCCCTAAGCTCACACATCCATTTGGTCTGAAGGAAAGCTAGCTCATTTCCACTATGATTCATACAGGGTTTCTTTACTTACTGCTTTTAATTATCTGAAGTTGAACATAAAGCCTCAGAGATCCGCTTGAAGACATGGATTGTCTCCAGAAAAGAGCAGCTGAATTTGTGGTTGACCATCTTATCAGGTCAGCACAGTTTCACTACCCTTTTGAGGCAGATACAATACCTGGTGATACTTTGATACCTATGCCAAGGCTTCTTCCGAGTTTTGGTGTGTCCTCTTCTGTCCTCAAGATTGCCAGCCCTTAGACCTAGCACTCTTCATGTTTCCTCCAGCAGCTATCATCTCTGAATCAGCCTGGGATGACGAACTTGCATCGCTTCTCTCTAGATAGCAAAAACAGTTGGAGGACTTTGGTCCACCTGCTAGAAGATATGGAACAGGTCCATTTCTCCTGAGGGACCAGGGAATAACATTCAAAACCACCATGATTTGAGACGTCACATACTTGTTCCTCCTGAAGGTCATAGTGGAACACTTCAGGCCCTTCACCATGAATCCAGAAGGGGAAGTCTGAGCTTGACTCTGAATATGCTCGAATGTGTTCTAGG
>Ga0181612_175068_pt1 | contig 10537 bp, 9 predicted proteins | sample HoacroProtozoa21_FD_119630 | JGI IMG/M metagenome (GOLD analysis project Ga0181612, IMG submission 119630) | Hoatzin crop microbial communities from Cojedes, Venezuel. Combined Assembly of Gp0051906, Gp0051904, Gp0051908
GTTGAAGATAACCGTGTGAATTGCAACATGTGCCTCTGTCTCAGCTTAGATTGGGTAGCAATTTATCCCTACAGTAATTCCTCAGAAACATTGGCATTAAATACTTAATTACTATTTTCAAATTAGCCAGCTGAAGATAAGTCTTATTTTAGAAACATATTAATTCTGTCTCAAAAAGTCAAGATCTTCAGTCCAACACGAGAGGAATCCACTCTGCTGGCCTTTGTTTCCTTCTCTGCTGCAGACTGCTGGGGGTTAAAGCCACCGCAGGCTCCATTTATCTGAACAGAAAGGATGACAACACTTACTAATACTTTCTGAAAGCATTTTCAAAGCACCCCATAAAAGCTCATTAGTGTTCTACACAACTGATGTTGTCATATGCTTTTTTTTTTTCAGAGCATTACACCTGCCAGCTCAAGCACTGCCGGAGAAGAGAAGGAAACAAAAGTGATGAGTCAACCAGGGAGCCACAGCCACAACTCAGTACCCGAGGACTGTGTCTGTAAGGAAATAACGCAACCAAACAGTCCACACGTCAGCTGAACTCACCAGTTAAAACAAGCTTAAGAATCAAATTCCATCACATTAAAAACTACAGATACTAAACACAAAAATCCTTATCTTTGTATCCATCGGGAGACAGAAGAACACACGTGAGCTGCAGACCAGCCAGCAACACCTTCGAGCACTCAGAAGGCGCTGACAGGACATTTATTCTGTGTTTAACAGAAATATTAACATTCTTCAAAAGACTTTAACAGTCCTTTGTCCATAAGGATATGCAGGAAAGATGTCTAAAACCTTAAAGGACCAAGCTAGAGCTCACCATCAGAGCAGGGACATCCATTTGATTACACTGTTAGAAGAAGCAGACAGATATCAAGAATCAAATCCATCCCTGAGACCAGCGAAACGTCACAGATTTACGCAGTTTAAAACCCAAAACTGCGTGTGGTTTAGTGCGCACACCACAGCAGGTGAGGCAGAAACCTTAGAAATAATAACATCAATTACATGTTGGCTTTGGCTAATAAGGGCTTCATGCCCAAAAAGGTGTCCTCTCCACCAGGCTGCCTAGGAGCGTATATACAAGGAATTTGAGGTTCAGAGCTTCATCCGTTTCTCTTGGTTTCTTCTCCTCAAACCAGGTACACGTGATCAGCTTAACAGCTTCATAGCTACAGCTGAATAGACTGTAACCTTGAGAGGTTTAGCACGTTTAATTTCATATCAAAGCATACCGATATGAGAAGCCACTGAGGGTCTTCCCACTTTGTCTTCAAGTGAGCAATACCATAGAGCTGTGAAGCGACAACAGTTGCAAGGGGAGCTGAACATATTTGTCACCTTGAAAATGTGGGATGAATAATGTGTATTTTTGAGAAATAAATCCTGCTGAAGCCCTGGTGTTAGTTTATCTTAGTCTGCTGTACTTCAGACAGCAACTGTGTACTCCACTTCTCCCTTGCATTAAAAGATTACATTTTACCGTTACATTTCATGCTTTGTTTCTCTCAAAGGAAAAAAGCTTTCTTACAAACAAGGCTTTAGATATCCCACGAGTAAAAGTCCAGGGCTGTTCTACTTCTGAATGACCCAGCCATGCAGCTTGGTGTCCACTTTCTAAAAAAACAGGAGAGGCTTGGAGGAGCACTGCAAGCTGCCCAAAGACAGCCTTGACGCCTGCTCTCTCCTACCAGATCGGCTCCAAAACTGTTGCCCTATACACTTCAAACCTATCACTTACCACTGGCCCAGCCTCAAACCCCCCAGCATCGCTACATTACTCTGCAGAGAATGATGCTTTCCCATAGCTTAGCCTTCCTTTAGGTGCTTTGAATTTTAGAAGTGTAAACAGCTCCAGAGACAACACGCTTTGAAGAACACTAGCGCCGGGCTCAGCATCACAAAGATCTGTAACTGCTCCCAGTAAATGGGGAATTTCCCACCCAGACATATCCTCCACTACACAGTGCACCACTACGAGGGGCTCAAGTTTTTTTATTAACTGGACCTGAGACTTCTCATTGCCTGTGGGATAGCTCAGGCATAGCATTAAGCCATGAGCCATAAATTCACCAGGAAAAAAAGAAATCTCCATTTTTCCCTTGGCAAGGGTTATTACCTGGCAGCTGAGGCTCTTCATGCTGCCTGATGAGCTACACAACAGAAAGGTGAAGAACAACGATCTGCGACACACTGGTACTAGACCAAGGTCAATGCAGAGACAGAACTGCTGATGAAGGCGCTTGCCTTTGAGCTTTACCTTCAAATTAAACCTAGCTAATTGGACATTGTATTATCTGCATACTCACCAGGAAAAATGTTTTCCCTTGAAGCAGATGGCACTGGCTATCGCTTAACATGTGATATCAAGATGCAGCACTGGCCTTACTGCCTATATCCATCATTTTGTCCCAAAACAAGGAGTTGCAACAAGAGTCAGTATTCATGGTCAGATCTCTATTCCCCTTTATAACATACAAACTTGTATTATATTTACTAGTTATGTAAAATCAGGGAGCTAAACTACTAAAATCTGCTAGCCTCTTTCTAAAGAGATATTCTGAGCTGGAAAAAAAGGAGAAAAATGACAAGAACATTGAACTTCATTGAACCACAGTCACGACTTGTGACAGCTCATCTCAGAGCCTATTCTTGACTCACCCCTCAGCTTTGCTCTACTGATAAATTAAGACAGTCCTTCCTGGTACCACGCTTGTGCAGACCTATGTTTACCTGTACATAAAACAAGAATAGCACTGACAGAAGCTTTTAAATAGCCTCTGCATGACAAGACCTCGTAACACTCCTCACAAACGCTCATTACTGTTTTACAGGAGCAAAGCTCTTCAAATTGGAATCCATTACCATGAACACCAGCACACGCCGAATTTAAAGGAAGCTCTTAAGACATCAAAGGCTGCTAATTGCATCACATGTAGGGAGCAGTTTGCCCTCAGATGGACAAGCAGCAGGCACACACACAGGCAGCACCCACACAGGCGCAGCTGAGGTCTAGGTGCAACCCAACCGTTGCTGGGACGGTCACAGGGTAAGATAATGGGGTCATAAAAGCACTTCCCCCATTGCTGTCACGGGGATGCCATAATCTAGTCCAACCTGGTAATTCCTTGTTTCTCATCCAAGGAACCCAACCAGATGTCACCAGAAATTGCTAATCAAATAAGTGTGCCTGTAGGACCACAGCTGGCTGTACAAAGCACGGCCCTCACAGCCAGCATCTAAATCCTTGGCAAAGCCACCATTCTTCACCAGTCAGCTCACCCAGTTTCCAAGCAGGTTTCAGTCTGCCACGGGACAAGTCCTGGACACAGCCCCGAGAGTTTTACACCCCACCAAAAGTGTCAGCTTGCCTACACACCGTCCACTGGCCTTGTTTCCAGCCCTAGAGAGCAACCAAATGCAAAGCCTAATAAAACCAGGGTACAACTCAGCCTTGAAGAGCACTGGATCAACTACAGAACGCATAGCTGTGCGCCAAGCTCCGGGTACATCTCTCCCAGCCTCAGTTTGCAAAGCCAGGTTCCTCAATGCTCCCAACCACCCACCCACCCACATTTAAACAAAGGGGAAGATGGAGTAAGGATGCTCATTGCCCGCTCCCCCTTGTTGCTTCCTGACTATCAGTCTGCTAAAAGAAGCTTTAAGAGCAGAGGGACTGATTTTTTTTCCTACATAACTAATGAGGTCAATGGAACAAAAGGCGTCTTTTACTTCTCCCATAAAGATCTAAAATGGAAAGAACCTGCAGGGCACAAGGTGCATTTTATGGTATTTGTGATTATTAGTATATTGTTATCCCCACGTGAGTAAAATTAATTACAGCCAATGAAAACGTTGCATATGAACATATTCTTTCCTGTATCTAATTAGGATTTGATACACAGTCAGTCTAAAAGACCATATAAAAACACACATTTCCAAGCTTTCCATCCAGGTCTTACTCTCCGCTGTGAGCTCGGTAAGTTGTTTGATTATTTCTATTTCTAACTAGCAAAATATCCTTTTGTTGGTATTTTGAACTTGAATCTAGATCCCGCAGAAACAGTCTGACACTGAATTAAGGAGGTTGTTTCTTCTGAAGGATCTTTGGTTGTTTGTTTGTTTTTTACAGGCATCGACATACTTAGGCTTTTAAAGTTGAACCTGATATTTACAGAACCTCACCCAATTTGTTCTGTGTTGTTTCCACCTTGATCTGGCCATTTAGGTACCTGTATCTTTAATTTGCTTTGAAAAAACTGAATTCTAGATTTCTCCTATATTAGAGGCCACTTATTTTAGTAGTTCAAATAACTATTTCTGTTGACAGCTGACCTTTACCATCTTAACCAGAGATTAATGTAGATTATTTCTATTATACCACTTCGGCCAAATTTTGTCTGGAATAACTGAAGGGAAGTTTGTTTTCTGCATACCTGAGACCCTCTTTATGCACATTTGGGGGGGGATTCTTCTTTACAAGAGCTAATTTTACCTACTCGCTTTCAAAATACAGCAAGAAAACCCCAATTCCATCCCCCCAGCATTTCTCCTCTGCCTGAAGTTAATTGTGAGGCGACATCTTTGTAAACAAATTGGGTTGATCTACAGTAGCTGGGACCTGACATTTGAGAGCTTGTTCTTAGAGCAGTCCTGTATATCTGCAAAAGCAACTGCCACCAAACTGCAAAGTACAGACACCCAAGTGCCATTTGCTACTGCTGAGCAAAGCGGATTTGCAGCCAGATTTCAAATTTTAATTAGGAAACGCCAGGTCTCAGCACTTCTCCACTCTCAGTCACATCTCTGGAATGGACACCTCACGTCTTCCAAGCATGGCGGAGACAGCTCTGACATCCCACAGCTCAGCAATGCCATCTCCACGCCCAGAGCAGGTCAGCCCTGGCAGCACAAGGTGCTCCACAGGGGAATTCAGGCAGCTGAGGTGCAGATGTGAGCAGACCCCTCCTGTGATCCGTGCAGCCCTTTGGTCCCCAGCTTCTAGTGGGGCGAACTGAGAGAGAGCGAGACAGCAGAGTACAGAGCAACCAGGAAAGCAGCTACACAGCTGCATGCCGAGATGCAGAGAGCTACCTTTGACTTTTTTGAGTCGCATGGGACACTGGCAACTTGAGCCAGACTTTCAAAAGTCCCTCTGCCCTTCATGAACATTCGGCTTTTAAAAATAGAGCTCTGCCACATCACCCTGCCAATTACAAAGATAACAATCCTCTGTCCTGCAATTTAAATCAGCATAAAGGGCAATACTTTCTTTTGCTTTACCTAGCACCAGCAGAAAGTAATTCCAGATAGTTCAGTTGAAACTGGAAAACAAATAAATGATAGCCCTCGCCACAAACAGATGAGAACCTCAGCACGCGTCCCAGACGCGCCATCGCCTCACCAGCTGAAGCACGCACGTCACTTCTCAGCTACGCCTGGAACTCCCCTTCTGCTGGGGGCAATCGCTACCTGCTCCACACGACATCTGAAGCTACGAAAGAGATCATTAGTTAACTGCAACGCTGTGCAGTTTCTGCTACGGAGATGGGGGCTGAGCGCCAGAACAGCGAGCTCAAAGAGCAGAAAGGCAGCTTGTCAGACACAAGCTGTGGTCTGTAGCAAATTCATTTACCTTTCTCCCCTACTTTGTTTTGTAGGTTCTTCTCCATCCCAGAACTATGGTTTATTATGGGTACCAATACAAGCAGCAGTGCTACGTTCCAGGTGGAGTGAAGTGTGCCACACCAGTCTTCACTCAGTGCCACGGGCCCAGAGCAGTGCGGTGTGTGTCCTGCACACCGTGTGCTTCCAAAGGTGCCAAGACGTGCACTGTGAGGAAGACCATGCAGAGCAGCCCCAAGTGCTCCGCACCATGCTCATCACGGTGTGTTGAGACACACTTTGTGGAAGGCCACTCTTCCTCCTGTAGCCCCAGCTCTCCTCATCCATGCACCATGGCATTCTCTCAGCCCCATCTGCAGAGCAGGGGACATCTCTGGGTGCCACACTGTGGCCAGCCAGGCGTCACAGCATGCCCTCAGATATGCACTCCAGCTCCCACGTGCCAACACAGCTCCTGTCCTTACTCGTACCACTGGTCCAATAGCTACCATTACAACTGTGGGCCATAAGCTCCATGGAGGTGCCCACAGCACAACCAAGCAATGAAGAGTAAGATGCACATCCATAGCTGAGTCCACAGGCACAGCTTTCCGAAGCACAACTCTTCTGCTGCAACCACCGGGGCTCGTGGACAGCCCGACCCCTTTACAAACCAGCCTTCCTTAACCCTCTCCATGTTATACTCAGCATTAGATTTAAAGGTCTCAAAGCTTCATACCTGCAGTCTCCTATCACCTACGGTGGGCTCAGATCTCGACTGCATGAAGACAAGTTTTCCATGACTGCCAGTGTAAAGGATATGCGAGTTCTACCACGGACATAATCGCTCACATGGATGGCATTGAATCAAAGTGTCCTCAGCTAGCCCAGTGTCAACAGAACTCAGGTCGTTCCGTGCTAATACTGCTAAGAATATAGATTTCTTCCTCCTTTCAACTTTGTTCCAGAGAAGATTTTGTAAAGAAACTGATTTTTAATCCTGCGCTTCATTCTATATGCAACCAACAGGAAAAAGACAAGTAAATGTGAAATGGTGAAAAACAGGACTGGACTTTCAAGTCAAGGGTGTCTACTGTGTGAAGCAACTCACTCTGGAAGCACTTACTACAATACCCACCCATGATGTACTAGCTGGGAGCCAGACAGTACTTGCTCTATAGTCTGCATTACTTTATTTGCTATGGTATATAACCAACATCTCACATAATAAAGCTTCTACTGCATCAATCTACCCACTTACTATTTTGGTTTTTTTCTCCTTCCATATTCCCACTTGACTCAGCACCAAAAATCCCTAGCTGTACAGCAGCCAAGAAAAGACAAGCAATGCTTCCACCTGTGCTGGTACCAAATACCCACCTCCCCACACTGGAGCTCAAATCAACTTGGAAAAGCTGAGAGCTGCAAGGTGACTAACACAGTGAATTAATAAGCTATCAGCAGACACTGGAACCACCCAGGCAGTGCTCTAACCCCTAGACCACACAGCTGTATGCAGCAGGATGCTCAGCTACTCAGAAATTGAGGTGCTATGACCCCATCCACCAATAAATCCCAATTAAATTTACCCCAAGTCATTCCTTGTGCTTTTGGAAACCGTACCCCAGCAATTCCTTGCGCTCCACCATGTGGCCAACGGATTCAGGAGCCAGAGCAAGGCGAGCCCCAGGCAGGCACACGCTCCTCTGCAGCGCAGCAGCCCAGAACTCCCAGGCTGCCAAGGCCCCGCAGTACCAGGAGCACCCAGCCATTCAGACTACAGCATCAGTACCAGATCAAGGCAGAACAGAAATTTTGGATTTGCAGTGATATTTTTTTGCTGTTAGCCAAGACATGCACTGAAGCTGACGCTTCCAAATCTGTCATTTGTCACAAGGTTAGTCAGGCTACAGGACTCTGAATTCGGTTTGATTTGCACAGTAAGTAAGCAAAGAATAAAAGGTTTGAAGCCAAAAATACAGCAAGTAGACTGTCGTGGAGCCAGAAAAAAAAAGAATTGTAGACAGCAGCGCTGAAGTGGCACAACTTCCCTGGAGTCAGCAGAGGTGAGGATGACTTGCGTCTGCTCCAGGTCTGCCTACTAGGAGAGAAGTAATAAAGCTGCGCTCCCCACCAAGTAGCCAAAGGGCACACGTCTAATGTGGTCGCATTCAAAGGAGGGCAAAGCTGTTTGGCAATACCCAGCAAGGGGAGCGCTCTCCCATTCCCTCTCCTGGCCCCGACGCCACAGCCTGGGAACGCCGCACATCAGCAGACAGAGCTTACAGCAGCAGCAGGAACCGAGGAGCCTTTCTGCACCTCCTCATGGTTTTTCACCCATACCTTCACATTACACTCAGGCTTTCAGAGGTCCTGGGTAGTCAGAGGTTTCAGTACTGCTCATTCATCTGGGGAATTTCTCTATTTAAGAGCTCATTGCCTCAGTCCATCATACTCTCTACACCATTTGCCTGCAAACACTTCCCATTTGGCCAGCTCTGCTGAGCTCCACCACTTCTGGACAATAGTATTGCAACAAAAATGCATGTGATTTGTATTTAAATACATCTGTGCAATACAGCTGTCTGCTCTTGTAACAAGCTGGGCAGCAACTGCCACATTTTTATTATTCCTAATTAAAAACAAAAAGGGTGAGAAATTAGGAAGGCATTTAAAGTGCCTCTGCTATTCAGAAGCCTCTATCACACTTTGAGAACTGCCTACAGAGGCAGACAGATGCATCAATGTGGTTGAATTCAAAATGCCACGCCATCAAGTCAGCCCAGCCCAGGGAGACGGGGAGCACTGGGTCAGAGCTGCACTGCAGGCACCACCGCCCGCTGGTCCAGCACCACCGCCCACCGGTCCAGACAAGGAGCACTGGGTCAGAGCTGCACTGCAGGCACCACCGCCCACTAGCCCAGCACCACCGGCCCAGCAGCAAGGCCAACACGCCCCGAGCAGCTCAGCCTGGTCTGTGTCAGCCACCCAGCCCTGCCTTTGGGTGCTTGCGGGCTGAAAGCAAACAGCAACTCAGCCACCTAACACAAAATTTGCCCTTGACTATTACACATTAGGTCCCCTATAACTAAAGATTATAGAATTAAAGTGGACTTTCAAAATGAGAGACCTTTCAGCAGTAGCTGATAACCAGCAGTTTTAACTCAACAGCATCACAAAGAATAATTTTAACGAATACTCCAATAAAAACACTGAAAGTAATTAGTATCAGTCTTTCCAGTTTCAGGTGGAAGGGCTTAGGAACACATTAGGAGCCTTTGTCCTACCCCAGATTTAAGTCTTACTGAGTGTACTTGTCCCCAGCCACTGTCCCACAGGACAACTCCGGGGCTTCTCAGACAACACCAAGCTCCCTGCAAGCATCAGCAGACCCTCCAGCATTTGCAGTCTGAAGCTGACTTCACAGGGTGAATTTGTTCTCTCCCGATCAGCATTTACATATCTACAGTTCAAAATCCAGCAGAAAGAGCAAGAGAAGGGCTACAAAGCAAAGGACAGAAGTGTGATTTAGTGAACAGTGGCATCCTCTCTACCAGGTAGGAGCTGAAGCCACCATGAGCATTTCATAGCCAGGGATTTGCTCTTTAGTCCCTTATTTCTGGTGCAATTCAAAAGCACAGTAGTTGTTGGGTTCACCCCATGCCATAAAAAAAACCTCCTGCCTCCAACATCAGCAGTAAAGCAGCCAAAGCAGCTTCCAGCACGCAGCAGCCAACAATTCACAGGAGAGCAGAGCCACAGGCTCCTCTTCCAGCCTCGATGCGACAGAAAGTGCTTCCCGTGCACATCCAAAGCCATCCGTGGCATCAGCAGGGATCAGAGCAGACATCCACCGGGAAGCAGTTCCCTCCGTGCTCCCCCAGAGCTGCATTCCCTGACCCCAAGCCAGCACCAGCTCCACAGCTGCAGCCCATCTGCTCTCCTCATTGCCTGCACCTGACCAAAGCCAGCCAGCACCTGCTGCCCAAAGCCTTGCACTTCGTACTGTGTCCCACGTGGCAGTCAGAATTTATTACTACTTTTCAAACTTTTTTTTATATTATAGAATCATAGAAAGTTTGGGGTCAGAAGGGACCCCCAGAGGTCATCTAGTCCAACCCCCCCGCAGCAAGCAGGGACACCCCTAACTAGATCAGGTTGCTTAGAGCCCTGTCCAACCTGGTCTTGAATGTTTCCAGGGATGGGGCCTCCCCTACCACTCTGGGCAACCCGTTCCAGTGTTTCACCACCCTCATTGTAAAGAATTTCTTCCTTATATCTAGCCTATACTTGGAGGCAACTTTGTGTCAGCTAACCTTACCAAGCACAGTAGCTGCGGTTATTTCAGGACATTATTTGAAGTGGGAACTCGACATTTAGTAGGATTTCGCTCTAGCTTTAGTTTTAGTCTGTTCTATAGCTCTGCAGCCGTGTCGAGGCCAGGGTTAACCACTGCCAAATGGTCTGCCAGCAAGGACTTGTGTGAGCTCAGATGCAAATCACAAGGACTGCTGCAAGACGGATGAAGGGAAACAGGGGTGGATAAGGACTGATAACTAGGAATTTATGGCCTATAGGGAGCATCCCTCTAGCTGAAACCAGTTTGGGACTCAGCCACAGACAACTCAGGAATTTTGAGCCAAAGGTAAAAAGTACACAGCAAGAAAGACTACAAGCCTTCGCGAGGAGGACTACAAGCCTTCATCCAGAAAACCCCCACAGACGACCACCAGACAACACTGCACAGGCACTGCAGAGGGGCAGAGTATGAGCATGAATCCTTAGAAATAATTATAATCATCACGCCTATTCCCAAGGCTAAGTGTAATAATCCCACCCACTTAGATAAACTTTGTAGTAAATGAGTGCGTGCTTTGTGACTCGGTGTGCAAGTTAGGAGCAGCGATCCCCCTTGCACCCGGCA